>ERZ773245.217-NODE-217-length-75496-cov-14.021686_pt1 | contig 75496 bp, 59 predicted proteins | sample MGYA00580988_ERZ773245 | MGnify/ENA primary metagenome ERZ773245 (study PRJEB29015, sample SAMEA2737792) | human gut metagenome | biome: human gut; feature: human-associated habitat; material: faeces | place: China | collected 2012 ... | reverse complement strand
AGCAGGTGCATGACTGCCGCGTTCTGTTTGAGCAGCTGCAAAGCAGCCTGTCCTCAACGTGGGATCATTACTTCTCCGAGGCAAGCATTTACTATGCCGAACACGGCAACCTGGACATTCCGCGGCGCTACAAGACGCCCATGGGTTTGAGCCTTGGAGCATGGCTGCAAATTCAGCGGCAGGTTCGCAGCGGCAAGCGTGCCGGGAGCCTGACCCGGCAGCAGATTGAACGCTTGGACAGTATCGGCATGCGCTGGGACAACTACAGCGACTTGGCCTGGACAAAAGGCTATGAAGAAGCCGTGCAATATTACGCCAAGCACGGCAACCTCATGGTGCCCGTAGAATGGAAAACAAAAGATGAGTTCCCGCTGGGAAGCTGGATTTCCAACAAGCGCACCGAGAAGGCCGTTGGCAGGCTGGACGCAGAAAAGGTGAGGCGGCTGGAAGGTATCGGCATGGTCTGGGATGCTTTCAGTGAAAAGTGGGAGCAGGGCTTTGCCGCTGCGGCAAAGTATTATGCTGACAACGGCAATTTAGTTGTGCCTGTGTCCTACACCACAAAGGATGGGCTACGTTTGGGGGTCTGGGTCAGAAACCAGAAACAAACTTATGCCAACGGAACGTTGCAGTCTGAAAAGGTCGAACGGCTGGAAAGCATTGGAATTCTTTGGGAGCAAAGCAATTTCGACTTCAAGTGGAACGAGGCTTACGAAGCAGCCAAATTGTATTTTGAGGAAAACGGCAGCCTGAACGTGCCCATCGGCTATACCACCCCTGATGGCATAGCCTTGGGAAAGTGGGTGGCCCGCCAGCAGTATGCCTACAAAAGCCCGAACAATAGCAATTGCAAACTGACTCCGGCGAGGGTCACTTTGCTGGAAAAGATCGGTATGCAGTGGCAAAAGCCAGACCCGTGGCAGCATAAGTACGATTTAGCGTGGGATTATCTGCAAATACACGGCAACCTGCAAATCCCGGCCAAATATAAAACAGCGGACGGCATCTGGCTGGGCCGCTGGTTGTATGACCAAAAGGTTTTACTGCGCAAGCAGTCACCCCGGCTAAGCGCCGAACAGACAAATAAATTGCGGAAACTGCTGGATGAGGACACGGCAGGTAAAGCATGCTGAAAAAATTGAGGAGAAATCATGACGAGGTTTAGACACGACCTGATTTTGCGGCTTGTAAAAATCATGGATGCAGTGCTGGTTACAATACCGTTTGCACTGTGCTGGTATTTGTACTATGCAAAACACATTGCATCGCCGTTTTACGCAAAAGGTGATTACTTGGTGGTGGCACTATTCTTTGTGCTTTTCATCATGTTTGGTCGCGTGTACGACGCATTTCTAATGTCGATGTACCGCATATCCGAAATCGTCTACGCACAGTTTCTGGCGGCGGCAGTCAGCGACTTTATTATGTACATCGTTATCTGGCTGTTGAGCAAGCATCTGCCGAATATCTTGCCGGGTGTAGCGGCTTTGATTGGTCAGCTGATTTTGTCGGCAATCTGGGCTCGCAGCGCACACCACGCGTACTTTAAGACCTTCCCGCCGCAGGCTACCGCTGTAATTTATGATACGCGCCAGGGGCTGGAAAAGCTGATTGGCCAGTATGGCTTGGATGGCAAGTACAAGGTTGTAGCGACGGCCACGGCAGCAGAGTGTATTGAAAATTTGTCTATGTTGGACGGCATCAACACGGTGTTTCTCAGCGGCGTCCACAGCCATGACCGCAATATTATTTTGAAGCATTGCGTCGAAAACAACATCACGATGTTTGTAATTCCCCGCATCGGCGACACGATCATGTCCGGTGCGCACCACATGCACATGTTCCATCTGCCGATGCTCCGTGTGGGCCGCTACAATCCGCAGCCGGAGTACCTTTTTATCAAGCGTTTGCTGGATATTGTGATTTCTGCTGCTGCACTGATTATTTTGAGCCCGATCTTTTTGGTGACGGCCATTGCCATTAAGGCAACGGATCACGGACCTGTGTTTTACAAGCAGACTCGTTTGACCAAGGATGGAAAAGAATTCGGTATTTTGAAATTCCGCAGCATGCGCGTTGATGCTGAAAAAGACGGCGTAGCTCGTCTTTCAAGCGGTGAGCATGATGACCGCATCACGCCCGTTGGAAAGGTGATCCGGGCCTGCCGCGTGGATGAGCTGCCGCAGCTTATCAATATACTACGAGGTGAGTTAAGCATTGTGGGGCCTCGTCCAGAGCGTCCTGAGATTGCAGCCCAGTACTGCGAGGAAATGCCGGAGTTTGCGCTACGTTTGCAGGCCAAGGCAGGTTTGACCGGATATGCCCAGGTCTATGGAAAGTACAATACAACGCCGTATGACAAGCTGACGATGGATCTAATGTACATAGCGCATCCGAGTATTATCGAGGATTTGAAAATCATGTTTGCAACAGTGAAAATTCTGTTTACGCCAGAAAGCACTGAGGGTGTAAGTGAGGGACAGACCACTGCGATGAGCATAGAAAATCATTAATCTACCGATTCTTAAAAAGTTCTAGAAGAAAATAGACGACCATTCAAAGCGGGTAGTCGGAAACACGTAAGACACGGTTAGCAGATTGGTCAGATAGCAGTGAAAACAAATTGGTAAGGATCATATAACTGTAGCTGCCAGTTTATGTGATGTTAGAAGAAAATGCGGCTCAGACTTTTTAAGGTGGGTCTGAGCTGCTTTAGTGTAGAGAGGTGTGTAGGTGTTTATGGGAGTTGGTGAGTACAGAGAATACTCAGTTCTTATGTCTGTGTATCACAAAGAAAAAGCAGAGTATTTGAAGCAAGCGATTGAAAGCATTCAGGCACAGACATTCCCCACGAATGACTTCATTTTAGTGTGCGATGGTCCATTGAATGATGCATTGGACGAGATGATTGACGCAAAGCGGCAGGAGATGGGGAACGTTTTGCATGTTGTCCGCCTTGCAAAGAATAGCGGCCTTGGAAATGCTCTAAACGAAGGCATTGTGTATTGCAAAAATGAACTTGTTGCTAGGATGGACAGTGATGATATTGCGTACCCGGATCGTTGTGAAAAACAACTTACAGCGTTCAATACGCATCCTGAGATAAGTATTTGTTCTGGTATCGTAGAAGAATTTACAATAGATCCGAACGTTGTTGATGCAAAGCGTATACTACCGGAGACAAACGCGGCGATTGTAGAATTTGCAAAGAAGCGTAATCCTTTTAATCATCCCTGCGTGATGTACAAAAAATCCTCAGTTGAAGCGGTGGGATCTTATCAAGATTTTTACTTGTTGGAGGATTATTATCTTTGGCTTCGGATGCTGATGGCTGGATACCAAGGCTATAATATTCAGGAACCACTGCTCCACATGAGAGCTGGATCGGACATGTACATGCGCCGTTCCGGGTGGAAGTATGCAAAATCGCAGGCAAAGCTATTTGCATTTATGAAGAAGCAAGGGTTTATTAAAAATGGGCAATACATAAAGAGCCGAGTGATTCGTAGTGGTTCGGCGCTAGCTCCGAACTGGCTACGGAAATTCATGTTTGAGAGGGTATTGAGGAACTGATAATGAAAATTGCTTTTTTAATGCAGTGCCATAAGAATCCGGAACAGATTAATCTTTTGCTGAAAGCGTTGAAACATCCGCAAGTGGATGTTTTTATTCATGTTGATTCAAAGAACGAAAATATCAGGGAGAATATTGCGAGTAGAGAAGGCGTTTATCTTCTACCGAAGGAGGATTGTATAGCTGTTCAATGGGGCCAGTTCAGCCAAGTAAAGGCAACGCTGAATATGTTAAAGATTGCTACTTCTAGTGGGGGGGGGTATAGTCACTATTTCTTGATTAGTGGTCAAGATTTTATACTAAAATCAATTGATGACATCGTAGAATTTTTGGAAAATCACAAAGAGGATAACTTTATTGAATGTGAATCAGTAGAATCTTTTGAAAAGCGAAATGATATATATTTTCCAACTCTTGTGGTTGGAAAAAAGAATTGGCAAAAAATAATAAAGAGTATCTTGGTATATAGTACGGGTGGATGGAACCATACGTTTCGCGTATTTAAAAGACCTTCACCCTACAATGTGGATTATTTCTTTGGCTCATCTTGGTGGTGTTTGAACGAAAAGATGATACTGTGGATTGAAAAATATCTTCGAGACCACCCGACATATCAAGCATTTTTCGAAAAGTCGTTATGTGCAGATGAATGTTTCTTCCAAACATTGGTTATGAATTCCCCGTATTCACTAAGTGTTAGGCCGTTTTTACACTTTGTGAAGTTTGAAAATGGAGAAAGCAGTCCGATTTTATTAACGATGAATAGTTTTAGCGACATGCAAGAGTCTGGAAAATTGATTGCCAGAAAGTTTGACATAAATGTAGATGCAGAAGTTATAAGAAAGTTATGTTGCATTATCAAGATGAATTGATAATACAAAATTGGGGGAAATAAGGCGATGAATGAATCATGTTATATTATTGTTCCAACTAGTAGCAAATATCTTGATATCTGTAGAAATTTCATTTCGGTATTATCTAATAGCTGGACAGATTGTCCCTATAAAATAATACTGTCAATTACAGGAGAAGAAAAGAAAATCGATTGGGCAGAATGCTTGTTTAATGGTCCAAATGCGTCACTAGTTGACTGTATAGTAAATGCCTCAAATAGGTATATAAGTGATTACTATATGGTTTTTTTAGGGGATGCTTTTATGTGCGGAAAGGTTGATACACAAAGGGTAAAAAGGCTTTTGGCAGAAATCAAGAGAAACAAAATCGATTTTTGCTGCCTCCATCCTGAAAAAAGCAGGAAAAGTGAAAAAAGAGTGGGAAGTGAAATGCGATATATACATGTGAAAGATCGATATTGTCACTGCTTTGGGTACTCTTTGTATACTAAACGGTATATAGATGAAATGCTTGTAGATTCGGGCATATCGACAGATTTAGAGTATGAGCTTTGGTATTTGAACAAAACGTTTAATAGCGAAAGTGAGTTTTATTACGAGCATGATGCTATTCTATTAAACAACATTTTCCATATAAGGTGCGGTATAAAAAAGGGAAAATGGGACAGGCTTGTCTATCGTTGGATTGAGAGGCATTATCCTGAAATCGATTTGGCGCAGCGGCCTAAATTGAATTGGATGAGCCAGGCTGTGCTGATTCTCCGGGAAAAGTTTCTTTACCTGATTCCAGATGGAATCCGCATAAGGGCAAAGAAAGCTATAACGGCTATATCTGGCAAAGAAGTGTTTGATACGATGAATTAAAGGACGTACGGAGATTTTCCTGCTTTGCATGGAGGAAATAGAGATGAAGGTTATACAGATAACAGATCATAACGGAAATGGCGGAGTAAACAGTTTTGTTTATGATTTGTGCGAGTCTCAGATTAAACTTGGAAACGAGGTAATGTTTGTAAGCATAATTGATTATAAAAATCGCGCAACGAAAGAAGGCTTAGAGCAGATTGAAAAGGCGGGAGTTAAGTTGTGTTGCCTAGGAGCCTTAAACAAACCAGATGCCATTCTGCATTATATTGGCAAATTGCGAAGAATTATTAAGGATTTCGCTGGCGATGAATCATGCATCTGTAATCTTCATTTGAAGCTAAGTGTGCTAATGGGAGTCTTGGCATCAACAGGTTTAAAAAATGTAAAGATTGTTGAAACCTATCATAACAATTATAGTTATTATCATCTGCAGTACGCGGTCCTTCATCATTGGATCAAGCAATATATTGCAATTTCAGAAACATGCGGAAAAGAGATGAAACGTAGATTTCATACGAGCAATAAATGTATGAGTGTTATTCCTAACGGTGTAGATCGGGAAAAAATTAGAAGTATTGCCTTTATGAATCCGAAAGAAGAACACCAAGGAATCCGCTATGTGACAGTTGGACGGTTGAGTTTTGAAAAAAACATAACGATTCCAGTTAAAGCTTTCTCCAACTATTGTAGGGAAGGCATAGAGTATCTTGTCATTGGAGATGGCCCTGAAAGAGATGAGGTCCATAAATTGGCGGCCAATAATCCGTATATTATTTTTAAAGGCGAATTGCAACGTCAAGACACTCTATGTAATCTGGCAACGGCTGATATAGTTATTATGCCATCCCTGTGGGAAGGACGATCAATTCTTCAACTTGAAGCGATGTCACTTGACAAACCGATGATGCTTTCGGATGTTCCGGCATTAAGAGAAGTATTTGAGGAAAAGCCTTTGGCTACAGGGGAGTTGTATCGCAAATGTTCTTGGGGGTACTTAGTTCAAACAAACAATCCCGATAGTTATCGTAAGGCGGCAGAAGACTTCCAGCAAACCGCAAAAGTAGAAAGGAACGAAATGTCTTGCTGTGTAAAGAAGGCTTCATTAAAAAATGATATCATGGTAACAGCTAAAAAGTATCAGGAAGTTTATAATAGCATAATGCAAAATGCTTACTAAGAAAGCAGGAAAAGAAGTGCACGCCAATATTTTAGGTATTGATTACGCTTTGCTCATGCTATTTCTATGGCTGAATGCGGGCATAGATTATCAGTTATCCAGAACAGGTATTGTAATTAAAACTAAAAGAAATAGTACTGATGTAAGGATATTCCTTATTCGATTTGCTTTTTTTATGCTATGGTTTTTAGCAGCATTTCGTGGATTGGATGTAACGAATGATATTGAATCCTACCACAGTTTTTATGAAAAAGTTGCAGTGTTTGGCCCGGGAAGTGTGAAAAGAGTTGAAGTTGGATACGTTATTCTCAACGAAGTTTTTTCTAAGCTATTCACTAACAATGAAGTGGGTTTTAGAGTTTTAATCGCAGTTATCACTGCAGTTGGGTATGGAGCGGTAGAACAGTGGATTGAGAGACATGCAAAGAGCTATGGAGTCTGTTTAATTGCGTATTACTATTTGATTGACTCAACATTTATGTCTGCGACACGGCAAATGCTTGCAACAGGAATTGTACTTTGGGCACTGATGTTTCTTGAAAAAAGAAATAATAAGAAAAGTTTATTGATATATATCCTGCTCGTCCTGTTAGCATCTACTTTTCATCAATCGGCAATTATGTGTGCGGTCTTTCCTCTTCTAGCAAGACTGAAATTCACTCGTAATACAACGATTTGGATTATACTATTTACGACTATACTTACAGGAACGAACGCTGTTAATAAAATAGTTAATCTCGTAGGATTTGGTACGGGTTATTTGACTTCTGACATAGGGAATATTACAAATGTTACGGTTATTTCTACACTTTATGTGGCGCTTTTGATGTTACAAGTATTTATGGAACGCAAGAAAGAACCCAACAGAGATAATTGTGGAAAATACGAGTATGATCAAGATGGATTTTATTCGTATGCCATTATCTTGGCGTTAGCTGTAACAATCATGTCGTTGCGCGCACCGGGAATGAGTAGAATGGCGATGTATTTGCAAATAGCAGGCCTCCCGTATATATCAAATACAATCGGCAAAATAAAATATCCCAAAGCGCAACTTGTTATTAAATGTGTTTTCGGTTTGGCAATTTGGGGGTATTCTGCTGCAGCTTTAATTTATAGACCAGAATGGCAACATCTTTGGCCGTATCACTTTTTCTGGGATTAGAAGAGGAAAATTGGAAGATGAAAAAGAAATGTGGAATTTTAACATTGCATCGAGCACTTAATTACGGCGCATTCTTACAAGCGTTCGCTTTACAAGAAACCGTAAAGCGTCTTGGCTACAATGTAAGCATTATTGATTTGGAAAAAAATAAAACAGTCGAAAGACTTTTACTAATTAAGTGTAAGTACCCCAAGATGGTAGTACATCACTATAAACTTTTAAAAAAATTCGATGAAGTTGCGACACAACTTGAGATTCGAAGTGATTCACTGGACAAGTATGATGCTGTCATTGTCGGATCAGATGAGCTATGGAATCTCAAAAATGGCATGTTTAAGCACTATCCGGAGTATTTGGCAAAGAGTAATGAAAAGGCGTCCTTTATTTCATATGCAGTGAGTGCAAATTCTTTGACACCACAAGAATTTGTTGAGCTGCAGGGCCAAAATGAAGACTTTAGTGGATTTAAAGCGGTATCAGTTCGTGATACGAAGACATTTAATATCGTTAAGACACTTGGGAAAATAGAGCCAGCAATGGTTTTGGATCCAACGTTGATCATGGACAGCTGGGAACCGTACGTTAAGCAGTGCAAAGAGAAAAATTTCATTCTGTACTATAGCATGACAGTCGATTCAAAAGAAAGAACTGCTGTCGAACAGTTTGCAAAACAGACTGGGAAAAAACTAATTACAGTTGGGTGTAGAAACGAATGGTGCGATCAAATGGTTTATGCCAATCCATTTGAATTTATCGGCTATGTAAAAGCTGCGGATTATGTCGTGACATCACAGTTCCATGGAATTATGTTTAGCTTGGTTTTCAATAAAGAGCTTGCTATTTTTTCGCAAGGTAAAGGAAAGGTCATTGATGCAATAGACAGATTCGGCCTTGAAGATCGAGAGGTAACAGAAACAAGAGCTTTATTTGATATCTTGGCTCAGGATATGGATTATGATAGAATCAACACTGATATAAGGAAAAAAAGAAAATTATCAGTGGAATGGTTAGACAATGCGTTGAGAATTGCGTGTGATTCTAAAGAATGAGGTACTATTGTGAGTAGAGAATCAAATCTGGCAAAAAACACCATAATTATCACCGTTGGAAAGGTGTGTACCCAGTTAGTATCCTTTTTCCTTTTACCACTATACACGGCTATTCTAAGCACTGAAGATTACGGTGTAGTAGATTTGTTAAATACATTGGTTGCGCTTCTGCTACCAATAGTTACATTACAAATTGATCAGGCTGTATTTCGCGAATTAGTAGAAGTACGAGATGATGAAAGTAAAACAGCTGAAGTTGTAAGAACAGGCATTATTTCGATAATAATTCAAAGCGCAATATATTTGGGCGCTTTTATTTGCATATCCCCTTGGATTCATAACGAATACAAGTTTTTCCTTGCAAGTAATGTGCTTATTAATGCAATGCTTGGTGTTTTTCTTCAGATTGCGCGTGGGTTTGGAAAAAATAAGTCTTATGCAGTAGCGAGCTTTTTGTCAGCGTCGTTGACTATTGTATTTAACTTGATTTTTCTCGTGGTCTTTGGGCTTGGTGCAGCAGGAATGCTAATAGCAACCTTTCTGGGACAACTGCTAGCTGCTGTTTATTTAGTACTTGCACTGCATATCGTATCTTACTTTAAAGAAGGAAAATGTAATAGAAAAGTACTGAGCAGACTTTTAAGGTATTCGATACCTTTAATTCCTAATGCAATATCATGGTGGATTATTGATGCTTCAGATAGAGTCATTGTATCCTCCTTTTTGGGCGTGTCCCAAAATGGAATTTTGGCGGCCTCGCTAAAATTTGCAGCCCTTTTGACGGGTCTTAATTACATAACGACTTTAAGTTGGACGGAGTCTGTTGCTGTTGCAATTAATGATGTGGATATAGAAAAATACTTTAATCGAATGATTAATGTGTTCCTTAGATTTTATATCGCATTGACAATTGGAATGATAGCATGTATGCCTTTTGCCTTTCCGATTCTAATTAATGCAAAATATCGAGATGGATATGGGTTGGTGCCGGTTTCATTATTGGCAACTTTATTTAATGTTGTTGTAGGCTTGGTGAGCGTTGTATATGTTGCTAAGAAGAATACAAAAGCGATTGCACAAACATCTGTAATGGCAGCAGTAATAAATATAGTTACCCATTTGTTACTGATTAATCGGATTGGACTGTATGCGGCAGTCTTGTCTTCGTTTATTGCTTTTTTTAGCATGAGTATTCTAAGAATTATTGATATCCGGGAAAAAGGATATATCAATATAAAAATTGATACCAAACTGATTGCCTCAACGTGCGTTGCTTTGTTAGTGGTACTTTTGACCTATTATTCCAATAGCCGCTTGCTTCATATAATTGCGCTTGCTTTTGCAATTCTGTTTGCAATAGTTATCAACAGAAACACCTTTTCTGCAATCGTTAATCTGATTTCGAATAAATTACGGAGGAATAGCGATGGAGAAAGGTAGTGTAACCCGTATTAAAGATGCTCCACTTTGTGATAAAAATGGTTATCCACGTTTGGTTGATTCTATTGAAAAATGCTGTGGGTGTGCAGCCTGTTGCGCAATCTGTCCGAAAAACGCAATTCGAATGGATGCGGATGAAGAAGGTTTTTTTTATCCTGTTGTTGACACTGCGAGATGTGTACAATGCTACCGTTGCCTAGATATTTGCGTGTTCAAAACGTGAGGAAGTGCTTAGAAATTATGGAATACGCTTTGAGATGGAGGATGATATGTCGGAACTTTTATCAGACACGCTAGTATACGCAGGGCGATTATTGAACAGAGATGAACTAGGCAAAAGTTCTTCCGGTGGAGCATTTACAGCCCTCTCCAATTGGGCATTCAGTAACGGTTATGCAATTGTATGTAGTAGCTATGACTATAATCAACATACACAGGTATTTAAGTTCATAAGCAATATAGAACAAAGAAACTGTGCAAGAGGATCAAAGTATGTTCAGGCTATTCCCAATATTCCATACCATGAGATGGAACGCTGGATATCACACAATGAGGGACGAAAAATTCTTTTTGTTGGGGTGGGCTGTCAAGTTGCGGCAGTGGCAAAGTATGCTGAGATAAAAGGAATCAGAAAAAGCTTCTTTTTGGTAGATATAATATGTCACGGTGTAGCTAGCCCTCGTATTTGGCGAGAATACATTCAAAGTATAGAAACAGAGCATGGCAAGATAAGTTATATAAGTTTTAAAGATAAGCGGTTTGGGTGGGAATCACCTGTTGCAATCGCACGAACAGATCAAAGCGAAATTGATTTAACGCCATATGTTAATTTATTCTATAGCGGTGATATTCTTAGGCCGTCATGCAGCAAGTGTCCATATGCAACGACAAAGCGGGTATCGGACATAACAATTGGAGACTTTTGGGGAATTAAGAAACATATGCCTGACTTTTATGATGTACAAGGGACATCGCTGTTTCTAATACACACTGAAAATGGAGAAAAAGTGTTCCGTAAGGTTCAAAGTCAATTAGATTGGAGAAAAAGTAATTTGCAGGATTGTCTGCAGCCTAATTTGTGTCGACCGACTGATATGAATCCAGATCGAGATTCTTTCTGGAAGGATTATTTCAATCATGGGATAAAGTATGTTACGAAGAAATATGGGCAACCTAATATGGCTAACAAAATCGTTAGGAAACTAAAAAAAACAATCAGGTTGATTCGGATTTAGGAGATTGTGCCATGATACCAAAAACAATACATTATTGCTGGTTTGGAAAAAGTAATCCCCCTGAGATTGTAAGAAAATGTATTAAGTCATGGAAGGAATATTGCCCGGAATTTGAAATTAAGCTTTGGAATGAAGATAACTATGATGTGACAAAAAATCGTTACATGAAAGAAGCATATGACAATAAAAAATGGGCATTCGTTTCTGACTATGCAAGACTTGATATAATTTATAACGAAGGTGGTATTTACCTAGACACAGATGTGGAGTTGATTAAACCGTTAGATGATTTACTTAATTTTCGGTGCTTTTTTGCAGGAGATGGTTGCGGGATAAATACAGGAGTTGGGTTTGGTGCCGAGGAAAAAAATGATATCGTAAAAATGCTTTTAGATGAATATGAAGGAGTGAGTTTTATTAAAGATGGAAATATGGATTTGACACCTTGCACTGTTCCGAATACTCGCATTTTTCTAAAAAACGGATATAATCCAACTGACGAAGGTATTCAAAATATTCTAGGAGCTACAATTTTTCCGTCAGAATATTTTAGCCCGACTAATGGTATGTCAGAATTGAATGCAACAGATAAGACATATGGAATACATCATGGAAGTCGTTTGTGGGAAACCGGTTTGACAAGATTGAAATCAAGGGTAAGACTTACATTAGGAAGAAAGTGGACAAACCGGATCAAGAAGGTACTCAAGTTTTTTGGCCTGAAGAAATAACTATTGAAAAAAGAATAGAGATGGTGACAACTTATGCAAGAAAGCTCAGGCGTTGTCCAAAGATCAGAAATGGTGGATTTAATGCGTGGAATTGCAGCCATTTGCTTGATTATTGACCATAGCATTATCTCAACACCGATCAATTTGGGGACTATTGGATGGTGCAAGAAATTAGGAGATTTTATTTCAATTTTTGATCTGCCACTTTTTTTCCTTGTCGCGGGCTATGTTTTTAGCTGTAGAGCATATAAAATGTATTTTTTTAAGAAAGTACGAAGAATAGGATTGCCGTACCTTGTTTTTGCTGGTGTATCAATCTTCTTTCACATTTTTGCAGGTGCTCTTTTAGCGGGGGGGGTGTGGCATTTCAGCAGGGAATTGTTGATTTGTTAATTCATGGTGGAGAATATTGGTTTTTATATACTATCTTCATTATTTATTTGATTTTTCCTATAATAGCCTCAATATGCGGGAAAAATAACTATTTTTGCACTGCAGGTTTATGTATACTAATCTTGGGTGCAAGCGTAGACGTAAAGACAGATGTATTTTTGGTTAATAGAGTTTTACAGTATTTGCCATATTTTTATACGGGTTGGTTACTAAGAAGGGAAATGAAAAGGGAATACGTTTCAAAAGCTCATTTGTATTATTGGCCTTTAGGAGTGATTGCTTTTGTTGCTTTACTTGAAGTAAATCTTAGCAGTAAGACTTATTTGAAGGCATTCCTTATGGCACTTAGCTTCTGCTATGCGATGGTTGGATGCCTTTACCAAGTTAATAAAATGCTTAATTCAACTTCCGCCCAGGGAAGTAATTATGTAAAAGATTTCGTCCTGTGCTGTGGACAGTATTCGTTGCAGCTTTATCTATTTAACATGTATCTACAGGTGTTAATAAGAATAATGCTGTGCAGCATACTTGGAGTTTCTAATGCTTTTCTAATCATTACAGTTGGGTCAACACTTAATTTCATCGTTGTTTTGCCGATATGCTGTATACTAGAAAAGCATGGGTCAGTATTGAAGTATGTATGTGGTTTATAAATAGCGAATCCAGAAATAGGAGCTAAGTTTATCATATGGAAAAGTGTGACTGTTAGTAAAAGCCAGACAATACTACGTCCTAGCTGATGTACAACGCCCGTAAGAGAATAACTCCATTTACATAGCTGTGTCTTTTTGAGAATGAATCTTCAAAACGTGCGGTACATGTAGGACTATTCCATGGAACAAGAAGCAATGATGATCCGAGAGTGACTTAAAGGGATGCCGCTATTTTTGTGAAGAGAGAAAAACATAATATTTGTTCTCGGTTTCAGAGCCTTGAATCTGCTTGACTTTTTCTTTATCTTCCTGCACTGCATTGCTAACTTTCTGAATATTCTCCAGTTCAGCAACAAGGCGAGTTATCTGTCGCTCTATCTCTGAAACTAATTGCTGTGCTTTCTCCGGCTCAACAAGCTGCGAAACACCTATTTTATCAAGCTGTGAAGCGGCTCTACTATACGCCTGCAGAGCCGCTTCATTTTGCTTATAGAAGGCACCTTTCTTGGAGAGTGGCTGGGATGCATACTCCAAACAAACAGATTTATAGGTGCGGCACGCCTGCAGATTATGAGCCGTTGCTGCATAAATTTTGCTTTTGGAACGAAGCTCTGCAATCTTGTTGCGGAGCTTCATTTCTTCGCGTTGATATGCACTGATTTGTTTATCAAAATCAGCAGCTGAATGTAGACCATTATCAGCCATGCTGCCCAAGAGTTTTCCAAGCTCATGGGCATTTGCAATTCCTGCACGGCGTTCCACATTAGCGACTCGACGGGCCAAACTGCTTTCAAAAGTGTCAACCTGCACCACACCTCCTAGTGACTGCGTCAGTTCAGCGCCACTGATTGATTTTCGCGTCTTCTCGCTGCCGGTTGGTACATAGCTATACTGCCAACCGGGATATAGACTGATTGCACAGCTTCCATGCTCGACGTTTCGCTGTACATAGTGCTCTGGAATAAATAGCCGCGCAATACCATATTGCGGCAAATGCACCGTTACGCCGCGCAGGCTCATGGCCATGATCTGATCAGCAGTCAAGCTCACGGTCAGGGGCTGCGTCAGATTCGCTTCATCAATTTGTCGAATCAAATCTGCGCCCCGAATTGTGCCATGTGTGCCGTCATCGTAGGTTATGTCATACGAAAAGGCAGCGCCAATATCAGCCGTCATGGCACCGTCTGAGGTGGTATGGATGTGCCGATTGTCCATCATCAGCTTTGCGGGATTACCGTTCGCATCCTGTATTTGCAGCAGGACACCACGCTTTCCGGCAGAACATATCTGGCGTGCCGTAAGTCTGACAGATGTATCACAACTCTGCGGATAGTTTGTAGTCAATTCATGGTATAGCTCCGCAATCGGCGTACTACGATTTGTGTCAAGGGTTTCCGATTTATTCTTTATCGCGCTTTCCAAGCCTGCGAGTGTAAACCCATCGCCTAAAGCATCAGCTGGTATCCATGCACCATCTAAGTCAGCAGCCTTATACAAAAGCTGTCCAGTCAGTTTCTTTACACGTATCTTAACCCCCTCGGATTGCAGCAGTTTTGCAAAGTCAGTAAAGGTTGAGACATTCGGAAGTATCTTAGCTATGCGCTCACGAATAAATAGCTGTTCGGCAGCGTTATCCTCTAAGCGCTCCACGAGGCCGGTATACGTAAACTTGTCGGTATCAGCCAAAGATGTATCTCTGATCGCACGCCCCGCACCATCCAACAAGTAAGTCATGTGCTTGCCTCGCTGGCAAACAGAAATGCCCAGCTCCTGCGCCATTTGCAGAAACTGGGCATAATTCGTGGCACGCTCCAGGCAGAAGCTAAGCTTCTTGCGGACTTCAGTGCGATTGCTGGTTGTGCGTTTCTTCTGTATGTAAGTGGGGTAGAGCTGGCCTAGCTGTTGCGGGTCTTTAATAATGGATAACTGTGCTTCCATACAAAGCCGATCCGAGATACTACGGATTTTCTGCGCGGTGCGGTAGGGAACAGTGCGCAGCTTTTTGTAATCATAAAAAGAGACGGCGTTGATAATAATGTGGTTATGTATAGAATCTTTATTGATATGGGTAGCAACGACAAACTCGAATTTTCCATCGGTAAATTCCATTGCAAGCTTACGGCCCAGCTCATGGGCCAGCTCCGGCGTGACGGCATCGTCCGGGGAAAAGGATTGAATCAGGTGGTAGGCAAGATTTCCTTGCTTTTTCGCACTTGTATTTTGTGATTTGCGTGCCATTGCTGCAGTAACGGAAAAATCAAGCACGGCAGTCTGTGGGGCGGTATTGTAACCTGAAATCAATTCCTGCCCATCGGTTTTGTCCGGATTCTCTATGTAGTTGATTGCATCGCCAAGCCGAACTTTTACCGCATGAATTTTGGTGATAGCCATAGTAGATTCCTTCTATGTAAGAAACAGGTGAAGATTGTCACTCAGGGCCGGGCGAAAAACCTCAATAACAGACAAAAACAAATAGCCACTCTCGCACGCCCACTTGCGAAAGACATGCTTGGGGTTTGCATAATATTTCGTTGCATACATATTAGACTAGCTTTCGCAGAGCTTTCACCAATCGTTCCTGATAGAGCGACTTCAGCTGTAAATATTCACGCCGCAACTGCTCAACATCATTGGTGGTAACAGATTGATTCGTGTTGCAGCGCTTAGCTACTTGGTTAATGTTACCTGAGATATGACTCAAGCTAGATGAGATTTCTTTTATAACAGAAAAATCATAATGCTTGACTTTACCGGTAAGCAGCATTTCCCGACAAAAAGCCGAAAAATTAGGCATATCACTTTCTGCCATCTTTGTTGCTACCTGTTGCCATTCTTGCTCAGAAAAAAAGATGCCTTTATAAATTGGTCGTTCACGTTTGTCCATATAATATCCTCTTGATTTTCAAAGTACTCTTTTGAAAATCTGTATTCAAACGGGTTTTAGGGTGTCCTTAAATGTGCATCTGTTTTACAGATGCAATGCTTGCTAACGTTCGCTTTCGCTCACGTTACCCCTTCGGGCCGCCCCGGCGGTTCTTCCGGCGAAACCAGAACAGCCCGCCTCCGATAAAAACGATGGGCAAAAAGTCCAGCACATTCCAGAACGGATTTGCTGGCTTTTTGCTCTGCTGTACAGGTTGAGAAGAGGTGGGCTCCGGTGTCGGCGTTGCGGACGGCGCAGCGGCAGCTGGTGCATTATAGGCTGCCGCTCGCTGTACAGTGGTGTTCTCGTCACGGCTGGGCGTGCACAACTCGGCATCTGGATTTTTCATGTCCGTTACCGTCAGGTGAAAGCTCGCGTCATCATCAGTATTCACCTCCTTCTGCTCGCACTCGAACTGGTAGCGTTCCGCTGCAGCGCCCACAACGCGGGCAGATAGAAATGTATACAGTCCGCTGTCAGCCTCCGTGCAAACGGCGGCCAGCTGGTTGGATTCATATACATCCAGCGCGTATACTGTACCGCTGTACAGGTTCTGCAGGTAGACGATACAGTGTTGAGAAAAGCCAGCGGGTGCTGTTAGGTACGCACTGATCTGGGCTGCCTCGGGCAGATAATCAGCAGGCGGTTGGCGCAGCGGCAGCGGCGTATAATAGCGTGTCTGCCCGGTTACTTCCGTGAACCAACTCTCACCTGCAAACTCATATTGCAACTCATACTGACCACTAGCCTCGACCTTCAAAAAGGTGGTGCCGTCAACCTCGCGCAGCGGCCAATCGTTTAGGGCGTCGTATTGAACAGCGGCATTGCAGTAATAGATGCCCTCCGGCAACGTTACAGCCTGGCCATACTGGTTCAAGCCGTTTAGTACTACAAGAACAGCATCCGTATCATTGGGGCCGCTGCCCAGCGTAATCAGCACGGAACGCTCCTGCAGCTCTGAGGGAACATCGACCAAGGATACCGCAACTTCGCCTTTTCCCGCCGCATGGCAGGGTGGTGCCAGCGTCATGACAAACGGGACAAAAAGCAAAATCGCCAGAACTCTTTTCATGAAAAGCGCCTCCTTAAAATCCGGCATAGGTAAAGTAATGGCAGCCGCGGCTCTCCATCCATGCGTTGGACATGTTTACGCAGACGCCGTAGCCATAACAGCATTCAATCCACGCACCGCCGCCAAGCGCCATCTGCACATGCCCTTGCTCTCCGCTAACGGCATAGACGACCCGCAGATCGCCCAGCTGGACCTCGGCGGGGGAAATTGCCCGCAAGTCACCGGTGCGGCCATAGGCGGCTGTATTACCTGCTGCAAACGGAAGCCCCTGTGCCCAGTAGCAGTACTGCACAAAGCTGGAGCAGTCTAAATTCATCCCGACGCTGGCATTGCCGGGGCCGCCGCGCAGCGACGAGGGCTGCCCGTACACAAAATGACCTTGGCAGCTAATGGCAAAGGCTACGACCTGCCCGCGCGCGGTATCGGGGTCAATGTTCAGTCCAGCCAGCAATGCCTGCAGTTCTTCAGCAGTCAAAGCGGAGCCTACCGAACGGCACTTGATGCCGTCAGACGCGCCGTACAGTGCTTCCCAGTCCATGCGATACAGCAGGGATGCCCATTCCACGTTGCCATAAGTGTCCGCGCCGTTCTCATACCAGGCCTTGAAGCCCGCCGCGCCGGGCGGCAGCGTTATAGTTTTCGTAAAGCGGGCAGTGACAGCATTGCCCGCATACGCATTGCCGTACTGATCCTGCTTGATGACGGTGCGTGTCAGCGTACCGTCATTGCTGCATTCGGCCAGTGCTTCAAGGTTGCCCGTGCCGCCATCCGCGCCATTGGGTGCTTCAGTCTCCGGGTCAGTATAACGGTCATAGCCGGTCAGGTAAATGGTGCAGTTTAGGTCATAATGGCCGTATTGGCCGTTGTGCAGTTCTCCGGGACACCATGGGATAGCAGTTGCGTTGGCAAAGGTCACGGTATAGTCCTTCGTCATGACTTCGTCGCCGTCAGTGGTTTCGACTGTAATGGTAGCGGTGCGCTCATTCGGGGCATAGAACCAAGCGTTCGGCTCGCCCTTATAGAGATTTGCACTTTCATCCAGCACGATACTGCCATTGCAATTCTCTGCGGCGATTTTGCCGTCGACAACTTGGGTGTAGTTATCCGGAAGGGCACACAGCTCTGACTGGGTGGCCCCATCCGGGAAAATGACAGGAAAAAAGACGGTCACATCGTGTGCGCCGTCCTCGATCCATTCGGGGCGGCTGCCGCCTTCCGCGTGATCGTCACTCCATTCCCATATTCCGTTGCGGTAGTGCCCGCATTCTTCGTTGCCTTGGGCACAGGTGTGCGTTTCGCATCGGTACTCTGTGATGGTCACAGTCTCGCCCTCACTGCGGTAGCCATTGACGCAGCCGCCATAGCTGATGCAGGAGTAGGGTGCGGACTCCCGCGCGGTAATTTCCATGCCGTAAGCTGTCAGGGCACGGCAATATTGCGTAAAAGGTACGTCGTCCGTAAAAGCCGCAAGCTCCTGTGAACTGGGCCAGTCCTGCTGATAGTAGACCGCGGCCATCGAGATGATCTCTGCAGTGTCATTGTAGATGCCGTTGGCGTAGCTCCATGTGACGCCATGCTGCATATTGTTGCTGCGCTGGCCGGTCAGTGTGTCGTAACCGTAGGGGTTGCCGTTGGGGTCAAAATCGTTGCGAAAGGCTCTGCGCAACTCGTCAGTGGCGGCTTCGTTGCGGTAGGTATTGATGCTTTCGACAAGCTGCTGAATATCCTCCGGTCTGTCGGCACACAGCACGCTGGTCGTTGTAGCACCGCCCATTTGGCCTAGCAGCCCAATAATCAGCAACAATAGAACGATTGCGCCACAAATAAGTGCCGTCCTGCCGATAGACACAAGCGCTTTGACAGGATGGGCAAAGAACCGTGCAACCTTGATAACGCTATGACCGGCCTGAAAGCCTGTATTACTGATGATACCCGGCGCACGGTCAGCAAAATCATCCGCACTGGTCGAGAAGGTCTCTGCATAGTGCAGAGCGGTACGTGCACCGGCAGAGCCGATTTGTACCGCAGAGCTTCCCAACTCCATCCGCAGCACGTCGCCGCCTGTGTGCAGGACCTCCTCGGCGGTGCGCGTGCCGTCCTGCACATCCTTAATGCCCTTCACGGCGTAGCTGCCCAATATGCCGACGTCCTCCGCAGCAGTCCCGAGAAACGTCTCCTGCATAATCAGTTCCGCCGCCGCGCCGTGCACACCGAGATCCTGCGCTGCATCGGTGGCAAAGTCCTCTTGATAGCTGACCAGCCCGCTCGCACTCGTGATGCCGTGCGCTGCGGCTGTTGTGCCGCGCATGGCAGGGGAGTGGTAGCCGTTTGTCTGCTGATTGCACAGCAGTTCGTAGTAGGCATTGCTGCGGCTGGCACGGGGCATGTTGGTACCGGTGATGTATTTCCTGCTACCTTCGGCGGGATGTGATAAGCTTTCTGCTGCATCATCGCTATCGTCTGAAACACTATTTTTCGTTTCACTTACATAATCGTCATTCGACAGTAGCGACTCGGCTTGCTTTTCAGTATTATCCAGCAGTTCCTCGCCGTTTGATGCTTCCTCTGCCTGATTGTGCAGGCTTTCCGATATGTCAGTATCGGTATGGAATAAAGGTTTGTCACTATAATTTTGCGTGAATAGTTCTGACATGGCAGACTCCGTGAGGTTGTTTTTAGAGATGTGCTGGTGTAAGCATAACGCATTAAGACTTTCGATTAGGAGATGTATCCATCAGCCTGAACAGCTCGGTATCCTTCGGAAAATCGTTGTTGAAGGGCACCACCGTCTTAGACACGATCAGCAGTCCGCTGCCGACCTCTGCATTCTCGATGTACCGCTTTTCCTCGTTGGAAATGTGCAGCAGCCGCGCCAGATCGTTGGCATCGTCGGGAGACTGGTTCAGCAGCTTGATATATCCGCAGTCGGACAGCATTCGGCGCGCGTCCTCGTTGTCCAGCACCGAACGCACGTGCTGGGTGATGGAGGTCAGAATCGCACCCCACTTGCGGGCGCGGCTGGACAGTTGAAAGTAAAAGTCCGTGCAGTCCTTGTTGCCCAACAGCTGCTGGAACTCGTCGGTAAACACCCATGTGCGGCGACCCAACACGCGGTTCCGAGTGATGCGGTTCCAGACCTGATCCAGTACGGTCAGCATACCGATGGACTGCATCGACTTGCCCAGCTTGACCGTATTAAAGCAGATGCAATGATTCTGCACGTTCACATTTGTCTGGTGGGCAAACAGGTCCATGGAGCCACTTACATATAGCTTCAACGCCGTAAGCAGTGGCTTGACTTCCTCTCCCTGCAGCGCAAGATTTCTATAAAAGTCGTGCAGCGTTGGCATTTCCTCACGCTTGGGATTTGCCATATAGCGCTGATAGGTCAGGCCGGCAGCTACATCAATAAAGGTTCGCTCCTGGGGCGACAATTCGGAGCTGTGTAGAATGAGCTGGCAGAAATTCTGCAAGAACTGACTTTTCAGTCGGATGGGGTCCTCATCGTCGCCGTAGTCCTCGGTAATGTCCATGGGGTTGATATGGGAGGGGCTGGACGCGGAAATGTTAATCACTACGCCACCCATGGCTGTAACGAGATGCGTGTACTCCTGCTCCGGGTCGATGAGAACAATATCATCATCTGGCCAGCGAAGCATGATATTGGTGACCATCTGCATTACGGAGAAAGACTTGCCGTAGCCCGTCATACCCAGCACCATACCGGCAGGGGCGGGCAGCAGCTTGCGGTTACACAGTATCAGATTCTTACTTCGGGCGTTGATGCCCTCGTACAGTCCGCCCGGCTGGAACAGTTCCTGTGTGGTGAACGGCACATAGATGGCCGTGCTGACGGTTTCCAGTGTGCGCTCCAGCCCAAGCCATTTCTTGCCAAGCGGCAGCATACTGTTCATGGCGTTGCGCTGCTCATACAAAATGCTGTCAAAGCGGCAGGTCTGTTGCTGTACGGTGCTGCAAATGCGCCGCACGCGCTCGTCCAACTGCGCATTGGAATCACCATAGGTGTGAATGAGGATGCAGACTTTGAAGATTTTTTGGTTTTTGGTTGTAATGTCATCCATCATCTGCTCTGTGTGGTGCATTTTGGATTTCAGATCATAGCTCACAGCTATGCTGGCAGGCATATTTCGCTCGCGTGCTTTGGCAATGGCATCGTATTCTTCCTTGTGCATATAGGCAAGCTTTTTCTCAATTTCCTGGACTGCTTCTGCCTGGTCCATAGCGTCAACATGCATTGTGATGACGTGGTCAAAAGGAAGCTCCGATAGCATAGAGAACAAACCGTTCTTCATTTCCGGTGCTATGCCCCGCAGATACATTGTCTTGCCGATTTTATCGCCAAACTGATAGCGGTCACGGTAAACGGCGCGCGAGTCGTCATGCTCCGGGTGCCAGTTGTAAGAGTTGGGTGAAATAAAATCCTTCGTAGTAAGGTCATCCTCAGCCAGTAGCCAGTCATAAGAAAAGCTCATTTCCTCGTTGGGCCGCATGATGCCTTGTAACAGGCTCAGGCGCTCAATGCCGGACAAGATGCGTGTACTGCTGCCCATACGCTTGAAGTGATCGGCAATATCTGCAGCACGGTTCTCCAGCTGCTCTTTCGCCTGCTGGTAATTCTCAGCGTGCAGGCTGAAGGTGACGTACTTCTCACGAATCAGGCCATTTTGACCGCGCAGTGCTTTTTCCGCCACGACTTGGTTCATCTCCTCGGCATAGCGGTCACGGTCATCCCCGCGCAGCGGCAGGAAGGTGTCGCGGCGAAACTGCTCCTCGTCCATGCTGCGGGTGACAAGGTTGATTTCCAGATGCAGCGAGGGGTCGAAGTAGTTCAAAAACTCGCTGTATTTCGTAAAAATGTTCTTTTGCTCTTCCAACATAGCAATCTGGAAGTTCACATCGGTGAACGCCATCGTCATCGAGAAAAGTCCCGGTTCCACCTCGCAGATGCCATCCTGCGACATACTCAGGTATTGCAGACAATCACTGGCTTTCTGTGGCGCTTTGCGTGCGGCAATGCGCTTTTTTGCATGCTTTTCGGCTTTCTTTAACTGCTTTGCGTGCTGCCGCCGTTCTTTGGCGGCTTTCATTTTTTCTCGTTTTAACGATTTCTCCTGTGCGCGCAAAGACTCCAACACACTCGGTTCGATGGGCAAGTCGGCGTGCTTTTTTGGTAAAAACATAATTTTTCTCCTGACGGGGGCAGACTGCGACCTCGGCGGGGCCGCAATACCATGCCCAGTAGATTTTTACAAGCTTTTCAAACGGATACCCGTTATGGCTGATAAAGCCCAGCCCAAGAAAGGGGAGGACTTCTACCATTACGATGTAGGAAACCAGCTGAATATCCAGCTGAAGCCATTGCAGACAAACGAAGCAGCTTGCTATGGCCAGCACGGCAGCGACACCAAAGCAGGCTAGCTGACGCAGTGAAAGCCCGAGAAAGAACTTCTCGTGATATTCCGTGATTTCGAGATTGGTTTTTGTTGAGAGCATAGGTGAACTCCTCCATTAAATGGCGCTGGTGATGGCTTTGGTGAATCGTCCGCTCATAAACACGGCCACCAGCAGAATAACGGATTTGCCCAGCATGGCCCAGGCCTGCTCGGTAATGTCACCGCCGCTGCCCAATGAAGCTGTCAGGGCAGGGTAGAAGCCAATGACAAGATAGAGAACGGCCCCTTGCAGCGCCACCGCCATGTAGTTTTTCAGGAAGTTTACAGCAATACCATGTAGCTCCCGATAGCAGAGCGTGGCAATTGGCAGGGAAGCCAGGGCATTATAAACGTACAGCTCAATGAAGCGGGCCGCAACGATGGTATTGATCACAATGTTGACAAGACGCAGCATCCAGCTTACGACCATAAGCTCCATAGCCACAGGCATATTACCGATGCCGCCCGGCAGTGCGCTGATTGCGTTTTCGATGTCGACCTCTGTGTTGACCTGTCCGCTGCCCACATAACCGGCTATGCCGTTTGTCACCGTGGCCGCTACCTCAAACATGGCGTTTAGAATTTCCGTGGAATGCAGTACAGCCCAGCGGCAAAGCGTGATTTTCAGCATGACCAGCGCCACCTGCTGAATCGTAAAAGCTGTGCTGCCGCCGTTCATGGCTATGGTCTGGGTGAAATTGTACAGTTCCAAAACCATAAAAAGTGCCAGAACGGTAAGTGCAATCGGCATGACTACGCCGGAGCTGATAGAATCTGCATAGCCGGCCAGTGTGCTGTTCCAATCGGTCAGACTGCTCAGCAGACCGGAGTTCTGCCCCATAGCGTTTATGGTGGCCGAAATGCCCGCCAGTTGGCTTCGTATCGTATCCTCAAAAATAGCGCATACCTCCCTTCAGCTGACCGTCAGCGTGCCAAAGTAGGTGGCAACGGCAATAATCAGAACACCGCCAGCAATCGACCAGGCACCGCTGCTGATGCCGGGGCCGTTGTGGTCCTTGAGGTTCGTGCCCAGCGTGACTGCGCCGAAGAGCAGCAGCAGACCACCTGCAAAATTGACAACATTCGTGATAAGAGATGTGATTGTAGATACCATTTCCATGTGATTTTCCTTCTTTCTGTTTATGTGTCAGACTCGTCATCGTCGAGTTCGATGTTGTTGATTTCCTGCACATTTTTCATAAAGGCTGCAAAGCTATTTTCTGCGCGCCTCTCGTAGTCGAAGGGACGACGCCCCTCTTTTTCTACCAATGCGTAATTAGGGTGCTTTTTAAGATCAAACTTGTAAGAGTAAAATGGCACAACACCGGAAATCATCAATAAGCAACGATTTCGCGGCATGGTGCGTATTTCTTCCGGTGTCATCAGATCACGGCTGGCTACCTGAAAGTTCTTGGAAAAGGAGCCCTGTGCGCCGAGATTCTCTGTGGTGTTCAGCACCTCGATGGTCCGTTTGCCCAGCTGTTTACCGAAGAACTCCAGCGACTCCGGGTTATTGCCGCCGCCCAGCACAAGCTCTGAATCACAGTTTTCCAGAATCGTGCCCCAGTCATCACCGTACTGAGATTTCAGCTGTGCGATTGACTGGTAAATCAGGGTACATCCGATATTTCGACTGCGGATGGTGCTGATCAGAATCTGGAAGTCCGGAATCATGCCGATGTTCGGAAACTCATCTAAGAGAAACCGCACATGGCGAGGCAGGCAGTGATCCTCACGATTGTCTGCGGTATGCACAAGAATCTGAAAGCATTGCTGGAACATAACCGCTGCCAGAAAGTTATAGGCTGTGGTGGTGTCTGGCGTGACAACGAACAGCACCACCTTTTTGTCGCTGGCCAGCTCTTCCAGATGAATGGTATCATCTTCGCAGATCTTCATGATGGAAGGAATATTGAACGCACTCATACGCATACCGAGAGATACATCAATACTCTGTGCGGTTTTGTCCGGTGCCATGTGGTACAGTCCGTATTGGCGCGCTGCGAATGACGCAGGCTTTTCCATGGCCAGATCTTCGAATATATCGTCCAACTGGCTGCGTCCCTGTGGTCCGTAACGATGCTGCATCAGCACAAAAAGCTCCATTACACTGTTCATATTGTGCATCTCAGGTGGTTGCTCAAAATATACATAGGCAAGCAGCGCTTCAAGCAGTGAAGTAGAGCCTTCTTCCCATATTGGGTCGGCTGTGTTTTTCTGTCGCGGGTCCTCTTTAATGTTTTTGATAAGATTCTTGGCAACAACCACAATGTCATCCGTATCATGGATGTACGCAAACGGATTGTAGTGGTCGGACTTGTCACGGTCCTTCAGGTTGAACACTTTCACATCATACCCTTGCGATAACAGGACATTTCCGTAGGTGTCAAGCAGTTCGCCCTTCGGATCACTGAGTACATAATTGCTGTTAAATTGCAACAACTGCGGGCCTGCAACGCTGTAGCTCTTGCCGGAGCCCGACGGGCCGAACACAATGACGTTCTTGTTACGGTTGTAGTTGTTCTCCGCCGTTACCGGCATCTTCATGGCAAGGCTTAGCGATTCTGTGGCCGTCAGGGGGATATTCTCGCTTGCTTTTTCATGAAGAAACGGCGCAATGTCCGCCGCGGTGCCCCAGCGCGCACTGCCGTATTCCTTCTGCGGCACCAGCCGATGGCCGCTGTACTTTATGCAGAGATAAGCAAGACCTGCCAGCAGGGCGGCCCCCACACCGCAGCCCACAGGAATCGGCGCAGGGGATAGTTGCAAGGGATGCAGTACAATTTTGCCAAGATTTGCCGCGGCGGCCAGCCTTTGCGTGACCGTTCCGGCAGCCGATACATAGAGAACCCCCATTCGGTTACCCAGCCAAAAGCAGCCCAGACTTGCAGCAATGTAGATCAGAATTTGCTTTGTGCGCTGTTCCTTCATAGCCGCTCACCACGCTCCTGCGCCGGCGGCGGGCGGTGCTGGTTCAGCTCCTTCGTGCGCTGCATAGCCCGTTCGGACAGCTCCTGCAGCAGACTGGTGGGACGTTCCTTGCCGCGCGCAGCAATGCAGTTTTCAATGGCGGTCTGGATGCGGTCCACGTCCTGCCCCTTGAACCACAGGTTCAGCTGCCCGGTGTCCTTGTCCTTGGTAATGGCAAAGTCCACCGAGTATTCCTTGAGCTGCCGCCTGACATAGGGCAGCGTTTTGTCGTTCAGCTCCACCGAAGCGAGAGCCTGCGACTGCCGGTTCAGTGATTGAATTGATTGCTGCCCGTACTGCCGCGCTTGCAGCATACTGGCAACCGCCTGCAATATCCCAAAGATACCCTGCCCGGCAAGCTTGGCTGCGTTGATTTGCACCCGGATGGCCGTTTCTTCTACCATACGGTATCACCTTCGCTTTCTCCGTAATAAAATTTCAGCCTCACCACGGCAGCGGAGAGCCGGTGCGCCGGGCGTATGCTTCGATTCTTTTTCCCAACCTATATTGCTGCAAGCGGTCCGGCAGGCTATATTCCAGTGTGCGGACTTTTACATGGTGCTTCATTGCGCACTTGAAAAAGGCGTACAGGTACCGCTCCATGCCGCTGATCTGACGCATACGGCTGACATACACGCAGTTGACCTTGCTGTCTCTAATACTGTGTAGCATACTCTGATACCCGTCGCGCAACGGGCCGTGCCCTTTATAATCGATGCTGCCGCCGACTACCGTGCAACCGTCGTCACCGGCCTGTCTGCAGCAGGCATCGTAGCTCGCGCGGGTCGCTGCGCAGTCACCGGGAATGCGCGCATACACCCATGCACGGGGCAATTTTTCTTGATTTGGCATTATCTTTCTACCTCCAGCTCTTGGTCATAAAAACTCAATTGCTCGCCTTCTAAGCGGAACCGCAGGTCCAGCTCGGCAAATGTGAAATTCCGATTGAAACGCTCTGTCGCCTTATTCGGTGCATCCTGCAATTCCAGCATCAGCTGCCATAAATCAGGATGTGCATGGTACAGATGCCGCAGCTCGGTCATGGATGCGTTGGGACAGAACCAGCACCCGCCGCGATGGCTGTGCTCATACAGCGGCGACAGCAGCCCCTCCTGCCTGCACATGGCAAATGCATCCTGCTCTGTCACGCCGTACTTTGCCATAAGTGAAACCTGGTCAGGCTTTAGCCGTTCCAGTCTAATCGGCTCATCCGCGGCAAGACCTAAATAGGAAACTGTACCTGGCGGCAACCTCTTTTTATAGGCTTCCAGTGGCGGGACCTTGCAATCTCGTTGAATTGCACAGCGCCCAGCCAGCGGAAAGGCGGCAATCTTTCCCTGTGCGTTGCCGCGACTCACCACATGATAAAAGCAATCCAGATACGTCTTTTCAGCGTGCAAAACCCTTGTGGGGATGCCGCGCTTTTCAAAGTACGGAATTGCTGTCTCATAGATAAACCGCGAATGCTCGGGCAGTTCGCCGGAAACCTCCTTGCTGAACATGACCTCTGTATATATGATTTCGTCCAGCGGTTCGCCATGCTGTAGGGCCAGCAGCGCTGTGGCATTGCTGTCTTTTCCGAAGCTCGAACAGATGATATGTTTCATGTCATTCACCAATAAAAATAGGGCGGCCCGCGAGAGTCGCCCATACCATGTACGTGTTTCATAGATTTTTAGTGCTCGCTCTCATCCGGTTTGGATTTGCGGCGCTTGTATGTAAAAATTCCGAAGCCGACGATAGACCCAAATACCGCCGCCGAAAGCAGCGCAAAGGGGAACACATCGCCCGTTTGGGGAATAACCGGCATCGGCGTAGGCGTTGCCGTGGGTGCGCTTGCCGGTGCAGGGGTAGGCGCGGGCGTGCTGCCCGGCGTCGGCTGCGGCGTATTGCTCGGGCTGTCCTCGTGTGGTGTTTCCTCGGGGATGCGTGCATCCTTCATAACGACAGTCTGAAACTCACCGGTGGGCAGCACGGTAAAGGCAATGCTTTCCGCAAGCTGATAGCCATTGGGGGCGGTGATCTCGGTCAGCGTGTACTCTCCGGCAGGCAGCTTCTCGATATAGTGGGGCTTGTCATCAGAAACCCACTGTGCAACCGTGTTGCCGTCCTTATCCTTGATGACCAGCTCCGCGCCGGGCAGCTCTTTACCTGTGGCAATGTCAACCTTGGAGATTTGTACCCTGGTAATGTCATCTTTCATGATTACCGTGGCATCGTCCAGCAGCTCCCATTCCTCCCAGGGAATGATCCAGAGCTTCTTTTTATCCTTCAGATAGTAGACGTCTGCCTCGTCCAGTTCGTGGCCGTCAGTGTCCGTTTTGCGTTCCAGGCGGAACACAATATCGTCTGCAACGGCATACCCATCAGCAGGACACTTTTCTGTCAACGTGTATTCTTCGTCAAAATGCAGACCCGTCACACGGTGCGGTGTGTCGGTGGATACCCAGGTGTCAACGATGTTGTCCTTCGTATCTTTGATGATCAGCGTAGCACCGGGCAACTCCTCGTCGTTTGTCAAATCTCGCTTACTCACCCACATTTCAGTAGGCTTGTCGGCGCAGGTGCTGTCCAGTACCTGCAGAACCTCGCCGTCATAGGTGAAGGTGACATCCATCTCTGCATCGTTGAGATAATAGCCCAGCGGGGCGCGCAGCTCGCGGATAAAGTAATTGCCGCTGTTGGTCGAGGCATCCAGCCGGTCACTCTGGCCGTACCACTCGCCGCGGATGGGAACATCGCAGTTGAAATAGGTGTAGCCGTCCGCAACGGTCTCGGGACTGGTGGAAATCAAATCACCGGCAGAGAACAGTTTGTTGCCGTCCACGTCGTAGATGTCATCGCGGGTATACAGGTTGAACACGGCACCGGCCAGATAGTTACCGGTCTCCGCATCGACCTTGTACACACCCACGCGGGCATGCTCACGGTCATTGTAGAAACCAAGGGTCTGCTGTTCAGCCAGTTCCGCAGAGGCTTCCGATGCGCGTACAACATCAAAATGCTGTTCACTGTCGCCATTTTTGACGATGCTCTTTGCCATGACTACATCGTTCAGCTGGTTGTCCCAGACAAATGTCACATCGTAGCTGTCTGTCGTGCCGACGTACCCATAGGGCGGCTTGGTTTCCTCCACATGGTAGCTGCCCAGCGGCAGGGTAATACTGACCTCGCCGAGCGTGCCGTCGTGGATGACCGACAGAAAATCATAGGTTGCCTTGGTACGGGACGGCGCAAACACAGCAGAGTCTGCGCTGCCATCACCGGTGGTAACAACCGCTACCACGTCGCCCTTGGCATACCAGAGCGTGCGGCTGCCGCCAGCATCCAGCTGTCGGTCCTGTGTGTAGATGTCCTCGGCAGCCGTAATGGTGTATTCCGCACCGGCCAGCGGGCGCAGCGTATAGGCAAAGTCGGAATCGGCCTCGCCGGTCATCCAGGGGTCAATCAAATCGATGGTTTCGATCATTCCTGTCAAGGCATTGCCGGTCTTACGGATGGTCAGCTTGCCCAGCGTTTCCTCATTCCAGTAGTTCTCACCAATGACAAGCGTATCCATGCTGTTTTCATTGTCATCACCGGTGGCCTTGTAGATGCGGTCCGTGGAAATATCGAAATCCACATAGTAGTTGCCGCTGTCAGCCCATTCGTTGTAGAAGCCGTCCGGGTCGACAGTCTCCACAATGCGGTATTTGCCCAGTGGCAGCTTTTCAGGCAGGGTCAGGATGCCTTCCTCGTTGGTGTAGAAGGTGTCCACGTTCTTGGTCAAATGCCCATTTACCGTGTCCGTCATCGTGACCAGCTTGGGCTTCCCGTTTTCCAGCCGATAGTTGCCGTTGTCATCCAGCCAGTAGATCTGGAAGGCGGTATTCGGCAGCAGGACCGGTTTGCCGGTTTCCGTATCGAGTTTCGTGATTTTCAGATACACTTCAATCTCCTCATCCAATACCGCAAATTTCTGATAGGAATCCGATGCTTTCATTACACTGTCCTTCGGCGTGGCCATCGCGCCCCAAGGGTTGTTGTCCTGCTCGGGGTCGATGCTGACCAGGAAAGGCTCTGCCTGGAACAAATCGTGCGGGGTGGTCGTCTCCACGACCAGATAGGTGCCGTAGGGCAGCCCCTGCACGCGAATGTTGCCGGAATCATTGCTGAAGATTTCGGCCAGCTGATACTCATTGGCACGCCCCGTAGGCTGCCAGCCATCGCCCTTGCCGTTCTTGTTGTCGCCCGCCGCGGTCAGCGTTTTGTTGTAGGCGGCCATTTCGTCGGCGTTGACCTCGTAGGTCTTGGCAATGGCCTGCGTCTCACCGGAGAAATCCCACTTGGGGTGCTCGTTGTCGTATTCCTTGTTGATGTAGGTATCCAGAATGCTTTGCAGAGTGTAGCTTCCGGTGCGGGTCTGGTCAAACTGCTCGACCTTGGACAAGTCGGACACAAGATAGAAGGTGAACCCAGCGCCTTCCAGCTCCAGCCCATTGGACTGACCGCTGGAGGAGACGACCTTGCTGATCTCAACGTTGCCCTTGGCGACCTGATCCTGACTTTCGGTCAGGCCGCTGTCCTTGTGGATGTGGTAGTTGCCGTTGTAGGCGGCTGTGTCATTGGCAAAGGTGGTTTTCTCCACATACCAGCCCTCATCTTCATAGGCAGGTGTGATGTAGTAGTTGTGCTCATCGCAGAGATACCCGGGCGCATAGGACAAGTAATAGGCATCGTAGGTCCAGGTGCCGTCCAGAGCCTTGCTCTTGGAGATGGTGCTGAACTGGTTCTTGTATACCCAATCTGTATACTGCCCGTTGCTGGCAGCCAGCGCGGCAACCTGCCCGGTAGCTGCCTTGGTGCGGCTATCCACCGTAGGATAGGTGCCGGAAACAGCAAGAGCGCCCTCACGCAGCGGAATGACCGTGCCGGTGGAGCGCTCTACAACATAATATTTGCCGAGGTACAGGTTTGCGAAGGTCAGCCAGCCGTCCTCGATTTTGGCACTGGCTACGAGATTATCTTTTTTCAAAATGGGCAGATAATCGCCGATCCACTGTCCGCTGTTGTCACGAATCGTAGTGTGCCAGATGGGATTGCCATTGGCATCTACGATTTTGGAATAATCCACAACGCCGGTCACACCATCAGGGTGGGTAATATCCTCGGCAGCATACAGGTCGTACACTGCGCCGTCCAGCACGGCATTGCCGTGAGCAGAATCGTCAGTAATATAACGCTGTGCATCCAAATCAACCTTAGAGATGCTGATTTCGCCCAGCGTGCGGTCATTCTTCATGATGCCGTCCGCAGCCGTGGTGGTGTAGCCGTCCTCATTGGCAGCCTTGCCGCTGGCATCGGTGGTATAGCTCCGGGAGGCATCCTTGGGGGAGTCATAGATGGTGACTGTGGTTTCTACGCCGCCGCTGGTCATCAGCTTTGTGCCGCCCTTATCGCCAGTGGCAATGTCGGCATTGTAGTCACCATTGCCCAGCCACAGGACAGAATTGTTGTTGTCAGCGGTAATTTCTACATAGTAGGCGCGTTTGCCCAGCGGCGTGCCCGCCGTGCCGGGATGGTCAACGTCTGTCCAATCGCCGAAATACCCCGCGGGGGCCTTCGTCTCCACAAGGATGAACCTGCCCTCATTGCGTTGCGTGTAGTACAATGTATGGCGCATCGTGTCGTTTGTGGCGTAGGCGGCGTTGTTGATGACGGCATAGGTGCCGTCACCCTGGCGCTGGACACTGTAGGTGTTGTAGCCGCCCGTGGGCTGGTATTTGCCAGTCACGACGTCCCACTGGTAGATTTCATACTGAGCAGCGCCTGCAATCTGGCTGCCGGTCTCGCTGTCCGTCTTTTTGATCTTGATCTGCAGCGACCACTCAGCATTGCGCATCTTGTAGGCGTTGTTGGAGTTGGCCGGCACTGTAATGGTCTGGTGGCTGCCGTTGCTGCCCCAGTAGGATTCAAAGCCGTAGGGGATGGTGACTTCGTCATAACGGAACTGTAAAGATGCAAGCTGCGTCTGCGCGCTGGCAATAGCATTATTTACAGCGCTCTGTGCTTCTGCCTGAATGGCGGCAACCGCAGAATCACGCTCGCTGTTGGCGGCTGCGTCTGCAGCTTCTTTCGTAGTATAGGGGCCGACGCTGCCACTGCGGCCATCTACGGTCTTGGATACAGTGTAATGCACAGACCAGCTGGCAGATGCTGCACCGCCGTTATTCTGGTAATTGTCATCGTTGGTGTGGCCGCTTGTGGTGACAGTCTGCACACCGGCAGGGGAAATGCTCCAGCTGCCGCCGTCAATTGTTCCGGACTTGGTGATTGGCTCGATTTCAATGGTCGCACCGTCCACCTTTTCCAGCGTTTTCAGCTGGATCTTATCAGTGGTGATACCATAGGTCAGATCTACGGTGCCGCTGACGGACTGTGCAGGGGCTTCCCAACTGGCATAATACTCCTGTACGACAGGCTTCGGCTCTTCCGTTTCCTCCTCACTGATTTCAGGGCCAATCAGGGCAACGGTCTGCCAACCGCTGCGCGCAGGGGTATAAATGTAGGTGTAGTAGCCGCGGGGCTTTGCATAGGCAACAGCGCCGTCCAGCAGGGCCTGCGCAGATTCCAGATAGATTTTTGCAGCAGTGCTCTCGGGATAATTCTCAATCAGCCACAGCTGGGTGTCATCGTAAATCGTGCGGCAGAAATCTAAAAGAGAGATTTCTTCAGTATCTTCTGCGGAAAAAACTGCGGGCGTATCGGGCAGCAAGTCCATAGAAAGCTGGTCCAGACCGCCCCAGATGCGGTACTGGTTGCCGTAGTGATCACCGGGAATGCACTGATCCGCGCTGACCAGAGAAGTGTTCGTATAAGTGTACGGCGGACAGCCTTTGGGCTGGCCGTTGGCACCGTGGGTGCAGCAGTAGGCTTCCTCGCCATTGAACCAGATCAGCCAGGTGCCGTTGACCTTCTCGACCTTGGTGATTTTACCGCTGGTAACGGCAGGCGTGGGGCGCTCGGCGTAGGCGGCAACGTCTGTAGTTTCTGCGAACTGTGCGGCCATAGTGCGGCTGCGGTCAATTACAACGTGCAGTACTTTCGTCAGCGTACTGCCATCCGGGGCGGTGTAAACAAGCTGCGCGGAAAAGTCGGCATCTGCCTGTACATACAGACCCATGACCGCGGCGGACGTTTCGGTATACTCGCTGTGCACAAGGCTGCTGCGCGTAGCTTCATCGGCGGGGGCACCGTAGAAGTCCAGCACCGTCACCTCGTTGGGAAGCACCACATCCAAACTACTGCCGTCTGCAGGGTATTCCACCTGTGCCAAAATGGGCGTAACGGCATAGTCGGTGCCCTCCAGCAACGGAGCCGTCATCGTCAGGTCGTCGCTGTTCAGGGTGTCCGCACTCAGGTAACTGTCTGTGCTTTCTTCCAACTGGTCATTCGGCCAAGCGGAAATGCCGATTTTTGTTTCACCCGTAGCAACGGGCAGTCCCTGACTGCCCATATAGGAACCAGTCGGTGCATCCGGTAAGTCTGTGTACAAAACAGCGCCGTCGAAGGTGTAGTCGGTGGATGTCTCCACCGGCGCATCCTCGTCGGCGCTTTGGGTAACTATAGGAGTTTCGTTGTCCTCAGGGGTAGTTTTACCTGGGTCTGGATTGCTTTCATCAGTTTGCGGTGCATCCGGTGTGACGTTTTCGTTGTCCTGCACCACGATAGGCGTGCAGTCTGCATCAGCCCTCGGAGCCTCCGCAAACGCCCCAGCTGGGAACAGGGAGCAGCACATCATAGCCGCCATACACAAGGCCGCTACGCGCTGCTTGAGCTTAAATTTGCAATTCATTGAACATACTTCCTTTTACTGTTAAATTTTATCTATATAAAAAAGTGCCTGCCGAACAAACAGCAGACACTTGAGAGTTTGATTTACCTGTAACGCTCAACCGACCTTTCCCTGAAAGAAATCCAAAAACTCCGGCAGCTCCTGGTCCGGCAGCTCGTTCATGACCTGCATGGCCAGATATTCTGCGCGGCTCACCTTGGGAGCAAACTTGCGGGAGTAGGTCTTGCCGGTTCTCACGTACCCAACATCGTGGATCAGGTCCTTTTCCGAAAGGCTTTTCAGGATGGTAAAGACCGAACGCGGCTTCCAGGTGCAGTTTTGGGTCGGGATTAAATCGGAAACGATCTGGCTGGCGATTGCAGGCTCCTTGGAATCCCAAAGATAGGTCATGATCTGCATTTCGGATGTAGTCATCCGATACAGGGAGTTTTGCTTTTTCATATCTATTCTCCAATCACTGAAAGGTTACGGTCCAGTAAGTGTACTGGCCTTCGGCTGTGCTGCAGAACCAGCAGCCCACACCCATGCTGGTAAAGCTGGGCTCCATAATATTGGCATAGTGGGCAGGGCTGCCCTGCCAGTAGGTGCAAACGCTGCTGGCAGAGCCAATCGGACCTGCAGCGCAGATCTCACTGCGGGTCGTCATGCCGCTGTGGTCGAACGGCCCGCCCGCCACAAAGCTCTCACAGCGTGCATCGGCGGCAGCACTCAGGCCACTGTCCATCGTCAAAGGAGACAGACCAGCTGCTGCGCGTATAGCATTGATGTTTTCCTGCACAGCCCAGTAGGCACTGTCCGAGCTGTCGATGCTCCACCACTCTTCACTGTCCGCCGCCAGGTCAAAGGGGACAGCACCGTAGCTCATGCTGACCTGTGCGGGCTGGCTCTCCGCGGCAACGGGTTCCGTAGCGGGCGCTTCGGTAGGCGCTGCAGTAGGCTCCGGTATGGGAATTTCAGTCGGTGCCGGTGTGGCAGTCGGCTCTGAAGTCTGTGTGGGCGCAGGTGCCGGGCTTTCCGTGGCAAGCGGCGCAGGTGTTTCAACGGCAGTCTCTTCAGTAGCAACGGTAAGTTCTACCAGCGTACTGCTTTCCGGCGTTTGCAAGGTGTTATCGGTCTGCTGTGCGCAGGCGCAGAGCAGGACGGTAGCTAAAAGAATGGATAACAGACATTTTTTCATATTAAAAATTTCTCCAATCAGTAGTATAAATCATACAGACTACCAGCAAACTCGAGCAGCTTTCTGCCCAGCCAGAACAGCACCTGCGGTGCGCCGTAAGGGCTGAGCAAGAATGCCACGATGGCGGATACTGCCGCCTCTTGGTAGCACTTATCGAATAGCGCCAACAGAGCAGCCAGACCGCCCAGTGCCGCCAAAAACCTGCCGCAAACTCCGCAGATAGCAAACAGTACGATTGCAATCAGGCCCAGTGCAAGAAGTACCAGAATGACAGGCACGAGACTAATGCGGATACCCCAGGTAAGGAACAGATTTTTACGTTGAATGGGCATAATGGCCACCTCCTACCTCTATGATACATGGTCTGCGAAATAATGCAAGGCTGTCGATTTCAGCGTTCCAGTTCGTTTTCCTCTCTAGGCGTTCGCACAGAATCGTCCTCGTTTACGACCTCGGCCTCACCCTCCAAAACCGGGGCATCATTGCCCACATTCAGCAGGGCATCCAGCTCGGCCAGGCGCGCGCTCTTGTCGTTCAGTTCCTGTTCCTGCAGAAAAGGCTGTTGCAGTTCCTCTTTGGCGCTGTCCAGCTGGACGCGCAGCTGCTGTAGATTGTTGCGCAGACCGCTGACCTCCTGCGGCAGGGCAGCAACAACGTTTTGCAGGCGGACCATATTGCCGGCAGCGTCGCTGCCCAGCTCTGTGGTATGGGTGGCCTGCCCGACCAGATGCGCCACAAACACCTTGGAGAGAGGCACATAGGCAACCGTGACTTCAAAGCCTGCATAGTGCCCCACCAAAACATGATGGTCAGCCCGCACAGCAGCACCCACCAGTCCGAGCAGTGCCTTACCGGCGTCCTCGCGCTTGTCGTAGGTCGTGCCGTCCAGCTCAATGCTGAAAACCAGCTTGCCGTCCTTGTCATAGCTCTGACTGTCCTTGGCGGTCTGCATATCCTTCTCAAACGCCTGAATCCGGCATTCGGTGCCGCGGATCTCTCGCAGAAAGATGCCGGTCACGGCGTCCTCCAGTCGGTAGTGCTGGCTGTTGTAGGCGGCCTTCAGCGTGCGAAGCCGCGCAACCTGAATATCAAGGTCCATCTTTTCTTTGATCATCGGGTTTCCGGCAGCCAGCGCCTTTACCTCAGCGTAGGAGAGCGCAGCCTCGTCTAAATCCTCACAGCTTCGGGCAGGGGATTTCGACGTCATGATTTGCGAAATAAACTTCTGTTTGTTTTCGACCAACTGATAGCTGTAGGCGTCAAATGTGGCTTCGGTTATATAAATAAAGATAGAAACCTCTTTGTTCATGTTACCCTGCCGCACCATGCGTCCATTGCGCTGGGCAATATCGGCTGGCCGCCATGGGCAATCAAGGTGATGGAGTGCACACAGCCGCGTCTGTACGTTGGTGCCAGCGCCCATCTTCTGGGTGCTACCCATCAGCACGCGAACCGCACCGCTGCGGACTTTGCCGAACAGCTCAGCCTTCTTGGTTTCCGTATCGGCATCATGGATGAACTGTACCTCCCCCTTAGGAATGCCTCGCGCCACCAGCTTGTCTCGAATATCGTTGTACACATCAAAGCCGTCCGCGCGTGGCGTGCTCAAATCGCAGAAGATCATCTGCGTGGAGCGCTGGGCCTTTGTCTTTTCCCAAATGGTAAAGACCCGCTCCACGCAGGCATTCGCCTTGCTGTCGGGATCATCGGGCAGAAGTGGATTCATCAGGCGCTGATCCAGCGCCAGTTTGCGGCCATCATTCGTGATGCGCAGCATGTTGTCCTCATTCGGGGCAACCAGGCGATTGCGCACCGCCTCGGCCCGCTCACCCAGCGCCGCCACCATCTGCCGCTGCAGCTCACTGGGCGGCAGCTTTACAATCGTGGGCTTGCCGCCTGTGATTTCCGGGACCGGCAGCTTCAGCATATCGGCGGTCTGAATGTCGGCACACTGCTTGAACATATTCATAAGCTCCGGCAGATTGTAAAACTTAGCAAACCGTGTTTTAGAACGGTAGCCGTTGCCCTCGGGGGCTAGCTCAATCGCGGTAACGCTCTCGCCAAACGTAGAGGCCCACGCATCAAAGTTCAACAGGCCTTCCTGCTCCAAAAGCCCATATTGCAGATACCGCATCATGATGTACATCTCGGTCATCGAGTTGGAAATCGGCGTGCCGGTGGCAAACACAATGCCGTGCCCGCCGGTCAGCTCGTCCATGTACATGCACTTCATGTACATGTCGCTGGCCTTTTGGCTTTCAGTCTGGGAGATACCAGCCACACGGGTCATCTTGGTGGTGACCATTGCATTTTTGAAATAATGCGCCTCGTCCACCATCAGACTGTCCACGCCCAGCTCCTCAAAGGTGATGACGTCATCCTTTCGGCTCTGGTCGTTGAGCTTGTCCAGCTTCCGTTGCAGCTGCTTTTTCATGCGCTCCATCTGCTTGATGGTAAAATTCTCGGCGCGCTGTGCCTTCAGCGCAGCGGTCTGTGCCACTACATCGTCGATTTGCTTTTGCAGGTACATTTTCTGTCGTTCATCGGAAAGCGGTATTTTTTCAAACTGACTGTGCCCGATCACAATAATGTCAAAGTTGCCGGTAGCAATACGGGCGCAGAACTTTTTGCGATTGGCTTTTTCAAAATCTGTTTTGCGCGCCACCAGAATTTCCGCGTTGGGATAGAGCAGCAGCGCCTCGGACGCCATCTGCTCGGTCAAATGGTTGGGTACTACGATCAGCGTTTTATTGCAAAGACCCAAACGCTTTTTCTCCATGGCGCTGGCGACCATCTCGAACGTCTTCCCAGCCCCTACCTCATGTGCCAGCAGTACGTTGTTGCCGTACAGCACATGGGCAATGGCGTTGCGCTGGTGGGGCCGCAGCGTAATTTCCGGGTTCATGCCGGGAAAGCGCAGATTGCTGCCGTCATATTCCCGCGGACGGATGCAATTGAATTTGCTGTTGTACAGGCTTACCAGCGCCTGCCGCCGCTGCGGCTCCTTGAAAATCCATTCTTCAAACTTGTCTTTTATCAAGCATTGCTTTGCGTAGGCAGCCTCGGTGGCGGCGTGGTTCAGCACACTTTTTTTGTTTCCCTCTGCGTCGGTAACTGTATCAAACACCTGCACAGGCCGCAGATTCAGCGCAGCCTCTGTGATTTCATAGGCATTCTTGCGGTTTGTGCCGTAGGTGACGGTTGCCTTGATGCTGCCGTTGCCGTAGCGCTTGTTCGTGATATTCCACTCACCGGTGAACGACGCAAACAGAACCTTCACGGAAAGTCGCGTTGACAACGGCGGCTCCAACAACTCCATGAGAAAATCCTGAATATATTCAGGCGGTATCCAGGTAGCACCCAGCCGCACAGCAATTTCGCTGGCGTCGAGGTCCTTCGGCTGTACCTGCTCCAGCGCCTTCACATTGACCTGATAGTCCGGGTCGGACGCTGCGGCCAGCCGGGCAACGGCCAGCTTTTGCCGCACATTGCCGGAAAGATATTCGTCAGCCGGCAGATAAACCGGCTCGGATTGCTCCGGGTCACGGAAGATAACGCCGGTCAAATCGCGTATAATTTCGTCCTGCGATTTTCCAGTGACCTGTGCCATGTAGGCAATGTCCACACGAGCCTTCTCCGTCAGGCTCAGCACCAGCGCTTCATTGGCGGTGTCCACATGGTCCACCACCTGGGCCGGACGGATGGTCCGCTTCGTGAACATATCCGTCTTGCCCCTGTAATGGCCCTCGCTGTCGATGTCCTCCAGCGAGCAGAGCAGGAAATATCCGGAATCCTCACGGAACGCCGAAGCCGTGCCGCGGCTGTTGATTAGCCCATACGTATCGTGGTAGGAATCATACTGGGCGGTCAACTGCGCTTGCAAAGCGGCAATCGTTTCATCGGGCAGATTGTCCAGTTGCGCCCGAATCAGCTCCCGGCAGGTATCCCGCAGTGGAACCAGCGCCTTGATGCGGGTAAGCGCGGTGGTGCTGGCCTTCACAGCACGCATTTTGGAATTTTCGCGGTAATAAACTGTGTCGTCTTTAACAACATAGCTGAAATTTCGCGTATCGGGGTCTGCGTCTAGCGTATCGCTTTCCGCCTTCGCGTCCTCCCGGTCATCCGCCAGCGTGTACTCGGTCTGCAAATTGGCAAGGGCCGCGTCAAGCTGACCTTCCAGTGATGTACCATTTTCCAGCGGCGCGCAGGTGGGGCGCTGCCCGTAGGGGCCGCTGACCATCTGCATCTCACCGCATATCATCTCGGGATGGTCGATGAAATACCGGTTCAGCGGAATGCCATCGGCAGTCTCGTCCACATGAATCCATGGCGCGTCCTGCTCCAAAACCCGCCCACGCTTTTGCAGAAGCAGAATGTCCGAGGTAACGGTTGTACCTGCCTGCGCGGTAAAGGTATTGTTGGGCAGCCGCACCGCGCCAATCAAATCACAGCGGGCAGCCAGATACCGGCGCACGCTTTCGGACTTTTTATCCATCGCGCCGGAGGTCGTTATAAATGCCATAATGCCGCCGACGCGGAGCTTGTCTACGGTCTTGGCTAGAAAGTAATCGTGAATTTGAAAATGCAGCTTGTCATATTGACGGTCCGTAACCTGATACTGCCCAAACGGTACATTGCCGATAGCCAAATCAAAGAAGCTGTCCGGCAGGTCGGCCTTTTCGTAGCCGCAGATTTGAATTTTGGCTTTCTGGTATAACTGCTGCGCGATGCGGCCTGATACACTGTCCAACTCGACGCCGTAGAGCTTTGCATTGTTCGTATCAAAGCTGCCGCTGCGGTAGCCAAAGAACGCACCCACACCCATGCTGGGTTCCAGTACGTTGCCGCCCACGCAGCCCATGCGGGTCAGCGCGCGGTACATAGCATGGATAACGGCAGGCGGGGTATAAAACGCCGTCAGCGTAGATTCCTGTGCGGCGGCGTATTCCTCCGGCGTCAGCAGTTCTTTCAGTTGCGTGTACTCGCTGTGCCAGTTGTCTTTATTAGGGTCAAAGGCATCGGCCAGACCGCCCCAGCCGAGGTACCCGGCCAGAACATCCTGCTCGGCTTCCGTGGCCGGTGTGCCACGCTGTTCGATTTGCTTTAGTGCCCGAATTGCATTTAGGTTCGCAGCAAACTTGGCCTTAGCCCCTGTGGGAATCTCCGGCTCATAGGGCGCAAGGTAGTTGGTGGGGTCATGCGCGGCGGGCTCGTCGGGAGGAAAGACATTTTCCTGCGGTTCATGTTCCTCTACCTCGTCGAGGTCTATTTCCATGAGACTGTCAAAATCGAGATTGGAGAGCACCGCTTGGTTCAGATCATCGAGCGAAGCATACCGTTCCTGTGCGTAGAGAGCATCATCCACCAGTTTGGTGACGGTGCAGTGCTCCAAGTCAGCATACACCTGAATGACATGCTTCTCATCCTCGGTGGTGGTATAGCCCAAATCGATTCGAGTCAGGTCGGAAAAGTCCGGCTCGGTGATTTCAAATTCGTCCTTGAGATAATCCTCAATATAGGAGAACGCCTGTTCCGTCTGCGCTTGCATAAGAGCTTCATGCTGCTGCTCGGAGAGCATCATACCGCCGTTGCGCGGGTTAGCGTCCAACTGCCGCTGAAACTCCTCCCGGCTGATGGCGCGCCCAAACAAGGGTACTTCCTCGTCCCGCAGATGCACGTCAAACTGCCCGATGCGCTCCACCGTAAATCGGTGGTCATCCTCCAAGTAGACAACGCTGCCCTCGGCGCAAATCGGTCTGGTATCAGGTATGGTTCCGGGCTCATCGCGCACCACACTGGCAACTTTACGCTGCTCGGCAGCCCATGCGGGATACTGCTCCAGCTCCTGCGGTGTCAAAAAGCGCTGCATCTCGATCAGATAAGCAATGCGCTTGGCTGCAGCCCGCCATAGCAGCCTGCGCTCAAAGCGTCCTTCCTCATTTGTCAAAATCAGCTTCAATCCGGCAGGGCCGTGGTCAACCCAGCCGTGGGCACCGCTTTGGTAGTCCCATGACCGGCCACCGCTGCCGTATTCCTTCTTCAAAAAAGCGGCGTGGTCGCCCTGCGTGGTTGTGAACTGCTGATAAATGCGGAATTTGCTGTTCTCAAAATTGCTGCCCGCTGCCAGAGCCAGGTTGATTTCCTCGTCTGTGATAACGCTGCCGTCATCCATCTGCGGGGCATTGTACTCTGCAACGGGCAGGGCAGAGCGAATGACGGTTTCCTGCTTTTCAGGGGTAAGAAAATCATCTTTTTCCAAGCTGTCATTTTCCGCACTCGGCGGCGAACCGTCAGGCAGTTCAAAGGAAAGCTGTTCCTCTGCCTGCGGCAGTTTCTTCGGGTCGATGGCCGAAATCAGCTCATGCTGTTCAATCAAGTCGTTCAGGGCATTGGCCACGGCACGCCACGACAGCAGCGTTTCCGCGCTGCGTGTTAGATACGCGCCCTGCCAGACAAGCAGGCCATTGTCCTGCCTGTGAAAGCCCACGCGGGTATCATCGGCCAGCAAAAGCTCTGTAAAAATATCCTTGTAGCTTTCCCGCACAAAGCGCAGCCGGTCAATGAGCAGGGGATTCTTACTATAAAAGGTAAGATACTCGGCGTTATCTGCCCGGGAAGAAGTCTCTGCCGCCAGCAGCTGCGGCAGTAGGTCAGCCGGAAATTCAGGCAAAGCAAAAGCGGAGGGCGATGGCTCGCTCTCCGCCTGTGCGGGGGATTCTGTCAGATTTCGTACAGCATCGGAAGGACTGCTTCCTCCGCCTGCTTCTTCAGGCTGTTGGTCAGCTGTGCCCAGCCCAGCGGGTTCGTTTTGCGGTTCGGCATCTGGGTGGTCTGCATCAGCTCGCGCAGGGTCTTGTCCACCATCTGCTGTGCTGTCCGTCCGATTCGATTGCAGCTCGTCAGCAGCGTGCCCTCCAGCATCAGCTGGTCGCAGAGCGTCGGCTCGTTCTGCTCCAGATATTCCAGACGCAGCCTCGCGTAGCGGTTCAGGTACGGGTTCGGCTGGTTCGGCAGGGAAAGGCTCGGAATCAGGTAGCCTTCGCGGTTCTTCGTGTACGTCATGAGTAACGGCCTCCTCTCGGCTGTTCAATTGTGTTGGTGTGCTTTCATTATGAACTGGTTCGTGCGGTATTGCAATGCTGTCACGGTTTAGTCGCAGCGCCTCGCGCCCAATGGCGTTCAGCATCGGTTCTGCGGCGGCCTGTACATAGCCGCCCAAACACAGTGAAATCTGACAGGTATCGAACTGGCTGACACTTTGAAATGCCGGAAAATCCTCATCCCGCATCGGCAGCCCGATCCGCAGCCGTGCCATGTAGACAGCACTCTGCGTGACCAGTGCCTGCAAGAGCTGCATCTGCTCGTCAGGCTGCGCCCACTGCAGGGTACTGTCCGCCACATTGCGCTCCAGCATACGGTGGGCACGATCTGCATCGTTGGAGACGCCATCCTGTGCCAGCGCCGTCAGCCAGTCATCAGATTTATCTTGCAGAAGCAGCGGGCGCGTTGTGTCCGTGACCTCCCACGGCCCGCCGGTGCGTGTCTGGCTCAAAAGTGTGGTATCGTCGATGGCAAAGACCGACTTTGTCACCGCCACGCCCTGTCGGCGCTGCAGCACGGTGATGCTTCTGCTGCCGCGCATGACCAGCCGGTTTGCCTGTTTGTTCCAGTACTCCATGCTGGCGCAGGCCGCGGCGTCGGGCCGCTGGGCGTGAATCAGCAGTTGATTCAGATAGGTGGTGTGATAGTTGTGGGCGGCAGTGTACAAAAAGCTCTGCCACGCCTGCGGCGATGCTGTGACCCGCACGGCCTCCTGCTGGGCCAGCTGAAATATATCCTGCGGTTTCGGCATCTTGACACCTACCTTTCTAATTCATCTAAATTGTGCTCCTGTCGCTCAACTTCCATATCATGAAGCTCCGGCAGCAGTCGGCTTACATCCTTGAAGCCAACGGCATCCACATACAGGGCTTCGGCTTTATCACCGCGCTCCATGACGATCAGATCACTGACGGACAAAGACGGCATACTGTTGGCGCAGGGGCGGTCATCATAATTGAAATCCCGGAAGCACTTGTCCGGTGTGTAGTCCCGGGGCATGTTGGCCACATAGGCACAGCGGTAATCGGTGGCCTTCAGCTTGTTCTGGGCGTAGTCATAATCCGTAAAGCGATACTCGCAGGTGTAATGTGGGATTTGATATATCAGCAGTCTGTCTAACTTATCACCCGGCTGCGGATGCTCCGGCTCAACATAACAGCCTCTTTTGAAGCACTGATTTGCATACTGCTGGATGTGGCAGAAACGACTACCTACGTAAAAGTGTGTGTCGTCAACTGTCTGCACATCTTTCACAAGCCGTGAACCGTCCGCGTAATTCTCAATGATACGCTGGCCGTTGCGCACCTGAAACAGCTGCTGCTCATCTCGGTTCAGAAACCGTGAGAAGTGAAGTGCTCTGCAAAGCTCCGGTGCATTGGCCCACTCGGTTATGTGGATGTCTTTACCAACATGTACCTTTGTGTGACCATTTTCTTCCGTGTAGTAGTGAGGCCGGATACGATCTACGCCAACTGCCGTCACAAGCTGCTTTGCCATTTCAATGAGCGGCTTGTCATTGCGATCTGCAAAGGGGCCGCGGTAATCATCACACAGGTAGTTGATACCGTTCCGCACCTGCATGATGGTTACCGCGCCATCCGGGTCACGGCGGTCAATTCCAACAGTCAGGCGCGGGTAGGGAAGATTGGTGCGCTCGTTCCAGGTGTACTCGTTGTTGTAGGGCATTTCTCTCAACTGCTTGTAGCGCTTCATCAAATCAGCAGTATTGGAAAAGAACTCCGTCGGAGCTTGTTCTTCAAACTGCTGCGGAAAGACGTGCGACATAAAATCGGGAATCAGGTAATATCTGTACTCTGCCATTTCAACGCTCCAGACTGGGTTGTTTTTCCGGCATAAGATGGCGGGAGTTTCGTTCCAGAAGCTGCATGATGATTCCTACCATCTGTTCTTGCGTGTAGCCGGCGGGGAAGTAGCGAGCAATTTTGCTGACGCTGATGGTCAGCGTAGGGTCGCGGGGTGGTACACTGGGCTTTTTGGTGTCCATGATTTCCAGCAGCTTGCCGTGATCCAGCACACCGTCCTTGCTGGCAGCTTTTAGTTTCTGTGCCTGCGACAGCGAAGGCGAGCAGGATTGGGATTCAATGTAATCGAGGAAATCATTCTGCTCGGTGGAGGTAAGGTAAGATAGCTCTACGGCGGGGTTGAATTTCAAACTGCCGTCGTCGACTTTCTTTTGCAGGTCGGGGACGAGACTGTTGAGACGAACGTAGCGAAAAATCTGGTTTTTGCTTTCTCCAACCTTTTCTGCTAATTCGTCGCTAGAAGTTCGTGTACCGAAATTATTCCCAACTTGGGAATAATTTTCTTTGGAAGGTCGGCCACGCTTACGCTGTGCCGCATCAAGGCGCATCGCATACGCCCTAGCCTTTTCCATCGGGCTGATATGCTCCCGCTGAATATTGGAATCGACCATGTCAATAATCGCCTGGTCGTCATCAATATCCCGCACCTGAACCTTGACCCTATCCAGCCCGGCCCGCTGCGCAGCATGAAACCGCCGATGCCCACTGATGATCTCATACCCGCCCTCGGCGCGGCGGCGCACGGTCAGGTTGGTGAGCACACCGTTCTCCCGGATGCTGTCCACCAGCTTCTGCATATCCTCATCGTCGCGCACCTCAAACGGATGCCCGACGAACGGATGCAGCTCGGAAAGCGGCACCTCTGTGACCAAATCGCCGCTTTCCCGCTGCCTGTCAGCCTCCGAGGAAAACATATCATCGATTGAGGGCATCTTCATCGCGTTCAAAAACTTGTTCTTCGCGGACATAGCCGGATACCTCCTTCGCAAATTCAATGTAGGCCTTTGCACTGTTGCTTTTCGGGTCGTACAGAATCGTCGGCTCTGCATTGGCCTGGCTCTCCTGTACCTTCACGTTTCTGGGAATCTCCGTCGTAAAAACGTGAATCTTATTGCCGTAGGTGCTGCGGACCTGCCCGCAGTAGTGGTCGGAAACGTTCGTGTGCTCGGTCATCGTCAGAAGGATGCCCTTCACCCGCAGTCCGGGGTTGATCTTACGCTGCACATTCGCAATGGAGGACGTCAGCTGCGACATGCCCACAACGGAGAATGGCTGCGCCTGCATCGGGATAATGATCTCATTCGCGGCGGCCAGCGCATTGGTCAGCAGCAGGCCAACAGAGGGGGAACAGTCGATCAGACAGTAGTCGTACTGATTGTTGTACTGCTCCAGGCAGGATTTTAGAAGCACCTCGCGGCACATCATCGTACCCATGGCCAGCTCAAAGCCCGCCAGCCGCAGATTGGACGGGATAAAATCCACCCGTGCGGCAGTCTCCTTGCGTCCGGTCTGGTAGACACACTCCCGATTTCCTATCGGCTTTTCGCAGGAGGTCTTCATCAGAAGCTCCGTAATGGTCTGGTCAAGGTCCTTTTCCGGTGGGATACCGCAGTAGCAGGAAAGATTGCCCTGCGGGTCAAAGTCCACCATCAGGACGCGGTAGCCCTGCTGGGTCAGGGCAATGCCGAGGTTATACGTTGTGGTCGTTTTCCCCGTGCCGCCCTTCTGGTTTGCGATTGCGATTGTTTTCATCTTGTTTCCTCCAAAATATCATCCATGCTGATGCAGTGTGCGCGGTATTCTTGCATGTATTGCACCAGCGTGTCGTTGTAATCCTTGCCCACCGGCGGCGGGCGGTTCTCTACAGCTTTGCCGCTGCCTGCAAGGTGCGCAATAATATCCTGCGTTCGGGTTCGCCCTGCGTTGTCGTTGTCCAGACATAGGACGATTTTGCGGACTGCCGGGAAATACTTCAAGAACGCATCCAGCGCGGCATAGTCTGTGCCGCCCAGCGCCAGATAGTGGACGCTTCGCCACGGCCCGGTATGCTGCATGAGCTTTAGAGACGCACCGGACATGGCATCAATGGGCGCTTCGTAAACCTCAACCGTGTCGGCCTTAGTGCTGGCCTGTATGTAGAACGGGTAAATCTTCTTGCTTCCGGGAATATCACGCCGGAATTGCAGCTGCGTACAGCCACGCAAGCTGCCGCCTTTCGCAACACCCTCACCGTCGCGCCCGACAAATACGCAGTTCGGGTGATTTTTGAAGCTCGTCTGGTACAAAATGCCCTCCCTGCGGCAGAACGCCAGCACATTGAGGTGGATACAGCGCCCACGCAGGTACGCCATAGCGGAATAGCTGTTTGTGTCCGGCTTGGGTAGCGTGAAGGTCCGCGGCACTTCCGGTTCAGCGCGTGGCTGCGGCAGGCTTACAGGTTGGGAAGAATGAACTACGCCGCCTTGGATGCGGTTGATCTCCCGCACGGCCTCAACATAGGGAACCTTCTCGACGTCAATCAGATACTTCAGCGCCGTGCGTCCGCGCAGGCCGATGCAGTGCCAGCACCAAAGGCTGTCTTTGCTGATCGTCAGCGAGCTGTGTACCTTGTGGCGGTATTCCTTGCCCACGAGCTTCAGGTTGCCTGGCTCAACGAGTTTGAAGTAGGTCAGCAGGTCCAGTTCCTTCGCCCGTGTGATTTCTTCCTTCGTCACCCCGGCCATACTCTACACCCCGTATTCTGTTTTTCAATCTGTTTTCTGTATCGTTCTAATCAGTCTAATTACTATCAGTCTTATTTGCATGTGATAATCACATTTCCAGAAGTGTGAAAATCACACTTCAAGAAATGTGATTTTCACATTTCTTGATTTATGACGAAACAGCAAAGTTTTTCACATAAATCAAGCTGGGCTTTCCCAGTCCCTGGCGCTTGCGTTCAATGAGCCCTGCATCCTTTTCCAGCTCGAGCATCAGGCGGCAGGCCTTCTGGTTGGCACAACTCAGGGCCTCCATGATTTCCTCGGTGGTGAAGATGATGTAGACCCTGCTCTGTTCATCCAGCCAGTGATTCTTGACCGACAGACTCATGCGGTCCAGCAGGATACCGTACAGGACCTTGGCATCGGTGGACAGCGGTTTGAACTGCGGGTCTGTGAACAGCACCTTGGGGATGCGATAGAATGAGAACTGATCGGCCTGACTGCCGTAAAAGTAGTCAAATTGCATGGTTGCTTCTCCAAAAAGCGCGCACTCGAATAAGCCTGACAGAATACCGTGCTTTTGGCATCCTAACCGGGCCTTATAAATAAGGTTGTGTGTGGCATTTTACCGTTCCAACTCCTGCTGGTTCTGGGGATGCTCGTGAGCATGGCCCCAGGTTTTCAGCAGAGAAAAGATCGTGTTCTGCATCTGCTCCGGCGTATAGCCGGGAGGGAAGAACCGTTGTACGTCAGACTGATTCAAGAAAAACTTCTGCCGCTGATTAGGCTTCTGCTCGGTGAGCAGGGTATGCAGGTAGTGCTCCGTCAGTGTGCCACTCTGGCTCATCTCTTTAAGTCGGCGGGACTGCACCAGAGAGGGCGTGGCCTCGCAAAGCTCCATCTCGGCTTGCAGCCACCGCTGGTGCTCCGGCGTCATGTAGGAGATTTCTACCGCGGGATTGAACGCCATGCGGGCTTCGTCGACCATTTTGAGAATGTCAGGAATAAGGTACGTGAGACGAATATAACGCTGTACCGTCTTATAGCTTTCGCCAGTGGTGTTTCCAACCAATTCCGTGGTGCGCGCTCCTAAATGTGGGACAACTTGTCCCACATTTTTGCTTGGCCTACCAAGCGTCCGTTTCATCGCATCCATCTTCATTTTATACGCAAACGCCTTCTCACTCGGCAGCACATGCTCCCGCTGAATATTGCTGTTCACCATTAAAATAGTAGCTTCATCATCCGTCAGCTCCTGCACGCGGACCGGCACCTTCTCAATACCCAGCTCTCGGCAGGCCTCGCAGCGGCGGTGTCCGCTGATAATCTCATAGCCGCCCTCGGGCCTGCTGCGCACGATCAGCGGAACAATAACGCCGCTTTCCCGGATGCTGTCCACCAGTTCGTTCATCTCCATATCTTTGCGGACATGGAAAGGATGGTTGGCAAAGGTGTGCAGCTGCGCAGGGGAGACGTTCAATTCCAGGCTATTCGGCATGATTTATCCCTTCTTTCCTTCATTTATCAGTCATAAAGCAAAATATATTTATAAAATTCGTACATTTCTATTGACATTCTCGGTGCAGTCAGTTATAATAATCAAGCTGATTCGAGACAGCCCGGTTGACCGGGTGTAGCGCAGTTTGGTAGCGCGCTTGAATGGGGTTCAAGAGGCCGTGAGTTCGACTCTCGCCACTCGGACCAAAGATGGCTGTCAAGGTCAGCAGGAGCGTCAAATCCGAAAGGATTTGGCGCTTTTTTGTTTTTACGGCTTCAAACGCGGCAGCGCTTGTTCCAAACCGTTGGCGATGGAGCGCTTGCGGCGTATGTCCAGATGGCCGTAGATATTTGCGGTCATCTTGATGTCCGAGTGGCCCAGCCACTCCTGCACGTCCTTCAGACCGTAGCCCTCCGACAGCAGCATGCTGGCGCAGGTGTGGCGCAGGTCGTGAAAACGAATATGGGGCAGGTCGTACTTCTTCAGCAGCTTGTGGAAGGTGTGGCTTACATAATCGGGGGAATAGGGATGCCCGTCCTCCCAGGTGAACACATAGTCGTTGTCTATGTAATCCCTGCCGAAGTGGTTGCGGTAGATTTGCTCCTGCTGTAACAGAATTTTGAACAGCCTTACCGCATCGTCTGTCAGGGGAAAGCTGCGGAAGCTGGATGTGTTCTTCGTCTTGTTCTTCTCCACGACCTTCGTGACCCGTGCCACGGTGTGCCGTATGGTCAGCGTTTGCATCGCAAAGTTGATGCTGTCCCATTTCAGGCCCAGTACCTCGCTGCGGCGCAGGCCGTACAGTGCGGTGACATAGATGATAGGGTAGAGGCGTTCGTTCTTAACAGCGGTCAGCAGATCGCGCATCTGTGCTTCCGTGTAGAACGTGCCGGTAAATTGCGCCGCGTGCGGCATGACGACCAAATCGGCAGGGTTTGTCTGGATCAGACCGTCTCTCTGCGCCAATTTGAGCGTCTGATTGAGCACGTTCTTGTGCTGACGCAAGCTAACCGCGGATAGGCCGCCGTGGCCGTCAGAACGCCCGAATTTGGCCTTTACGTTGATGTAGGTCTGCAGCGTCTCGCCGTCAACATCGCATAACCGGATTTGCAAGTCATCAAAGTAGGGGAGGATGTGCGCCCGGGCCTGTACCTCGTAGCCTTGGTAGGTGACCTCGTCCACGCGATGCCGGACATTCTCCAGCCAGCGGCGCACGGCGTCACTGAAAAGCATATCGGGCGGGGCAGCCTGCTCAGGCTTTTCGCCGAGCATATCAAGCATGAGCTGCCTGGCTTTGCCCTCGTTCCCTGTTACTGCCAGACCTGTGGAGACCCAGGTCTGATTTTTCTTGCCATCTGTCGTATGCGTGAGCACAACATAGTATTTGTCGTTTTTTACGCGCAAGCTGGCTGTCATGAGAAGGGCCTCCCAAAGCATTGTGGCATAAGATTGCACCTCCAAGGATTGACTGGCGGGACGGGGCGTTTTCCTCGTCCGCAAAACCAGTATACTACAATCGTTACGATTTCAAAAATGTACGAATGGAACCAATATGGCGGCACAGCAATGCCGTGAAAGCAGGTACTTTCACGGCATAATCTGCTGCTATATTGGTTTTGCGTTTTTCTCCCCCTGCAAATTCCAGACAGGCAACCCTTCCCGGCGCTGTGCCCTGCAAGGCAGCTTTTTGGCCGGCCTTGCAGCATGTTGTCACGCTTTCTTGGCACGCTCCCCAGATACCCCGGATCCTGGCGCTGCTTCCCCAAAAGCGGTACGGCAGAGGACGCTATTCAGTTGTCGCGAGAGGAAGTATATCTCCCCTCAATTACAATGGATAGCGTCGGAGTGTGGGAATGGGACGGGAAAAATATAAATATTTTTGTAGTGTGCAAATGGTGCAGTGGTTCCAGGAAATGTTTATTGTTAAACAGATTGAATGATTTTGTTTTAAATGGAATATGTGGTTGATTTGCTTCGCTAACGATTGCTTGACATTTTCTACGGGCATACATTTCACTACTTGCAGTTAGGTGTCACAGTGGACACTTTCTAACTACAAGGGCCTCTTTGCTTACCGAAGTAAGCAAAGAGGCCGCACATTCTGAGCTTGCTAGAGCCAACTCCAGACGACCTTGTAAACTTTTTTGACGATTTAGCACACAATGACACGCTAGTGCCATATTCTGCACCTGAAGAAACTACAGTATGCGCATCTATTTAGAACCCGTGAATCTCCGTCAGTGGAACCTGTTCGATAATGTAAAAGGCTCCGGCCATGTAGAGTGTTTTCTTGCCACTCGTGATATGCAGCTTGGGGACATCGTAATTCTGCATGTCGGCAAACAGGACCCCGCGCATGAGAGTGGTGTGTATGCTTACGGCACGGTCATTTATGGTCCGTATATTCTCGAAAATCGTCCCGCTGAATACTGCAACAACAAATTGACCGTGGATGTTCGTATAGACCATATCGTATATGACACACCCATCATCACCCACGAGCAATGTAAGAGATACACTGGCCAGTATAGAAATGTTCACGCCATCGCAGATTCATTCAATGACAATTTGAAAGTCACTCTGGGTATCAAGTAATACTCCACAAAATGAAAAAGCGCTCACCGTGAAAGGTGGGCGCTTTTCTCTTTCTTAATCTGTACTTATAAAAGGTATATCACACCAGCATATCGAACAGTCCAATCATCAGAGGCATCGTCATGATGGAAAGCAGCGTACTCAGAACATACAATGCACTTGAGTGCGCCGCATCACGATTGTAGAGTTGCGCCATTGAGGTGACTGTCGCACAAGACGGCGTAATAGCCGATAGATAGACTGTCATTAAAATTGCTTTACCATCTGCAATCCAGTCAGATGCGTGGAACACGCGAAGTAGCAGCAGAACAATGATAGGAACTACAATCAGACGAAGTGCAACGGGAAGATAGTTGCGCGGTGTACAGAAGATTTTCTTTAACGGTACTTCCGCAATCGCCATACCGGCCAGCAACATACCCATAGGCCCTATCATAGCACCTACGCTGCTGAGCGTGTTCACGATAGGCGAGGGCAGCGAGATGTGCAGAAGGTACAAGAGCGCACCGACGACAATCGCAATCAGATTGACATTGGCGAGAATCTTCTTCCATTCGAGTTTTGCGCCTTCTTGCAGGCAGGCACTTGCGTGCGTCCAGAGAAGAATCAGCTGGACGATGACGAAAGCGCAGGAATACACGACATATTCCTCGCCGAGCAAAGCCTGAACCAGGGGGATGACGAGCGCAGCTGCATTGCTGTATATGATGTTGACCTGCTCCACGACATCCAATTTAAGCGGCCTTTTAAAGATAGCATTGAGGACCAGAAACACGACATGCATTCCGACCGCTATGCCCATCGAATACAAGATTCCTGTGCGAATCTGCGGTGTATCATCGATTTGAAATGCGTTGAGAACAACACACGGCATGACCAGATACACGAAAACTACGGACAAAACCTTGCTGTCTGAGGCTTTCAACAGCCCTGCTTTAACAACTACATAGCCCATCAGAAGAACGATAAACAGCTGGGCTATCTGCTGCATGAGCAATACACTGACTTCCATGACAATCCCTTCCTTCGATTCAAAATAGCGTACTCTTTTCTCGGAAAATAGTCAATATGCAACATGACGGAAGTTTTTAGAAAAAGGAGAAAATCAACAGTTTGTGGCGAAGGTTGGAAGTTAGCCATATGTACTGGATACTATGCACAGTTACAGGATGTTGCATTTATGCAAACGGTAGAACATGATAGAGGAGTTGTAAAATCTATAAAAATAAATGTAAACGCGATGCTTTCTTTGATATAATATAGTTAAGAAACTATCCCCTAAAGGGAAGGAGGTCTATTATGAAAAGGAGAGTTAGTACAGCGAAAAGAATCGTTGCTGTAGCTTTAGCTGCTACGGTTGCGGTTTCTTTGACCGGCTGCAAGAAAAGAAAAAACACCAACGATACGACAAGTTCGGATGTGACCACGAGCCAAAGTCAGGCTGCGGTTCCGGAAACCCCGGAAGTGACGGCCACACCTGCGCCGACAGCTACACCTGAACCGACGGCCGCACCTGCTGAGAATACCGATAAGAAGGATAACGCCACCAGCGAGCCGACTAAGACGAATAAGCCGAGTTCCGGCGCTTCGACTTCCGGTGGAACTACCAAACCGGCCACGACAAAAACACCGGCACCTGCTCCGGCAGCTACTCCGGCTCCTACCGCAAAGCCTCAGGTAAAATACACCTTCACGGTTCGCCGTCATGAGGCGACCTGCACCACGCAAGGCTACGATGAGCATATCTGCCATGAGTGGGGCGGCATGAACTACAATGACCGCTTTGTTCCGGCAAAGGGACACAGCTGGGATGGCGGTACAGTCACGAAGGCTGCTACTTATACCGAGACCGGTATCAAGACCTTCAAGTGCAAGGAGTGCGATGAGACGCGCACAGAGGAAATCCCGTCTCTCAACAAAACCTATCATATCAAAAACGTTGTTGCTCCGACATGCACCGCTGAGGGCTATACCATCTATGAGTGCAACGAAGTTCCCGGTCTGACCTATAAGGGCGATTACAAGGCAAAGCTGCCGCACGCCTACGATGCTGGTAAGGTCACGAAGCCTGCTACCATCTATGAGAAGGGTGTCAAGACCTTTACCTGCACCTCCTGCGGCACTACATACACGGAAGATATTCCGATGGTCGAGAAGACCTGGCATAAGGGCAATACGGTAGCGCCTACCTGCACCGAGCAGGGGTACACCGTTTACATTTGCGACCAGGATTCCGCTCTGACCGAGAAACGCGATTATACGAATGCGCTCGGCCATGCTTGGGACGCTGGTACAGTCACAACGGCAGCGACCTGCACGAAGGCTGGTGTTAAGACCTATACCTGCACCCGTAATGGCTGCACAGAGACTAAGACCGAGGAAATAGCGGCTCTAGGTCACAAGTGGGATGATGGCACTGTCACCACGCCCGCTACCTGTGAGGCTGTCGGTGTAAAGACCTACAAGTGCCAGAATACCGGCTGCACAGAGACCAAGACCGAAGAAATCGCGGCTCTGGGCCACAAGTGGGATGATGGTGTTGTTACCAAGGAAGCAACTTACGAAGAAGATGGCGAGCGCACCTATACCTGCCAGAATGACAAGACCCATGTGCATAAAGAAGTAATTCCTGCTTTGGGCTATACCTTCACGGAAACTGTCGTTGCTCCTACCTGCACTGAGGACGGTTATACGCTGCATACCTGCAATGAGAATCCCGCAAAGACGTACAAGGATACGCCTGTTCCTGCGCTGGGCCATCAGTACAAAGAAGTCACTACTCCGGCTACCTGTGGTGCTCTTGGCAGCGTAGACAATGTTTGTGAGCGCTGCAACGATAAGCAGCATGTGAAAAACCTGCCTGTCACTGGTGAACATCAGTGGGATGAGGGCGTCATCACCAAGGAGCCTACAGCCACCGAAACTGGCATCAAGACCTTCACCTGCAAGGTATGCCAAGCAACAAAGACCGAAGACATCCCCAAGGTGCATACCCACGATTACACGCGCCTTGGCGAAATCATCGAGGGACCTTATTGCGAAACTGAAGGCAAGCGTTGGATGTACTGCAGCTACGAGGGGTGCAACGAAAGAGTGTTGATGCCTGTGCCTGCTATCGGCTACCATGATTGGGACACTGAGCACACCGAATGCCTGAAAAAGGCCACCTGCACCGAGAAGGGCACCATGCGGATGCACTGCAAGCGCGATGCTTCCCATACCATGACCTACGACTACGGCGGTACTGGTCACATCTGGGGCGAGGGTGTCATCACTACCCCGCCTACTTATGACGAGTACGGTGAAAAGACCCTGCATTGCAAGAACTGTAATGCGACCAAGACTGAAAAGGTCCTGCCCACCAAGTACACATTCACCGTTACCGTTGTTCCGCCGACTTGCACCGAAGACGGCTACACGATGCATAAGTGCAATGAGGACGACAGCTTCTCTTACAAGGACAACATTGTACACTCCACCGGTCATCGTGCCGCGAAGCGTGTTATCGAGCCCACTTGTAAGGAAGAGGGTCGCACCGAAATATACTGCATCGCCTGCGGTGAAGTGAGCAGCACTTTCGATGTCACGCCCCAAAAAGACCATACTTGGGATGACGGTGTCGTAACTACTAAGCCCACGGCTGAAAAAGAGGGCGTCAAAACCTATACCTGCAAGGTTTGCAATGAAACAAAGACTGAGTCTATCTCTCGTCTGAACAACAGCGGCAAGTAAGCTGTAAGCTTACAAAAAGCACAAGAAACACAAAGAGGAGCGTCTGCTTTGGCGGACGCTCCTTTTGCTTTGACTGAAAAACTGCATAAGTGCTCTTGAAAATCTTTTTGACATTGTTTGTCGCACTTGGTAGAATGATGACAGAAAAGAAAGAATGCAAATCCTATGGGGAGGTTTCGGGTATGCTGCAGATTGCAATTATCGAAGACGAAGCAGATTTGGCTCAGCAGACAAAGGATAATGTTGTTCGCTATCTTAATGAGCATGGACTCGAAGGCAATATCGCGGTGTTTAACGATGGCATGGATATTGTTGAGAACTACAAACCTATATGGGATATTATCAAACACTCCGAAGCCGTAGTCGGTAGAGCGGTAAATATCTGTGAACAGGGAATACAGCTCCGGACTGGGCGGAGCTTGCTTGATGTACTTGGATAAGACCGATACGCGAAAGCTGCCTTCCAAAGAAAAAATGTAGGTACGGATAAACGCCGCGTTGTTGGTGGTCGGTCTCTTGGCAGTATCGAGAATGTACTGCTGGAACTGTTCATCATTCAAGTTTCCGACTGGCAAGCGATGGTCGCCATAAATTTGCAGACTGAGTACGATTGGCACAACGGAGTTGTCAGGTTCACAGTAATATAAGGAAGACAGTCGATTAAATCCTACATAAATATGGTCGATAGACAAGAGGGGATACCGTTCAGAAAACTCATCGGCTGTCATTCCGACACCATAACCAGAATCACTGTATCTCTTGATGTCCTTATAAATGATGAGAAATTGTTCTCGTGAAGAAAGATTTAATCTGGAAGATTGATTAGAAGATTTGAGTAAAATATCTCGAGTAAAAGTTTGCATATAAGATTTGCGTATAGAATAGACTTACTTGCGTCGATATGCTATAATAACATCAAAATGCCCCCGAAAGGATATCGATTTTATGGCTAAGAAGAATACGAAACGCGGGTTTACGCTGGTCGAGCTCATTGTTGTACTGGTGATTCTGGCAATTCTTGCGGCACTGCTGATTCCGGCACTGACCGGGTACATTGACAAAGCCAGAAAGAGTCAGGTTGTGGCAGAAACCCGGATGCTGACGCAGGCTGTGCAGACGGAGATGTCTACGCTATATGGGTCAAATGAATATGCAGAGCAGGTAAGCAAGAACAAAAGTACATTCACAGTAGCAGCAAAAGACGGTTTTGCCGTATCATCAACAAACACAAACAATCAAACCCTCACAGACCTTGACAAGCGCTACACAGCTATCGTAAATCTTTCTGAGGTTCCGAGTCTTGTAAAAGGCACGGGCTCTTTCTTTGCAGTCTCCGACTTGTCTGGCAAACTCCGTTGGGTAGTTTATGACGATGGGAAGGGCTATTACGGAGTCTATTGTCAAGCGGATGGGTCAGTTACCGGCTACACAAAAGATGAACTGAAGACATATGATAGTTACGATAAATATATTGGAAAAATCATCTGTTGTGAATTTTCTGATGGCCCCGCATCACCTGGAAAAATGTGGGCTCCGACCCTTGTTTATCCTACACTTGGATTAGGTGATTACAACAAAGATAATGGGTGGGGCTAATCCTACGCATACATAAAGCAAATCCCTCAGAGCAAGTTACTCTGGGGGATTTTCTCTTGGCAAAATATTAGAATGTCAACCGCATCTGATGCCACGCCACATTCCCGTGCGTGGACTTGTCGGTCACGCCTTCGTCCACAAATCCGAACTTGGCATAGTAGGGAATAAGCCGGTCCTTGCAGGTTAGGACAAGACCTTTGCGGCCCTGTTTCTTCGCGTCAGCAATGGCTTCTTGAATCAGCTCACCTGCATACCCATGCTGGCGATATGCAGGCAGCGTATTGACACCGAAAATCATCTGCCACGCACCGTTCTCGTTGTGCATGGCGGCGTTCTCGTACATCTCATCAATCAAGTCGGCGTCATCGGTCACGAACCCGTCCACGAAGGAGATGAGTTTGTCACCATCATACATCAGCCAGAAATGGTTTCCGTAATAGGCGACTCTCTCGGCAAACTCGGCGGCAGTAGCAGCCTCAGCGGGAGGAAAACACTCGGCCTCAACGGCAGATAATGCCGGAACATCATCAGAAACAGCGTATCGAATCGTCATGGTCGGTGCTGTACCTCACAAGGATTTGCCGAGATTATAGGCGTCCAGCAAAGTCTCAGTATGATTCTTTGCATCACCCGGCTCAGCAATATCGTTGCCGAAAACATAGCCTTTGAGCTCGGCCTTCTCAAAGCAATCGACCCAACCCTGCAAACCATTGTAAGCTTTGTCGATGGCATGCGCATCGTCATCTGCAGCAGTGGCAAGCATGTAAATGTCGCGGAACTTGTAGTCAGACTCGTACAGAGGATTCAGGCGGTCGAGCAGCGTCTTCATCTGGCCGCACATCTCGTAATAATAGATAGGCGTGGCGAAGATGATGACCTCGGATTCCTTGACCTTTGCCATGATTTCGGCAACATCATCCTTTAATACGCAGTGACCGATTTTTTGGCAGGTCATGCATCCGATGCAGAACCGGATATCTTTGCCGCGCAGGGACACGAATTCAACCTCATGCCCTGCGTCCTTCGCGCCGCGCTCGCATTCCTTTGCCAAAATCTCCGAATTGCTGTTTCCGCGCAGACTGGTGGAAACTACAAGAACCTTCTTTGCCATCGTTAAACGCTCCTTTTTGTTCTGATTTTTGCTCCTTAAACGCAGAAAATCTGCCGTGCCAGCATCGAGCCGCTGTTCGTCTGCATGACCTTGTTGATGAAACCCTTGATATTTTCCTTGCTGTATTTGCTCTCAGCCGCGTTCACGATGTAATCGGCCTCAATGAGGATTTGGTAGTCGATGCCGTCAATATCTGTCAGGGTATGGTGATGGCTGACCAGATACGCAACGCGGTCCACCTGCGCCGGGGTCAGGCCAGTATCATGCAGAAATTCCCGCACCAAGGGCCCGCCTTCGAGTTCCTGATGCTTGCCGTCAGCGCTGTCGTATTTCTTCCGGCAGAGAGGGCATGCAATGTCATGCGTGATGGCGGCGACTTCCAGTATGTACTGTGTCTCGACATCGATATGTTCGAGTTCGCCGATAGTCTTGGCGAATGTCCATACGCGAACAAGATGGTCGATGTCGTGGATGTTACCGTTAGAATAGCAAATCATCTTCTCTAAAATTTCCGCAATAGTCATGCCTCATACCCTCCAATACCCTCAAAATTGCCGTTTGTCTTAGCCCGGAAAAGCCTCGTCGAGTGCAAGCACCGCATTGCGTACACACTCAGGACAAGGGCAGAGAGGTTTGCCGGTTCCGACACCTTTCAAGTCCTTGCAGATAGTAGCGCCGCATTTTGCCTCAAACTTCTGCAGGAGTTCTTTAGAAATCCGAGGCGTTGCTTTGCCATCGGTCAGTATACCCGCCACCATCACAGCGCCAATAAGAGCGCCGCAGGTGCTCTCCATGCAGCCCATACCGGCAGCATACCCCGCCGTCAGCTTCATGAGGGTATCCTCATCGACAGGCAGCTTGTCCTGAAATACTTTGACAACCGACTGCGAGCAGTTGCACTTGCCGGTGGCTTTCAGCTCATACGCAGCTGCTGCGCGTTCCTCAATACTTTGCATATTATCACTTCCTGTTTTCTTTCTATTATAGCACGGAGAGGCGTCATTGAGAACGCCTCCTCTTTTGATGTGAACAGCCTTTTAGGGCATAAAACACTCGAAAACAGCTAAAAATGCACAAAAAACACATATCTTGCTATTGAACATACAGCGAGAAATGTTTGATTTTTATAGATTTGTTGCGATTTTCTATAGAAATCGGCGCAAAATCAAGGGTAACATAATGTAACAATTGGCGTTCGGCTAGGAAAACATGCGCAAAATATGTGCGGTGTTAGAGAAAACTTATGTATCTTGCCAGTGCGATATTGATATGTTACATTAACACATAAATAACGATACAGCGCGATTTGGTCTGCGCTGGTTTTTGCCAATATTGCCCTAAGAACGGCAATTTTTTATTTTTCACTCAAAAACAGCGTGACAGGCTCATTCGGAGCATATATTTATTGCGAATATCGTCGGTTTTTGTTGCAGAATTGGTTTTGGTATGATATTATTATCTAGAAATATGACATTATTTGGTTGTAAGAATAATGCCGAAAAAAATTGGAGGAATTATAATGCTTTCTAAGATTCGTGCTCTTAAAGAGAAAAAGGGGTTCACTTTGGTCGAACTCATCGTTGTGCTGGTAATCCTGGCTATCCTGGCCGCACTGCTCGTTCCCGCTCTTACCGGTTACATCGACAAGGCTAACGACGAGAAGGTCATCGCGACCACTCGCTCCATTGTGATGGCTGCACAGACGGAGGTTTCTGAGGCTTATGGCAAGGCTTCGGCAGGCTCTTTGACTGGAACTACTGATGCTGTTGATGTTATGAAGAGTGGTACAAAAGTCGATGGCATTGACCCTGTTGAGATTGGTGTTCTGGCTGAGGTGGTTACAAAGTCCGGCGACACGACTCCTACTTATACTGCAAAGAATGGTATTACTGCTACTGTTGAGTGGAACAAAGAAGGCCATGTCACTAAGGTTACCGTTACTCAAAGTGGCCGTAAGTGCGAGTATACTGAGGCTAGTGGAACTTACTCGGTTGGCGCTTCTAAGTAATTATTGATTTGAATTTTAGCCCTGTGCGGTTGCACAGGGCTTTTTTGGTAGTATTGTAAAAACAACGGTGTGCATTAAGATGAATAAGAACACTATTTCTCAAAATAAACTAGGTGGTATGCAGGAAATTTCGGAGCGGCACGGATTATTTACCTGATACTTATACTGGCTATTATTGCTTGCGCAATCACCTTCGTTGACAAAGTAGTAGGCTGTATCAATGGAAGAATACAAAAAGATGCCTTGCCACAGGTACAATGTGAGCAGTAGGTATGGTATACTATAAGTTAAGGGGATAAGTGTGTCAGATACATTCCACAAAGATTTTCTTCGAAACTTACAGTGTAGGGTGACGAAAGCCGCAGCCTTAGAGTGATTCCCGAAAGGACCACATCATGCCAAGAAAAAAATCAACAGCCACTACAAAGCGACGCAAGCAACTCAGCTTCGAAGACTGGTATGAGATTGCCAAGAAATACTACGAAGAGCACGGTGACCTCCTCGTACCTCGAATCTATGAGGATGAGGAAGGGCATAAGCTGGGCCGGTGGATTGAGCGGTTGAGAGCGTTCCATAATGGGAACCCGAAAATCAAAGTTGCGCTGACTCAGACGGGCATTGTGATGCTCGAGAAAATCGGCATGGTCTGGAAACTCGAAAGCCGATACCCATGGCCGGAATGGTATCTGCAATGCAGGCTGTATTATGCAGCCAACGGTGACCTGCTCGTACCAAAAATGTACAAGAATGAGCAGTATGCGCTCGGTAACTGGATTGGCGAACAGCGAAAAAAATATAAAAAAGGAACGCTCAAACCCGAACAAATCGAGGCACTCGAAAAAATCGGTATGATCTGGGAACTTGTGGACCGAGATGTCTGGGAGAAACGCTACAATGATGCTTACGCTTACTACAACGAGCACGGCAATATAGATGTGTCGCCTAATGTCCTGACGGCAGGCAATATGTATCTGCGTGACTGGCTGATAGCGCAGAAGAGTTTGTATCAAGAAGCCAACTGCGAGACAGACCTTGACTGGGAGCGCCACGACCTGCTGGATGACATCGGAATGGACTGGGAAAAGCAGGTTGGCAGAAAATCCTATAGCTACGCATATCGAGCACAGAGGTATTATAATGAATTCGGCAACTTGGATGTGCCGGAGGATTATAATGACATGATGGGCGGCAATCTCCACGAATGGGTGAAGCGCCAGTGGAGACTTTATCATCGCCCGACAACGGACAAGTCGGATGCCTACATAAGCAAGAAGAAAGAACTTGAAAACCTTGGCTTTGATTGGAGCTGCGAAGGTCGCTGGGATTGGGATGCCAAAGAAGCTACTTGGCTGCAAAACTACAACGGTATCAAAGCCTATGTGGATGCGAACGGATGCCTGCCTATTGGTGAGAGTTCTATTCCCTTGACGACTAGCGTAAACAGCGAATTCTGGATTGCTGCTCAGAAAGCTGCTATCCGAAACGGAATGATGAACGAAGATAAGCAGCAGATGCTTGCTTCAATCGGTGTTGTATACGGCCAATTTAAAAGGAACGATGACTGGCAGGAAAACTATAATTTCGTTAAGGCATACTATAAGAAGCATAAGCGGCTCCCCATTGGTGTCAATTCTCAGCAGATGAGTACCGGAAGCCAGTCAGGCTACTGGATAGGTTTGCAGCGCAAGAAATTAAAGGACAACACATTGCCCGCCGAGAGAGTAAGCCTGCTGAAAGAAATCGGCATCGAATACGGGCAACTTGAAAACAGCTGGAACGCGAACTACAATGCGGTAAAGATGTTCTTCGATGAACATCATCACCTGCCCGTACAGGACGCTTCGATTCTGCTTCCAAGCGGTATCCAATCTCGTAATTGGATTACCAACCAGAAGAAATTTCTCAAAGCAGGAACCGCCCCGGAGGACAGAGTAAAGCTTCTGAACGAAATTGGTATTGTTGCCGAAGCGGATGCCCCGAAACCGTCTAAGAGTAAGAGCGAGAAGGTAAAGAAAGCCGCTCAGACCGGTTCCAAGCCGAGCCGTAAGGTATCTAAGAACCCTGCGGAAGAATGGCAGGAGTGCTATGATTTCGTAAAGCGTTGCTTAGAAGAGAGCGGTACACTCCCAACGGGAGAGAACTCTACAACGATGCCCAATGGCGTGCAAACGAAGTCTTGGATTAAGCAGCAGCGCATAGCGTTAAAAGAATCCGGATTGCCGGCCGATAAAGTTGAGCTTCTCCGCGCTATCGGCATTGTAGGCAATCTTATGGAACAGAACTGGATGCGTGACTACGAGTGCATAAAGGCGTATGTGGAAGAGCATCATCAGCTTCCTGTCTATAAAAATTCTTTCGAGTTGCCGGACGGAGGCCAGAGTGCGCAGTGGATTGCCAATCGGCGTACTCAGATGCGCAATGGCACGATGCCGGAAGAAAGAGTAAAGATGCTGGCAGACATCGGTATTGTCTATGGGAGTCTCGCCGATAATTGGAAAGAAAGCTACAATGCCATCAAAGCCTATCTTGACGAGCACGGAGAACTTCCGCTCAAAGAAGCGTCCATAACTTTGCCGACAGGTTCGCAGTCCCATTGGTGGATTCGGAATCAGACGCTCATGCTGCACAAAGGCCGACAGAGCGAAGACAAGGTCAAGCTGCTCAACGAAATCGGAATCGTGTAAAACAGATGACAAACCAAATATAGGACTTTCTATGGACATCGGGAAATTCGAAAAACGAATGGATGATGCTCTTGGCGAGTAAAAGCACCTGTTGGTACAATCCGGCTACTATGATAATCAGACTCTGGAAAACATCGACTGCGACAGGGATGACCCAGACGATGTGCAACGCTGGAATGAGCTCACGAACACGTCGAAGCTGCTCTTAAAGGCAGTTGACGACCTAAACTACCTACACCGCCCGATTGCCGGTACGAGCCGGTTGCACCTGGACACCAGCGGCAGATACGAGGAAGATTTCAACGAGTACACCTCTGGCTCTGGCCTCGAGTTTTTACTGGCGGATAATTGCAGCAAACCCTGCTGGGTGCGTTCACGCGTAGAGGTCGATGACGATGGCAACTACTATATCGTTGGTCACAAGAGTCTCAATATAGACAGCTTGGAAACGAGAACTAGAAAATAAGGAATATTGCTGAATAATGCGAGGACCTCTGCTTTCGTGGCAGGGGTCCTTTTTTCCGTTCTGGACGATTTGCAGGGCAAGTAGTGTCTGTGCTGTGGACACTATGCACTTTCGACAAGGGTTGCGGTATGATTTTGTGCAACAATCTGTCGTATGCGTGAGCACGACAAAGTATTTGTCGCTTTTTACGCGCAAGCTGGCTGTCATGAGAAGGGCATCTCAAAGCATTGTGGCAAAAGTGCATATATCGGTGCAGTAGCGACGCTTGCACGGAGTTTTAGCGACACTTTCACGGTCTAAAGCGACACAGCCGTACATCCAAGAACCGAAGTTCCATCTGCACGAACAGATTGGGCCACCCTGTCGGAATGTTTAGGCCACATTGTCCGACCTCCATGCCAGTAAAAAGCTCTGCCAGCTGCATAAATCGGAGTCAGAACCCCACTTGCACGGATTTTTAGCCACGCTTTCGCGCGCTAAAGCCCCAACCAATGTAATGGAAACAAACGGATAATTATATATAGGTCACTCTGCCTGAATGTTAAAGCCACCCTCACCGGTGACCATGGCAGCAAAAAGCTCTGCCAGTGTTTTTACTGGCAGAGTAAAAGTCAATCGTCTAGTTCAGGTACAGGGATGTCGTTTCTTTGTAAGCGCTTACACATTATCCATCAAGTATAATTGATTGCGTCGATAAAATGAGTGCGGGAATAAAATCCTGAAATAAATACTGGAATATAATTCTATTGGAATTTTAACAAAGTTATACAGAAAAAAGAGTGGAAACACGTTGAAATTGTTTGCTTGAAGGTTGTATTATAACTAAAACGGACAAATGTAGTATGATACGAATCATTCAACTGGATGCGGATAGTAAATTGAATACAGTCAGTATGATGGCCACCTAAGAAGTCTTTTTTGGCTTCTCTGGTGGCCTTCTTTAATAAACCACATGTGGGAATTGTGAAATTTATATTTACGATTCCCAAATCACCTAAGCGACGCAATCCATTGTAACTGAGGGGATAGGTGATTTTGTGGTGAAACTGCTTAGTTGCGCTCGGAGCAGGGGACCTCCTAGATGTGATTTGACCGAAAAAACTCAAATCGCTATAGGAGGTCAAAATGACTGAATTAGAAATGTATGAACTTTGGCTCACTCTTCGTGAATGGGCCAATTATAATCAGCTTAACCAGACGATAGAAAAGAACTGGCTGAGTAATTCATTCAACAGCCATATCCTTGATTTGTTAGACAAAGAGGAAATCAAATACAGGTCGGAGAAACGTCTCCTTGGATATAGGAACAATGGGAAAAGGCGACTTGCTGGTAATGCAAATCAGCCAATTATTATCAATATTGATGATGTGGCTGATGTCATTGATGTTCGTGCGGAAGATGAATTCGCTCAAGTAGAGCTTCTGGTATCATTGAAGCAGGAATTGGAAAGGCTCTCACCCAGAGAGCTAATGATTATTCGTACTTATTTGGATTATCCTATAGAGGTTGTGGCGAGGAAGCTTAAGGTTAGACCCAACACGATTTCTAAGGCACGAAGAAAAATTGCAAGAGAATTGAGAAAGAAGCTGGTTTGAGATGAAAAGGGAAGAACTGTGGACTCCATCTGCAAGGCGGTTTGAATGCCTGCTCAAGGCTGCGCAGAATGGCGACTATAACGCATACATGAGTTTGATGGCGAGGTTTTTTAAAGTAATGGATGACAAGGCAAGGAATAACTACTTGCGCGATTACGAGATGTTTACGGCACTGGTTGAACGTGTCTCAGAAGGAATCTTTGGTTTCAGTTCCGAAGATGCGTATCAGCGTGAATTGAACAAGGAAAAACACCCGTCAAAGAAGAGGAAGAAGTTCGGACGCAGGTGATGATCTAAGCGTTAGTAGTTAATATTGATTCAAATAAAAACAGATTGCCACAAGCGTAGCAATCTGTTTTTGTTTGAATCAGTAGCGTTTTAAGCAAAATTTGAATCATGTACCAATTGACTGCTACATATAACAATCTATCGAATTTTAGCCTCATGCACCTTATGAACAAGGGTATATTTGTAAAATGTGCTGAATTTGTGTACTTGTATAATTAAAGTGAATCCGATTTGTTGATAAATGTCGAATTGTGTGCTATTATATCAATACATATATTGGCAAAATATTGCGTTGGTAGACTGCTGAATTGTGCTAAGGATTTTCTATGAGTAATTTGTGGGAATGCCTTTTGCTGCTCAAAACTGCTTTCCCTGATTTCAATTGCAGTATTGAAAATAATATATGTGCAAAGAAGAACGAGGAGTAAGAACATGACAAGATTTAGGCATGACTTGATTTTGCGGATGATAAAGCTGTTAGATGCTGTGCTTGTGACGATACCATTTGCAATGTGCTGGTATCTATACTATGCTAAGCGCGTTGCATCGCCGTACTATGCAATGGGCGATTACCTGGTCGTGGCACTGTTCTTTGTGCTGTTCATCATCTTTGGACGCGTATATGACGCCTTTTTGATGTCGATGCAGCGTATCTCCGAAATTATCTACGAGCAATTTTTGGCGGCTGCGGTCAGCGACTTTATCATGTACATTGTGATTTGGCTACTGTCCAAGCACCTGCCCAACATTCTTCCTGGCGTGGCAGCTCTTGTGGGACAGGTGATTATGGCCTCAATTTGGGCTTATAACGCTCACCACGCCTACTTTAAAACCTTCCCGCCGCAAGCCACAGCTGTTATTTATGATACCAGACGCGGTATGGAGCGGCTGATTGGTAAGTACGGTCTTGATGCCAAGTACAAAGTGGTTTCTACAGCTATGGCGGGGGAGTGCATCGAGAATCTTTCCATGCTGGACGGCATCAACACAGTGTTTTTGAGCGGCATACACAGCCATGATCGGAATATTATTCTGAAATACTGTGTAGAAAACAACATTACTGTATTTGTTGTCCCGCGCATCGGTGACACCATCATGTCCGGCGCACATCACATGCATATGTTCCACCTGCCGATGCTTCGTGTTGGCCGGTATAATCCTCAGCCGGAGTATCTGTTTGTAAAACGACTGCTGGATATTGTCATTTCTGCTATTGCGCTTGTGATTCTGAGTCCGATCTTCCTTGTGACGGCTATTGCCATCAAAGCAACGGATCACGGTCCAGTATTTTACAAGCAAATTCGTTTAACGAAGGATGGCAAAGAATTCGGTATTCTCAAATTCAGAAGCATGCGAGTCGATGCTGAAAAGGACGGCGTCGCCCGTCTTTCAAGCGGCGAAAACGATGATCGCATCACGCCCGTTGGCAAAATCATTCGTGCTTGCCGCGTTGATGAATTGCCGCAGCTTATAAATATCTTGAAGGGTGACTTGAGCATCGTCGGCCCCCGTCCGGAACGTCCAGAGATTGCTGCTCAATACTGCGAGGAAATGCCGGAGTTCTCGCTACGTCTGCAGGCCAAAGCTGGATTGACCGGGTATGCACAGGTTTATGGCAAGTACAATACTACTCCTTACGACAAACTGACTATGGATTTAATGTACATAGCTCATCCGAGCATTGTAGAGGATTTCAAGATTATGTTTGCCACTGTAAAAATCCTGTTTATGCCTGAAAGCACCGAGGGCGTTTCCGAGGGGCAGACGACTGCCATGAGTGGCAAAAAGTGATGGCTAAATAGCTTGATTTTGTAGCAATATAGACAAAAATCGGGCAAAAATTCGCCTGATGTGGCATCAGGAATAAACATAGGTCTTTCAATGACAATATCATTCCGCGAGCCTTGTAGGACGATGAAAATGTCATCTGAGACTGAAATCGGTCTTGAAGATAAGAATGTGTGAGCCACAGGCGGCAGAAATGACGCTACGGTAAAGAGATGTTTATACCAGAGTCCACCGAAGCGGAAAAGATGAGGAAAACGCTGAAAAGTATTGATACTACGGCATATTTCAATGCTTTGTGGAGTCAGGCATAAACAAAGCGGCTACTGTTGCGGGTTTATGAGTCCAAAATGAGGCTCACAGATGATTGTTACAGTAGGTTGAGTTTATGCCAGAGTCCACCGAGATGATATGAACGTAGAAAACACAGAAAAGTGTTGATACTACAATGATTTTTTGAGAATGTGGCATCAGGTATAAACAAAGGTCTTTTCATAGCAAAGGTGTAAAAATCATCGATAGAGGCGATGAAAAGACCTCCGCGCTGATGAGATGCTCACACAGACGAGTGTGAGCAAAGGGTCGGCGGTGATGATTGTTACAGTAAGACCGAGTTTATGCCGGATGGTACGAAAGACTGTGAGCTACTGGCGAGCGGCTGGCGCAGAGCGATGTGCAAAGCACAGGCCAATAGCAGCTGTGATGTACACACCGCAGTCTACATAACACGCGCGTGAAGCGCACAATAGTATAAGAGCTTTAGATAAAAGGAACGGCTCAGACTCTTGGAGAATGAGTCTGGGCTGTTATTTGTGGGAGAGAGGAACAGAGATGAAAAAGGTACTTCTAGTGACATTCTCAGACAATTCGGATCATCAGGATACGCTGTTTGGAATGTACGAAGAAATGAGAAATCGAAGTGACTGGGATGCTTACTTGCTTTGCATCAAGACTCCGAAGGTAGAGCTGCAGCAGTCAGATCATACTTGGCTTGTTGACTGCCCGGAACGTCCCGGTGTGACTAAGAAGACTTTCAACCTCCCTTTGCTCCTTTCTATTGTCCATCGTATCCGCAGGGAGCATTTCGATGCCATTTATTTTGAGAGTCTGCACACATGGAACCTACCCATCATGATGATGTCCGGCAAGGCGAAGACCTATCAGGTGATTCATGAGGTCATTCCGCACGAAGGCGACAGCCAGGTCAAGATGGTCGATTTGATGAATAAGGCTGTGGCCAAGTTTGCAGATACGATTGTCCTGCGCAACAAAACCTATATTCAAGATATGATCGACCGATATGGAATCGGCGCAGAACGAGTGAAGTATCTGGAACTGTGGCGGCGATATCCTGATTACACTGCACCGGTACATAATGGACGAGCACTGTTTTTTGGAAGAATCAATCCGTACAAGGGCGCAGACAACCTTTTGGAAATTGTTCGCCTGTGTCCTGATATCCAGTTTGATGTGATTGGACGTGTTGACCCGCAGATGCAGGACGTCGTGGCGCAGCTTGCTAAGGAGAAAAATGTAAAGCTGAATAATGACTATGTCACAGACGCAGAGATGCGGTCGGCATTTATCAACTGTGACTGGGCGATTGTTCCTTATAATTCGGCTTCGCAGTCGGGCATTATCATCGACGCTTATAAATATAGCCGCCCTGTGATTGCCTTTGCGGTTGGAGCGATTCCAGAGCAGGTCGATGATGGTAAGAGCGGCTACCTTGTAGAAGCTGGTGACAATCAGAAATTTGCAGCAAAGCTGAAAGAAGCAATGCAGCTGAGTGCGGAGCAGTACGACGCGATGAGCCGGGATGCTTATCAGTATGGCAGCAAGAAGTATGCAACGAGTGGTGCAGTGGAACGGTTTGTTGAACTGCTCAATGGCAAAATTTGAGGATAAGTCATGTGGAATAGATTGAAGAGATATGTGATGTTATTACGCATATTTTTAGCGGGGGGGGGGTACTCACGTGCTGAGTACCTGAAGAAAAGAGGTTATTTCAAGTCCATTGGCAACCATGTGTATTTGCAACCATGGAACTTTGGAACAGAACCGCATTTGATTAGCTTTGGCGATAACGTTCATGTGGCTAGTGGCGTTACATTTGTTAACCATGATATCACCTGCATGATGTTCAACTATATGGATAAAGAACATCACTATAAGTTGCGCCAGGGTGAGATAACAATCGGAAATAATGTTTTCATTGGCGCAAAAAGCACGGTACTTTATGATGTTACGATTGGTGACAATGTAATTATCGGGGCGGGAAGCCTTGTGAATAAGGACATCCCAAGTGGAACAGTTGCAGCGGGTGTTCCATGTAAGGTTATTGGTAGTTTTGATGAATATATGAGTCGATTGAGAGTCGAAGAGGAGAAATAAGGTTCATGCATCCTAAGATTTTGATTATTGCCACAACGCCATACAGTACAAGCGATAGTAGCCGTACACTTGATGCATACTTTCACTATTGGGAGAAAGATCGTGTAGCGCAGATCTTTAGCAGAAATTGGATTCCTAACAAAGGTCATTGTGGTGAGATGTATCAGATCACAGATGCAAGTCTACTGAAGAAATGGCTCCACAAGCCTGTTGAGGTCGGAAAAATCTACACCTACGATGAGATGCGTAGCGAGGATGGAAACGAGGTAATGGAGGATAGTTCAGCAGTTGGACTGAGCTATAAGATTGGCAGTAAGCACTCACCAAGCGTTGAGATACTTAGAGGATTACTTTGGCGCAAAAAATTCTGGTGTACGCCTAAATTTATTGCTTGGTTGGATAACTTTAAGCCAGAGTGTATTGTTTACAATTTTAGTAACCATCTATTTACGCAGCAGATAGCTTTGTTTGTAGCGAATCGATATCAGATTCCTATTGTAGCGATTATCGGTGATAACTATTATTTTGATGAATCAAAATCAAAATCACCTGTTTATAAGTTGTTTCGGAGCAGGTTCAAAAAGCTGACAGAAAAAGTGCTTTCATCTAACAGTAGTGCCGTGTACTGTAGCGACAAGATTAAGAAGCTGTATAACGACTATTTCCGCATTCACGGAGAGACTGTGTATTTTAGTTCTTCTTTGGAACGGAGAGAGTTCCGACCTATAGATACGAAAAATCCCAAAGTTGTTTATTTTGGAAGCATTCGTTTGGGGCGAAATTTGGCATTGCGGGATATTGCGATAGCTTTATCTGAAATTGATCCGAATTATCGACTGGAAGTCTATTCGAACGAGAATGATGAGGAAATTTGTGGTGTACTAAAGAATACTCCCAATGTGGTTTACGGTGGATCGATTCCATATAGTCAGGTCGAAAACAAGACCGCCGAATGTGATATCTTCGTTATTGCAGAGGGATTCAGGGACGAGGATATCAATTTGACGAAATACTCCTTATCAACAAAAGCATCAGACGGTTTAGCGAGTGGAGCAGCAGTCCTTACCTATGGACCGGACGACGCGGGCGTTGTGGGCTATATGAAAGGAACGGGAGCTTCAATGGTTTGTACTGACCCAAAGAGCCTGAAAGAATCACTCAGAGAACTAATTTATAACGAAGAACTGCAAGAAAACTTCTATCAAAAAGCCGTCGAAATAACTCAAGCACACCACACGATTGAGAGTAGTACAGCTACATTCGAAAAAGTGGTCGAGAGAGCTATTCGAGAGGTTAACTCAAAGAGGAATAATGCATGATTATTTACGGGATACTGATTGGGCTTACCGTTTTTGTATATCTGTTTTTTACAGCTTTACATTACGAGAAGAATAAAGTTGATAAGATTACGATTACTTTCTTTTTTATCGGATATCTTCTTCTTCTCTGCTTGAGAGATTATTCGGTAGGTGTTGATACCCGTGGGTATATAAGAACTTTTGAATATACTAAATATCTTGGCTGGAAAGCGGCACTCCTATACGGAAGCGATGAAATTGGATTTAAAGTACTTCGTACTATAATTCAGTGGTTTGGTGGCTCACGGCTATTTGTGTCAATTTGCGCAGTCTTAGTCGTCCTTCCGGTTATGTACCTTTATAAAAGAGAAGCTGAGGGATCAATGATTTGCGTATCCTTTTTTCTGATCTCGCTGCTTTTCGAGATGTTCTTTTCTGGGATGCGTCAGAGTATTGCGATTGCTTTAGCGGTTCCAGCTTACTATTTTGCTAAAGAGAAGAAAGTAATCAAATATCTACTGATTGTAGCGTTAGCCTATTGCTTCCATAAATCGGCAATCATGCTGTTGCTGTTGTACCCAATATATCATGCGCACATAACAAAAAAATGGCTTTGGGGGATTATTCCTCTGATGGGGTTTGTGATGATGCGCAGAGATTTGCTAATGAATTTGATTTTTCAATTAGCAGGTGATGAGTATGCCTACAAATATTCATATTTGACAGGTAGTTCCGGACAAATAGGGTTAATGATTCTTTTTCTTCTTCTTACTATATACTCCTATGTTATCCTTGACGAAAACAAAGCTGGAAAAGAAGAAATCGGTCTAAGAAACATTTTACTGTTGGCAGCATTTATTCACTTGTTTACGCCTCTTAACCCCACAATTTCGAGAATTAATTATTATTTTATTCTGTTTATTCCGGTGGCAATTAGTAGAATTAATAATCGTTGTAGAGATGATGTTTACCTGTATCAGCTAAGGACAGTTGCAACAGTTGTTATGCCAGCGTTTTTTGTGATGTACTTCTTTTTGCTGAAAGATGATTCGCTAAATGTAATGAACTATAGATTCTTTTTTTAACTAGAAAGGAAAACCCTTATGAAAGTAATGCAAATGAATTGCTGGCTCAAATCAGGAAGTACAGGTAAAATTGTCTATGCAATTCAAAATTATGTGCGAAATAAGGGCGACGAAACATATGCTATATATGGATTAGGAGAAAAATCAACCAATCCGTATGAGTTTAGAACTACACCTAGATTAGTACGGAAGGCACAGTCATTCCGTTCAAGAGTAACGGGTTATCCATACGGCGGTTGCATATGGGGAACAAAGGCTGCAATTCATTTTATAAAAAAGGTTAACCCTGATATTGTGCACATCCATTGCATTAATGGGTATATGGTAAATATCTATAAGATACTGGAATATCTAAAGAACAACCATATCCCTACTGTAATTACAAATCATGCAGAGTTCATGTATACAGGAGGCTGCACGCATGCAGTTGAGTGCGAAAAGTGGAAAACAGGTTGCTTTTCGTGTGATAAATTGAGCGCAGAACATCCAATTACATATTTTTTTGACCGCACAGCAAATGAATGGAATCTTATGAAAAAAGCATATGAAGGATTTGAAAAACTCTACATATGCAATGTCTCTGACTGGCTTACAAATCGTGCTAAAATGTCTCCTTTTTTTAAGGGATACCCTGTGGAAACAGTTTTTAACGGTTTGGATACGACTGTTTTTCGGTATATACCCGATAGTACGACTCCTCCCCCAAAACCGCTAGTAATTCATGTAACGCCGAATTTTTACGATAAGATAAAAGGCGGTCAGCATGTTATAGAAGTGGCTAAACGATGCTCGGATGTTGATTTTATTGTTGTAGGCAGTGAAGTAAAATCTGGTCTGGATTTCCCGAAAAACATTAAGTTTTTGGGGCGAATGTCCGATCAAAAAATGCTTTCAAAACTGTATTCAAGCGCAGACGTTTGCCTTTTAACGAGTCTAAGGGAAACATTTAGTATGGTCACTGCAGAAAGTTTGTGCTGCGGAACGCCCGTTGTAGGATTTAAAGCAGGAGGACCTGAAAGCATAGCACTTAAAGAGTATAGTGATTTTGTGAATCAAAATGATGATGATGCTTTAGAGAGAGCTCTTAGACAGATGCTAGGGCGAAAACTTCAAAAGGAAGATATCTCCAGAGAAGCAATCACTAAATATAGCGAAGAGAAGATGTGTCACCAATACTATCAGATTTATAAACAATTACTTGATAATTAAGATAAATTTAGTTGAATATGTATGAGGGAGTTTTCGATTACTGATGAAGCAAATAGGAATCATTACCCACTACTATGGCAGTAAAAATTATGGAGGCGTTCTCCAATCATATGCGTTGTGTCAATTCTTAAAAAACCAGGGATTTGATGCTGAGCAAATCCAGTTTGATAAAGACAAAGGTGAGAGCATCAAACGGCGACTGGGAAAAGCTTATCGTTACACACTGTCGATACCAAGAAGAATTAAGTATAGGAGATTGTATAAAGAAATTAGAGGTCGTGAAGTTAAGTTTGCAGCATTTCGTGATGGAGCGATTTGCCATAGTAAAGAAGTATTTACACAAGATTCATTAAATAGACTTGCAAAAGAATATCAATTGTATATTACGGGAAGCGACCAAGTATGGCATCCAAATGCAGTATGCGATGCATATCTCCTTGATTTTGGAATTGAGGGAATTAAAAAAATGTCTTATGCGGCTAGCATTGCCAAAGATACACTGAGTGCAGAGGAAAGCGGAAGATACAAAAAGGCATTCAAGGACTACGCTGCGATATCCGTGAGAGAAAAATCTGCGGTTGAGTTGCTAAGACCTATTACCCCCGTTGAAATCCAGTGGGTTGTTGACCCGGTCTTTTTACTGAGAAGGGAAGAATGGAAGTCATTAGTCGGGAGTAAATGCGATTCAGAGCGATATGCATTGTGCTATTTTTTGGGTAATGATTCTACTGAAAGAAAAATTGCAAAAGAATATGCAAAATGCAAGAACCTGAAGTTGAAAGTAATGCCTTTTTTAAACGGGGAAATTAGTGAAGATGACCTTGACTACGGCGATGAAAGAATAATAAATGCTTCACCTAGTGAATTTGTTCAACTAATTCAAAACGCTGAAATTGTTTTTACAGATAGCTTTCATGCAACGGCTTTTTCGCTCTTGTTTGAGAGGCAATTCTATGTTTTTGAGCGCAGCTTCCAGTCCTCAATGGGATCAAGAATTGAGTCCTTAACAGAACTTTTTAGCGTTCAAGATCATTATTGCAATATTCCGAATAGAACGACATTTGACTATATATATGAGACTGCTTCGATAGATTATTCAAAAGAGTTTACTGCTTTTGAAACGATGCGTAAGAGTTCTATTAGCTATTTGTTAAGCAACATAAATAAGATCTTAGAAGAGGTCAAATGATGAATCAAAGAAAATTGGGCTCTATAATCTCATATGTCCAAATGGCTCTTGGTGTAATAGTCAGTTTGATCTATACACCTTATATGATTAAAATATTGGGACAGAGTGAGTATGGACTATATAATACGGTTGCGTCAACTATTTCAATGATGTCCGTTTTGAGTCTTGGATTTAATAGTAGTTATATACGCTATTATTCAAGGTATAAGGAAGAGCAGGATACAGATAGCATCTATAAATTAAATGGCCTGTTTGTTTTGATATTTTCCGTAATTGGTATGATAGCATTGATTTGCGGATTATATATTTCAGGACATTTGGAAATTGTCTTCAAAGATGGATTGACAGCAAGTGAATATACTTTAGCTCGAAAGCTCTTGATTTTACTTACAATTAATCTGGCAATTTCGTTTCCAATGAGTGTTTTTGCTGATATAATCAGTGCCCATGAGCAGTTTATTTTCCTAAAACTTCTTGGAATTGTAAAAACTGTTTGCAGTCCTTTGCTGACAATACCACTGCTATTTGCTGGTTATCGCTCTGTTGCAATTGTTACAATCACAATTGTTTTAGCTCTTTTCACAGATACGATGTATCTGATCTTTGTGATTGGACATTTGAAAGAACGATTTGTATTTCGAGGCTTTAAGAGAGGGCTGTTTAGGGAAATATTTACTTACACCTCTTTTATAGCAATCAATATTGTTGTTGATCAGATAAACTGGAATATAGATAAACTTCTTTTGGCACGGTATAAAGGAACGGTGGCTGTCGCAGTTTATTCAGTTGGATATACCCTTAATAATTACTATAGTATGGTTTCTACGGCGATTTCCGGTGTTTTTACGCCGCTTGTTCACAGAATCATAAATGACACGCATTCTAATCTGATTGTTCAAAGAAAGCAGCTCACGGAGTTGTTCACTCGGGTTGGGCGAGTTCAGTTTTTGATATTGGCGTTGGTTTCATCGGGCTTAGTTTTCTTTGGAATGCCGTTTATTAGGTTTTGGGCCGGAGAAGGTTATGATGATGCATATTATGTTGTACTCTTATTAACACTGCCCGCTACAGTTCCATTGATTCAAAATGTCGGCATTGAGATTCAACGCGCACAAAATAAGCATAAATTTCGATCGATTGTTTATTTGCTGATGGCTTTGGTTAACCTTGGTGTTTCGATAGTCTTCTGTCAATGGTGGGGAGCAATTGGTAGTGCCCTTGGAACGGCTATTTCACTTGTTTTGGCAAATGGATTTTTGATTAATATTTATTATCAGAAGAAGTGTAATATAGATGTGATTTCTTTTTGGAAAAGCATTCTGAGAATGTTTAAGGGGCTTGTTGTACCAATAGTATTTGGAACACTGATAATGATGTTTGTTGAATTTCATTCCTTTATTCAACTGGCATGCTGGATTGTTCTTTATTGTGTGGTTTATTGCATTAATGCATGGGTGTTCAGTATGAATAAGTATGAGAAAGAGTTGATTACTACACCCTTAAAAGAACTTGTACTAAAGGGTAAGTAATATAGTCGGTGCAAGAGGTGGTGGGAAAATATATGATACAAATTCTGGATAAAGAGAAGTGCGTTGGCTGTCATGCCTGTTATAGTTGCTGTCCACTGCAATGCATTGCAATGGAAGAGGACAGTGAGGGATTCAGGTATCCTCAAGTTGATCGGGATGTTTGCATAAATTGCAAAAAATGTGAAGAGGTTTGCCCGGTAGTTCAAAAGCCAGTTCTTCAGGATTTCTCAGAGATTTCTATAGCTGCGTATTCTAAAGATGAACAAATAAGAAACAGTAGTTCATCTGGTGGTGTGTTTTCTGTCTTAGCACAGATAGTTTTGAAACATGGTGGTGTGGTTTTTGGTGCGGCTTTTGATAGCAATTTTCAAGTTCATCATATTATGGTGGATTCTATTGATGGTTTGGGAAAACTTAGGGGCTCAAAATACGTACAAAGTAGGATAGAAAACACATTTAAAGAAGCTAAAAAGATTCTGAAAAGTGGAAGAAAAGTCTATTTTTCAGGAACTCCTTGCCAAATTGATGGCTTCAAGAATTATCTAGGAAGAGAGTACGATAACTTAATAACGCAAGATATTATTTGCCATGGTGTTCCAGCTCCGTTGGTATGGGGGAGGTACCTAGATTCAGTTAGAGAAGGTCTGAATTCAGAAGTAAAGCATGTTACGTTTCGAGATAAGGCATTGGGATGGAGAAAGTACTCTGTAAAAATTGAGGGCACAAACGGAACAGTTGAAATGAGTACATTCTTAGAGAATCCAATGATGAAAGCTTACTTGAGGGATATGTGCTTACGACCCTCTTGTTATAATTGCCCAAGTAAGGGCGTGAGGAGAAGCAGTGATCTCACACTTGCAGATTTTTGGAACGTAAGTGAATTTATAGATGATTTCGATGATAATCGAGGAACGGATTTAGTTATTTGCCATACAGCTAAGGGTTTAGAGCTCTTGAATGAGGCCCGGTCAGAAATAGCATGTCAGGAAGTTGATATGCGAGCGGCATACGAAAACATTCCGTTGAATAACTCTTCAAAGCTTCCAGCTAATAGGGATGATTTCGTAGAATTTTTGAGCAAGAGCACATTCACCGAGGCTGTGAAAAAATTTTGTACGATTCCGATGTATGAGAGAATCATTACAAAGATTAAGCTTATTTCTAAGAGAATAAGTAGGAGGAAATAAAAATGTCTGCATTTGATAACGCAACCCTTATGATCACTGGTGGTACTGGTTCTT
>ERZ773245.208-NODE-208-length-77800-cov-8.822111_pt1 | contig 77800 bp, 71 predicted proteins | sample MGYA00580988_ERZ773245 | MGnify/ENA primary metagenome ERZ773245 (study PRJEB29015, sample SAMEA2737792) | human gut metagenome | biome: human gut; feature: human-associated habitat; material: faeces | place: China | collected 2012 ... | reverse complement strand
ATTATTATACGCTATTTCTCGTCAAAAATCAACCATTTGTTGTGACAGAGCCTTTATATTATTCAATATATAAATATCGCAAAAATTACGTAATTATCGCCGTAACGTAATGTTTTTACCATAAATGACGATAAAAAACAAATTATAACAAAACGCATAAAAATAAACATTATTTATAGATATACAATCTCGCGTCGAAAATCCGTTTCTTTTTCTTATAGTATATTCATTTATATACTATAATTATTTATTCTTTTATTATGTAAACTTTTCGTTTTAATTTTGTCAAAACCGACGCCCATATCACACTTCCAGAAAAATAGAACAATTCTTTCTGTATCTTTTATGTATAATAAGCATAAAAAAGGCTGTCCCATCAAGCATGTATCTGCTTAATGGGACAGCCTTTCCTATTCTATGGTGCCGGGGGTGGGACTTGAACCCACACGGTGTTACCCGCCTGATTTTGAGTCAGGTGCGTCTGCCATTCCGCCACTCCGGCATAAAATACTGGAACAAAATTTATTATACCATACTGTATCCATACGTCAAGGGGTATTCTGCATATTTCAACCAGAAGAAACGGAGCCGCCCACGAGGACAGCTCCGTCCATACGTATTTTTCCAGTAACCTGGTCTGTATAACACAGATTCCTGTGTTAGTCGCCGCTGACCGTTTCTTTTTCTTCTTCTGCCACTGCCATTTCTTCTGCTTTGACATGAGCAAAATAAGCCTTGGTTTCGGCTACGACGACGCCCGAAAGACCGATGAGGGCAATGAGGTTCGGAATAGCCATGAGGCCGTTTACGATATCTGCCAGAATCCAGATGACATCCAGTTTGAGGAAGGCACCGCAGGCCACGAGGATGATGAATACGATGCGGTACGGCATGATTCCTTTGACGCCAACCAGATATTCCATGCAGCGTTCCCCATAGTAATTCCAGCCAAGGATAGTCGTGAAGGCAAAGAGTGTCAGTCCGACACAGAGGATTACACTGCCATAGGCCGGGAAAGCCTGCAGGAAAGCCGCATTAGTCAGAGCAGCCCCGTTGACATCACCCGTCCAGGCACCGCTGACGACGAGGACCAGCCCGGTGAGCGTACAGATAATGATTGTATCGATAAAGGTACCGGTCATGGAAATGAGTCCCTGTTCGGCCGGCCATTTCGTCTTGGCCGCAGCCGCTACGATAGGAGCACTGCCCAGGCCCGATTCATTGGAAAATACGCCGCGGGCCACGCCGTTGCGCATGGCGACGAGGACGGTAGCACCGAGGAAGCCGCCGGCAGCAGCCGTCGGAGTAAAGGCATCGTGAATGATTTCATAGACAGCAGCCGGGATCTGTTCATAAAAGATAGCCAGAAAGGCAACTGTAGAAATGACATAAATGACAGCCATAGCCGGTACGATTTTTGAAGCGGCCCGGGCGATGGACTGCAGGCCGCCGATAGTAACAGCCGCTACGACGATGGTGAGGACGACTGCCGTGTATTCGACGGGGATGTCCGCCGTCAGACGGGTGATTTCTACAATGGAATTGACCTGTGCAAAGGTACCAATGCCAAAGAAGGCGACGAGAACACCAAAGAAGGCGAACAGGACAGCCAGCAGCTTATATTTCTTTCCCAGACCGTTTTCGATGTAGTACATCGGCCCGCCGGCTATTTCCCCATTTTTATCAACCGTGCGGTAGCGGACAGCCAGACAGCCTTCGGCGTATTTTGTCGCCATGCCGACGAAGGCAGCCATCCACATCCAGAAGATGGCCCCCGGCCCGCCGGCATGTACAGCCGTTGCGACGCCGACGATGTTGCCTGTACCGACCGTCGCAGCCAGAGCCGTGCAAAGCGCTTTGAAACTATCGATATCTCCTTCCCCCTGATTTTTAGCCGTAAATATCAGTTTCAAAGCCCGCGGCAGACGGAAAACCTGTAATAACCGGAGCCGGAAGGTCAGCATGATGCCTGTGCCGATCAGCAAAATCAGTAACGGCGGCCCCCAGATAAAACTGTCAATCGCATTCAATGTTTCTAAACTCATGACTCTCTCCCTTTCTCTATCCCATGGTATGGCAACGAATAAAAAGAAAAATGATAACAAAAAAAGCCTGTCTCCATCATGTCTCCGGAGACAGGCCAAAACAAACGCACAAATACGCTATCTGCGCTTTTTACAGCCTCTGTCCTTTTGCCTGAGAGATAAGGAAATGACTTCCGTGCACCTTCGGCGCCCAAGAGGGACTCTCCAGAGTCGTGTCTGCATACGGTCCCATCCGGATACGGATACCTGAGAGTTTAACTCCTTCGGTAGGCCTCTGCCTTCTCCCGCATGCTTCATCCACGCAATATGTATGATGTATTTGTTATTATAACCACTTCTTTTACAAAATGCAAGCCCTGTATGGAAATTTGTCCATACAGGGCTTGCATTTTGTACCATGTATACATGACTTTATCAAATATATTGCCGTACAAGTTCCATGGCCCGGTCTGCCGTCTGCTGCCATTTTAGCGGGGTCAGGGCGATATGGCCGTTGCGGATGCAGGCTACGTCGCTGTCTTCCGGTGCCGTCGTAAGGTCGAGATCTCCGACAATCTTGTAGCAGAGACTGCCGTCAATATCCCGTTTCTCGGCGATGACGTTATGGTAAATCTGCACCGTCTGGGGAACGACGCAGGCGTTCTTCAGCGATATCTCTCCGTCCCGTGGTATATTGACGTTCAGTATGCCCGGAAATTTACCGCAGACAAAGACCTGTTCCACCAGTGCTTTTACCAGGCGTGCCGTTTCCCGGCAGCGGTCTTCCGTCATCGTTCCCATGGAAACAGCCATCGCCGGTACCTGATAATACGGTCCTTCCATAGCCGCCGATACGGTCCCCGAATAGAGCACGTCACTGCCCAGATTATAGCCATCATTGATTCCGGAAATAATGAGGTCCGGCCGGTCATCGCGGAGGAAATATTCCATAGCCATTTTGACACAGTCTACAGGCGTGCCGGAAACGGATATTTCCCGTACCCGGTCCGTCGCACCAGGATGTTCATGGCAATACAGCGTGCGGTTGATGGTCATAGAATGGGAAGCGGCGCTGCGCTGCCCTGCCGGAGCCACGACGGTGACCTTCCGGGCATAGCCCATCATTTCTTCTTTCAGGATCTGCAGACCCTGTGCCTGCAGTCCGTCATCATTGGTAAGTAGTATATGCATAGATTCTCCTATTCTTTATTCTGCTTGCGCAACAGAGCGGCGTTATCATAGGAAACGGCTCTCGTATGCAGGGTATGGCTCCATTCCATCTTATGACGGTCTTTGAATCCCAGGAAATTGACGGGAATCCAGCTGTACATAAAGAGAGGATAGACGATTAGGTACAGCCACGATTTAGGCGGCACTTTAATCTGCAGCAGCACGATGACTGGTATGAGATATTGTCCGATACCGAGGACAGTCCATATCTGGACGGGGATCAGCTGGTTGAGGATATTGGTATACAGCGGAATATAGGAATTGACCATGGCAATGCCCGCATAGATGGTGGACATCATCATGAAGAACGGCTGCGACAGGGTAATGATGCCGTCGAGCATACGGATATTGCCCGTCTTTATGCCTCTGGCAAAGAGCTTGGGAATAAACCGTTCGCCGCAGTCACACTGCCCCTGGGCCCAGCGTTTGCGCTGCCGGCAGGACTGCATGAACCCCAGCGCCTTTTCATCATAAATGATAGCGTCGTGGGCCCAGCAGGTACGCACTCCTTCGAGGAGGACCTTCATGGAAAACTCCATATCTTCTGTCAGGCAGTCACAGCCCCAGCCATACTTACGTACGATGTCCGTGGCGATGCACATGCCCGTGCCGCCCAGAGCCGTTGAAAGGCCGATATTATACTTGGCCAGATGCCACATGTGGTTGATAAGCCAGAAGGCGATGGAAAAGGTACCGGCAATCCACGTATCGGTCGGATTTTTGGAATCCATATAGCCCTGGATGACCTGTTCGCCCTTGCAAAGATGGTTGTTCATTTCCCGGAGGAATTCCGGATGGACCAGATTGTCGGCATCAAAGACGACAAAGGCGTCATACTGTTTTTCCTGGGCCAGCATCTGGGAGAACATCCAGTCCATGGCATATCCCTTGCCGACGTGCTCCTTATTGGTGCGCACGCGGACAAAGGCCCCGTGGGCCCGGCAGACATCGGCTGTCTTGTCCGTGCAGTTGTCGGCTACGACATAGACATCGTACATGTCTTTGGGGTAATTCAGTTCCTTCAGATTGTCGATGAGGTTGCCTACGACCCGTTCTTCATTATGGGCGCAGATGACTGCCGCAAAGGTATGTTTGGGTGGCATCATCACCCGGTCCCGTTTCTTCATGAGACCGAAGCAGGCCAGGATAAAATAGTACAGCGAATAAAATACGATGATTACTTGTATGGGTATCATGATGATATCCAAAAGATGTTCCATACACGACTCTCCCTAACGAACTCAGTGAGAAGCAGCGGCATTCATGGCCGTATTGACCAGACCAAAAATGATGTACAGGAAGAATGGCATGATGAGGACCAGATGCCAGTCTACCAGCCAGAGGACCAGGGCACCGCAGAGTACGGCAATCGCCAGGGCCGATTTGTGAAGCACATCGGGGCTGGCGCCCTTGAAATCGGGATTATGGACTTTGCTGACCAGGTGATAGCCGAGGGCCAGGGTCAGGATGGCGATGATCCAGGCCGGCAGATGGACGCCCGACAGGACATAGGTCGCCACGATACATCCGCCGTTCGGGATGGGCATACCCTGGAAATAGCCGTGGATGACCGTCGTATTCAGATTGAAACGGGCCAGGCGCAGGCCACCAAAGCAGGCATAGAGGACAGGCGGGACCATGCCAATCCAGCCCAGTTCATGAAGTGAATAGGAATAAATCAGAAATCCCGTTGCCGCGCCAAAGGAAACGCAGTCCGACAGGGAATCCAGTTCCTTACCGAATTCGCCCTGCACCCCCAGGGCCCGGGCCGTCCGCCCGTCGAGGGCATCACATACCATAGCCAGCAGGATGCATACAGCGCCCCATGTCAGATAACCCTGGGACGTAAGCATGATGCTCAGGACGCCAAATCCCAGATTGCCTGAGGTAAACAGGCAGGGAATTACTTTTTTCATTCTTGAATCCTCCCTATGATAGTTTCTCCGCCACGGACCTTCTGGCCTTTCGTGACGTATATATCGACGTTATCCTGCACGAATACTTCGATGCAGGAACCAAACTTAATCATACCGTACAGCTGGCCGTGCTGCAGCTCATCTCCCAGCGTCACCCAGGAAACGACACGCCGGGCCAGTATGCCGGCGATGAGCGTCACGAGGATATTGGTGCGCTTGTTTTCAATGCCCAGGGAATATCGTTCGTTTTCATAGCCTACGCCCTTTTCATAGGCCGGGCGGAAGCGGCCGCACGTATACTGCTGGAATTTGATGATTCCCGAAAGAGGCGTGCGGTTGATATGGGCATCGAATATAGACAGGAATATAGTGATTTTCCGACATTTCTGATTGAGATACAAATCCTCAAACGTTTCTTCTACCGAAACAACCGTCCCGTCGGCTGGCGACACGAGAGCCAGCTCATCATCGGGGATATGGCGTGGTGGATTGCGGAAAAAATAGGCAAAATACAAGGCAAGTACACCCGGCAGTACGGCCGCATAGGGATTGAGGAAACGCCATGCCAGGACGGCCAGCAGGGCCGGTACCAGAATGAATACGTAGCCATCTTCTATGATAAGCGGTTTTTTCACGTCACCACGGCTCCTTTCACATACGGCCGCCGAATTTGACGGCAGCCATAAAGCGGGGCAGCGCCAGCATACGCCGGAAGCGGCTCGGTTCTTTGCATAGGCGGTACAGCCATTCCAGCCGGTTCTGCTGCATCCATACGGGGGCCCGGCCTACGCGGCCGGCCAGCACGTCAAAGGTACCGCCGACACCCATGCAGACACAGGGGCCCAGATCATATAAGTGGTCGCGGATCCATTTTTCCTGTTTGGGGACGCCGAGCGCCACCAGCAGGATCCGCGTGCCATGGCTGCGGATTTCGTCGATGATATCTTTTTCCTCGGCAACGCTGAAAAAGCCTGAATGGGTCCCGGCCAGATTCAGTTTTCCATAGCGCGCTTCAACATTAGCCGCCGCTTCGTCTGCTACGCCGGCCGCCGCTCCGAACAAATAGACCGGGGTCTGGCGCGCTGCCGCTTCTTTGAGCAGCAGTTCCGCCACATCACAGCCAGTAACCCGTTCCTTGAATTTCTGTCCTTTCTGCTCTGCCGCCCAGAGGACGCCGGCGCCGTCGGGAATCACCAGGTCGGCTTCCTGCAGGGCCTGTGCCAGTTCCCGGTCTTTCTGGGCCCGCATCACCATTTCCGCATTGGCCGTCGCAATCGATGCTGCACGGCCTTCGGCAATGCAACGGAACACAAAGTCTTTCGTTTCCGCCAAACTGATGTTGGCAATGGGAACGGATAATATATCGATTTTACTAGACAACTCCATCTCCGCCTTATTCTATAATAGTCTGTTCTGCCCTGAAAAGCAGAACTATGCCACATTGGCACTTTATCCTTTATTATAGCTGATTCACCCGATTCTGTACATATTTTATACAGAAATTCCCTGACCTCCCCCATTCAGTTATTCAGCAGTTTCTGGAACGACCCGCCAAACCGCCGCTTCAGGGCCCGGATGACCGGTTCTTCTGCACCATGTCCGTTCACAAAGGATGCCGCTTCCTCCCGCGCCTCTGCAAGGAGCGCCACGTCGCGGATGATATCGGCGGCGTGCAGATCGGGCAGGCCATGCTGGGCATAGCCGAAGAGCTGGCCCGCCCCACGGAGGAGCAGGTCTTTTTCCGAAAGGACGAACCCGTCATGGATGGTCTCCATATAGTGCAGGCGCTGTCTCGTCTCTTCACTGCCTTTTTTAGCAAGGAGGATGCAGTACGCCTGCAGGCTGCCCCGGCCGACGCGGCCCCGCAACTGGTGGAGCTGGGCCAGTCCGAACCGTTCGGCACCATCGATGAGCATAATCGTCGCATTGGGTACGTTGACCCCGACTTCAATGACGCTGGTCGCCACCAGGAGCTGTATCTCTCCGCGGGAGAAGGCTTCCATGACGGCTTCCTTTTCTTTCCCTGCCATCTTCCCATGGACGAGGCCGCAGCGGAACCGGGGAAAAACGGACGTCCGCAGCTGGTCATACAATGCCGTAGCCGCCTGCAGGTCTACGTTTTCCGACTCTTCCACGAGGGGGCAGACGACGTAGCACTGCTGGCCGGCTTTCATCGTCTTTTCCATGAACGCATAGATGCGCCGGCGCATGGACTCGCCGACAGCATAGGTTTTGACGACTTGTCGTCCCGGCGGCAGGTCGCGGATGGATGATACATCGAGATCGCCGTACAAAGACAGCGTCAGCGTACGGGGAATCGGCGTCGCCGTCATGTACAGCGTGTGCGGCGCCCGGCCTTTTTTCTGCAGGGCTTCCCGCTGGCGCACGCCGAAGCGGTGCTGTTCATCGGTGACGACCAGCCCCAGGGCGGCAAACTGCACGTCGTCCTGGATGAGGGCATGGGTACCGATGAGGATCTGCACGGCCCCACTCTGCAGGTCTTCCAGCAGCTGCACCCGGTCCCTGGCCCCGGTCCGTCCCGTAAGCAGGGCGATGCGCACGGGCAAGCCCTGAAAGAGGCGGCTGAATTCCTCGTAATGCTGGGATGCCAGTATTTCTGTCGGCGCCATGAGGGCTCCCTGATAGCCGTTTTCCACGATTTTGGCCAGGGCCAGGGCCGCAACGACGGTCTTGCCGGAACCGACGTCCCCCTGGACGAGGCGCTGCATGGGCACTTCGCCTTCCATGTCGTTCTGGATATCGAGGAAGGCACAGGTCTGGCCTCTGGTCAGGGCAAAGGGCAGCTGGTCAAAAAACTGCTTCAGTAAGGGGCCGTTGGGGCCGCATTTGATTCCCTGCCGCCGTCCTTCCCGCCGCCGGCGCAGGCAGAGGCCGGCCTGCATGTCAAACAATTCTTCATAGGCCAGTTGCTCCCGGGCTTTCTCCTGTTCTTCCCGGCTTTTGGGGAAATGCATCATCTCATAAGCTTCGACGAGAGGAAACCGGGAGTGACTCGTCGGCCGGCACGGCGCCGGCAGGAGATCCTGTTCTGTCCGGGCCAGGGTCAGGGCCTGGCGCACGGCTTTTCTCACGTCGGACTGGCGCAGGCCGTCCGTCAGTCCGTAGAGCGGCATGAATCCCTGCCCCTGTGGTTCTCCTTCTTCCACATCGGGCGTATTCATCTGGCGCCTGCCATAATTCCACTCGATGCGCCCGAAGGCCGATACGGTCATGCCCGTATGAAATTGTTTTTTCTTGAACGGCTGATTGAACCAGGTCATTTCCACGGCTCCCGTTTCATCGTGGAGCACGACCTTTAAAATCGTCATGCCCCGCCGGGGCCGTACTTCCTGTATGGTCCCGACGCGGCCGCACACCAGGACCGGTTCCTTCCGTTCCAGGTCCGCCCGGCCGATGGGGACGACGTGGCTCCGGTCTTCATAATCGCGGGGGAAATACTGGAGCAGTGCGGGAATCGTCGTGACTCCCAGACGGGCAAACAGCTTTTCCCGGCGTACTCCGATACCTGGCAGCCGGCGAATTGAACTATCCATGAAAATACTCCTTGTCATTTGATTGTATTTATTGTATCATATTTTGTAGGCTTTTAATAAATAATCCTTGATTTGCCCCATATTTTATGATAAGATTTGTATGTTGTACTGCGAAAGTACTAGGAGGTGTAACCCATGGCAAATTATTGCGAAATCTGCGGTAAAGGTACCGTAACGGGCATGAATGTCAGCCATTCCCATTTAAAAACCAAAAGAACCTGGAAGCCGAACATCCAGAGAGTACGCGCTATCGTAGACGGCGAAGTCAAACGCGTAAACGTCTGCACCCGCTGCCTCCGTTCCGGCAAAGTACAGCGTGATGTATAATCCGGTATAAAAAAAGATGATTCTTCTCTGAATCATCTTTTTTTATACCCTTTTTTTTGCGCTTCTATTATTTCACATCGATATGACGGGCCAATAATTCCGCCCGTTCCTCAATTCCCGGACAGCGGAGGATACTCTTCGGTTCGTTGGCCGTTTCCATGAGGGCAAAATGACCGGGCAGGATGAAATTCTTGTTGCAGTTCAGCGCCCCGATGATCTGTTCGGCCACGATATCGCCGCCGCTGTAACCGGAAACAATCAGAGCAAAGACGCGTTTTTTCGAAAAAGTCTGCCAGTCCGTCCGGAACAAGGCAGTGAGGCGGTTGAAAAAGGCCATGATGTTGGCCCCGACGGCATCGTTATAGTTGGGGCAGATGAGGACCAGCGTATCGCACTGGCGCACGGCGGGATAGACCTGTTCCACCATGATGCCGCCGTAGAAGCAGTCTCCCCGTTCGCCAAAGTGCAGGCAGGCCTCATAACTGCAGCCCCGGCAGTCCACGACCGCCCCGTTGCGCAGGGATATTTCCTCTACCCGCGACGCCGTGAGATAGCGGCGCACCATTTCCCACAACAGCAGGGTATTGCTGGTACGGCGGCTGCTGGCGTGGAGCGCCAGAACGCGGCGCCCGCATTCTAGCGGCGGTGCAAAGGATAGGAGTTTCTCCACGAGCTGGCGGACGCCTTCCTGATAGGCTCCCAGATTATCGACTCCCCGCACCCGGGCCTGTATGGTGAAATTGTACAGCGAACCCGTCGCCTCGACCAGCGGCTTTCCCGGAAAGGCGCAGCCGGAACGGTTGGCCATGAAAATCATTTCCCTGCCAATTTTCTTGGTAAACAGCTCATCGGCCCCATCGACGACGACAGCACCGCAGCAGCCTTCAAGACAGTGGACATGCTGGGAAAGGAAGGAAATCATGCGGGCGTAGGCCATATTGAGGCCGCCCCGGGCCAGATTGATGGCAAAGAGGAAGCGCAGGTCTTCGCCGCCGCTGCGCCGCGTGCACAGGGCCACAAAGGGGGCCAGACTGTCGATGACCGTATGAGGCACGTTTTGGAGGGCGTAGCGCAAAACGCTGTCTACCCGTTCAGGATGGCCCGGTTCCTGCCATCCCATTTTGACAACATACAACATAGTACATCCCTTCTTATCGTAACTCGCACAACCTGAGGTAGGCATAGGCAATGCGGTCATACAACGCCCCGGGAAGAGGCAGGTCCTCGTAGACCAGCCCTTCGTCCGTATAGCGGCTGCGGACGCCCAGGAAGGCACCCCGGTCCCGGTCTCCCAGATATACCGACCCGTAATGCCAGCGTCCTTCAAGCGTCAGCAGGATGGACAGGGCCGCCGACGACAGGGCCGGTGCGATGTACGGCTTATATCCCAGATTCCGGACGACGTAGTTGGCTTCTACGACCTTTCTGGTCAGTTCCCGCGACAGAGCATCGTCATAGCCATCGATGCGGTCGGCGATGACCAGGTCTTCTCCGTGGGGGCCGAAAGCCCGTCCTTCCTTGAGGTAATGGGCCATCCGTTCATCCTGTTCTGCATAGTAACAGGCCCGGGCATTCATGACGCCGAGGCCGTAGCCCTGTATCTGCCAGGGCTGGACGCCCGATGCGTCCAAAAAGGCCGCACACAGGGGGTCTACGGGATCGGAAACGATACAGACTAGACCGCCGTATGCCGCTTTACGGGCCAGCCCGGCAAAATGGCCGATAAGGCCTTTGTTGGCTTCCAGCTGGGCCATGCGTACGTCCCCCTTTGCCGAAAGGGGTGGTACACCCTTGCTGGCACAAAAGATGAAGACGTCGCAGTCAAAGAGCTGCTCTTCCGTGACCATATATACGGGTGGCAGCACCGGCCCGTCTCCCTGGCCGGCAAAGGGATAGCGTATCTGGTTGATTTCTATTTCCAGCCGGCGCAGATTGTTTTCATTGAGGTCGCAGATGCCGATGCAGGCAATATCCGCCGCGCCGAGGAGGCGCAGGCCGATGAGCATCGTCATTCCCACGTCACCCAGGGCCAGAATGTGGACGCGCGCCTTCTTCCCAGGCGTAAAGGGCCGGCCGGCAAGGGACAGCGGCGCCGCAATACCGGCCTGTCCCGGCAATTCATGGATATAATGTACTTGTTCCATACACAGTTCCCCCTTATTCTTCATCCAGTTTCCAGTATTCGCCCCAGCGCAGGCGGATGAGCCGTTCTATGTCGTTTTCTATGAACCGCGTCAGATCCATATTCTGGTCGAAGGTGACACCCACATCGATATCGGGATAGCGGGGATAGGTGACGACTTCGCCGAGACGCTTAAGGGTCAGGCGCTTTTCGTACGTTTCCTGATACACATCCTGCAGGGTCTTCATGATCAGCCGGGCGTTTTTCAGGCAGGTAAGGGAATAGAGGAAGGCCGCATCAGGGTCACTGTGCTTAATGAAAGCCGGCTTGACATAGGGCAGGATGAGATTGACCGACGGATTGCGGTCGTACCCGCTGTAATCGTGGGCATTGTCGATACTGTCGCCGCCGATGAAGGGATAGCAGTCCCGTTCGTTGAGCCAGACTTCCAGCGTCGGCAGGTAATAGGCACATTCGGCCTTGATGTGCTTTTCCGCCATCATATCCATGGCCTGACCGGTCATGACGCCGACGAGGACCTCTTTGATTTCCACCTGGTTCTTGATGAGATACGGCGTCAGCATGCGCATGCGGTGTCCCTTGTGGAGCAGGTCGTCGATGAGGATGACCGGCCGGTTGAAGGACTTAATGGTCCGGACCTGGTTTTCCACCGACGAATAGTGGTGGGTTTCGGCAATGGTAAATCCCTTGACGGCGCGGTTAAAATATTTTTCGATGTGGAGCGATTTGGTAACCGTATTGGGCACGAGGACGTCGCTCAGGGCCTTGCCGAAGGGAACAGACATATAGGGGCCGCGCCGCTTCTTCGGATCATCGACGATAGAAACGCCGTTGATGTGGGCCATCTTGGTAATGATCTTATGGTGCATGGCACTCGTATTGAACGACAGGAGCAGCTTGCCCGGATAAATGCGCCGCATGACGGCCAACAGATTGGTATGGGCCTGTTCCAGTGCCTGCAGGACCCGGGGATGCTTGTTGAAGGGGTTCTTGATAATCGTTTCCACGTCGCGGAAAATGACGATGGGATCCTTCATATTGACCGCATACAGGGGATGGGCCGATCCCGGCGGGGCGATATTGACAAACCCCTGTTTCACCAGGGCATCGAGGACGGCGTCGTTATAACCAGCCTCATCGACGGGATGGTACACGGCATAAGCGTAATCCCGGGCAATGAGTTCCGTCAGGACTTCCGTGATGATGATCTGGCCGGCATTACTAATATCCGAATCGCCGGCAATATACAAAAAACCGATGGAAGCAATACTGCCGGCCGCGTGGCGCCGGATGTGGTCCGCCGTCTGCATATCGCCGAATTCGGACAGCAGGTCCCGGCTGTGGGCATTGTGGACGGCCGCGTAGGCAATCATCTGCTTCTGCTTCCCCGCGTTATCGATATAAATCGTCCAGACCCGTTCCTTGTCGATATTGCGGTCCCGTTCGATGTAGCGGTCCACTACGTCGATGTCATACCCCAGGGCGCCGAGACGGCTGTAAATCGGCCAGAGACTTTCCGCTCCTCTGGGCCGGAAGGCGCCGATACCGATTTCCCGGGCTTCCAGGACGTGTTTGTACGCCGGTTCGCGCAGGTACAGGTTGTTATCGTAAATGAAATTCTGGGCTACGGCGTCAATAAGATTGGAAATATCCCGGTTGAGGTCGATATTTTCCCGGATACGGGTCGAGCTGATGTCTTCGTAGAATTTATCCAGGAGGAGCGGGATGACTTTGCCCGTAATGGGATAGCCGCCAGTTCCCTTCTTATTCTTCGTCTCCCGCGTTTCCCGGGCAAAGGTGATGTGGTTCACCGTATGGATGGAATCGGCCGTCGGCACGGCTTTATAGGCCGAGGCGTTTTCGATGACGTCGGTTCCGACGGCGATGTACAGCTCTTTACCCGTGAAGATTTCCTTCAGGCGGCGCACGTCGGCCTCGTTGGCAATATTGACCGACACATCGTCCGGGAAGGGATAAATATCCTCTTCATCGGCTACAGACATATTCATGATCTTGCGGCGCATGAGACGCGGCTGGGTATGCTTGGACCAGGAAAACTCATCCAGGGCCAGATAGACATCGAAGCCCAGGTCGCGGATCCGGCAGGCCACTGCTTTGTGCCCCAGACTGAAGGGGTCAAAGGTGCCGGGATAAAAGCAGGCCTTATGATGGCGTGGGAACTGGAAAGGACCGCAGAGGAACTGGTGACGGCTGATATAGCGGTAAATATGGTTCAGCACGGCGGCATTGCTGTAAAAATCCAGCGTCCCTTCACTATTTTCATAGAGGGTGATCAGCAATTTCTTGTACGAATGGGCAAAGAGAAAATCCGTCTGTTCCTGCGGCATACAGGGGCTGTTAAAGACGAAACGGCCGATATCGCGGAAAGCGTCGCGACTCCGTTCCTTGTCGTAATGGGCATAGGCCTTGATCATGATATACAGGAGATGGCGCTGCCGTTCCCTGTTCTTTTCCTCATAATTGGGAAAGGCCGCCATGAATTCCCGGAAATGTTCCAGAATGACGCCGATCGTACTGACCATGGATGACGCCACCTGTGTGCTGGCCGTCAGGATCTGCTGGTCAAGGGTAATGACGAATTCGTCCAGTTCCTGCGGCGGCAGTTTCAGAATCATACGTCCCAGATACTCCGGCACATATTTGGAAATCTGCAGATCGCCGATTTCCAGCCCGTTGAAGAGTTCCACCGCCATTTCATTGCGCTGGGCGTAGGTCATGCGGCCGGCGATAGACATGAGTGCCTGGCCGGCAGCCTGGCGGACGAACAGAGATTCGCTCACTTTGAGCAGGTTAGTCAGATGCATGCACAGATGCATGACCGTGCCGCTGTCACAGGCATCGTCGAGATAATGGATCATGAGGTCGATGTTGGCTACCTTGACGACCCAGTGGGTCCCCATTTTGAGGTCATCCAGATAGAGGCTCCCCTCTTTCTGATAAAAAGCCTCCCGCTCAGACGGCAGTCCCTTGACGGTCAGCAGATCCTGCCAGAATTCCGTTTCCGGGCACAGGTGCAGCTTGTGCCGGCAGTAGAGGGCTGCGATCTGCAGGTTCGTGTCTTCCGCTCCGGCCGCTGTCGTAATGAACGAACGGGCCGTCTCCTGGAACGTTTCATCCATATAAGCGGACCCGACATCGCCCAGTGCTTTCAGGAGGATGATATACAGCTCGGTCATGTAATTCGTCCGTTCATAATATGAGCACAGGATGTCCATATAGGACGGCCGGTCCGTGACATAGCAGTCCTGAAGGACCGTGCTGACAAAGGTCCCCAGGCAGTAGCCGATCCACATGCGGTGCTGGGCCGTAAAGCGCAGCCCCGGCTTGATGATGAGCGACAGATAATGGCGGAACAGGACGAGATTGGTGATTTCCTTCTGCGGCAGGGACACTCCATCAGGCAGCTCTTTCGTATAGCGATCGTTGAAATCGGCCACAATAGAGCCCATGAGGGCCGCTGCATCCATGCGGATATCCCCTTCCCGGTGGGACAAGAGTTCATAGAGGTATTTGAGGGTCATCATCTTCTGATGTTCCGTCATATACGTCGAATATTCCCGGAAAATACTGATATACGTACGGACATTTTTCCAGTTCCGTTCGCTCCGGGCGGCTTCGATGAGGTTGCCAAAATCACTCTCGCTGCGGAATATCGCCATGAGGCGCAGGTTGTGGTCGATGGCGGCGTATTTCAGCTCGGAGACGACATCATTTCCTTCCATGAGCACCCGTTCGCGGTGGATCCGTTCCGGCGGAAAGAGCGGCGCCTGGGAGAAATCCTCCGGCAGGTCCGTAATGACGCCCCGTTCTTTCATAAACTCTTCAAAGTCTGCCAGTTTGGCATAGACTTTCTGGTAGCGCTGCTTCTTCTTATCATCGACATTGTCGAGTTTGCCCAGGATGACGTCGAAGGCCTGGGCCAGAGTATAGAAATGGACGATTTCCCGGCCTTTTTCGTCCCGGCTGCTCTTGACGCGGAAATCGGCATAGATGAGCAGCAGCGACTCGGCAGACAGGTTTTCCAGTTCCAGATCCCATACGGAATGATTGGCTGCAATATGGCCGATAGCCGGCAGTTCAAAGCGGCTGCAGCACAGTCCCGTGTAGAAATAATGCAGGTACGGGACGCGCCGCTCTTCCTGCTTGCGGCAGCCGTATTTCCCGATATCATGGCAGGCAGCGGCCCCGGAAATAAGCCCCAGGTCTACGGGCACATCGCACTGGCGCAGCTGGCGGGCCATGTACATGGCGACATAGTGGACACCGCCGATATGGCCCAGCGTATTAAAAGGCGTAATGTCGATGCCGATGCGCATGAATTCATAGATATAATGGTCCCATATGAGCTCTTTCATATGGAGGTATTCCGGGATAAATCCGTTGGCCCGGATTTCATCCTCCGACAGGAGCTCCATATCCTTCGTCGGGTCGAAGGGCAGGGTATACCGTTCATACTGGTACAGGCCGCGCAGGATCTGCAGCAGCAGGATCCGTCCGATGCGGTAGGGCGGCGCATCGTCCAGTGCGGCGGTCATGGCCGGCTCGTCCCAGGCTGCCGTATTTTCCGGAAACAGCCGGGCCAGAATGGAATAATAGCAGTACGACAGCCAGCCTCCTTCGGGCACGGCAGCAAAGACATCCAGATGCTTTGCCAGGCAGGACGCGACGGCCGGTGCATAAAACCGGCCGTTCCCATCTGCTGTACGGGCCAGCTCCTCTGCAAGGGGTGCCAGCATCGCCGGCCGGCGCAGGTTCCCGAGCAGCTCCGACTGGAACAGGGGCTGCCGGGCAAAGGATGGGTCATTCAGGGCATGACGCAGTGCATCCTGGATAGTAAGGGAGTTTCCACGATTCATACGATTTCCTCCTCATACGCAAAAAGACGCCGAAACGGCGTCTTTTACTATACATTACTCATCGTACAGTTCACGATTGCGTTTGACAATATCCATCACGAGGTTTGCCGTTTCTTCAATAGCTTTGGATGAAACATCGATGACCGGGCAATGAAGACGGCGCATGACGCCGCGGGCATAAGTCAGTTCTTCATTGATGCGGTCGATATTGGCATAACTGGCATTGGAATCCAGCCCCATACTGCGGAGCCGTTCGCTGCGGATAAAGTTCAGTTTAAAGGGGTCGATGATGAGACCTACGATTTTCCGGGCCGGAATCTGGAACAATTCCGGCGGCAGGGCCACTTCCGGTACCAGCGGCAGATTGGCCGCCTTGATGCGCTTGTGGGCCAGGTACATGGAAAGAGGCGTCTTGGACGTGCGGGACACGCCGACGATGACGATATCGGCCTTCAAAAAGCCAATAGGATTCTTGCCGTCATCGTACTTGACGGCGAATTCGATGGCTTCGACCCGTTTGAAATACTCTTCATCGAGGCGGTGGATCATGCCGGCCTTCATGGTCGGTTCGGTCGTCGCGATATTTCCGATGCCATCCATCATCGGTCCAATGATATCGACGACCGTCACATCCGAATTTTTAGTCAGCGTCTTGAGCTTGCGCCGCAGGACCGGTGAAATAATCGTATAACAGATCATGGCGTGATCTGCTTCCGCCTTTTTTACAATATCTTCAATCTGCTGTTCCGAACGGATATAGGGAACGCGGATGATGTTAAATTCTTCCTGATTATACTGGCTGGCAGCGGCACGGGCTACGCGTTCCGCCGTTTCTCCCAGTGAATCCGAGCAGGCATAGACAATCGGTCTGGCCACTTATGATCTCCTCCCCAAGCCACATTCTACAAAGAGACGGGTAATATTAGTTTTCGAAATACGTCCGACAATCTGGAGTTCTTTCCGGTCTTCTTCATCGCGGTCCAGGACATGGACGACGGGCAGACAGTCCACTTCATATTCCATGAGCCGCTGTGCCGCTACCAGAGCCTGCTCCTGCGGTTCCACGTAAATGAGCTTGCTCGACGGCGTCATGACCATGCGCACCGGCAGGGCTTTCAGGTCATTATTGCCCAGCGCCGTTTTCAGAAGGTCTTTCCGTGAGACGACACCTGCCAGAATATTGTCCGTCCCTACAAACACCGTCCCCACGTCTTCCGTGAACATGGCAATGACCGCATCATAGGCGCTCGTATGCTCGCCCACGATCACTGGCTGGGACAGACAGGACTCGACGCGGATATTGGTAATAATCCGTGCCAGCAGATCCTTTTCCTTATTGCCCGTAAAAAAGTAACCCAGTTTCGGACGCGCATCAATCAATCCCAACATAGTAAGTATTGCCAGGTCCGATCGCAGTGCCGCCCGCGTCACGTGGAGCTGTGCGGCAATATGCTGGCCCGTAATCGGGCTCTGTTCTTTTACGATATTTAAAATAGTTTCCTGGCGTTCCGATAACATGTCCTCTCTTCACCTCCTGCTCCATGGCAGTCTATAAGTATACACCAATAATTATATACTATCTGTATAGGATATACAATAGGAACAAATAGAAAATATAAAAAGGCGGCCCTTATGAGTAGTTTACACTTTTAGGGCCGCCCCGGTCAGGAACGTATTACCATGTATAATCTTCTGTATCAGCACGGCCCTTGCCAGTCAGGGAATCCATGAGGATCCGCTGTTCGATCTGGGCCACATTCTTTTTCGTCGCAATGACAGCATCGGGGTTGACCGATACAGAATCGATGCCGCTCTTGACGAGGAATTCCGTGAAATCAGGATATACGCTCGGTGCCTGGCCGCAGATAGAAACGGTCTTGCCGTCTTTATGAGCGACACTGATGAGATGGCGGATAGCCCGTTTGACAGCCAGATTGCGTTCATCGAAGAGAGGCGCAACGGTGTCATTGTCGCGGTCGCAGCCCATGATCAGCATGGTCAGGTCGTTGGACCCGATGGAATAGCCATCGACGAACTTATTGAACTGGTCGGCGAGGATGATGTTGGACGGGATTTCTGCCATGAGCCATACCTTGAAGTCCGGTCCACGGTGCAGGCCTTCCTGAGCCATGAGGTTGACGATTTTTTCCATTTCATCGACACGGCGGCAGAAGGGAATCATGACATTGAGATTCTTGAAGCCGAATTCTTCACGGACTTTGCGTACAGCCTTGATTTCCAGCTTGAAGGCTTCAATGTATTTCGGGTCGTAGTAGCGGGACGCACCGCGCCAGCCGAGGAGGGCGCTGCTTTCCTGCGGTTCGTATTTATCGCCGCCTTTAAGATTGCGGTATTCGCTCGATTTGAAATCGCTGAAGCGCAGCGTAACCGGCCGCGGAGCCAGGGCCTGGCAGACTTTGCGCATGCCGTCGGCCAGCTGGTCAACAACGCGTTCGGGATGACCAATTTCAATGAGGTATAAGGGGTGTTCGTGGATGAAGGTCGTCCAGATGAATTCTTCCCGCATGAGACCGATGCCGTCGCAGGGGAGAACGCCGTATTTTTCAGCCAGATCGGGGTTACCCAGATTCATATAAATCTTCGTTCCCGTGATCGGAGCCGTTTCAGCAACGACCGTAGCAGCCGTGGCAGCCGGTGCAGCAGCAGCCGGTTTGACGATGTCTTCTACGATGCCTTCATAGACGATACCATTCGTCGCATCGACGGTGATATCCTGTCCGTCCTGAATGGTCGTCGTAGCTTCCTGACTGCGGCTCTTGGTGCCGACGATGCAGGGGATGCCCAGTTCGCGGCTGACGATAGAAGCATGGCAGGTCATGCCGCCGGCATCAGTGACGATGGCCTTGGCTTTCTTCATGGCCGGTACCCAGTCGGGAGCCGTCATGGTCGTGACCAGGATTTCTCCATCTTTGAATTCTTCGATTTTGGACGGATCGAGGATGACATGGGCTTTGCCTGCGGCATGGCCCGGGCTGGCCGGAAGGCCTTTTACAATGGTAACTCTGTCTTTCGTCATAGCTGCACTGACACCGCTTTCTGCACTGGCTGGTTTCTTTTCTTTATTCTTCTTGGACCATACGGTTTCCGGACGGGCCTGGAGGAGCCAGATCTTGTTAGTCCGTTCATCGACGCCCCATTCCATATCCATATAGCATCCGTAATGTTTTTCAATGGCTTTGGCATAACCGGCCAGTTCTTTGACCTGATCGTCCGTAATAGCCGGCTGTTTCTGCTGATCTTCCGGTACGGCCTGTTCTTCCACATCGCCTGTATCCTTGCGGACCAGTTTGATCGGTTTCGTATTGATCATCTTGGAAATGATGGCCAGGTCGTCTTTGCGTACGCGGAAATTATCGGGCGTAACCGTACCCTGTACGACGTATTCGCCCAGGCCCCAGGCTCCTTCGATGGTGATGGTCGAATCATCACCGGTCACCAGATCGACTGTGAACATGACGCCGGCCGCCTTGGAGAATACCATCATCTGTACGGCAGCACTCAGGGCGACGGAAAGGTGGTCAAATCCCTGTTTCGTACGATAGTAAGTAGCACGGTCCGTAAAGGTAGAAGCATAGCATTCTTTAACTTTCTGGATGACCATATCGGCACCCTTTACGTTGAGGTAGGTATCCTGCTGGCCGGCAAAGCTGGCATCGGGCAGATCTTCTGCCGTAGCGCTGGAACGGACGGCTACGAAGGGATCGGTTTCGCCCATTTTGCGGCCCAGTTCTTCATAGCTGCTGCGGATGGAATCGGCCAGGTCTTGCGGCATATCGGCATCGCAGATGGCTTTGCGGATAGAAGCAGTGACATCGCGGAGCTGTACCGGATCTTCTACGTCCGTCAGGCCTTTGAGCAGTTCCTTAATCGTCACGTCCAGACCCGTAGCATGCATGAAATGACGGTATCCTTCTGCCGTCGTCGCAAATCCATAGGGTACGGGGACCTTGGTCTGGGAAGTCAGTTCGCCCAAAGACGACGACTTGCCGCCGACCAGTGCCACATCGGCACGGCGCAATTCATCAAACCATAATACAAATGCTTTATCTCTGTCCATGTTCCTACCTCCTGAAGCGTGCAAATCATATATGCTAATTTTTAGTGATTTCTCATTTATAGTACATTATTTACTTGTGAATGTCAACAGATTTATGGTATTTAGTATATTTTTTGATATATAAGATATTCTACTTATCATTGTTCTCCTGGAATAATACAATAATGCACCGTATATCGTTTATCCTGCTTCAGTTGTGTACACTCTATGTACACAGGCCGCCTTCCGCCCCCGTATCCCCCGGAGCCGCCAAAAATGCCCCCCTTTCCTCTATTCATACCGGACAGAGGTGTGTTATAATTAGAAATTAGTAAAGTCCTATATATAATAGATGTTTATAATAACAAATTCATCACAAAAGGAGTCACAGGAGAAATATGTATACACCCAGACGCCGGGCGAAACACGCCAAAAAGAAAGGACCACTGCACAGTCTGCGCGTGCTCATTGTCTTTCTTTTCGTCGTCGCAGCCGGACTCGGTTTTGGCTATATTTTTGCCGCTTACCAGAGTCTGCCGCCCGTAAGCAACAACATGCGGCCAGCCGTTTCATCCCAGGTATTCGACAGTCACGGACGGCTGATCACGACTCTTCATTCCGACCAGAACCGCCTTCCCATCGATATTAACAAAGTGCCGGCCAACCTGCAGAACGCCTTCATCGCCGCCGAAGATAACCGTTTCTATGAACATATCGGCATCGACCCCATCGGCATTCTCCGCGCCATCGTCACCAACCTGACGAACCGCGGCATCGCCCAGGGCGGCAGTACGATTACACAACAGCTGGCCAAAAACGCCTTCCTCTCCCAGGAACAGACGCTGAAACGTAAAGTACAGGAAGCCATGCTGGCCCTGGAAATCGAGCACAAGTACTCGAAGAAAGAAATCCTGGAAATGTACATGAACCAGATTTATTTCGGCCAGGGCGCCTACGGCATCCAGACGGCGGCCAAGACCTACTTCGCCCGCGATGTCAACGACCTGACACTGGCCCAGTGCGCCATGCTGGCAGGCCTGCCCAAGAGTCCGAATTACTACTCGCCCTTCAATAATCTGGAAGAAGCCAAATCCCGTAAAAACGTCGTCCTCGACCAGATGGCAAAATACGGCTACATCACATCCGATCAGGCGGCAGAAGCCAAAAACGCCGACCTCCACCTGTCCCACAACAAGCAGACAGCGGAAAATTCCGAATCGGAATCGTTCATCGACTATGTATCCCAGCTGGTTGCTGCCAAGTACGGCGACGATGCCCTGTACAAAGAAGGCCTCAAGATTTACACGACCCTCGATACGGAAAAACAGCATGCTGCCGTACAGGCCATGAAAAACCTGCCGGACAACTACACCGATAAAAACGGCCTGACCCAGCCCCAGGGCGCACTGGTCTCCATCGACCCCCGCAACGGCCACATCCTGGCTATGGTAGGCGGCCGCGGCCAGGACAGCTTCAACCGGGCCAGCATGGCCGTCCGTCAACCTGGGTCGGCCTTTAAGCCTTTCGTCTATATGACGGCCCTGCAGGATGACATGACGCCCGATTCGACCATGGAAGACAAAAAAGTCACCTATGGCGGATGGAGCCCCCAGAATGCGGAAAAATCCTATTCCGGAACGATGACCCTCCGTCAGGCCCTGGCCCATTCGGTCAATACCATCGCCGTCCAGCTGGCCGACAAGGTAGGCACATCCAAAATCATCAACAATGCCAAGAAAATGGGCATTACGACCCTCGTCGAAAAAGGCAGTACCAATGACAACAACCTGGCCATGGCCCTCGGCGGCCTGACCCGGGGCGTCATCCCTCTGGAAATGGCCAGCGCCTACGGTACATTCGCCAATAAGGGTGTCCACGTCAAACCGGTGGCCATCACCAAGATTCTCGACCGCAACGGCAATGTCATCGAAGACAACAGCTCCGGCAAAGGGGAAGAAACGCGGGTCCTCTCCGAACGGGAAGCCTATGAAATGACCAGCATGCTCGAAGCGGTCATCGAAAGCGGTACCGGTACAGCCGCAGCCATCGGCCAGCCGGCAGCAGGCAAGACCGGGACGACCGATGACAACAAAGATGCCTGGTTCGTCGGCTACACCCCGGCCATCGTCACCGCCGTCTGGGTCGGCGACGACACGGGAGCCCACAGTCTGGGCGAAATCTACGGCGGCACCGTACCAGCCCGTATCTGGCACGACTACATGGTACAGGCTGCCAGCAGCGATTCGTCAGACTTCTCCGTACCGGCAGGCATGCAGAAAGCCAGCCGCGCCAGCGAGACAAAGAGCACGGCATCGGAAAAAAAGAGCACAAAGTCTACGACGACAAAAGAAAAATCAAAGCAGGATACGCCGCAGGGAAAACAGCAGGCGGCCCGCAACAATAAGAATCAGTAACATAACGGAGGCTGCCACCATGGGCAGCCTCCGTTTATGTTAGCTGTAAGGGAAAGCTGCTGCCCTTCCTCTTTCGATGAACGACCTAAGGCCTTTTCATCAAACGTAAAACTATCTTTTTCTGCAACCTGTAAAGGAGTACCCTCATGTTCAACCGCATCGTCTTTTTCTGGAAAATTGGCTGCCTCGGCGCCGTACTGGGACTAGCCAACTGGTATGTCTATAAAAACGCCCTGCCCCCTGCTGTTTCCAGCTGGTCTCTGCTGGGTTTTCTCCTGTTTCCTTTCTGTTTCTCTCTAGCCTATAATGCCATCCACTCCGTTCCCGTTCCCATCGCCAAAGGATTCTCCTGGATTGGCGGCTTCTGGTTTATTTTTACCATCTATGCCACTATGGGCTCCTGCGTCTATGCTGTACTGTACCTTTTAAGCCGCCTCACGGGATATGAGCCGCTCTGGCAGGCATATCAGGACAGTCTTGCCCTCGTGCTGCTGCTTCTGGTCCTCGCCATCATGGCCCGGGGCATCTATAAAGCCGTCCACCCCGCCATCCGTCACGTCGCGATTCAGACGGAAAAGGCAGTCACGCCGGTCCGGCTCGCCTTCCTTACCGATATCCACATGGGACCCCTGCAGAGCCACTGGTACACGCGGCGCCTCGTCCGCCGCGTCATGGCGCTCCGGCCCGATGCCGTCCTCTTCGGCGGCGACCTCATCGACGCCCATCTTGCCTTTGTCCTCCGCGACGGCAGTTACCGCCTCTTGCAGGACCTCAAAGCCCCACTGGGCGTCTGGGCCGTCTTTGGCAACCACGACTTTTTTGACGGCGATATAGAAGAAGAGGAAACGGCTTTTTCCTTTTGTCACTTCCTGCGCCATGACCGGTCAGAACTGGCCCCGGGTATCACCCTGACCGGTCTCAACGACTACATCCATTTCCCATCAGAATCCGTGCCGGACTGCGACCAGTCACAATTCAACATCATCATGGACCACGAACCCCTGCGCATAGAAAAAGCCGGAAAAAAAGGGTATGACCTCTACCTGGGAGGTCATACCCATGGGGGACAGTTTTTCCCCGTCACCTGGATTACGGACAGGATGTACCTGCTCAACTACGGCAACCGCCGCATCGGGACCATAGACGCCATCGTCTCCAGCGGCTACGGCTCCTGGGGCTTCCCCTTCCGGACAGGCCCGTCGCCGGAGATCGTGATAATAAAAATAGAAAGTAATAAGATTTAGTTTTAAGTTTGTAGTTTGAGGTTTGATGAAATCACACAACCTTCCATCAAAAATCCCGGCCAACGGCCCTTCCCTCACACATCCAGGTAGGCGCCGGCCATGGCGGAGACGGCCAGTTTGGAGTAGAGGCGCTGGACCGGGGATTTCGGTTTGAGCTGTGGCAGTTTCCAGTTCTTTTTCCGTTCGGCAAGGATGGCCGTGATTTCTTCCGGTGTCCTGGCTTCTCCCTTGACGCCAACGATGTTCAGGCGGCGGTTGGGAATATCGATTTCGATAAGGTCATCGTTTTCAATGAGGGCGATAGGACCTCCTTCGACGGCTTCCGGCGAGATATGGCCGATGCATGGGCCCGAGCTCGCTCCGGAGAAACGGCCGTCTGTAATGAGGGCGACCGAATGATTCAGCGTCTGGTCGTAGACGATGGCATCGGTCGTCATGTGCATTTCCGGCATGCCCGAGCCTTTCGGCCCTTCATAGCGGATGACGATGATGCTGTTCTGGGGAATCTGCCGCTTGATGACAGCGTCATAGGCCGCTTCTTCCGAGTTGAAGACCAGTGCCTTTCCCGTATGATGGTGCATTTCCGGTACGGTCGCCGAGTATTTGATGACCCCGCCGTCGGGGGCGATATTGCCCTTCATGACGGCGACAGAGCCGTACATTTTCGCCTGTTCCGGCGGCGTGATGACGTCTTCCGGTTTGATGCCGAAATTGCGCAGATGGCCATGGCAGCGGGCAAAGAAATCGTCTTCCCAGAGCTGTTCCAGATTTTCACCCAGGGTCTTGCCCGTACAGGTCATGACATCGAGATTCAGCTGATCCCGGATCAGCCATTCCACCATGGGCACGCCGCCGGCCATCCAGAACATTTCCCCTACATAGGGGCCGTTGGGCTGTACATTGACCAGATGCTTGATCTTGCGGTTTACTTCATCAAATACTTCAGGGTCGATGGTAATGCCCAGTTCGTGAGCCGCCGCCGGCAGGTGGATGAAGGCATTGGTACTGCCGCCGAGAGCGGCGTGGACTTTGATGGCATTCATGAAGGCATCTTCGGTCATGATCTTCGATGCCGTAATTCCCTGCCGCGCCAGATTCATGACGGCATCGCCGGCCGCCCGGGCATAATGCTTGATTTCGGCAAACATGGCCGGCATGAGGGCCGTTCCGGGCAGGGCCAGTCCCAGTGCTTCCGACATGCACTGCATAGTGCTGGCCGTCCCCATAAACTGACAGACGCCGCATGTCGGGCAGTTGGAAAGTTTGTAATTGCGCATTTCTTTCTGCACCGGTTCGCCCCGTTTTTCCCGCGCACAGAGCCGGCCGCACAGGCCTGCCGTTGTCATATCGGGACCGACGTGCTGGCTGCCGCCGGGAACGTGGACCGTCGGCAGATCCAGCCGGGCCGCCGCGATGAGATGGGCCGGCACCGATTTGTCACAGCTCGACAGCAGGACCAGACCGTCCCAGGGAATGACGTTGCCGTGTATTTCTACGAGATTGGCAATGATTTCCCGGCTGAGGAGGATGTAATTCATGCCGTCATGGCCTTCCGCCCAGCCATCGCAGATATCCGTCGCATGGAAACGGGCCGCCTTGCCACCGCTTTCCAGTACGCCCTGACTGACCTGTTCGGCCAGGACATCGAGATGATAACTGCCCGGGTGGCTTTCTCCCTGGACATCATCAACGAGAATCTGCAACTTATCCAGATCCCGTTCCGACCAGTTCATGGCCAGTTTCAATGCATCGACCTGCGGCCAGATTTTCCGCGTCGCTTTACTCCGTTGTACATCCATATGTAACACCCCTTTGTATTTGTTTGTAAATCCATACGTTTTCGTATACCCATATGGTAATTCTCACTTGCGTTTTTGTCAATTTATATGATTAATTGGTATACTAGAGTATAAGATAAGGGCTGTACTATGCTTCTATGTAAAAGGACCCGCGGACTGCACCCCTTTTCATCAAACATCAAAACAGGCCTGTCGCGGGGACAGGCCTGTTGGTCTTTACATGATTATTTATCTGTCGTATTCTTTTCCTTGCGGATGACGTCGTGGGCGCCGCCTTCTACGATGGACGTTGCCGAAACGAGGGTAATCTTGGCTTTCTGCTGCAGTTCCGGAATGGTCAGGGCACCGCAGTTGCACATGGTCGATTTAATCTTGCTGGTCGTCTTTTCCACGTTTTCCTTGAGCGGACCGGCATAGGGGACGTAGGAATCGACGCCTTCTTCGAAGGACAGCTTCTTGTCACCGCCCAGGTCATACCGCTGCCAGTTGCGGGCACGGTTGGAACCTTCGCCCCAGTATTCTTTGACGTAGGTACCGCCGATCATGACTTTTTCCGTCGGGCTTTCGTCGAAGCGGGCGAAATACCGGCCAAGCATGACGAAATCAGCGCCCATGGCCAGAGCCAGTGTGATGTGGTGGTCGTATACGATGCCGCCGTCGGAGCAGACCGGAATGTATACGCCAGTCTTTTCAAAGTATTCGTCACGGGCTTTGCAGACTTCGATAAGAGCCGTAGCCTGACCGCGGCCGATACCTTTCGTTTCACGGGTAATACAGATGGAGCCGCCGCCGATACCGACTTTGATGAAATCAGCGCCGCATTCAGCGAGGAAGTTGAAGCCATCCCGGTCTACGACATTGCCGGCCCCGACTTTGACCGAATCACCATAATGCTGGCGGATCCACTGGAGAGTCAGCTTCTGCCATTCCGAGAAGCCTTCGGAGGAATCGATGCAGAGGGCATCCGCACCGGCTGCCAGAAGGGCCGGTACCCGTTCAGCATAATCGCGGGTATTGATCCCGGCGCCGACGATATAGCGTTTCTTTTCGTCGAGGAGTTCGCCCGGGTTTTCTTTATGATCGGCATAGTCCTTGCGGAATACGAAGGAATTGAGCGTTCCGTCTTCATTGACGATTGGCAGAGCATTGAGTTTCTTATCCCAGATGATGTCATTAGCTTCGCCGAGAGTAACGCCATTTTTGGCATAAATCATCTTTTCAAGGGGGGTCATGAAATCTCTGACGGGAGTAGCCGGATCCATACGGCTCACGCGGTAATCACGGCTGGTGACGATACCGACGAGCTTGCCATTGACGGTGCCATCGGAGGTAACGGCAACAGTGGAATGGCCGGTCTTTTTCTTGAGAGCTACCACATCGGCCATGGTCATGTCCGGGCTGACATTGGAATCGCTGGGTACAAAGCCCGATTTATAGGCCTTGACTTTGGCGACCATAGCCGCTTCCTGTTCGATGGTCTGGGAGCCGTAAATGAACGACACGCCGCCAGCTTTTGCCAGGGCAACGGCCAGTTTTTCACCGGAAACGGACTGCATAATAGCGGAAACCATGGGGATCGTCATTTCAATCGCGGGCTTTTCCCCTTTTTTATATTTTACGAGAGGCGTTTTGAGAGATACATTCGCCGGCATACACTCACTCGATGAATACCCGGGAATCAAAAGATATTCATTAAAAGTGTGTGACGGTTCGTTGATATAAATAGCCATGTTTATCCTCCTTATCAATACGACAACTCTAAACCGGACCCTGTATCTGCCGGTCTCTCATTCTCTTTTCCCCATATGGGATATTTATATCATTATACCCCCTGTATGGACAAAATCAAGTAGTATAATTGTACCATTTTATGCATGTTTGTTATAAGCTGACAGCAAGAGATCCCATTCTTTCTGGCAGCGCCGATGGCCTTTCTTCATCATACCTTCCGCCCTGACGGGCACCTTCCCTTCACAGGGACGGCAAAGAATCTCTGTCCGCAGAGCCGGCTGCTGGCCGCCAGCTGCCGACGGCTGGCCTTTCCTGCCGTAAAGTGCGCAAAAAGGGTACAAAAAAAGAGCAATGGGAAACATTCTTTCGTTATCAAAATCGCCCACAATCCGCATGATTAAGCGATTATAAACGTTAGGAAACATTTCTCATTGCTCCCACAAATCAATGGCGGAAAGGGTGGGATTCGAACCCACGGTGCGTTGCCGCATCACTAGTTTTCAAGACTAGCTCCTTAAACCACTCGGACACCTTTCCATGTAGTGCTACCAAAATAGTATAGCAGAACTTTTCCAAAATAGCAATAGACAGGAGCCATCTCCCTTGCGCCGGCAAAAAAAACAAAAAAAGGCAGTCTCCTGTTTAACCGTGCCTGTACGAAACAAGCCGCACGTAGAAGACTGCCTTTGGTAAGGTACAGATCCTTTTGGCGGGAGTGAGCCTCCGCCCCCGTATCCACCAACGGTGTACTTGCAGGCAGGGAGCAACAATAAAGGTGGAGTTGCTCCGCTGCGAACACCCATGTAAAGGACCGGCACCCTAAAATAGTAGCGCCTGCAGTGAAAGATTTGATTCACACGCAGCTACTACCCGTACGCCTACACTAATCGCGCGTACAGGAGATACTATTTTAAGAACCCCGATTACCATAACCAGGGATTCCATATTCACTGTACCATAGAACGGGAAAAAAAGAAAGGTTATTTTTTGTGAAAGAAATGGGGAGCATCGCCCCATTGCCCCAGACCTACCGTATCCCCCACTGATGCCACGCGGCCGCTCAGGCAGTTGCGGCACTGTTCGGCCTGTTCATCGACGCAGGGTTTGTTGTCGTAGAGAAGGTACTGGGAACGGAACCGGGGAAGCGTCACGATGGGCATAAGGATATTGGCGCCGGCCCTGAGTCCCAGTTCCCGTCCCAGGGGATGGAGAGCCTGCAGGGCCGTCGTCGCCGCGATGTTGACATCCCTCAGGAAGAGACGCGTCACGGCAATCATGGCAAGGCCCAGATGGAGACGGTGCAGTTTATCCGCCTGGGAATCGCATCCGGCAGCGAGGACTTCCTTTCCAATCGGGGTCTGATGATGGACGACGTAAGGTCCCATGCCGATCATGTCGATATTCATATCCCGGTAAAAGAGGATATCGTCTGCCAGATCTTCCAGAGTCTGCCCCGGCAGGCCGATCATATCCCCCGTCCCCACCTGATAGCCGATCCGGCCCAGTGCGCGGAGACAATCCCGGCGCACCGTCCATTCGTGATGGCCGTCCTGGGGATGGAGCCGGGCATAGAGAGCAGGATTGCTGGTCTCGATGCGCAGCAGATAGCGGTGGGCGCCGGCGGCAAACCAGCGGCGGTACGTTTCTTCCGTCTGTTCCCCTACGCACAGGGTCAGGCCGAGACCACCATTTCCAATCTTCTTGATGTCCCGCACGAGGTCTTCTATATAAGAAATAAATTCCTCATCCTGCCGTTCGCCCGACTGAAGAGTCAGCGACCCATAGCCGGCCTCATAGGTCCAGCGGGCCATGGCCAGGATATCGTCCCGTTCCGTATCGAACCGCTCCACCTCCGCATTATCGCGGCGGATGCCGCAATAGCGGCAATTCTTGATGCAGCGGTTGGAAAATTCGATGAGCCCCCGGTAATAAGCGACCCGGCCGACGGTTTCCGCTTTTACGGCATAGGCCGCATCATACAGGGCCTGCCGGTCATCGGCATCGGTAAGGCCGAGAAGCGTTACCAGATCATACCGGTCCATAGCCGGCCCTTTGGCCAGCAGCGCACGCAGCGCCGGTGATACTGCCATAGACATCCTCCTTTAATTGCGGTTTTCCAGTCCCGTCTTTTCAAAGACGATGAACGCCAGACTGAGAATCATAGCAACGACCGTAGCCAGACCCATCCCTTTCAGCTGTACCGGACCGACGGCAATCGTTGCCCCTGACAGGCCCGTAATCATGGTGACAGCCGTGAGGATCAGGTTCTTGGACCGGGTATAATCGACTTTCTTTTCGACGAGCATGCGGATGCCCGATGCGGCAATGAAGCCAAAGAGCAGGATGCACACCCCGCCCATGACCGGCGTCGGGATGCCATGGATGAGAGCAGCAATCTTGCCGATGAAGGAAAACAGGATGGCAAAGACGGCGGCACCGCCGATGACCCACGTACTGTATACACCGGTGATGGCCATGACGCCCATATTTTCCCCGTAAGTCGTATTCGGCGTCGAACCGACGAGACCGGAAATGACGTTGGACAGGCCGTCGGCAAAGAGACTGCGGTGCAGGCCCGGATCCTTGATGAGATTCCGCCCGACGATATCACTGGTGACAAAGAGGTGTCCCAGATGTTCGGCAAAGACGACAAACAGGGCCGGCATGATCATCATGATGGCACTGAAATTAAATTCCGGCTTGTAGAACGTCGGCACGGCAAACCAGGGCGTTTCTTCCACAGCTGTCAGATCGACGACGCCCATGAAGTACGACAGGATATAGCCGGACACGACACCGATCAGGATAGGAATGATGCCGATGAAACCCCGGCCGAGGAGCGTCGCCAGAATAGTGACGATGAGAGTAAAGGTGGAAATGATCATGGCCGTTTCATTGCTCATCCCCTGGGCATCGCCGAGGTAGCCCGACATGGTCATGGCAAGCGGTGCCAGTTCCAGCCCGATGATGGCTACGATAGCACCCATGGCAGCCGGCGGGAAGAGGATGTCGATCCACTTCGTCCCCACTTTATCGACGATCGCCGCCAGTATCATGAACGACAGGCCGAAAACGATGAACCCGCCCTGGGCATCACCGTAGGTCATGCCCGGCGTAGCGCATACGGCCAGGACCGGGGAAATAAAGGCAAAACTGGAGCCGAGATAGGCCGGCAGCCGCCATTTGCAGATGGTCAGGTACAAGAGCGTGCCGATGCCATTCATAAACAAGGCCGTAGCCGGATCGACGTGGAGCAGGAACGGCACCAGTACGGTCGATCCAAACATAGCAAACAAATGCTGCAGACTCAGAGGGATTGTCGGCAGAATCGGCAATCGTTCATCTACCTGTATAATTCTTCGTTCCATGAAAAAGCCTCCTAATCAATATCATCGCAGAGGAAAACGGCTGCGCGTCTCCTCTTTCATCGAATGCAGGGCCGGCTGCTCCCGCAGGCGGGCGTCGATGACGGCCTCGCGGTAATTGCGGTGGGCAATGTTGAGGAGCAGCGCCGCAGCAATCATGTTGAGCAAAAGCGACGTGCCACCATAGCTGATAAACGGCAGCGGTACGCCGACGACAGGCAGGATGCCGCTGACCATGGCCAGATTGATCATCCCCTGACCGCCAAAGTACATGGTAATCCCTACGGTCAGCAATTTTCCAAAGGTATCGCGCGTATTCCAGGCACAGTTGCAGCCGAAATAAATAATCATACTGAACAGGACCAGCATAAATATAGAACCGCGCATCCCCCATTCCTGGGCCAGGACGGCAAAGGCAAAGTCCGTATGGGCTTCGGGCAGATAACTGAACTTGCTGATACCTTCACCCAGCCCCTGCCCCATAATGCCGCCGGAACCGATAGCGATGAGCCCCTGCACGGTCTGATACCCCAGCGTCTTTTCATAGGACCAGGGATCATACCAGGAAATAATGCGGTTCATGCGGTATGGCGCCGAGAGCAGGTACACGATGCCTACGGCAAGAGTCGCCAGAAGAGGCACCTTGGCCTTGAGGATACTGGCTCCGCTCACCCAGAACATAACCAGCGGCAGGAATAAAATAACCAGAGCCGTGCCGGCATCAGGCTGGCGGAACACGAGGATGCCCAGGAGAAGCGGCGGCAGCAGCAGCGGATGGGGCACAAAGCGGATCCGTTTCCACCGCGGCTCTTTCCCTGTTTGGGACGGAAAAAACGCCGACAGGGGCGAGAAAAATTCGATATGGCCTTTCTTATCCCACAGTGGTGCCAGCTTGTCAGCCGTAAAAAGGATGACGACCAGCTTGGCGATTTCCGAAGGCTGGAAGGTAAATCCTCCTGCCCCGAGCCAGCGCCGGGCGCCGTTGACGACGATTCCCGCCGCCAGCACGGCAACAAGCAGGATAACCGTAAAGACGAACAGGCGGACCGACCATTTCTTCCACATATGATAGTCCTTTTTGTAGACAAACAAGGCCGGTACCAGCCCCAGGGACAGATACACACCCTGCCGGATGAGATGGCCGTAGGCACTGCCCCCTTCTGCCATATCCTCGACAAAAGTCGAACTGAACACATTGGACGTGCCGATGATGATCAGCAGAAAAAAAGCAATGAGGAGCATCCAGAAATTGCGGCGCATCTCCTTAGTGTGCGGATTCATCAGCCTTCACCTCCGCAGGGCGGGTGGCGGCGCAATGGAAAATCGGCTGCCCTTTGGCACTGAATTTCGCTTCGTATTCCGTCATCGCTTCATTGACGATATCACTATGATGCAGATCATAGGTCACCTCTGACAACGGCCAGTTCCGCTGGCGGAATTCTTCCAGCGTAAAATCGAACAGACCGGCATTATCGGATTTGAACAATACCATGCCTCCCGGAGCCAGCAGCCGGGCATAGCGGTCCAGAAACAGACGGTACGTCAGACGGCGCTTGGCGTGGCGCGACTTGGGCCAGGGATCACAGAAATTGATGAAAAACCGGTCCACTTCACCGGGAGCAAAGATATCCTCGATTTTTGCCACATCATACTTTAGCAGATGTACATTGGAAACTTCCGCTTCAGCGCATTTCTTTCCGGCATAATACAGGACCCCCGTCTGGATTTCGATCCCGATAAAATTCACCTCCGGGTGCAGCACGGCCATCTGGGAAATGAAATTCCCCTTTCCCGTACCCAGCTCGACCCAGAGCGGCACATCGGGGCGGGCAAACACAGACCGCCAGCGGCCTTTATATTCCTCCGCTCCGGACAGATGGACAAACGCATCATACTCGCGGATGGCATCGTCAATCCAGGGTTTTCTTCGTAAACGCATAGCATAACTCCTTTAAAAAAGGCTGATTCCATCACACGAAATCAGCCATAGACATAAATTTACTTGTACTATTATAGGTAATATAAAAGGCACTGTCAAGACGGGGACGGCAGGCAGGCGTCAGATGCTCATGACCTTTCCCCTCTGTTCCCACAATAAACTCCAGTACCTGGGAAAAGGCAATACTCATAATGTCATGGACGGGAAACAATACGATAAATAATACCACTTCCAGAGCAGCCCCACAAGACCTGCATCATAACGCCAAACCTGTCACCTCATTTCCAAATATGCAAATGATTATCAGGGATATATCAGTAAGTTTCTACATATGACATTCAAACACATACAGCCAATCACGGTGATTCATTTCTAACAGCCGTCTCTTACCATCGTCAGCATCCATGAGAAAATTATCGTATTGATCCACCACAGCCGCGAGGTACAATTTTTCATGTTCATTCTGGGGATTCAGCTCTTCTAGGGGTACAATCTTCTTCGCTTTCCCTGACTTAGGCCAGGAAATAATAGTATGCCTTCCGACGACACGTATGACACGGCAAGTTTCTTCCTCAAAATAGTCAATATAATCCGGTATTAATGCACACATCCTATCTATTATGTTTTTACGATTGCCAATGACAGCTACATTGTACCGTCCCATACGCCACTCCTCCTATTCTGTAAACCGTTCAATCACTCGTATTGTTACATAATATGATACCTTCATCAAACATATGTGTCAATCCATCGGGCCCGGCCTTTTTATCATATGAGCCCCAATTTCTGAGTCCGAGGATGCTGCACGTCGAACGGACAATCGGACTCATAATGAACTCTTTATTGAAATAAGAACCCTTCCGCCACTTCGTGGCCCTCCTTCCCTTATCAGAGACGGCAAAGATACCCGGTCCGTCGAACCGGCTACTGGCTGATGACTGATGACTGCTGCCCTTCCTGCTAACCACTAATCACTGACCACTAACCACCAGCCTTTCCCGCTTCGACGAACGGCCTGCGGCCTTTTCATCAAACGTTAAACTATCTTTTCCAACCTACAAACAACAGCCCTTTCCCGTACGAACGGGAAAGGGCTGTCTCTTACTTCCAGGCCGGCAGGAGCTCGCCTTTGAAGTTTTCTTCGATGTATTGTCTGACTTCCGGAGACTGGAAGGCTTTGACAAATTTCTGATATGCCGGGTTGTCTTTGTCTTTGGCCCGGGCGGCGATGACGTTGACATAGGGGCTGGTATCGTCTTCGGTGGCGATACGGTCGCTGATGCGCAGGCCGGCGGTGATGGCGTATCCGGCGTTGATGATGGCGCCGTCGGCATCATCGATAGAACGGGGCAGCTGGCCGGCTTCCAGTTCTACGATGTCGATGTGCCTGGGATTGGAGGTGATGTCCTGGGTTGTCAGTTTGGTCTGGTCGGCACCATCCCGGAGGGTGATCCAGCCCAGTTTGCTCAGGAGCAGCAGAGCCCGGCTGCCATTATTGGGGTCGTTGGGGATGGCGATGCGGGCGCCGTCCGGTACGTCTTTGATATCCGTATAGCGGTGGGAATAGAGGGCAATCGGTGCCAGGTAGGTATCGCCGATGGGGACGAGATCAGTACCATTTTTTTCATTGAACGTATTGAGGAACGGCACGTGCTGATAGGAGTTGAGGTCGATATCGCCATCGGCCAGGGCTTTATCGGGTGTGATGTAGTCCGAGAATACCTTGACTTTGACGGTCAGGCCGTCTTTGGCCGCGGCCTTGGCGACCTGTTCCATGATCTGTTCCCCCGATCCGGGGTTGACGCCTACGGTGATTTCTTTCTTTTCCGCACTGCCATTCTGAGTGCTGCCACAGCCTGCCAGGACGGCGGTCAGGGCCAGGGCGGTGAGAGTCAGGGTGATGATTTTTTTCCATTGAATATGCATGTCATATTCCTCCTTTTATTGTATACAAAATCGGTATATTTTATATTTGCAGGGATACGGCAGTGCGCATCTCCGTATGCAGGGAATCAGCGGATGGCCGTATCGATGATTTTCTGTGCTTCTTCCGGCACGCCCCGGCCTTCTACGGCGTTGGCCGATCCGAAATCGCGGCAGTGTGCCGCCCCGTCTGCTGTGACGGAATGCATGCCATAGCGTTTGCGGTCGGCCCCTACGGGACAAACGGCAATACAGACGCCGCAGGGATACCGGAATTCCGTCTTGAGTTTCTGATGATAGCCGGCACAGCGCGCTTTGGCCATATCGGCGATGAGCCGGTCGTTCCGGGGCGTAAAGGCATGGGTCGGACAGTTGAAGACGCAGCGCTTGCACTGGATGCACAAGTCTTTTTCCTGCATGGCGTCGGCCGGTACGTCAGCGTCGGTAATGACCGATACGAGGCGCACCCGCGGGCCGTATTCGGGCGTGATCAGGGTGTGATTGAGTCCCAGCGTCCCCAGACCGGCGTATTTTCCGGCAAAGACGTGGGAAAAGGCTGCTTCCGGTTTTTTGACCAGGACGGAAATGTCGCCGTAGCAGTCGCGGGGAAACCAATGAGCCCGGTAACCCCACTGGTTGAGCTTGTTGGCCAGGCGGTATGCCGTGTCATCGAGGAGACGGTTCGTCGTATTGTAACATTCGGAATAGACGACCGATGGCGTCGTTTCAATCATAGGAAGGTAAATCTGTACGCCCAAGACGATGACCGTCCGGCTCCAGGGCCAGATGGACTGGGGCCAGTACGCTTCGGCCACTTCTCCCTGCTGCGGCCAGCGGTCTACGCTGGCAAATCCCACAATATTGGCCCCCAGACGCAGGGCCTGCCGTTTGATCCGTTGTTTCAGGGCACTTCGCTGCTGCCCTGTCTGTTTCTGCTGTTCCATCGTATCACCTCATCATAAAAAAAACTTCCATCCCCGCAAAGGGACGGAAGTACCGTGTTACCACCCAATTTCACCGGCTCTTCACAAAGCCGGCCTTCTCGAGTACGCAGGCCACAGGCCCTCAATACTCCAGCACAGTAACGGGTGCACCCGGGCGGTCTCACTATTCGACCTGCCGGCTCAGAGGCCATCTTCCAGAAGCTGTCTTGCATCTCCTCCCACCATGTGGAGACTCTCTGGGCCATTCCTGCTTCTGTACTCTTCTCTTCATTGCCTGTTGTTCAGTTGATGGTGTAAGTTTACCACAGGCGCCAGGCTCTGTCAATACAATTTTAGAACTTTATTCTAATTTTATTTCTTCTGCCCGTATCTGAGTGAAGTCTCTTATTTCCTGTCATATTCTGTCTTCTATGGCAGGAAATAAAAAATCCATCATCCCCGGATTTACAATGAGATGATGGATGGAATGTAATTCTATTATTTATTGGCTTCCAGCCAGTCGAGGGCATACTGGGCAAAGATAGCGGCGCCGTTTCCCAACACGTCCTCATCGACGGTATAGCGGTTGCTGTGCTGGGGATACATGGCATTTTTTTCGGGATTGCGGATGCCGACGATGCCGTAGCAGCAGGGCTTCTTTTCCGTATAGAAGGCAAAATCTTCGCAGGCCATGGTGTGTTCCATGGGGACGACGTTGTCTTCGCCTACGACTTTGGCCGCCGCTTTGGCTCCCAGCCCAGCACAGGCTGCGTCATTGATAGTCGGCGGGGCGATGAGATCCATGTGGAAATCGGCGGTAGCACCGTACTGATGAGCCGTATCGCGGACCATATCGCTCAGCATCGTTTCCAGCAGTTTGCCCGTTTCCGGCAGGAAATAACGGCATGTCCCTTCCATATGGGCTTCGCCGGAGACGATATTAAAGGCCGTGCCACTCCGGACGGTGCCTATGGTCAGGGCAACCGAATCGAGGGGGCTGACCCGGCGGGATACGATGGTCTGGATATTGAGCAGGATAGACGCCGCTACGACCGAGGCATCGATGCCCTGATGAGGCAGCGATCCGTGGCAGCCCGTGCCGTGAACGTCGATGTAGAAATGGGTGCCGGCGGCAAAGCGGGGGCCGGCCTGGATATTGACCTTGCCGGCAGGCATGTCGAACCAGACATGGGCCGCGTACATGGAGCCGATTTTATCATACCAGTCGCCGAAGCGCAGCATGTATTCCGCACCGGCGCAGAGTTCTTCTGCCGGCTGGAAAACAAAATAGACCGTGCCGCAGATCTGGTCCTGTACTTCGTGGAGGATGTACGCCGCCCCAAGGAGCATGGCGATGTGGTTGTCATGACCACAGGCATGCATTTTACCTTCGTTTTCCGAAGTAAAGGGAAGGCCTGTCAGTTCTTTGACCGGCAGCCCGTCGATATCGGCGCGGAGTGCTACGGCCTTGCCAGGTTTTCCGCCTTTGAGGCAGGCGACGAGGCCCGTATTCTTTTCCGGGTTGATTTCATAGGGAATCCCCAGTTTGTCCAATTCGGCAGCAATCCGTTTCGTCGTTTCCACTTCCTGGAAACTCAGTTCCGGATGGCGGTGGAATTCCCGCCGCAACGATACGACCGTATCCTGATATTTCTTTGCCAGTTCCTGAATCTGATTCACAACAACCACCCTTTCTACGCACCGCGGCGTCTGGCTTTTTTACTATGCCTCGTCAGCGTGCCCATCATCTGCCACGTCGTCGTCAGTCAGCGTAGCCCCGCTACGCCTCCTTCCATCCTCCTTGCATCTGACGGACCCGCCAACGATGCCTGACGTAAAACGCCAGTCGTCGCGGTGCTTAATCGCTAAGTTTTGTATAAAAATAGTCGGTTCGAAGCACTGTGTAGCATGGCGTCCCCGTGATAGGAAGCTGGCGCCAACGGCGTCTAAAGGGGCCTTTTCATCAAACTTCAAACCTCAAACTATCTTTTCACTTCAATACATCCAGTATATCCATGACGTTGTTTACGATGTAGTCGGCTCCTTCTGCTTCGAACATGGCCCGGGCGTTCTGGCCGTCGAGGCCGGTGAGGGTGCCAATCATGACGGCGCCCATGGCCTTGGCACACCATACGTCGGCCAGGGAGTCGCCTACGACGTAATAGGTCCCCTGTTTGAATGTTTCCGGATGGTCTGCGTAGGCTTCATAACGGTCCAGGTAATGGCCGAAAGCTCCCAGGTAATAAGCAAAGGGATTGGGTTTGTCCAGGGAGCGGTGGAGCAGGGCCGCCGCTTCGTCGACGTCGGTCGAAGTCGAGATGTAGAGAGGATCGAATTCGTCATACCAGCCGTAGTGTCGGAAGGGAATTTCCATTTCCCGGCGGCTGCGGCCGGTGGCGATGGCGATGTCATAGCCGCGGCGCTTCAGTTCCTGGAACAGGTGACGGATATCATCCGGATCGGCCAGGGGGGCTTCGTTGGTGAGAAAACCGCTCTTGCCAGGGTTATCCGGTTCCCTGCCGTACGTTTCCCGGTACAGGTCGTCGCCGAAATACCAGTTCTGGAAGCAGTCCACGTGGAGATGCCACAGAGAGGAGTCGAGGGATGCATAGGGCACGAGGGCCTGTCCGCCCTTCGATTCGCCGGCGGCTTTGCCCAGGTATTCAAAGACCTGGTCTTTGCTGGCGCCGTCGGGGACGGTATCCCTGAGGACATCCAGTACATCGCTGGCCGTAGGCATGTCGCAGTTTTTCAGGAAAATGCCTGCCAGGCGGACGCCGCGCAGGGTGTCAAAGGAGAGACGGCGGATCTGTCCTGTCGTCGCCGCATACTGTTCCAGCATGAGCCAGAGTGTCACGAAAATATGAGCATGGACCATATCCCAGTTGTCGTTGACGCCATGGCCTTTGAGCCACTGCAGGATTTCATCGTCTTTCCAGTAACGGGCCCGCAGGTCCCGTATTTCCTCTTCTGTCAGATTGGCCCGGACCGGTTCCTGGGACAGCCCCATGTACAAAGGGCTGTTGTACCATTCCCAGAGAGTCAGGGCCGATACGTCAAAATAGCGTTTTTCGCTGAGAAGCACGCCATCGACATCAAAAATTACTTTCTTCATTTTATTTCACCTTGTAATCAAAATGTCTTGTCCTGATGGCCGACGTTTTTTTTATTGCCTTTGACATGGCTCCGCCCTTCGAGGATGGTCATGACATCGTTGACGGTCACGCCCGTATCTTCCCAGAGCACTGCCAGATGATACAGGAGATCGGCCGATTCCTTGCACACTTCCAGGCGCAGATTGTCCGCTTCTTCGCTCTGTTCTCCTGCCACGGGATCGGCGTTTTTGGCGGCGATGATGACTTCTGCCCCTTCTTCGCCGATTTTCTTGCCGATTTTATCGATGCCCGTCTGCAGGAGATAAGCCGTATAGGATTTTTCCGTCGGATGGACCCGTTTTTCCTTTATTTCGTCCTGCAGGTCGGCCATCATAGACAGGCTGCCCGCATAAGATGTTTCGTCTTTGCCGGCAAGGCCCCGGTAGAAGCACGATTTGTGCCCCGTATGGCAGGCGGCACCCGTCTGATTGACGGTGATGAGCAGCGTATCGGCATCGCAATCGACGGCGATAGCCTGCACGTCCTGGAAATGGCCCGATTCTTCGCCTTTGTTCCAGAGTTTCTGGCGGCTGCGGCTGTAGAACCAGGTCCGCCCCGTTTCCAGAGTCTTTTTCAGCGATTCTTCATTCATGTAGGCCATCATCAGGACTTTGCCACTCCGGCCTTCCTGTACGATAGCCGGCACGAGGCCTTTTTCATCAAATTTGATATTCTGTATATCTACATATTCCATTATTTTTCTGCCCCTCTCATGGGAATTCCTTCGCCCTGAAGATACGCTTTGAGGTCCGGGATGGCGATCTGGCCGAAGTGAAATACCGACGCAGCCAGAGCGGCATCGGCACCGGCGTCGAAGACGTCCTTGAAATCTTTCATCGTGCCGGCCCCGCCGGAGGCGATAATGGGCACGGGCAGTTCCGTAGACAGGCGGTGGTTGAGGGCCAGGTCGAAGCCCGATTTTTCACCGTCCGAATCCATAGAATTGATGCAGATTTCCCCGGCTCCCAGAGCAACGCCCTGCTTGGCCCAGGCGATAGCATCGAGGCCGGTATTCTTGCGGCCGCCATCGACGTAGACCTGCCAGCTGCCCTGACCATCGCGCTTGGCATCGATGGACAGGACGACGCACTGGCTGCCGTAGCGTTCTGCCGCTTCACGGATGAGTTCCGGCCGCCGTACGGCTGCCGAATTGACAGAAACCTTGTCGGCACCGGCCCGCAGGACCTGATGGAAATCGTCGATACTGCTGATGCCGCCGCCGATGGTAAAGGGAATGTTGATTTCTTCCGCTACGGCCCGGACGACATCGATGAAGATATGACGTTTTTCGTATGAAGCGGTGATATCGTAGAAAACGAGTTCGTCCGCCATCTGATCGGAGTAGAATTTCCCCAGTTTCACCGGGTCATCTACGTCCTGTATATTCTTGAACTGTTTGCCTTTGACGACGCGTCCGTCGCGCACATCGAGGCATGGTACAATACGTTTTGCCAGCATTTACCGTCCCCCCAGACTTCGGATCTGTTCCATCGTAATCCGGCCTTCGTACAGGGCCTTGCCTGTAATGGCCCCGTAGACGCCCATATTCTGCAGCGTCTTCAGGTCTTCTATGCTGCTGATGCCGCCCGAGGCGATGAGGCGGATGTACGGCAGATGCTGCAGCTGTTCCATCATGTCCAGATTGGGGCCGGTGAGCATGCCATCGCGGCTGATATCCGTGTAGACGATGGTCCGGAGGCCAATGGAAATGAGGAAACTGGCAAAGGGCAGGACTTTCTTGTCGCTCCCTTCCACCCAGCCGCGGGTCGCGACCGTATCGCCCTTGGCATCGATGGAAACGACCAGTTCCGAGCCGTATTTCTTTGCCATTTCGCGGGTAAAGGCTTCGTCTTCGACGGCCTTGGAGCCGATGATGACCCGGGCCACTCCCTGTTCGAGATAGGTGTTGATGGCTTCTTCGCTGCGGATGCCGCCACCCACTTCTACGGGGATATCGACGGCGTCGCAGATGCGGCCGATGACCGAAGCGTTGCAGCGGTCGCCCTTAAAGGCTCCGTCGAGATCGACGACGTGGAGAAACTGAGCTCCCCCGCCGGCCCATTTCCGGGCGGCTTCGACGGGATCATCAAAATAGGTCGTGCTGTCTGTCTCTACGCCCTGGCGCAGGCGGACGGCATGGCCGTTTTGTATATCTATAGCCGGAAGTACGATCATACTATCATCCCTTCTGTACGTAATCTAAGACATTCTGCAGGAGCTGCGCCCCGACGGGACCGCTCTTTTCCGGATGGAACTGCATGCCCAGGACGTTGTCCCTGCCGCAGATAGCCGGGACCGGTCCGTCGTAATCGGCGGTCGCGATGACGTCGGGCGTATCGGCCGGCGTCTTGTGGTAGGAGTGAACGAAGTAGACATAGGGATGGGCGGGAAGATTTTTCTGCAGCCAGTGGGGCTGACAAAATTCCAGTTCGTTCCATCCCATGTGGGGTACTTTGAGCTTCGTCTGAAATGGTACGACTTCACCGGGAAGGAAACCCAGGCAGTCGTATTTGCCGCCTTCATAATCGGTTTCAAAGAGTGCATGCATGCCCAGACAGATGCCCATAAAGAACTTTCCCGCCTGTACCTGTCCGGTCAAAAGCGGAATGAGGTCGAATTTCTGCAGATTGGCCATGGCGTCGCGGATGGCGCCGACACCGGGCAGTTCCACCAGGGCCGCGTCGCGGATGACCTGGGGATCGCGGGTGATGACCGGGTCCTGGCCGAGGCGGCGCCAGGCATTGTATACATTGGCCAGGTTGCCGATTTCATAATCAATGATGGCTATTTTCATCTTATAACACCCCTTTGGTAGAAAGTACGCTGTCGGCATTGCCTTCGATGGCAACGGCCTGACGGAGTGCATGGCCCAGACCCTTGAATACCGATTCGACGATGTGATGGGCATTGGTGCCGTACAGATTGGTCACGTGCAGGTTCATTTTGCCGTGGACAGCCAGGGCGTAGAGGAAATCCTGCAGCATTTCCGTTTCAAAGGTACCAATCCGTTCGACCGCCAGTTTCACATCATAGACCAGATAGGGACGGCCGCTGAGATCGATGACGACCCGCGTCAGGGCTTCATCCATGGGGCAGTAGAACATGCCATAGCGGTTGATGCCTTTCTTGTCGCCCAGAGCCTGCGTGAGGGCATCGCCCAGGACGATGGCCAGGTCTTCCAGTGTATGATGGGTGTCGACGTCGAGGTCGCCGTGGACGTGAAGCGACAGGTCCATGCCACTGTGGCAGGCCAGGAGATTTAGCATGTGGTCAAAAAAGCCGATGCCCGTCGAGCCGACAAAGGTCCCTTCCCCATCGAGTTCGAGCGAAACGGCAATCTGTGTCTCTGCCGTTTCCCTGTTGACAGACGCATTACGCACGGCCGGCCACCTCCTTGTAGAGGCTGCGGAAGACGGCGAGGATCCGGTCGGCCACATCGCGGGTCGTCACAGTGAGGCGGATACAGTTCTGCAGGTCTTTGGCGCTGTAGAAGCGGACGCATATATCGGCTTTTTTCATAGCAGCGATGAGGGCCGGACCGTCGGGGACGCGGACGAGGATGAAATTGGTCGCGCTGGGATAGACCGTGACGCCATCAAAGCCGCTCAGTTCCCGTTCCAGATAGTCCCTGTTTCCGATAGTCGGCGGGACGTTGTGCCCGAGGATTTCATCACGGTGTTTCATGGCCACGCAGCCCATGAGCTGGGTAACGCTGTTGAGGTGATAGCTCAGTTTGGTCAGCGACAGGGCGTCGATGACGTCTTCCCGGGCCACGCCGTAGCCCAGACGGAATCCGGCCAGGCCAAAGGCTTTGGACAGGGTGCGGATGACGATGAGGTTGTCGTACCGGTCCATGAGGGGAATGACGCTGTCCTGTCCGGAAAATTCCAAATAGGCTTCATCGACGACGACGATATTGTCTGCCGTCTGCAACAGTTTTTCAATGACCGCAACGGGCCAGATGCTGCCCGTCGGGTTGTTGGGATTGCAGACGAAGGTCACTTTCGGCTGCATGTCGGCGATGGCCTGCTGCAGTTTTTCCGCATTGCGGCAGTATCCGTCATCGTCCGGTACGTGGACGACGCGGGCGCCGAGGACCGTGGCGTCGATGCCGTAGATGTCAAAGGTCGGCGTATGGACCAGCACGGTGTCACCGGGGTTGATAAACGTATTCAGGATGAGACTGATCGTTTCATCGCCGCCGTTGGTAGCCAGAATCTGGCCGGGACGGCAGTGGACGTACCCGGCGAGGGCCTTGCGCAGGTCTTCGGCGTAGGGGTCGGGATAGCGGTAACTTTTGATTTCATCCAGACCTTTCAGGAAATCGGCCCGGACCGATGGGAAATCGAGGATATTATAGGGGCTTTCATTGGCATTAATAATCGTATGTTCTTGTATTTCCGGTACTTTATACGGTTCAAAATCGCGTATGGTCTGACGCAGCCATTCAGTTTTCATCGATTCTCCTCCTTACAGCCAGGCCGTGAGCCTGCAATCCTTCTACATTGGCGAAGCGGATGACTTTTTCTGCCACTTTGTCAAAGGCTTCTTTATTATACGACAGGAGACTGCTCCGTTTTACGAAATCATAGACTCCCAGGGGTGAGGAAAAGGCCGCCGTCCCCATGGTCGGGAGGGTATGGTTCGGACCGGCGAAATAGTCGCCGATTGGTTCCGGCGTATAGGGTCCGATGAAAATAGCGCCGGCGTTCTGGATCTGATCCACATACTGCTCAGCATCGGGGAAATCGATTTCCAGATGTTCCGGGGCGATGAGGTTCATGATATCGATGGCCTGCTGCCGGTCTTTGGTAATGAAGATTTTGCCGTGGTCGGCTACGGATGCAGCGGCAATATCCTTCCGGGGCAGCTCTGCCAGCTGTTTTTCCACTTCCCCTTCGACGGCCGATGCCAGGGCGGCACTCGGCGTGGCCAGGAAAACGGCGGCCCGGCGGTCGTGTTCGGCCTGGGCCAGAAGGTCTGCTGCCACCCATACGGGATTGGCGTTTTCATCGGCCAGGATGCCCACTTCGCTGGGACCGGCAATCATATCGATGCCGACGGTGCCGAATACGAGGCGCTTGGCCATGGCGACGTAGGCATTGCCGGGGCCGACGATTTTAAAGACCGGCGGGATGCTTTCCGTGCCAAAGGCGGCAGCGGCGATGCTCTGAGCGCCGCCGACTTTATAGATTTCCGTGGCACCGGCTACGTGGGCAGCGGCCAGGATGTAGGGATTGACTGACCCGTCTTTGGCAGGCGGCGTAAAGACGGCGATAGACGGCACGCCGGCCACTTCGGCCGGGATGACATCCATAAGGACCGTCGAGGGATAGGCTGCCGTACCGCCCGGCACGTATACGCCGACCCGCTGGATGGGCGTATAGCGGGCGCCGAGGCGCACACCGTCGCGGAAGGTATCCATCCACGATTCCTGTTTCTGCCGTTCGTGATAGGCCCGGATATTATCCCGCGCTTCCGTCAGGATATCCATGAATTCCGGCCCGACCTTGCGGGCTGCTTCCTCGATTTCCTCTGCCGTGACCAGGAAACTGTCCAGACGCACGCCATCGAATTTTTCTGTCAGCTCCCGCACGGCCCGGTCGCCTTCTTCCTGTACAGCCGTGAGGATATCTTCCACACTCTGGCGGATACCGGCGTTTTCTGCCTGGCTCCGTTTGGTGATATTCCGTATTTCCTGCAGCGTCAGCCCGTCATCGGGCACTTCTATCCATTCCATGTATATCTCCCCCTCTGGTAGCGGTCTTATCGGATTTCTTTCTTCTTGATGACATCGATCAGCGTATGTATTTCATCATATTTCATCTTAAAGGAAACGGGATTGCAGATCATGCGGGCACTGAAATCCATGAAATAATCCAGGACTTCCAGCCCGTTGGCCCGCAGGGTATTCCCTGTTTCGACGATATCGACAATGACATCGGACAGGCCGACCAGCGGTGCCAGTTCGACTGAGCCATTGAGTTTGATGATATCGACGCTGTGATGATTTTCTTCAAAATATTTCCGGGCGATGCGCGGATATTTCGTCCCGACCGTGATGCGCCGGGACATATCCACTTTCTTTCCCTTGACGCCGGCTACGGCCATGTTGCAGCGGCCGATGCCGATATCGAGTACTTCGTAGACGTTGGCGCCGGCATTGTCTTCGATGAGGACATCTTCCCCGACGATGCCGATATCGGCAGCGCCCCGTTCGACGTAGACGGCCACATCGGGCGATTTGACCAGTGTCAGTTTCAGCGTATGGCCGGCATCTTCAAAGATGAGTTTGCGGCTGTCTTCCGAATAAGATGGAAATTCATAGCCGCTTTCCATCAGATATTTCATAACTACTTTGTGGATGCGCCCCTTGGCGAGCGCTATATGTATGGACATCTCAAAGCCCCCTCATCATGTCTTCCAGATCGTGTGCGCTCATTTCGCGGCCGTCTTTGTAATAACTGTGATTGCGGTATACTGCGTGGATACTGTAATCACCGCTGTCGATAAAGGACGAGTCGGGATAGGCGGCGACGCGGAAGCCCCGCTGACGCCACTGCATGAGGTCGCGGATCAGCGTCTGGTCACTGTCCGTATAGGAGACGGCCAGCTGGAAACTGGGCTGGGCGTCTTCGAGAAGGCCGGCGTCACTCATGAATTCGTAGAGAAGGTTGATGTTCATGCCAAATCCGCAGGCCGGCCGGTCTACACCGAACTGGGCCGATAATTTGTCGTAGCGGCCGCCGTCGATGACATCGTACAGGGCGCCGTCCACGTAGACTTTGAACACCATATCCGTATAATATCCCAGGGTGCTGGTAAAGCCGAAATCGAGCTGTACCTTGTCGGCATAACCGGCATAGAGGATGTAGTCGTAAACTTTTTCCAGCCGCGTCAGGGCATTGCGCATGCCGCTGTTGATGCAGTAGCCGCGGGCCTTGCTGAGCGTTTCCGCATAGGGGCCGAAGAGGACCGGGATGGCTTCCAGGGCCTTGCGGGCTTCGCTATCGAGGGACAGACCCGAGAGGTACTTGCCAAAGGCGACGAGATTGCGCTCTGCCATATACTGGCGCAGTGTCTGCTTCTGAGCTTCTTCCAGGGGCAGTCCGTCGAACAGGGCCTGGGTATAAGCCGCCGTCCCCATGTCAATGCGGATATGTTCCACGCCGACGGCTTTGAGGATTTCCGCCGCCATGACGATGACTTCCCCATCGCATTCGGGACTGGGATCACCGAGGATTTCAATGCCGCCCTGGAGGAAATCCTTGCCATAGGTGGACCGGCCAAAATATTCCCGGAATACGGTGCTGACATAGCCGAATTTGAGGAGCTGGTTGGCCCGGGGAAATTCCCGCGCTGCCGTTTCGACGAGAGGTACGGTCACATCGGGCCGCAGGACCAGGACCCGGCCGTCCGTATCGATGGTCTTGACCATCTGCTGGCGCAGCTGGGGAAAGTAATGCTGGTATACATCATAATCTTCAAAACTTGGCGTTTCGATGATTTTGCAGCCGTGATTCATGATGACCGACACGAGTTTTCCCTGGATGCGGTCATAATTCCGCATTTCATCGTGATGGAGCATCTTGACTCCATCCAGTGTATTACTGAGCATCTTTATGCACTCCTTGCATACTATGTATTTGCTTTATTTCTTTATCGCTTTACCGAAGTAAAGCAATGAAGAACGACTGATTAGAATTGTAGCACAAATCACAGCAAATAAAAAGCCCTTTTTCAAAAAATTTACCCATCTTGTTCCGGTGTGGCACGACGGATGATTTTCCTGACCGATTTTTCAAATTTCGGGCGCGGCACCATGACCCGGTGGCCGCAGCCGCAGCAGCGGATGACAAAATCGACGCCGATGCGCAGCACTTCCCATTCATTGGAACCACAGGGGTGGGATTTTTTGAGCTGGACTACATCCCCGATCTGATAACGGACAAAATCTGCCATAACAAGTACCTCCTTTACTGCCTCGTGCAGTCTATGATACATTATGTTACTTCAAATACGGGCGGGATGCAAGCCAAAGGGAAAACGACTCTCCCGGCAGACAGGATGCCGGCCCCTTTCCACGGAATACTGGAAAGGAAGGCCGTTATGTGATAGTATAGTGTGAGCAGCGTACGCCATACAAGGAAAAATACGCTCATTTCTGATTATATTTCTGGGAGGTAGTCCTATCATGGCAGATTCACCCCGTCCCCGGACCCTGCGTGCAGCCTATCTCATGCTGTATACGCTGGGCGGCTGCTGTACCGCCGTCTGCGTGGCCCTTCTGGCCTGGGTCGCTTTTTGTATTGCAATGGAAAAAGAGCCGCTGGCAGCGATTTCTTTCCTGCCCCACGTCCCGGCCGCCGTCATTCTGCTCCTCATCCTGGCCATCATGGTCCTGGGAGTCGTCTGCTGGCAATGGGGCGCCCGGTTTCATCAGCGTTACGAAGAGTATGTGTTAAAACAGAGGTAAGGAATCCATGCGAAAGTCTGAATTTATGGACCTGTTGAAATACTATTTCCGCAAGGCCGATAAAGACGACCTGAAGGGCATCATCGAGGACTGTGAAGAACAGTTCCGCCTCGGTGCCAAAGAAGGGAAATCGGAAGAGGAAATATGTGTCAAACTCGGTTCACCAAAAAATATTTACCGTTATTATATCGGCAAGCCCATCATCCCCGAAGACAATCCCCGTCTTCCCGGCGATGATTACGATACGCCCCGGAGCCAGCGCCGCAATGCCGCGCCCTACGACTGGGAAAAGGATCCGGACCGGCTGCGCCGCCGTGCCCAGAGCCAGCAGTATTACCGCGATGGCAAGAGCTGGGACGATACCTTTTACGATAACGGAAATCCGCCGCAGAATCGCCGTTCTTATGATGATGACGGATATTACGACAGCCGCAGGCCGCGGCGCCGGGGACGCAGCCGCCGCCCGTCTGCAGGGGAAGACTTTGAATGGGATAAGGACGATTCCCTCAGCCGCGCCGGAAAGGCCGCAGCCCGGCCGGTACTTGATATCATCGGGACGCTGTTCTCCGTCCTGAGCGGCATGATCTACGCCGTCCTCTTTCTGGCCATCATCGCCTGCCTGTTCCTCGTCGCCATGCCGTCGTACCTCTTTTTCGGCCTCGTCCCCATGCCGCCCATTTCCGGCAAGACGATGATCTTCCTTCTCCTGACAATCCTCTTTGCCGGCATGACAGCCAGCTCGGCCGCCTCGGCCCTGCACGCCGCCGCCAAAAGTCCGAAAGAAAGGAGGGCCTGAATCATGGCCAAAACCATTATCTGTCTGGTGCTGACGGCCGTCTTTGCTTTCCTCAGCCTCAGCTCCTATACCAGTACGGATGCCCCGCGCATGCGCCAGTGGCTGGCCTATTACGAAGAATACCAGGCACTGAAGACCCTGGGCGACCGTGGCGATGACGCCAAAATGACCCTCCTGAACAAACTGCGCACCATGTATCCGGAAAAGGCCAGCCTCTACGAAGCCAAATTCAAGGAAGAATTTGGCGACCTCGAGGCCAAGGCCGAAGCCGAAAAAGAAAAGGCCGCTGCCGACGAACGGGCCAGGGCGGAAGTCGAAGCCCACCGCCGTGAACTAGCCCAGGAAAAAGCCCGCCTCGATAAAGAACGGGAACAACTGCGCCAGCAGCAGACCCGTCAGAGCAATCAGACCCAGAAAAACAGCAATGCGAACGGGAATAGAAGATGATAGTTTGTAGTTTGAGGTTTGATGAAAAGAGCGGTTCGACGGATAGCGAATCTTTGCCGTCCCTGCGATAAGCAGAGGACGCCATGCTATACGGCACTTCAAACCGACATTCGTACCTAAAAACTAACACAAAGCGAACCCCCCGGGGAGCTGTCTACTCTTGGACAGCTCCCCGGGGGTTCTCTTTTTAACTATCTTTTTCTATGCTTTTTCTTCAAACTTCAAACATCAAACATCAAACTATCTTTTCACTATCTTTTCACTATCTCTTATTCAGTATGATGACCGATCCCAGGATGAGGGCCATGCCTATGAGTTTCAGCGGGCCGTGGGGTTCGGCAAAGAAGAAGATGCCCACAGCCGATCCTACGAAGGGTTCGATAGTCGCCATGATGGCGGCTTTTCCCGATTCCATATATTGGAGTCCAACCGTATAGAGAAAATATGGCAGGACGGAGCAGACGATGGCGATTCCCGCGACCCAGAGCCAGAGGGATGGGTCTCCCATCAGGACTTCAAAGATATAGCCGGGATGGCCCAGAGGAAGCATCGCTGCCGTAGCAAAGGTAAAGGTATAAAAGGTAACGGTCAGCGGGTCGTAGCGGCTCAGGGCAAAGCGGCCAAAAATGGAATACAGGGCGTAGAGAAATCCCGACGCCAGCCCCAGGGCCAGTGCTGGAAGCGGTACGGCCAGATGCCCCTGGAAGACGCCTGCCACGAGAACGCAGCCCGTAACGGTACACACCAGGGCCAGCCATTTCCGGCGCGTCATCCGTTCATGGAAGATCACCGCTGAAAGAAGGGTGACAAAAACAGGCGATGTATACAACAGCATGACCGCTACCGACACCTGGCTCATGGCGACAGCCATAAAATAGCACGTACTGAATAAGGCATAACTGATGACGCCCGTACCGATAAAGTACCAGCAGTCGCGCAGGCGGATGGAAAGCAGCTGCGGTGAGCGGATGGCCAGGAAGGTCCCGGTAATGAGCCACGCCAGCAGGGTACGGATCAGGCAGACCTGCAATGCCGATAACCCGGCTCCGTCGAGGTGGCGGATAAAAATACTGATCGTTCCCCACATGGCGCCGGCAGCCAGCACACAGGCGTTCGCTTTTCCCGCCGTCATAAGCTTCACCCCTTTTCAGGAAATTTAATTTTCGAGACGGAAGCGGTAGCCATTGCCCCAGACGGTTTCAATGGCTGTAAATTCCGGTTCCACTATATTCATCTTGTCCCGGAGGCGGTTGACATGGACCGTGACCGTAGCCATTTCTCCCAGGGCGTCGAGATGCCATATTTTTTCAAACAGTTCTTTTTTTGAAAGAACCTGATTGGGATGTTGGGCCAGATATAACAGGAGATTGAATTCTTTCCCTGTCAGCGGGATTTCCGTCTGTCCCCGGAATACCTGCCGGCGGCGGATATAGATGCGCAAATCTCCGCTCTGGATGTCCGGCACGGCTTCATCTTTCGTCAGGTGTGCCCCGGCCAGCAGGTGTTCATGCATCACCATATGGGCCTTGATGCGGGCTACCATGACCGACGGATTGAACGGTTTGATGATATAGTCATCGGCACCCAGGGCCAGCCCTCTGATCTGGTCTTCGTCACTGCCGCTGGCTGTCACAAAAATGACGGGAATATCGTATTTTTCACGGATGGCACGGCACAGGTCAAAGCCGTTTATATCGGGCAGGTGGACGTCGAGGACGACGGCATCGATAGCCATCTGTTCCAGTGCCCGGAGTCCCGGCCGGCCTTCGCGGGCCACCGTGACTTCAAATCCATTGTTCTGCAGAAAATCCCGCTCCAGCGCGGCAATTAATTCATCATCTTCTATGACTAATATGCGTTTCATAGTCTTTCCCCCTCTCGTGCTAACGGTCAGCGACCTGTCTGGATGCGTCGGAAGCCATAGTCCAGGATGGCCGGCGCATCTTCCCAGCGATCGTCATCATTGAACAGGGCTACTACCAGCGTGTGTCCGTTGCGGGTCGCCGAGGCGACCAGGCAGTCTCCGGCCGCCTGGGTATATCCCGTCTTGACTCCGCTGGCTCCCTCATAGCCACTGGTCAGGAAATGATTGGTCGTCGTGACATATTTGGTGTGACCGTCTATATAATGCATCTGATACGACGGCAGAGCCACCGTATAGGCAAATTCAGGATAATGCTTGAGTCCATACGCGGCCATACGGGCCATATCGACGGCCGTCGTATGATGTCCCGCTGCGGTCAGCCCGTTGGGATTGACGAAGTGGGAATGGGTCGCCCCCATCTTGACGGCTTCGGCGTTCATCATGTCGGCAAATCCGGCGACAGAGCCGCCGACCGTTTCCGCTACGGCTACGGCCGCATCATTGCCGGAAACGACCATCATCCCCCGCATCGCTTCTTTCAGGGTAATCTGGTCTCCCGGGGCAATGCCCAGGCAGGATGGTTCCGTATTGGCTGCTCCCCAGGATATGTACAATGGCTTGTCGAGCTTGTCTTTCCCCTGATCGAGGGCAGTGATCATGGTCACGATTTTCGTCGTACTGGCCGGATGGACCCATTTATCGGGATTGACCCGGTACAGGATACGTCCCGTATCGGCGTCGATCAGACAGGCCGCCTCGGCCGACGTAGGCGGTACATCAGCCTGAACGGATCCGGCCGTGCCGCCGACGGAAACAAGCAGAATGACAAACAACGAGCATAGTAATTTTTTACAAGCAGAAAACATCCAATCTCTCCTTTTAGATCATTTTGTGTCTGATTGTATCCAGACTCTAACAAAACGATTTTTTCAATACCAGAAAGCATGCTGGTACAGTTTATATTTTTTATAATCTCTCACATATTATTATGCAAATCGGTAAGATTGTCAATAAAAAATATCTATTCGCTGCCACACTGTCCAATGCTCCCACCGGTCAGTATTTTTGCGGATTGTTGCTCCGGCAACGCGCAATTCTATAAAGATGTGCTATAATAACAGATATGTGCTATATTTTTATAAATCAACTATACACATGCACAGAAAGGACCTATCGTTCATGTACCCTATAAATCTCATCCTTGATGACAAGGAATGTCTCATCCTGGGCGGCGGCGCCGTAGCTGCCCAGAAAGTGCAGGGTCTGCTCGACGCCGGCGCGGCCGTCACCGTCCTGTCGCCGTCGCTCTGTCCGCCTCTTCAGGAACGGGCCGACCAGGGAGACATCACCTGGCTGAAAAAACTATACGAAGACGGCGACGAAATCCCTTTTTATCTGATTATCTGCGCTTCCAACGACAGCGAAACCAACAGCGCCTGTGCCGCTGCAGCCCTTAGCCAGCACAAGCTGGTCAATGTCTGCGACGCCCCACAGGAAAGCAACTGGACGACGCCGTCCGTCGTCCGCCGCGGCGATATCCTCTGCAGCATATCGAGCAATGGGAAATCACCGGCCTTTACCCGCTGGATGCGTCATCATCTGGAACAGGAAATCACCCCCGACTGGTCCCGGTGGCTGGACCGTCTGGCCGTCATCCGTCAAGAAGTGCGCTCCCAGATTCCATCCGGCAAAGACCGGCAGGCCTTCTGGCGCTCGTCGCTTACAGACGAACTCATGGAACAAGCCCTCGGCGGCCAGATGGCCGAAGCCGAACAGGTACTCTGGCAGAAACTGGCCTTCTGGCTCATCGGGAAAGGAGGTCCCCATGCTTCCTGATTCCCTCGTCATCGGCACCCGCCGCAGCCGCCTGGCCCTGTGGCAGGCCGGTTACGTCCGCCAGCTCCTGCAAAAGGCCTGTCCCGGCCTTACCATTACCCTGCAATGTGTCACTACCCGCGGCGACCGCATCATCGACCGGCCCCTCAGCGCCATCGGCGGCAAGGGGCTGTTTACGGAAGAAATCGAGCGCGGTCTCTATGGCCACACGCTGGACCTGGCCGTACACAGTCTGAAAGATATGCCATCGGAACTGCCGGACGGACTGATCCTGGCAGCGGTCCCGGCCCGGGGAAATGAAAAAGACGCCTTCGTCTCACGCCGCTACCAGAGTCTTTCTGACCTTCCCCGAGGCGCTGTCGTCGGTACATCCAGTCTGCGCCGAAAGGCCCAGCTGCTGCACCTGCGGCCGGACCTTACGGTCTCTGACCTCAGGGGCAACGTCGATACGCGCCTGTCCCGTCTCGATGACGGGGACTACGACGCCATCATTCTGGCCGCAGCCGGCCTCATCCGCCTGGGCCTTTCGGACCGTATCACCAGCCTGCTGCCGCCGGATCAGTTCCTGCCCGCCGCCGGACAGGGGGCTCTTGCCATCGAAGCCCGTTCGGATGACGAACCGGTCCTCCGGCTGTTGCAAGCCATCCACGACGAGCGGACGGCAGCAGCCGTCACGGCTGAACGGGCCTGCGCCGCAGCCATCGGCGGCAGCTGCCAGATTCCGGCCGGAGCCTTTGCCTCCTGGCAGGGAGGAGACCTCGTCCTGCGGGCCTTCATCGCCTCACCGGACGGCCGCACCTGCCTGAACCGGCAGGCCACAGCGCCGGCAGCCGATGCCCGGAAACTGGGCTATGAGCTCGGCAAAGACATGCTGGCCGGCGGTGGCGAAGCCCTGCTCCGCTCACTTCGAACTACCATAAAAGGAGATACATTATGACAGGAACCGTCTATCTCGTCGGCGCCGGTCCCGGAGACTGGCGCCTGCTCACCCTCCGGGGAAAGGAATTGCTGGAACGGGCTGATACGGTCGTCACCGACCATCTGGCCGACGAACGGCTGCTGGACTTCGCCCGGCCCCAGGCCGAACGCATTTACGTCGGAAAGACCGCCGGTCATCATACGCTGCGTCAGGAAGAAATCAACGACCTGCTCATCGCCAAGGCCCGGGAAGGCCGTACGGTCGTGCGCCTCAAAGGGGGCGATCCCTTCGTCTTTGGCCGGGGCGGTGAAGAAGGAGCTGCTCTTTTCCATGCGGGCATTCCCTTTGAAGTCGTGCCGGGCATTTCCTCGGCCATCGCCGTACCGGCCTATGCCGGCATTCCCGTGACCGAACGGGGCATGGCTTCCTCCTTTTCCGTCATTACCGGCCATGAAGACCCGAAGAAAAACGGATCGGCCATCGACTGGGAAAAACTGGCGACCGGTACAGATACACTGGTCTTTGTCATGGGCGTCCGCAATCTGCCCGACATCACGGCGCGGCTCATCTCCTGTGGCCGCAGCGCCGATACGCCGGCGGCCATCATCCGCTGGGGCACCCGCAGCGACCAGACGACTATCGTGACGACCCTGGGAAGCGCCGCCTATGAAACCGCCCGACAGGGCATCACGCCGCCGGCTATCTTTCTTGTCGGCGACGTCGTCCGCTGCCGCGGCCGCCTGCGCTGGTTCGACAAACGGCCCCTCTTCGGTCTCACCGTCGGCATCACCCGTACACGCCGCCAGGCATCGGCCCTGTCGGCCCGGCTGGAAGAACTGGGCGCATCGTGCATCGAAATCCCTACCATCCGCCTGGAAGATCCGTCAGACCACTATGCAACCCTCGATCAGGCCATTTACCACCTGACCTCGTACGACTGGCTGCTCTTTACCAGCAGCAACGGCGTCCACCGCTTCTTCCACCGCCTCCGGGAATTTAAGGAAGACAGCCGCGCCCTGGGAGGCCTCCGGCTGGGTGTCATCGGCAGTGCCACGGCAGAAGCGCTCCGCTCGTACGGCCTGCAGGCCGACGTCGTACCGCCCGAGTACCGGGCCGAATCGCTGGCCGACAGCCTCCTGCCCCATATTTCCCCGTCTTCCCGCGTCCTGCTCGTCCGGGCCGAACAAGCACGCAACGTCCTACCGGACCGCCTGCATAGTGCCGGTGCCAGAGTGACCATCGCAGCGGCCTACCGGACGGTGCCCGCTGCAGAAAACAGAGAGCGCCTCGTATCGCTTCTCGAAAGACATGCCCTGGACCTCATCACCTGTACCAGTTCTTCGACAGTCACCTCTCTTCTGGACCTCCTGGGAGATCGCCGCGACCTGTTGGAACCGGTACCACTGGCCTGTATCGGTCCCGTGACTGCCGCAACCTGTACCCGCGAAGGACTCACACCGGCTCTCACGGCTTCGACCTATACCATAGAAGGCCTGACTCAGAATATACTCGATTGGAGACGACATCATAATGAAATATAACGCCTTACGCCCGCGCCGCCTGCGCATTTCCGCTCCCGTCCGCTCTATGGTGCGGGAAAACCACCTGTCCGTATCGGACCTGATTTACCCTATCTTCGTCGTTCCCGGCAGCCATGTAAAAGAAGAAATCCCCAGCCTGCCCGGCTGTTATCACCTGTCAGTCGATAAAGCCGTAGAAACGGCCCGCCTCGCCGTCTCCCTCGGCATCCCGGCCATTGAAGTATTCGGCCTGCCCGAATACAAGGATGAAACAGGCTCATCGGCATGGGACCCGAAGAGCCCGGTGCAGCGGGCAATGGAAGCCATCAAAAAAGAACTGCCCGGTCTGGTCATCGTCGGCGATGTCTGTCTCTGCCAGTACACCAGCCATGGCCATTGTGGCAAGCTCTGCGGCCATTACGTCGATAACGACGCTACCCTGCCGCTCCTGGCCCGGACGGCCGTCAGCCAGGCAGCAGCCGGTGCCGACATCATCGCCCCGTCAGACATGATGGACGGCCGCATCGCCGCCATCCGCACAGCCCTCGATGAAAAGGGTTTCCAGAACGTTTCCATTATGTCCTACGCCGTCAAATACGCCTCGGCCTTTTACGGCCCCTTCCGCGATGCGGCCAACTCGGCCCCGCAGTTCGGCAACCGCCGCCAGTATCAGATGGATCCGGCCAATTCCCGTGAAGCCATGAAGGAAATCAGCCTCGACCTCGATGAAGGGGCTGACATCATCATGATCAAGCCGGCCATGACTTATCTCGATATCGTCCGTCAGGCCCGGGACCGCATTGACCGCCCCATCGCCGTCTACAACGTCAGCGGTGAATATGCCATGGTCAAAGCGGCTGCCCAAAACGGCTGGATCGACGAAAAACGGATCGTCCTGGAATCGCTTCTGTCCATGAAACGGGCCGGTGCCGATATCATCATCACCTATCACGCTCTGGACGTCGCCCGCTGGCTCAGCGAAAAAGATTGTCTGACGTTTTAAATTTGATGTTTGAGGTTAAGCAAAAAACGGATTCTCCTGTGAAATCAGCTGTTTCATAGGAGAATCCGTTTTTTTAGTCGTCCTGTCCCCGTTCGACGAGAATCGTGTAAGTCCCGTCTTCGTTGTCTGTCACGTCGAAGACGCGGTGTCCGTCATTTTTCAGACTCCGCGGGACGTTCTGCAGAGCGTCGCCACTGTTGAGCCGGACGGACAGGACCTGTCCCGGTTCCATATCTTCCAGTTCGACCTTTACTTTGACATAGGTCACGGGACAGACGACATCAGTAATATCGATAGTGTTGTCTATGTTCATAATACCTCCCGGACGAGTCGTTCTACTGTGTCCCAGCCAATCCGTTCTACCGTTTTGGCAAAGCGTTCTCCCGGTTTGGCGTGGTTTTCAAAAAAGTCGAGAACTACATCGATGACGCGATACAGTTCTTCTTCCGAGTGAAGGAGGGGCAGGAAATGCCTGCCAATAGTGATCTGCTTGCCATAGAGGCCTCCCAGGGATACGTTATAGCCGGCTGTTCCTACCCAGGCCGAAGACGGACAGGTAGTAACGCACTTGCCGCAGAACAGGCACTGGTCCGCCGTAAAAGAAAGGGTCTTTTCTTTCTTATCCATTGTAATGGCCGAAGACGGGCAGACGGCCTGACAGAGGCCGCAGAAAATACAGTCATCATGATGCCATTGCGGTTCGATGCCGCCTTTGATGCCCAGGTCATTTTCTTCCGTCTTCAGACAGTTATTGGGACAGCCTGTGATGCCGATTTTGAATTTGGCTGGAAATTCCCGTCCGCCATAGCGGGCTTCACATTCCCTGGCTATGTGCTGGGTGTCGATCAGCCCCGACAGGCAGACGGCATTTCCCTGACAGGCCGTAATCGTGCGCAGCCGGGCGCCGCAGACGCCATTCTGTACGCCGCCTTTGGCCAGTTCTTTCTTTACCGTATCGATATCTTCCAGGGCGATAAAGGGGATTTCAATGCCCTGCCGGGATGTGAGATGGATATATCCGTGTCCATAGGTTTCGGCGACGTGACGGATCGTTTCCAGCTGTTCTATAGTCACCTGTCCGCCAATGGTTTTCAGCCTCATGGAGAAACGATCTTTCTGCTTCTGTTTCATGAAGCCGCCTTTTTTTAGTTCCTTGAAATTTGCATCTGCCAATGTGATTCCTCCTCTTCGATGTGTAGTGGCTCTGCTATCGCCTCGCCGCCGCGGATACGAAAACTGCGCAGGACCGGCCCGCTTTCCGCCAGCGACAGAATCAGATAGCGCAGCGACGGGTCGAAGGCCAGCCGTTTGTCTTCGTCGGACGGGCGGGACGGCGTTGCCGGGTGGCTGTGGAAATTGCCGATGAGGGCCAGATTACGCTGGCGTATATCCCGCATGACGGCAAACTGCTCTGCCGGATCCATGGAAAAATGTTCCGGACTGGCATCGGTATTGTTCAGATAATATACCTTCTCAACGAATGCGTCGCCACCACTTCGTTTTCCCGCCAGCAGGCCGCAGCATTCATTGGGCAGCTGTTCCCGGGCATAGGCCGTCATGGCCTCATAATCAGACCGTGTCAGATGTATCATAGCGACCCCTTTCCCACTTTGCTTTCACATACAGGCTGCTTATAGTCGATGAGCTCGTGAATGGACGGGTCGTCGCCGCAGATTGCGCAATGAGGATTATGTCCAACGGGAATCTTGCGGAATCGCATGGTCAGAGCATCGTAGGTGAGAAGGGCACCGGTGAGCAGTTCACCCTGTCCCAGGAGGTACTTGATGGCTTCTGTGGCCTGTATGCAGCCGATGACGCCGCCAACGGCTCCCAGTATGCCCGCTTCTTTGCACGATGGCACCGCCCCGGCCGGCGGCATGGTGTCAAAGATACAGCGGTAGCACGGACCTTTGCCCGGCACATAGGTCAGGGTCTGACCGCCGAAGCGGATGATGCCGGCATGAGAAAAGGGATGGCCTCCCAGTACGCAGGCATCGTTGATGAGGAACTTGGCCGGGAAGTTATCCGTCGCGTCGATGATGAAATCATAATGCTGGTCGTCGATAATCTGGGGCAGCGTCTGGGAATTGACCCATTCATTATAGGTGACGACGTGCACATCCGGATTAAGTCCTTCCAGGGTATGGCGGGCCGAATCGACCTTGCGCTGGCCCACCGATGCCGTGGAATGGATAATCTGGCGCTGCAGATTAGACAAATCGACCACATCGTAATCGACGATGCCGATAGTACCGACGCCGGCCGCTGCCAGGTACAGAGCCGCCGGTGCACCCAGTCCACCGGCACCAATGACCAGCACCTTGCCGGCCAGGAGTTTCTTCTGTCCCTTGCCGCCAAAGAGGATGATATTCCGCGAATACCGTTCCAGTTGTTCGTTCGTCAGTTTCACCGGGAACCGCCTCCCATATAGTACAGGAAATCGACGACATCGCCATCGCGGAGCACGGTCGTATCAAAATCGTCCCGGCGGATAAACTGCTGATTGAGCTGGACGGTCACATATTCCGGGGCTTCTACCCGGGCTTCTTTCAGAAGCGTTGTCACGCTGATCGGGATTTCTGTCTGAAATGGTTCCCCATTTACCTGAATGGTCATATTGATGCCTCCTATAATACTTTAAATATAATCACGAAAATAAAGAGCAGGATGATTCCCAGGCCAAACGTATAGGCGCAGAGTTTCTTTTCGATGGGCTGGAGGGGAAAACAGGCCCCGGCGTCCGCCCCTGTTTCTATTTCGTTATTCCTTGGGGTAATGTGATTGTTCGTCTGTTTATAATAGTATTCATCAGCCTGTGGCAGCTGATGCGATGTCAGTTCACTTGCCATAGATGATCACACCTTTCATACGATAACTATTCCTATTTATTGTACTTATATGTTATATGGCCGGCGGGACGATGCCCTGATAAAAGAGCCAGGAAATACCGAGGCCGACCCAGATGATGAATCCCAGGAGCGCTACGGCATAAACACCGGTCACGCGTCCCAGGCCGGCATGCCATAATTTGCGGACATTGGTCACTAGTCCGATGGAGAAAAAGCAGAGGCCGAAAAAGATTGTCCGGATGAGATTAGCCTGTCCGGCACCGGCTTTGAGTCCCGCAATCAGGTCGGGACGGACGAGTCCGGAGAAAAAGACCACCGCCAGGAGTCCGACGAAGCCGATGATGAATTTTGGGAACCGGTCCCAGATTTCCCGTTTGGAAACGCTGCCGGCAGGACGGCTCACGCCGTCGCGGCTGCTCAGGTGCCAGATTGACCATACGACGGCCAGGATAAAGGACCAGACGCCGATGAAGATATCGATGAAGACTTTGGCTGTCGTCGTCGCCATGAGAATCCACCCTTCCTGATAGGCTATCCCCGTCTGTTCCAGTACCTGACTGCGGATGAGCGAATCAGCGATGGCTCCCGATGCGACGGCACCGCCATCGCTCTTGACGACCAGTCCCAGCCAGGAGCCGGCTACCATCGGTTCACCGGAGAGAAAGAAGGCGGCGGCGAAGGGCAGGATCAGCAGTTCCACGGCAACGAATACGATAATGACCGAAGCCAGTATAGCCGGGATGATCTGCCGTGCCCGGATGGCACTGCCTGTGGCAATGGCAGCGGCGACGCCACAGATGGAAATGCCGGAGGCCATGGGGGCCGCCCATTCCGGTGTGAAATGGAAGAACTTGCGGGCGATGATATAGACGACAGGCCAGTAAATGAGGTAGGCTTCGACGACGGCGCACAGGCCGCGGACGATGACCGTTCCGGCCAGGCTCATGGCACTGATGGCCTGAATGCCGATGTTGGCACCGAGGATGACAATGCCCGTCTTGATATACCATTCCGGTCTGGCTGCTACCGAGAGGAAGCGGGCCGCCGACGGAAAGAAATTTCCGATGATGAGTCCTGCCACAAGGGCAAAGACGAATCCCAGTTCACCCAGGCTCAGAGACCAGGTGATGTGAAAAGCCGCCCGTTTATCCGGCGTCGCTGCCAGATATGCATAGTTGCCGAGTATATTGGCTCCGATGGTGAGCCAGTACAGGATAGAAAAGCTGGCTATGAACCGTTTGATCCGTGCGCCCATGAACCAGGCGCCTATAGTCGTAAGAAGGAGGACAAAGAAATAGGCGGCGATGACAGTTCCGGCACCGCCGAGCCAGGAAAAGGCCGGGGAATTGGCCGCCACGGCTTTGACCGGATCCATCCAGACGCCGAATTTGGGAACCCATCCCAGAAGATCGACATCCCCGATGCGTCCGGCACCGAGGGCAAAAATGAATAATCCCAGCCACACGGCCCACCAGTCTTCACTGGCAAGAAAAGCCGAACGGCTCCGTGCAAGTATTGAAGTATCGGTCATACATATCACCTCTAACATAAAAAACATGAAATGATGGAACAAGAGACAGTCCCGTCACCAGGCGGACAGCTCCCTTTCGATTTCCCTCACCGTTTCGATGTCAGGAAATACGAGTACATAGAAGCATTGCAATGTTTACGCAAATAGTACACTTTTATATTTCGTCTGTCAAGAGATTACAGTCCTTTGAAATAAAAAATTTAGAATTAAATTCTAATTATTTGACATGGCGTAATATCGGTATATAATAGGGATTATCCAAATCATTACCAAATTTATATATTTTAAAAGGAGAACATAATACTATGAAAAAAGTGTACACTGGCATGACCGGCCTCGTCGGTCATACGCCCCTTCTGGAACCGGTCCGCTTCAACGACAGCCACCATCTGGAAGCCCGCCTTCTCGTTAAACTGGAATACCTGAATCCCGCCGGCAGCGTCAAAGACCGGGTCGCCCTGGCCATGATTGAAGACGCCGAACGCCAGGGAATCCTCCAGGCGGACTCGGTCCTCATCGAACCGACCAGCGGCAATACGGGCATAGGCCTGGCTGCTGCCGCTGCCGCCAAGGGATACCGGGCCATCTTCGTCATGCCCGATACGATGAGCATCGAACGGCGGAACCTCATGGCCGCTTACGGTGCGGAAATCGTCCTGACCGAAGGGTATAAGGGCATGACCGGTTCGATTGAAAAAGCACAGGAACTGGCCCGGGAAATTCCCCACTCCTTCATTCCCGGCCAGTTTACCAATCCCGTCAATCCCAGGATCCACGAAGAAACGACGGGGCCGGAATTATACGATGACACGGACGGACAGATCGACCTGTTCCTCGCTGGTGTCGGCACGGGCGGTACTCTGAGCGGCATCGGTCATTATTTAAAACGCACCATCCCGTCGGTACGCATCGTCGCCATCGAACCGGCTGATTCGCCTCTGCTCTCGGAAGGTCATGCCGGTCCGCACATGCTCCAGGGTATCGGCGCCAATTTTATTCCCGACACGCTGGATACGCACGTATACGATGACATAAAGACTATCACCACAGAAGAAGCTTTCACGGCTGCCCGGCAGTTCGCCCGCACGGAAGGCATCCTGACCGGTATTTCCGGCGGAGCCGCCCTGGCTGCCGCTGTTTCGTATGCCCGGCAGGAAGCATATCGCGGAAAAACTATCGTCACCCTCCTCCCCGACTCGGGAAACCGTTACCTGACTATCCCCGGATTTTTGCGCTAACCCAACATCAGACATCAAACAAAAAAAGGCGGCTCCATTAAGCAACTAACGCTTATCAGGGCCGCCTCATTTTCTATTTTCCTCTTGTATTGTTATAAAGAATTGACTACACTAATAACAAGAACAACTATAAGGAGATTATTATGGAATTATTCGTCTGGGGCCTGAATCACAAGACAGTCCCCGTTTCCGTACGTGAACAGTTCTCTGTGCCGCCGGAACGCATCCGCACTGCCTTGTCGCAGAGCGGACAGTATCAAACAATACATGAAGCGGTCATCCTCTCGACGTGCAACCGCAGTGAAATCTATGCTGTCTGTCCCGAAGGTACACCTTCCTGCGTACTGCAGGATTTCTTTCTTTCCCTGCTGAACGGTAAACCGGAAATCCGGCCGGACTATTTCTATACCTATACCGGGCGGGACTGCATCGTCCACCTGTTGCGTGTCGCTTCCAGCCTCGATTCCCAGATCATCGGCGAAGGCCAGATTCTCAGTCAGGTAAAGCAGGCTTATCTGCTGGCCCATGACTGCGGTGCCACGGGAATCGTCCTAAACCTCCTGTTCCATCAGGCCATCGCCACAGGCAAACGGGTCCGGACGGATACGCACATCGCCTACAACGCCGTTTCCGTAAGCTATGCCGCCGTCCAGCTGGCAGAACATCTCCTGGGAGACGTCACCGGAAAGACACTGCTCCTCTTCGGTGCCGGTCAGATGGCGGAACTGGCGGCCCGCAATTTTTTAGGCAAAGGTCTGAAAAAACTGTATATCGTCAACCGCCATATCGAACGGGCGCAGAAGCTGGCATCCCTTCTTTCCGGCACGGCCGTCCATTACCAGAAGGGCAATGAGGCTGCTGCCCGGGCCGATATCATCGTCACTTCTACGGGAGCGCCCCACTACGTCCTGACGGAAGAACGGCTGGCCGCCATCATGAAGGCCCGCAAGGGGCGTCCGCTGCTTCTCATCGATATCGCCGTTCCCCGGGATATCGAGCCGTCTGCCGCAGATCTTCCCGGCATTTCCCTGTATAATATCGACGACCTGACGACGACGGTGGCGGAAAATGAACAATCACGGCAGCGCGAAGCCGCCCTGGCCGGAACGATTGTCCAGGAAGAGACAGCGGAACTGCTGCAGCGCTTCCGCTACCTTCCCGTACGGCCGGCTCTCCTGCGCCTGTCGGAAAAAGCAGAACAGGCCCGGAAGCGGGAATTCCGCCGGGCCATGAACAAATTACCGGGCCTGACAGACGAACAGTACCGCATCATCGAAAATATGACCCACATGATCGTACGCAAACTCCTGCGCGATCCCATGATGCAGACCGTCGGCGCGGCCCGGACCGATAAAGAAGAAGAAACGGTCCGCTCTCTTTCCGATTTCTTCAAACTGTAACCGATCAAGGAGGATGTATCCATGCTCACACTGACTCATTCCCAAGCTGCATTTAAGGACGCCCAGTCCCTCATGCCCGGTGGCGTCAACAGCCCCGTCCGTTCGTACGGACGCGTCCGCTGCACACCGCCATTTATCGCCTCGGCCAAAGGATCTTCCATCACCGATATCGACGGCAACACCTATATCGATTACGTCGGTTCGTGGGGTCCCATGATCGCCGGCCACGCCCATCCCCGCGTCGTCAAGGCCCTGCAGGAAGCGGCGGCCCGCGGCACGAGCTATGGCGCGCCGACCCTGCTCGAATCGGAAATTGCCCGCCTCATCAAGAGCATCTATCCCTCTATCGAAAAGCTGCGCATGGTCAATTCCGGCACGGAAGCCACCATGAGCGCCCTGCGCGTCGCCCGCGGTTTTACGGGCCGCGATAAAATCATCAAATTCCAGGGATGTTATCACGGCCATGCCGACAGTCTCCTGGTCAGCGCCGGCAGCGGTGCCGCCACCTTCGGCCAGCCCGACAGCCCCGGTGTTCCCGCTGCGACGGCTGCCGACACCATTACCCTTCCCTATAACGACAGTAAATCCTTCAACCGCATCATGGACGGTTTCGGCAACGACATCGCCGCCGTCATCGTCGAACCCGTTGCCGGCAATATGGGGCTGGTCCTGCCGGAGGAATCGTTCCTGCAGGCCCTGCGCAGCCAGACCCAGGCCCACGGCGCGATTCTCATTTTCGATGAAGTCATGTGCGGATTCCGTACGGCCCTCCACGGTGCCCAGGCCTATTATGGCATTACGCCGGACATGACCTGTCTCGGCAAAATCATCGGCGGCGGCCTGCCGGCAGCGGCCTATGGCGGCAAAGCCTATCTCATGGACTGCGTCTCCCCGGCCGGCCCCATCTATCAGGCCGGGACCCTTTCGGGCAACCCCCTGGCCATGACAGCAGGCATCGAAACGCTGCGCATCATCACGGAAGATCCGTCTTACACGGTGCGGGTAACGGCCCATACGACGACCCTTACGGAAGGTCTGCGTCAGAAAGCGGCCGAAGCGGGCGTAGCCGTCTGCGTACATCAGTCCGGTTCCATGTTCAGCCTGTTTTTCACCGACAAAGATGTGAAGAATTTCGCCGACTCGTCTGCCGCCGACCAGGACGCCTTTGCCGTCTATTTCCAATCCATGCTGGAACAGGGTATCTACCTGCCGCCGTCCCAGTTTGAAACGTGTTTCATCTCCGGCGCCCACACCGATGACGACATCAGACGGACCATTGAAGCCGCCGGCACGGCCTTTGCCGCTGTCGCATCGTATCGTCAAAGCAGGTGATCGCCATGCGTCCCGATTATGAAATGCTGTCCCACCTGTCTCTGTTTTCCGGAATCCACACAGACAACCTGCAGGCCATGCTGCAATGCATCGGCGGCCGCTTCCAGACACTGCATAAGGGAGAATTCCCCATTCTGGCCCGGGATGAAGTCCCCTATGTCGGCATCATCCTTAAAGGGCGGATCCATATGATCCACGAAGACGCCTGGGGCGATACGGCCATCCTGTCTGCCATGGGGCCGGGCGAGTTGTTTGGCGAAACCTTCGCCTGCGGGACCAACCTGCACTCGTCTGCCACCTTCCAGGCCGTCCGTGAAACCCGCATTCTGGCGCTGCCCTTCCGCAAGGTCATCCATACCTGCCAGAACTCCTGCCCGTTCCACTATCAGCTCATCGAAAATATGCTGCGCATGGTATCCGATAAAAATGCCCGGCTCATGGAAAAACTGGAAATCGTTTCCAAAAAAACGCTGCGCCGCAAAATCCTGACCTATCTGTCTTTTCAGGCAGAGTGCCAGGAAAGCCGTACCTTCGAACTGCCTCTGAGCCGCACCCAGCTGGCCGACTATCTCTGCGCCGACCGCACGGCGGTAGCCCGGGAGCTGGCCCGGATGAAACAGGAAGGCCGGATCGATTTCGAAAAAAATACATTTACTCTTTTATAACAAACAGAGGCTGCCCCACTGTGCAAAAAAGCACAATGGGACAGCCTTTGTGTTATGTTTGATATGATATCCGGGGTTTGATGTTTGAGGTCTGAGGTTTGGCGTTTTCAGTTTGTTTCCGGTGGATATTCCATCTGGCAGCGGCCGGCATCGAATATGGGCTCTTTCTCCTGGAACAGGTCCGCAAGCGCCTGTTCTGCCCGGCCGGCCCGGACGCGGTTCAGGGAATAATACACCCATTTTCCTTCTTTGCGGCTCGTCACCAGATGAGTTTCGCACAATATCTTCATATGATGGGATAAGGTAGGCTGGGACAGATTCACGTGTTCCAGCAGGACACAGGCACAGCGTTCCCCATGCTGCAGCATGGAAAGAATATACAGGCGGTTTTCATCACCCAATGCCTTGAATAATTTCGCTGTCTCTCCATACTCCATAGTCATTGCCTCCACCATAAATGATATTGATACTTATAACTTCTTTTGTCTGTAGTGTACTATTGTTGAATACGTTTGTCAATATAGAGAAACATGGAGGAGCGTATCCCTGCTGTTAAAACACCGTATGGATACGCTCCTCTTCGTGCGACTGATGGCAAATATTCTGTCCCTTACATCCGGAACGCTTCCCGGTGCTGGAACAGCAGCTCTGCCAGATGGACCGCCCTGGCCCCTCCCAGAAGCAGCCCTTCCATACAATAATGACAATAGGATACAACTTCATTTCCCTGAAAGCGCTGGCAATAATCACTCATGGCCTGTTTCTGTTCATCCGGCGTATACGGGCGGAACTTGTCCTGGGCATTGGCATTGCGGGAAAAGCGCTGCGGTGCCAGTTTCAGGTTGCGCGGCGGTGCCGGGCGCAGAACGGAAACGCCGCAAAAATTCGTCTGTTCCCGGTTATCCGGCAATTCGGTTATCGAAACGCCCATGCGCTGCAACAGGGTCCGGACGGCATCCTGTTCCCCCATGCGGTCGAAGGCCCGCCAGCAGTCCTGAAGGATCATCGTCCGGCCCGTAAGTTCCGGCAAGGGAAACGATCCGTCCGCCGCGATGTATTCCCAGAGTGAAGTAACGATAACGCCGGGTTTCGATTCTTCCAGGATGGCCGAACAGTTGTGACAGAGGGAATACACCGTATCACCGGGCTGGAAATCTCCCGAGTCCGGCAGGGCCTGCCACTGTTCTTTGTACGAATCGGGCATGAGTCCCGTAAAATGGGGCAATTTGTATTTGGGCACACAGCAGCGCACGACCTGGATGCCATGGGCCGTCATATACTGCTGGATCATCTGGCTCAACTCCGGATAATGCCAGGTAAAGACACAACTGGCAATATAATATGTACTCATCATAAAACCTCCTTCAGACAGGAATACCGTCCGGCCATTGGCAGGCACGGCGTCTGTTCATATAAACAAACAGGGCAGTACTGCACTGACAGTACTGCCCGTAGGAATTTATTTTTTCAGCGCCCCGATTCCATAGGGAATAGACAGGAACAGGACGGCGCCGACTATATTGCCCAGCGTAACGAAAAACAGGTTATAGGCATAGCCGCTGAGGCTGACGGCGGCATCGAAGGGAGCCAGCATGCCGACGGTGAGGACGGTCATATTGGCGATGCTGTGTTCAAACCCGCAGGTAAAGAAGGCGTAGAGACACCAGAATACCATGATGAGTTTGGCCACGTCATTTTTCGTGCGGAAGCCGCACCAGACAGCCAGACAGACGAGGACATTACAGAGGATGCCCCGGGCAAAGAGCACCAGTGGCGGCAGGCTCATCTTCATGGCAGCCGCCGCAGCCAGAGCCTTGCCCGTCGCCCCGACCGGACCGGCCGCCGCCAGAAAGAGCAGCGACAGGATGATGGCACCTGCCCAGTTTCCCAGGTAGCAGACGACCCACAACTTCAGCACGTCCCCGGCCGTCACGGTTTTAAGGCGAAGGCCGTTGAACATGACGAAGGCATTTCCCGTAAACAGTTCTGCCCCGGCAAGGACGACCAGACTCAGGGCGACGCCAAAGGACAGGCCCATGGCAATTTTCGTGAACGGCATAGCCCCCAGGGTGCCGCTTACGGTAAAGGATAAGAGGATACCAAAGCCGATATAGGCCCCGGCCAGTGCCGAGAGAAGGAAATATCCCAGAGGGTTCTTCCGGAGCATGCCGGCTTTCGCTGCCGCACCGGCAGCCGATGCGGCGTATTCGTCGTTGTACATGAGATTCTCCTTATTTGAGCGGCAACGGTTTCTGGAACACATCCAGATCGGCGGGGTTTACGTCCTTGCCTACATAGAACGGTTCCGATTTCAGGCCGACATAGCGGATACCGGACCAGTTGAGAGGACGGTAAATTTCTGCTTTCTTCGGCAGATGTACGTCCTGAAGGATGAATTTGATGAATTCTTCCGGACCGGTACGGTCTACCATGTAGCCGATGTGTTCCTTGCCGCCGGGAGCCGTCGGATCGATATATTTCTTGGCAAAGGCATATACGTTGGAAACGATTTTTACGACGCTGTCCGCATCGGCCCATTTAATGAAATCGACGCCCATGCGCGGATTCTTTTTGCCGGAGCGGCCCAGGAGGGTAATGCGGAAATACTGTTCCTTGCTGCGCGTCCAGGCGCGGTTCGGGCAGGCCCAGACGCATACGCCGCAGCCGATGCATTTTTCCACATTGCGGACCGGACGGAAATTCTTCATATGCAGGGCTTCTACGGAAAGCTGTTTGCACTTGCGGACGCACATGCCGCAGCTGACACACCGAGTGGAGTCGAACTGGGGTTCAGTCATGCCCATGATGCCGAAGTCATGCATACGCACTTTATCACAATCGTTGGGACATCCCGTAAGAGCGACCTTGACGTGAAGATCGTTAGGGAAAATAGCCTTTTCGATGCGTTTTGCCAGTGCCGTCGTATCGTAGTTGCCAAAGGGGCAGACGCGGTTGCCGATGCAGGCCATGACGTTCCGCGTACCGGACGCTTCAAAACCAGCGCCCCGTTCACTCTGATTGATGTCGAGTTCATCAATGATCGGTTGCAGTGCTTTCTTGACTTCTTCCACCTTGTCAAAGGGAATCCCCAGGATTTCAAAGCCCTGACGGATGGTCAGATGGACGTCGCCATTGCCATACGTTTCTGCAATATACTGAATCTGGCCCAATATCTTGGCATTCAGGGAGCCACCGGGGACACGTACACGGGCCGAAGCCACATCGCGATGCTTCGTTACCCGGAAAGCGTATTTCTTTAACTTACCACAATTCATATCCATGGCTATATCCCTCCTAGTCAATCATCGAACTGATTTTCGTATATTTGAACACCGGTCCGTCCTGGCAGATATAGATGTCGCCGATGCGGCAGTGACCGCATTTTCCCAGGCCGCAGCACATCTTGCGCGATTCGGACAGCCAGATATTTTCCACGTCGAAGCCGATTTTCTTCAACTCCAGGATGGAGAATTTAATCATCGGCGGTGGACCTACGACGACGGAGATGGCATTGGGCATGTCTTCAAAAGTCAGGTCAGGAATGTATTTGGTAACCATGCCGACGTGGCCCGTATAGCCTTCGGGAGCCCGGTCGACGGTAGTGATGAGGGAAATTCCTTTTTCAGCCCAACGTTTCTGATCTTCCTTAAAGAGAATGTCGTCCGGCGATTTAAAGCCGACAATGACTGTCAGCTTCTTGCATTCATCCATGTGGTCGGCAAAGTAATCGATGACGCCGTGGATAGGCGACAGGCCCGACCCGCCGGCGACGAGGATGATTTCCTTGCCCTTGAACATATTGACATCGAAGCCGTTGCCATAGGGTCCGCGCATGAAGAAATAATCGCCGACGTAGTTTTCGAAGATTTCGTCCGTCAGCGAGCCGACGCGGCGGATGGTGAAATCGAGGGAATGGTCCGTAATACCGCTGACGGAAATAGGCGCTTCCCCGTATTTCGGGATGGAAATTTCAAAAAACTGGCCCGGCTTGACCGGATGTTCGTCGCCGCGGTCATAGGACATGCGGAATGTATATTCCAGTTCGGCATGTTTGATGACTTCCAGAATTTCCGAACGGAAAGGCAGATATTCATTATTGACCATTTTCCAGTACCTCCTTCATGCCCTGGGGCAGCTTTTCATTAATGCAGTGAGTGAGCGAAATGTATTCCGGACAGATGGCATCACAGCGGCCGCAGCCTACGCACATCTGAAAACCGGCTCTCTTCTTGAAATCGAGGACTTTGTGCAGTACCTTGAAGCGCATCCGTTCGCCCGCTTTCTGCCGGAAACAGCCCCCGCCGGCGACAAGCGTATAGTCGTCGAACATGCAGCTCGTCTGTACACGGCGCCGTTCACCGGCCTTGCCGTTTTCCGTGTAGAAGATATCCTGCATGGACCAGCAGGTACAGGTCGGGCAGGCCAGGGTGCAGCGGCCGCATTTGATGCAGCGTTTGTCGTATTCATCCCAGATAGAACTCTTGGCGATGGCCGATGTCAGGTTGTCCGGGATATGGACTTCCACATCGTCTTTTTCCACGTGATCGGCTGTCACGTCGCAAGTTCCTTCGGCATGATTTTTCAGGGCAGCCGCCAGGGTTTCATCAGGACAGTCCACATAATACATGCCATCTTTAAAATTGACAGCCGCATCATAATTGGTGCTCACGTTGGTACCCATAGACACGCAGAAGCAGCCGTCAAAGGTATGGTCACAGCCCATGACGACGAATTTCACCTTGTCCCGCAGAGTCTTATAGTAGTAATCTTCCGGCCCGTTCTGGAGGAACATATAATCGAGTCGTTTCACGGCATGCAGATCGCAGCTGCGCAGGAAAATGATGGCTCCTTTTTTGGGAAATTCCGATTCCTGCACGCTGTGTTCCGTAAAGTAGAACAACACCTGACATACAGGAATCAGGATTTCTTTAAAGGAATAATCAGACCGTGCGTCCCAGACGATATCGGCGGGATCGGTCACTTTGCCATAACGGATGACATCGGTTTCGGAAAACCGGCCCGTACCGGCAAATACGGTAGGAGCGTACACATCGTACGTCCCGGACCAGGATTTAAAGGCGTCGGCCAGAGCCCGTCTGCTCAATTGATACCCCATTCTGTTACCTTCTTTCTCTTGTATTCACAAGAAACCATAACAAAAAAACTGTAATTTATAACCAAAAGAAAAATTTCACATACTATGTCGCAATAGTACGGTATCGTATTGACAAGTGTATGCTATCAGAAAAAATGAGTTCCTTCTGTTGCTATGGCAACGAAAAGAACTCATTTTGCTGTTTACCTATATCTATATTTCATTCTTAATCATTTTAATTTGCACATAGGTAATCTTTATTTCTTATTGATTTATCTGGCAGACATGTTACATTATTTTATGATTTATTTACAATCTGTGTGTTCCCGCAAATGGTGTCGATCCAGGCAAAGAGTTCGTCCAGATCATAGTCTCCGGCGTGGCCCCGTCCCCAGGGAACGGCAAAATCTACGTCATGGCCGGTCTGCTGCAGGCACAGGGCCAGAATAGCCGGTACGACCAGAGACGTGTCACGGTCTTTGCTGCCATGGCGGATCCGCCAGTGGGGAGCAGTGGTGACATCCCGTTTGCCGATGAAATAAAGCGGATTCAGGAGATGAATGAGTTTACTATCCGCCTGGTATGCTTTACCGGCTGTATTATATTTCTTCCCCCAGGGAGTGAAATGACGGGCATTGATGGTTGCACTACCGAATTCACTGTTTTCCCCTGCTGAAAGGTCCAGCGAGTCGAAGGCAGGAGCTGCCTTGAGACGGGTTGCATACACGGCGTATTTTCCCAGATCCATATCGGTTACAACGCCATTGTGGATGGTCAGCCAGTCCATACCGGACAGGTCCGTTCCTGAATCGAGAGCCGTCTGGGCCGATTTCATGTATAATTTCTTGATATATTCCTTGAATGTCCCTTCGCCGTTCTTGTCCAGAGTCAGAGCTGTTCCGTCAGGAGCCGTAAGGTGCAGTCTGTTCACATAGGCAGGAAAGGCCTTGCGCAGGACGGCGGAAACGGCTTTCTGCTGATCGCTCATTTCCGTGCCTTTCTGTTCTTCTGCCGGTGCATCGGCAGGCCGGTCCAAGACGAGCATATTCTGATTGTTGCTGTCCGTACTGCCCGGGCTGGCAACGACCGGTCCCGGCCCCATGGGAATCGTCTGACCGCCGGCCTGGAGAAATGCAGGCATCGCCCCTATGGCATTATTCTGATGATAGTCCGTCACGTCTCCAAAGACCCATTCATAGGCCATATCGGCATGTTCCAGATCGGTAATAGGGCAATAATCACTGGAGGCAAAGATATCGTCCCGTTCCTCTGCTGCCCCCAGGGCTTTGAGATACGGTTCGTACTCTTTGCTGTTCCCCGTCGCCCCGATGAGGGCCGAAAGGGCGCCGCCGGCACTGGTACCATTGGAGATGATTTTTTCTGTATCGCCGGGAAGGACCCCTTTATTGTGGCGCAGGTAGCGGATGGCAGCTTTCATATCGACCAGAAGCGCCGGGGCCTTGCCTGTATAGGTGCCATCGGCAGCCTGATTCGTCCGGCCTCTGGCACCGGGAGCCGCTACGACGCAGCCCCGTGCCAGGGCGGCCAGTATGGCGTTAGGACCGCCCTGCCGCTGATCGTATTCTGACGGCTGTCCTGCCTTGCCCGGCATATAACCGCCGACGGTATTGGGCAGGAATATGGGGGCCGTCTGCGCCGTATACCCATGGACGGATTTTCCTTCAAAGTATTCTTCCGGCACGTAGATATTCATGGACTGATATGTCGTATCGACGGGGTGTGCGACGTAGACTTTATTTTCATAGGCCCGGAACACGATGTGTTTCCCCTCGTACTGCATCGTATCGACAGCATAATCCGACACATCCAGATCCAGACTATAGGTCTGCTGCGATTGCTGCGTTGTCTGTTGTGTCTGCTGTAATTGCTGCGTTGTCTGCTGTGCCGGAACGGCAGTGGTCCCGGTCGTATCGGCTGCATATACGGCCCCGGTGCACAACATCGCTGCCACCACGGCTGTCATGAGTTGCTTCTTCATACCTATCCCTCCGGATATTTTATATATTGAGAATTATATTTAATTCGTTCCATGATGTAGTATACCATAGAAAAAAGACAGATTTGTCACAATTTTTAGTAATCTTTTCCATACAGCCTGTTCTGTCTTTTTTACTGCTTTTTTCTATGATATACTTAATAAAACATACAGTACCCCACGTATGTTTCCGTTATATTGTAACTCATTCCTATTTTCAAAAGGTGATCCCATGAAGCTGAATAAAAAAATCACAGCCGCCATCGCTGTCATCATCATTGCTGCCTGTGCCGGCGGCGGCTGGTATTACTACCAGACACAACAGAAGGCCCAGCAGGCATCCGCCGTCGAAACGGCCCAGGTAGAACGCATGAATCTCACATCCAAAGTCTCTGCGACCGGTACGATCCGCCCTGTCGATTCTGTCGAAGTCTCACCGAAAATCACGGCCCGTATCAGTCAGGTTCTGGTCAAAGAAAACGATCAGGTCACAGCCGGCCAGACCGTCGCCACGCTGGATGGCAAGGACTATCAGGCCAAATACGATCAGGCCCAGTATAAAGTCACCAATACGCGCCTCGACTACGAACGGTATAAGATGCTCTATGACCAGGGTGCCGGTACCAAACAGACACTGGATAATGCCGAATACGAATACAAGACGGCCCTTTCCAATCTGAGCGCCGCCGAATCGGATCTGGCAGAAACGACGATCACCGCCCCCATGAGCGGCGTCGTCGTCGGGGAACCCAAGCCAGCCGGTACCATGGCCGTACAGGGAAACAGCAACCCGACGGTCATCATGCGCATCGCCGATACGAGCAAAAAGCAGATCATGGCTAAAATAGATGAAACGGATATCGGCAATATCAAGGTCGGCCAGGATGCCACCTTCACCGTCGATACCTATACCAATCAGACTTTTACGGCTCACGTGTCCAAGATTTCCCAGACCGATACGAGCAATACGTGGGATACGAACGGCACGAGCACTTCATCCAGTTCGTCTTCTTCGTCGGCCAGCGTCATTTATTACTATGTCACCCTCGACGTGGATGACCCCGATGACGTACTGCGCCTCGGCATGACCGCCCGGGTAGAAATCAACACAGCCGAAAAAGAGGATGCTCTGGTCGTCCCCATCGCCGCCCTCAAGACCAACGACAACGGATCCTACGTACTGCGCGTCAATACCAGCGGCCAGACCGAACAGGTTCCGGTCACGACGGGGATCTACAGCGATGAATACGTGGAAATCCTGTCGGGCCTTTCTGAAGGAGACAGCGTTTCCGTTTCCTATAATGCCCCATCCAAATCTTCTTCCCAGTCATCCAATTCCAACAGACGACAGGGACCGCCGCCCATGTAATCAGGAGGCATCACCATGAATCATGTCATTGAATTAACCGACATCAAAAAGATTTATCACATCGGCGGGGAAGATTTTGCCGCCCTGGCCGGCATTACCCTGAATATCGAAGAGGGGGAATTTGCCGCCCTCATGGGACCGTCGGGTTCCGGTAAATCGACACTCATGAATATCCTCGGCTGTCTCGACAGGCCGACGTCCGGCTCGTACCGGCTGGGCGGCAAAGAAGTAGCCAACCTGAGCGACGACGAACTGGCCTCCGTCCGCAACCAGCACATCGGCTTTGTCTTCCAGAATTTCAATCTCCTCTCCCGCATCTCCGCTCTCGACAACGTGGCCCTGCCCCTGGTCTACGCCGGCGTAGGCCACAAAGAACGGACCCAGCGGGCCATGGAAAAGCTGAAAGCAGTCGGCCTGGAAACCTGGGCCCACCACAAGCCCAACGAACTCTCCGGCGGCCAGCGCCAGCGCGTCGCCATTGCCAGGGCTCTGGTGAATAATCCCCATATCATCATGGCCGACGAACCGACAGGCAACCTCGATACGAAATCGACACGGGACATCATGGGTCTCTTCGAAGCCCTTCATGAAGAACACAAGACCATCATCCTGGTCACGCACGAACCGGAAATCGCCGCCTGTGCAAACCGGCAACTCCTCTTGTGTGATGGCATGATTACCAAAGATGCCGGAAAGGGGGTCGTCATGGATGTTGTTTAGTGAAAGCGTACAGATTGCCGTAACGGCACTCTTGTCCAATAAACTGCGCTCCATCCTGACCATGCTGGGCATCATCATCGGTGTCGGCGCCGTCATCGCCATGATTTCCATCGGCATGGGCGTGCGCCAGAACGTCACCAATTCCATTGCCAGCCTGGGCAGCAATATGCTCATCGTCACGCCGGGCTCGACCAATAAGGGGGGCGTCCGATCGGCCGCCGGTTCCGGCCAGAAACTGAAATACGACGACGCCGAAGCCATCAAAAAGAAAATCAAAAATATCGACTATGTTTCGCCGACCGTCAACAGTTCCTATCAGGTCGTAAACGGCAATCAGAACTGGAACACCTCCGTATACGGCGTGACACCGGAATACCTCCACATCCGCTCTCTCAATGTCCAGAGCGGTTCCTTTATCACCAACAATGATTTGAAATCGCGCAACCGCGTTGCCGTCATCGGGACGACGGTCGCATCCAATCTGTTCGATACATCCAATCCCGTCGGCAAGACAATCCGCATCAACAACCAGCCTTACCGTATCATCGGCGTACTGGAAAGCAAGGGCCAGTCTTCCATGGGCCAGGACCAGGACGACATGGTCATCGTGCCTCTCACGACTGCTCAGGAACGTCTTCTGGGCATCACCTACGTGCGTTCCATCAATATACAGGTCTCCCGCTCTGATAAAATCGAACAGGTGCAAAGTGAAGTGGAAACACTGCTGCGCCAGCGCCACCACATCACAGGGGACAAGGAAGATGACTTCACCGTCCGCAACCTGACCAGCCTCATGGAAACCATGACCAGCACGACGACTATGCTGACCCTGTTTCTGGGAAGCATTGCCGCTATCTCCCTTATCGTCGGTGGCATCGGCATCATGAACATCATGATGGTATCGGTCACAGAACGGACGCGGGAAATCGGCATCCGCAAGGCCCTGGGCGCCACCTTCCAGAATATCATGATGCAGTTCCTCATCGAATCGGTCGTCATCGGTGTCATCGGCGGCCTGCTGGGCATCGCCTGCGGCGTCGGCATCGCCCTTACCATTGCAAAAGCCGGACTCTTCCAGACGGTCATCACGGCGGCACCGATCATCATTTCCTTCAGCTTCTCCGTCGGCATCGGCCTGTTCTTCGGCATCTATCCGGCGCGGAAAGCTGCCCGCCTCGATCCCATCGAAGCCCTGCGCTACGAATAGTGAAGGAGAGTACGACGGCCCCGGCCTTAACCACGACGAACGCCAAGCAGCAAAGAGCGCTGCCACACGAAACAGAGATTTCTTTGTGTGGCAGCGTTTTTCATTGAACACTGAGACAAATTACAGTGATTTTAATTTCTCATCATCCGGAAGTACCCTCTGTCCTTTTCAAGCGATGGCGAATGTAGTACAATGAATAGTGTTGTATAGCCAATATATACTCATTATCGCATATAAAAGGAGGTCATTTTATGGCTCACGTAAATGAAAATTACTTAAAACTTCCTGGCAATTATCTCTTTGCTACCATTGCCAAAAAAGTTGCAGCCTATTCCAAGGCCCATCCCGACGCGGACATCATCCGTCTCGGTATCGGCGACGTAACCCGCCCGCTGGCTCCGGCCATTATCGAAGCGATGCATAAAGCTGTCGATGAAATGGGAAAAGCCGAAACGTTCCGCGGCTATGGTCCCGAACAAGGCTATGATTTTCTCCGTCAGGCCATCATTGACGGAGATTATAAAACGCGCGGTATCGACCTAGAACTGGACGAAGTCTTCGTCGGTGACGGTTCCAAGACCGACGTTGCCTGCATCCAGGAAATCTTTGGCAGCGACCTGACCTTTGCCGTAGCCGATCCGGTCTACCCCGTATACCTCGACTCCAACGTCATGTGCGGCCACACGGGCCTGTACAATGCCAGCACGGGCCGCTATGCCGGCGTCGTCTATCTGCCCTGCACGCCGGAAAACGGTTTCAAAGCCCAGCCGCCGACAGAAAATGTCGATATTGTCTACCTCTGCAACCCGTCCAACCCGACCGGTACGGCCATGAGCAAAGAAGAGCTGGAAAACTGGGTCCGGGCTGCTAAGGAAAACAATTTTGTCATCATCTACGATTCGGCCTATGAAACATATATCACCGAACCGGACGTTCCCCACAGCATTTTCGAAGTAGAAGGCGCCAAAGACGTGGCAATCGAACTGCGCTCCTACTCCAAGTGCGCCGGCTTCACCGGCACGCGCTGCTCCTACGTCGTCGTTCCCCATGCCTGCAAAGCCTATAAAGCCGACGGCACGGCAGTGGAACTGAATCCGCTCTGGAACCGCCGCCAGTGCACCTTCTTCAACGGCACACCGTACGTCGTACAGCGCGCAGCCGAAGCATACTACAGCCCGGAAGGCCAGAAACAGTGCCTGGCTGATGTCGATTACTACATGGAAAACGCCCATATCATCCGCGACGGCCTGACCGAAGCCGGCTACACCGTATATGGCGCGACCAACTCCCCTTATGCCTGGGTACAGACACCTAACGGCATGAAGAGCTGGGATTTCTTCGACCTCCTGCTGGAAAAAGCCCACGTCGTCACCACGCCGGGTTCCGGATTCGGCCCCCACGGTGAAGGCTACCTCCGCCTTACGGCATTCGGCACACGGGAAAACACTATCGCTGCCGTAAAACGCATTGCCGATCTGCACATCATAAAATAAGAAATAGAGAAAGGACTGCTCACTCATGAGTACCAATCTGGAAATAGGCATTGTCGGACTGCCGAACGTAGGCAAGAGCACCTTGTTCAATGCCATTACCAAAGCCGGAGCAGAAGCGGCTAATTATCCATTCTGCACGATTGAACCGAACGTCGGCGTCGTCGAAGTCCCGGATAACCGCATCCAGGTTCTGACCGACATGTACCATCCCAAACGCACCATTCCGGCCGTCACCCGTTTCGTCGATATTGCCGGCCTCGTCGCCGGGGCATCCAAAGGTGAAGGTCTGGGGAACAAATTCCTCAGCCACATCCGCGAAACCGATGCCATTGCCGAAGTTGTCCGTTGCTTTGAAGACAGCAATATCACCCACGTATCGGGCTCCATTGACCCTGTACGCGACGTCGATGTCATCAACACGGAACTGTGCCTGGCCGATATCGAAACGACACAGAAACGGGCCGACCGCATCGCCAAAGTCGCCCAGTGCGGCGATAAAACGGCCAAGGCCGAATACGACGTACTGAAAAAAGTACTGGCCTGCCTAGAAAATGGCGAACCGGCCCGTAAGGCAGGACTCACCAAGGATGAACTGCCACAGGTCCACGATCTCAACCTGCTGACGCTCAAGCCGATTCTCTATATCGCCAACGTGGCCGAAGACGAAGCATCGGATCCCGATTCCAATCCCCACGTACAGGCACTGCGGGCTTTTGCCGAAAAAGAAGGGTCGGAAGTCGTCGCCGTCTCTGCTAAAATCGAAGCGGAAATCGCCGAACTGCCCGATGATGAAGCCCAGGTCTTCCTGGAAGAACTGGGACTTCCCGAAGCCGGCCTCGATAAACTGATCAAAGCAAGCTACGCCATGCTGGGCCTTATCAATTTCTTTACGGCCGGTGCCGACGAAGTCCGCGCCTGGACCATCGTCAAAGGCACGAAAGCCCAGAAAGCAGCCGGTAAGATCCATACCGATATCGAACGGGGCTTTATCCGCGCTGAAATCGTTTCCTACGATGACCTCATTGCCTGCGGCAGTGAACAGGCCGCCAAGGAAAAAGGCCTCGTCCGCCTGGAAGGCAAGGACTACGTCATGCAGGATGGCGATGTCACCTACTTCCGGTTTAACGTCTGATAGGTCATCCCTGCCTGCTCCGGGCAGGCAGTATATTCCTTGTCCTGCGTCAACACCAACAGCAAGGGACTTACGCATGAAGTTTTCTACTATCATACGTAAGTCCCTTTTACTGTATAGTTTGTAGTTTATAGAAAATGATTTAACCTAATCCGCCTCTTGGAGAGCACCTTGATTACTATAAGGAAACCGGTAAGAAACTGAACAATACTCCCGCACAGTATAAGGAAGAGTTTCCTTGGCTGAAAGAAGTGGACAGTCTTGCTCTTGCCAATGCACAGATGAACCTGA
>ERZ773245.198-NODE-198-length-80850-cov-11.788737_pt1 | contig 80850 bp, 48 predicted proteins | sample MGYA00580988_ERZ773245 | MGnify/ENA primary metagenome ERZ773245 (study PRJEB29015, sample SAMEA2737792) | human gut metagenome | biome: human gut; feature: human-associated habitat; material: faeces | place: China | collected 2012 ... | reverse complement strand
TGAAGATCATGGAGTCAGCCTGGTTGAGCTTGTCCACTTTCTCACGCTCCTTCTTATCAGCCTCCTCGTTGGCCTTAGCCTCAGCCTTCATACGCTCGATATCCTCCTTGCTGAGCGAGCTGCTGGCCTCGATACGAATCTGCTGCTCCTTACCGGTAGCCTTATCCTTAGCGCTGACGTTCAGGATACCGTTGGCATCGATATCGAAGGTCACCTCAATCTGAGGAACGCCACGACGTGCGGGAGCGATACCTTCGAGGTTGAACTGGCCGATGCTCTTGTTCTGAGCAGCCATAGGACGCTCACCCTGCAGCACGTGGATGGTCACAGCCGTCTGGTTGTCGACAGCCGTAGAGAACGTCTCTGTCTTCTTGCAAGGAATTGTCGTATTGGCATCAATGAGCTTTGTCATCACGCCACCCATGGTCTCAATACCGAGGGACAGCGGAGTAACATCAAGCAGCACGATGTCGCCAGCGCCCTTCTCATTGTTCAGAATAGCACCCTGGATAGCGGCACCCACGGCAACGACCTCATCGGGGTTGACACCCTTGCTGGGCTCCTTACCGAAGTAGTTCTTCACCAATGTCTGCACAGCAGGGATACGGCTGGAACCACCTACGAGGATGACCTCATCGATGTCACTCGTCGAGAGCTTAGCGTCACGGATAGCGTTCTGGCAAGGTACCAGGCACTTCTGAATCAAGTCGTGGCAGAGCTGCTCAAACTGAGAACGTGTCAAGGTCTTCACCAAGTGCTTAGGCACACCACCCTCAGCAGAGATATAAGGAAGGTTGATTTCCGTTGATGTCGTAGAAGAGAGCTCAATCTTAGCTTTCTCGGCAGCCTCCTTCAGACGCTGCATAGCCATCGGGTCCTTGCGCAGGTCGATACCCTCATCAGCCTTGAAGCCGTCAGCCAACCAGTCAATAATCTTCTGGTCGAAGTCATCACCGCCTAAGTGTGTATCACCATTCGTAGCGAGCACCTCAAAGACGCCACCGCCGAACTCCAGAATAGAGATATCGAACGTACCACCACCGAGGTCGAAGACAGCAATCTTCATATCCTTGTTGGCTTTGTCGACGCCGTAAGCCAAGGCAGCTGCCGTAGGCTCATTAACGATACGGCGAACATTCAGACCTGCGATAGCACCAGCCTCTTTCGTAGCCTGACGCTGAGAGTCAGAGAAGTAAGCAGGTACAGTGATGACTGCGTCAGAGACCTCCTGACCTAAATAGTCCTCTGCTGTCTTCTTCATCTTCTGCAGAATCATGGCCGAGATCTCCTGCGGTGTGTAAGGATGTGCTGCACCCTCAATCTGCACCTTCGGGAAGCCATTGTCGTTGATGACGGTATAAGGTACACGTGACACCTCTGCGCTGCACTGATCATAGGTCTCACCCATGAAACGCTTGATAGAGTATACGGTGTTCTTCGGGTTGGTGATAGCCTGACGCTTAGCAGGATCGCCGACCTTGCGCTCACCGTCTTTTACGAAGCCTACCACAGAAGGTGTGGTACGCTTACCTTCAGAGTTTGCAATAACTACCGGCTCATTGCCCTCGAAAACGGCAACACAGCTGTTTGTAGTTCCTAAGTCGATTCCAATAATCTTTCCCATAGTTGTATATTTTTTTATTATTATTCGTTATTGATGTATGAGCATGCCTGTCAAGCATCGGTTGACGGTCAAAACTCGCCCTTGGATAAACAAAGGCTGTGCCAAACCGGATTTCCTCGTATGACAATATGACAATATGACATATTTTGCGTACCTTTGCAAATGCTATGCTCATTATTATTACCATTCTGGCGTACTTCACCGTCCTGCTCCTCCTCAGCCGGCTGACATCCCGCCGTAGTGACAACGACACCTTCTATCGTGGCAACCGCCGTTCACCATGGTATATGGTGGCGTTCGGAATGATAGGGGCCAGCATCTCCGGCATCACCTTTGTCTCTGTGCCCGGCATGGTGCTGAAGACCGACATGACCTATCTTCAGATGTGCTTAGGTTTCATCGTGGGCTACTTCGCCATCGCATTCATATTGCTCCCCGTCTACTACCGTCTGCGACTGACGACCATCTATTCCTATCTTCATCAACGTCTGGGACGCTATTCCTATAAAACTGGCGCATCCTTCTTTCTCTTGTCTAAGATGACAGGTGCCGCCCTGCGCTTTTATGTCGTCTGCATCATCCTTCAACGGTTTGTGCTTGACGCTGTCGGTATCCCTTTTCCGCTGACTGTAACAGCCATGGTGTTGCTGATATGGCTTTATACCCGCCGTGGTGGTATCAAGACCCTTGTCTGGACCGACACTTTCCAGACGTTCTGTATGTTCACAGCGCTCATCCTCATTATAATAAATGTTATCAACGCCCTTGGCATGAACCTGGGCGAGGCTGTTACGGCCATCGCCCACGACAGCTACAGCCGCGTGTTTGTCTTCGACGACTGGGTCTCACGTCAGAATTTCTGGAAACAGTTCTTCAGCGGCGCCTTTGTTGCCGTCGTTATGACAGGACTGGACCAGGACATGATGCAGAAGAACCTCACCTGCAAGAGTCTTGGGGATGCACAAAAGGATATGTGTACCTATGGCTTCGCATTCGTGCCAGCCAATCTTCTTTTCCTCTCGCTCGGCATTTTGCTGACGATGCTTGCCACGAAGCTGGGGATAACCCTTCCGGCGCAGGGCGATGACCTGCTGCCCATGTTTGCAGCCACAGGAAAGTTAGGCCCCATGGTCACCATATTCTTTACCATCGGTGTTGTAGCCGCTGCTTTCTCTTCCGCCGATTCAGCCCTGACAGCGCTGACGACAAGTTTCTGTGTTGATATTGCGGAAAAAGAGAATGATGAGAAGTTCAGGCGTTGGGCTCATCTTGGCGTAGCAGCAGTCTTCATCTCTTTTATCCTGCTCTTCAAGGCCATCAATGACACCAGCGTCATCGACGCCATCTACATATTATGCTCTTATACCTATGGTCCGCTGTTAGGACTCTTTGCTTTTGGACTTTTCACCAAGCGCAAGACCAACGACAAAGCAGTACCTTATATATGTATCGCATCGCCGCTGATATGCTTAGCCTTAGACTATGGCGTCAGACTGTCAACGGGATACATCTTTGGTTATGAACTGCTGATTCTTAATGGCGCCCTCACATTCATAGGTTTGGCCCTGACACGACCAAGCCACAATAAAGAAGCTTCCATTTCTACTCTCTGACGTCACCAATGCTGCGGCTTCAGCTTTGGGGAGCAGAAGACGGTTTTCTCTCAGCGCTGTCCACGACTTTTAAGCCATTGAGGGCCTCATAGTATTCATCCAATAACTTCTGCAAAGATGTCCTCATCGCTGGTGTCATACGCCACGCCACCTGACGAGAAATAGTTGTGTAGGGAGATTGCACAATAGCCTTTGTCATCTCACCTATTGTAATATTGCTGTCCTTTCGCAACAGATAGACATCCTTGCCGTCGTTCTTATTCGAGAGGTCAGCATGGACCAGTCGGGCCATCGTCAGCAAGCGGAGACAACGCTGAAGACTGTGATAGCCCATTTGGGTTTCATCAAGCAAATCCTTCATGGACATGGGCGAGGAGCCTCGCTCTTGGCGCTGACACAGCAGACTCATTACAACAGTACAATAGTAGAGTTGTGTCTCCATACTCTCTTCGCGGTCTTCATAAAGATTTCCACGACCTATCTCTTGGTTGGCATGAGCCAGTTCCGCAAACCCTATGCAGATATACCATGAGAGCTGCAGCCAGAGCATCAGCAGAGGCAGTGCTGCTAAAGAACCGTAGATGATGCTGTAGCTGGTGAAAATAATCTGAAAATGGAGCAGAACGACTTGAAGGATGATGACAAAGACGGAGGCCAGAAGAGATGGAATGACAACATGGCGAAGTTGGACTGGAACATTAGGGATGTAGGAGTAAAAGGAAATAAAGAACAGCGTCAGCACGACAAGAGGTACAACCACTTTCAAAACGATCTTCACAAAAGGCGTAAGAACCTGGAAACTTGGCAGGTAGCCGAGCATCGTATAGACGAAAACGCTCAAGCCCGAGAATAGGATGATGACAATAGGAACGATGAAAAGCATGGACGTATAGTCCACCACCATCCTTCCTATACTTCTTTCCACACGTGTTCCCCAAATTCGATTGAAGACAGTCTCAATGTTATTAAAGAGAGACAGCACGCTGTAGAGCATAAACACGAAGCTAATACCTAATACTATACCGGTATGTGTGTAGTGAATATAGTTCTTTGACAAGGAGACGAGTGCCTCGGCCACCTGAGGCTGAGCGCGGAAGGCTTTTCTGCATTCCTCTATGATAACGTCGCCGAAACCAAAACCGCTGGCGATGGCATAGACAATGGCAAAGACCGGGATGATAGCCATCAAGGTATTGTAGGTCAGTTGTGCGGCCGACATCCAATGTTCCTTTATGAGAAGGCCATGAAAGACCATATACAGTCGTTGTTCCAAGAAGATTTTCCAGTGCTCCCGGTCGAAAGGCACTCTGCCCCCTGCCCAGATTTCTCTGCGAAAATGATAGGAAATCCTAAGAATTCGGAAGTTCATAATTGAAATGGTTACATCAAGAATAAGAAGTTCAACACGCACGATGTGCCAGACTATTCCTCCGCCACTATCGTTACATCATCAAAGTCGTGAAGGCTCTCTAAGAGCGTGTCCTTATGCTCGCGTCGTTTCATCTTCACCTCCATCTGCACTTCGTAGAGGTTCCCATGCGAGGTGCGCTTGTCCTTCATGTCATAGGTGACGACGTCTTCTACCTTTCCCCGTATCTCCTTGATGGCTGTCATCGCAGCATCATGAGTTGGCGAAGTAAAGGATATCTGTACATTGGCCAATCCACCAATATGGGGCACGAAATGACTGATGACCTCCAAGCCGAGGAGCATCAAGACCGTTGTCAGCCCCGCCATGAAAAAGAGCCCCGTGCCACAGGCCATGCCGACAGCCGCTGTCACCCACAGCCCTGCCGCCGTGGTAAGACCTCGGATGACATTCTTCTGAAACACGATCAGTCCGGCGCCAAGAAAACCTATCCCCGACACCACCTGGGCAGCCACACGCGACGTATCCCTGACACCATCGGCAAAGCCATACATGGAGATGAGTGTAAACAGCGCTGACCCGACAGCCACTAAGAAGTGGGTACGGAAACCGGCGTCCTTGGCACGATAGTCACGCTCAAGGCCGATGATTCCACCTAATACCATTGCAACGATAAGGCGGAGGGTAATTTCAAAAAGGTTATTGTTCATAGCTCGTGAATGCTTAAAAGGAAAAAACAGCGGGATTCCCGTTTTTTATCAGAAATGTAATACGCTGTGCAAAGATAATTCAAAAATTTGACTTAGGTCAATAAAAATTGGAAAAATTACATAAGCGACTTTAAAATATTTGGCACGTAACGAAAATCTTAATAACTTTGCAGTGTCATTAAGAAAACAGAGGCATGCCGCGAGGCAAGCGAGTTTTCGATTTTTGATTATCATAATTATAGAAAGTTTAGGTTAGTAGATTGTTTCATATAGGTTTTTAGTTTTTAGGTTTAAAAGTTAGTTTTTAGGTTAGCACAAATCCCCATCTCTTAGCGAAGAGATGGGGATTTGTCATTTCTGTCTTATTTCACGTTTCCAACCTTTATCAGGTATTCAGCTATCTGCACTGCGTTGAGTGCGGCTCCCTTGCGTATCTGGTCGCCCGTGAGCCAGAGGGTGTAGCTGTTGTCGTCAGCGAGGTCCTTGCGCACACGTCCCACGTAGACATCGTCCTTTCCAGCACTCTCCAAAGGCATGGGGTAGACATACTGGTCATTGGGGTCGTAGACGAGGCTCACGCCGGGGGCCTTCTCCAGCGCCTCACGAATCTCCTCTATAGAAAGCGGTTTCTCGGTCTCAAACCATACGCTCTCGGAATGACTGCGGAGAGACGATACGCGGACGCAGGTGGCTGATGTACGCACATCGGAGTGCATAATCTTACGCGTCTCGTTAAACATCTTCATCTCCTCCTTGGTATAGTCGTTGGGCGTCATCTTGTCAATCTGCGGGATAACGTTATACGCCAGCTGGTGGGGGAACTTCTCTATCGTAGAGACATGACCTGTCTCCACCATCTCCTTATACTGCTGCTCCAGTTCCTTCATGGCAGCAGCACCAGCGCCAGAGGCACTCTGATAAGAGGCGATATGAATCTTCTTGATGTGGCTGAGCTTGTCAATCGGATTGAGCACCACTACCATCATGATAGTGGTACAGTTAGGATTGGCTATGATACCCTTGGGACGGTCCAAAGCATCCTCCGGGTTAATCTCCGGAACGACAAGGGGCACCTGGGGATCCATGCGCCACTGCGAGCTGTTGTCTATCATCACAGCGCCATACTTTGTGATGGTCTCGGCAAACTCTGCGGAAGTGCCACCACCGGCTGAAACAAAGGCGATGTCTACATCCTTGAAATCATCGTTGTGCTGAAGCTCCTTCACCGTGTACTCCTTGCCACGGAAAGTGTAACTGCGGCCCGCACTGCGCTTAGAACCAAACAACAGCAGGTCATCAATGGGAAACTCTCTTTCGGCAAGGATACGCAGGAACTCCTGTCCTACAGCACCGCTTGCACCAACAATTGCTACTCTCATACCTTAAATCTTTAACGGTTGTCTTTATACAGTTTTCTGTTTTCCAGTCACACCGGAGTCAGTAATAAACTGTTTGCCTTGCAAAATTACAATCTTTTATTCATTTTTGCTAACAAAAGAATAGTTTTTTACCTAATTTTGCCACGCTCTAAATAAAATGCATTACCTTTGTACAAAAATCTAACGTGCAACGACGCTTCTATGGCAAGTCTGGCAACATCTTTCCCTATCACAGACCCTACGCTGATCTTCTTCGTGGTTCTGCTTATCATCCTCTTTGCTCCTATCATCATGGGCAAGCTGAGGATACCGCACCTCATCGGCATGGTGTTAGCCGGTGTGCTGGTGGGAAAGTATGGGTTGAACATTCTGTCGCGTGATGCGTCGTTTGAGCTCTTTGGCCGCGTAGGACTTTACTATATCATGTTCCTCGCCTCCTTGGAGATGGACATGGAAGGTCTGCGGCGCAACAAATGGCGGACTCTCATCTTCGGTCTGCTGACGTTTGCCATTCCCTTCCTGCTCACCTACGTCATGGGCATCAGCATCCTTGGCTACACACCCATTGCCGCGCTGCTGTTGGGATGTGTCATGGCGTCCAACACCCTTGTCTCCTACCCCATCGTCTCCCGTTACGGCCTGCAACAGAAGCCGAGTGTCGTCCTCTCAGTAGGCTCCACGATGATAAGCCTCTTCCTGGCACTCGTCATCTTAGCCGCCTTAGTGGCCGGCAACGACGGCAAGTCCAATGTGCTGTTCTGGCTGTGGTTTGTGGTGAAGCTCGTGTTGTATGTCGCCGTCGTCCTGCTCGTTGTGCCAAGACTCACGCGGTGCTTTCTCCGGCGCTATAGCGACTCGGTCATGCAGTTTATCTTTGTCCTCTCCGTGCTGTTTCTCTGTGCCGCGTTGGCAGGCTTTGTAGGGCTGGAGGGTGTCTTCGGTGCTTTCTTCGCCGGACTTGTCCTCAACCGCTACATCCCGCCCGTGTCGCCGTTGATGAACCATATAGAGTTTATCGGCAACTCCCTCTTCATCCCCTACTTTCTCATTGGTGTGGGCATGCTCATCGATGTCCGGTTGCTCTTCCAAGGTGGCAGCATCCTCTTCATCGTGGCCTGCATTGTCTTCTTCGGCACCGTGGGCAAGGCCTTAGCCGCCTATATCGCCGCTTTCTTCTTCCGGCTGCCTACCGTAGCCGGGCATATGATGTTCGGTCTCACCTCAGCCCATGCTGCCGGAGCCATAGCCATGGTGATGGTGGGCATACGTATGCACAATGCCGACGGCAAGCCTCTCGTCGACGACGGCATGCTCAACGGCATCGTCATCATGATTCTCTTCACCTGCATCATCTCCTCCCTCGTCACGGAATGGGCATCCCGGGTCACCATTCTACGTGCCAAGCAACTGCCTGCCGACAACGTGTCCTATGATGATGAGCGCATCCTCGTTCCTGTCAAATATCAGGAATATGCCGACCGGCTGATGAGCATGGCCATCATGGCACGCAACCCGAAGCTGAACCGCCCCGTCGTGGCCATCAACGTTGTCTACGATGATGAGAACATGCGTGCCAACCAGGAGAAGGGGCAGCAGCTCCTTCGTCAGGTGCAGGAATATGCTGCAAGCAGCAATGTAGAAGTTGAGACACAGGTGCGTGTGGCAGCGAATATCGCCAATGGCATCAAGCACGCCTTCAAGGAGTTCCATGCCTCAGAGATTCTCATTGGCATGCACATGCACGAGAAGGTATCACCAAAGTTTTGGGGCCAGTTCCATCAGAGCCTGTTCAATGGCCTCAACCGCCAGATTATCATGGCACGCCTCTACCATCCCTTAGTAACCCTCAGGCGCATCGTCGTGGCAGTGCCATCACGGGCGCAGTATGAACCGGGATTCTACAGATGGATGGAGCGGTTGTCCAGAATATGCGAGAATCTGGAGTGCCGCGTGCAGTTCAATGGCCGCATGGACACCCTGCAGATGGTCAACCAGTTTGTCACCAACAAGCACCCCAATGTCCGCGCGTCATATGTCGACATGCCCCACTGGAATGAGCTGCCAAAACTGGCCTCCACCATCTCCGACGACCACATGTTCGTTGTCGTCGTAGCCCGCAAAGGCACCGTTTCCTACAAGGCTGCCATGGACCGGCTGCCGGAAGAGTTAACAAAATATTTCAATGGCAAGAACTTCATGATTATCTTCCCCGACCAGTATGGCGACGATAAGACGACCATGACCTTCGCCCAGTCGCAGCACACCGAGGAGCAATCGGCCTACGAGGCTGTAGCGGCATGGCTGCATAAAAAATTCCATAAAGTATGATAGACGTTAAGAATATTACCAAATCCTTTGGCAAGCTGCAAGTCCTCAAGGGCATCAACCTGCATTTAGACAAAGGCGAGGTGGTCTCCATCGTGGGGCCGTCGGGTGCCGGCAAGACAACCCTGCTGCAGATTATCGGAACCCTCGACAAGCCCGACAGCGGCTCTGTCGTCATCGACGGCACCGATGTCAGCAACCTCTCTCAGAAGAAGCTTGCCGACTTCCGCAATCTCAATATCGGCTTCGTGTTCCAGTTCCATCAGCTCCTGCCAGAGTTCACAGCACTGGAGAACATCATGATTCCGGCCTTCATAGCCGGTAAGAGCCATAAGGAAGCCAAGGTACGTGCCCAGGAGCTCCTCGACTTCATGGGGCTTGCCGACCGTGCTTCCCACAAGCCCAACGAGCTCTCTGGCGGTGAGAAACAGCGTGTGGCTGTTGCCAGAGCCCTTGTCAACAATCCAGCTGTCATCCTGGCCGACGAGCCTTCGGGCAGCCTTGACTCGAAGAATAAGGCCGAGCTACACCAGCTCTTCTTCGACCTTCGTGACAAATTCGGCCAGACCTTCGTCATCGTCACCCACGACGAGACCCTTGCCGCACTTACCGACAGAACGATACACATGAAGGACGGACAGCTCATAGGGCAGTCGGTGAAGACTGACAAGACAAAGGAGATACAACAGACCATTCAACCAAAAGAATCAGCGATATGATAAGACTTGGTGATTACAATACCTTAAAGGTTGTGAAGTTCGCCGTCCGCGACAATCCTCATGCCTACGGCGGCAAAGAGACTTTCGGTGTCTTCCTCGACGGTGGCCGCGAGGGCGACATCCTCATGCCACAGAAATATGTGCCCGAGGGCACCAAGGTGGGCGATAGCATCAAATGCTTCGTCTATCTCGACCAGGACGAGCGGCCTGTAGCCACAACAGAGACACCCTTGGCCAAGGTGGGCGACTTCGCCTTCTTAGAGTGCACATGGGTCAACGAATACGGTGCGTTCTTAGACTGGGGGCTGATGAAGGATCTCTTCTGCCCGTTCCGCGAACAGAAGAAAAAAATGGAGATGGGCGACAGCTACATCGTCTACATCCACATCGACGAAGAGAGCTACCGCATCGTGGCAACGGCAAAAGTTGACAAATACCTCAGTCCTGCCCATCCTACCGGCAACAACGCTGAGGAGGGCCTTGCCGTAGGCACTCCCGTCTCACTCTTGGTTTGGCAGAAGACAGACTTAGGCTTCAAGGTCATCGTCGACAACAAATACCAGGGCCTCATCTACCGCAACCAAATCTTCCGTCATGTCCAGACCGGTGACCGCATGACCGGCTACATAGAGAAGGTGCGTCCCGACGGCAAGCTCGACATCTCGCTCCAGCCCACCGGACGCAAGCAGACCATAGACTTTGCAGAGACCCTGATACAGTGGCTCAAAGACCATGACGGCTTTGCGCCCTTTGGCGACAAGAGCGCGCCCGACGACATCAAGCGCACCTTCCAAGTCAGCAAGAAAGTCTTTAAGAAAGCCGTCGGTGACCTTTACAAACGTCGCATCATCACCATCACCGACGATGGTATCCAGCTCGCCGACTGACCGTCGCGAATGGTGCTATATATAAATATGTGGAACAAGCAATAGGATATGCATCAAGTAGAGACCATAGTAGGCAGCGCCATGCGCCGGATGGGCCATGTCCCATCCCCCGCCACGTCGTCAGCCGCACATGAGACCTTCATCCTTGCACTGTCAGGGGGGCCTGACAGTGTGGCCCTGCTGCGTGCCCTTCTGTCACTCGGCTACGACGTCCATGCCGCTCATTGCAACTTCCACCTGCGTGGCGCCGAGAGCGACCGCGACGAGGAGTTCTGCAAGACGCTCTGTGAGAAGCTGCACGTCAGCCTGCATATCATCCATTTCGACACCTTCAGCTACGCTTCCCTCCATAAAGTGTCCATTGAGATGGCTGCACGGGAGCTCCGTTACAGATGGTTCACACAACTTGCTGCCGACATCAAGGCTACGGCAGTGTGCATCGCCCACCACCAGGACGACCAGGTAGAGACCGTACTCCTCAACCTCCTCCGAGGAACAGGACTGAGGGGACTAATGGGAATGCAACAAGAGATGATGTTGCATATTAGCAACGATCCGTTGCATGATGACGCTCCGGCCGCCATCTCTTTCCTCCGTCCTATGCTCGGCGCTAACGAGGCTCAAATCATGGACTACCTCAAAGAGTTAGGCCAGGACTATGTTATCGACAGCACCAACCTTGAGGATGATGCACAGCGCAACAAGCTGCGACTCTACATCATCCCCCTGCTTGAGAAAGTCAACCCCGCCGTCAAGCGCAACATCATCCGTATGACAGAGAACCTCACCGACATCGACGCCATCGTCGAGGAGAGTCTCAACCGGGCCAAAGAGAAAGCTGCTCTAACATACACCGACGATAGCCCCTTCGCCATCAATGGTATCCGCAGAGTCGACATGACGGTTGTCAACAGCTATCCCGCTCCGCTGACGTTGCTGTGGAGTCTGCTCGCACCTTTAGGCTTCAACCGCCCACAAGTGACAGAGATAGCCTCCTCTACAGAGGACAACAAAGAGTGGACAAGTCCAAGCTGCATCCTCATCCGCAGCCACCAGTGTCTGACCATCGCCAGCCGGCAAGAGTGGGAGCAGCCAATACCGACATTCGTGATTCCCGAAGAGGGACTCTACAACTTCATGGGCAGGCACATCCGTTTGCGTAGAGTCTGCGTCAGCAAGGACTTTCAGGTCAGCAAATCCCCCTACCGTGTCTGTCTTGATGCCGATGCTGTCCATTTCCCCCTCACCCTCCGCGCCGCCAAGGCCGGCGACCGTCTCACGCCCTTCGGCATGCATGGCAGCAAGCTTGTCAGCGATTTCCTCAAAGACCGGAAACGCAACATCGTCAGGCGGCACCGACAACTCGTCCTGACAGATACGGAAGGCAACATCCTGTGGCTCGTAGGAGAGACCATCTGTGAGAAGTACAAGATTAATCCTCACACAAGCACGGGAGCACTCGTCATAGAGATAGAATAACATCAAGCAAAACAGACCCATGCCCGCAAATCGAATCATAGAAAAGATTTTTCGCAAGGAGCGCCATGACGTGGCACTTGTGCTGTCCAGTGGCGGTGCACGTGGACTGGCCCACGTGGGTGCCATCGACGCACTCCTTGCCAACGGCTATCACATCACGTCGGTAGCAGGAACCTCCTTTGGCAGCATTGTGGCGGGAATGTATGCTTCCGGTCATTTCGAGGACTTCAAGGCCTGGATGGCGGACGTCGACCGACGCCGCATGCGACAGCTTACCGACTACAAGTTGTCGCTGAACTCCATCGTCAAAGGTGAGCGCGTCATCAACGCCATGAAAGAGATTGCTCCCGACAGAGATATAGAGACCCTCGACATTCCCTTCTGCGCCGTCGCCACTGACTGGAAGACGGGCCGGGAAGTCGTTTTCAACAAAGGCAGCATGTGGCAAGCCATCCGTGCCTCGATTTCTGTACCAGGGTATTTTGCTCCCTTGGAGATTGATGACAAGATTCTCATTGATGGCGGCATCACCAATCCCCTGCCTTTAGACCGTGTCTACCGCTCCGGCCACGACATCCTCGTCGGCGTCAACGTCAGTGGACATGACTACGGACGCATCTGGCAGCGCAAGGAAGCTGAGCGACTGCATCAGATTCGCAACTCCAAGGCTCTGGCCTTCCTCACACGGCTCCTCGACGTGGGACAGACACCGACACTCAACTACTACACCCTCCTCGACCAGACCATTTCCATCGCTATCGCGCAGAACGCAAGACGCGCCATACAGATAACGCCTCCCGACATCCTTATCGACATTCCCATGAAGCGGTTCGGGGGAAGCGACTACGACAAATACGAACTTATACGGGAAGTTGGAGAGAAGAAGACCGTCAAAGCAATAGAGAAATTCAGGAAATAGATCAAAAAAAGGTGGACTATCAAAATAGCCCACCTTTTTTATTTATTTTCGCTTCTTCGCATTGAAAGTCGGCAGGCTACTGCCGGCATGACTGTAAGCCACCAACTGAATGGTGAATCGCAGCACCGAGTAAGCCGGTATACTGCCCGATGCCGTCTCACCGTAGCCTAACGTCCAAGGGATGTAGACCTCCCACTTGTCACCGATATGCATATACTGCAAGGCCGTGGCGAAGCCTGGAACGAGCGAGCTCACAGCAAAGTCATTGACAGCCGCCTGACTGTCAGGCAGGTTGTAGGGGTTGTTGGTGTCGAAGACATAACCCTCTGGATACTGGGCCGTAGGTATCAGCCGACCGGTGTATCTCACGCGGACAGAGTCGGTATACAATGGGCAACCGGAGCCTGTGCCCTCGTTGAGAACATTGACAATGATATAGTCGGTCTTGCCAAGCGTTGACAGCGAACTCTCCAGACTATATTTTCTAATAATCTTCCACGAGGCATTGCCTGCCGCCACCTTCGCCTGGGTGTCAGCATAGATGCTGTCCCAGTAAGCGGCGTTGGCTTTCTGCCACGCATCGCCGCTGTTGTCATCGTCATCAGAACATGACGCCGCCAACAACAGCATCAGCGGGCAGAGAAGAAGTGTTAAATATTTGATGTTCATAAATATAAGGAGTGTTTCGTAGCGACCTACAGGTCCTTGATGTCATTGGCGAGCTTCTTGAGCACGCTGGTGATGCTCACGCGCTCCTCGATGATGCCGAGGAGTTCGTCGACCGACACGCGCTCCTGCTCCATAGTGTCACGGTGGCGCAGCGTCACGGTATTGTCCTCAAGGGTCTGACCGTCGACAGTGATGCAGTACGGCGTACCAATGGCATCCTCACGACGATAGCGCTTACCGATAGAGTCCTTGGCATCGATATGTGTTGTGAAGTGGAACTTCAGCATGTCCTGAATCTCCTGAGCCTTCTCCGGCAGACCATCTTTGTTGACAAGGGGCAGCACCGCACACTTGATAGGAGCCAGAGCTGCGGGCAGGCTGAGAACGACACGTGTGGAGCCATTCTCCAGTTTCTCCTCGTTGTAAGCATGGCAGAGAACAGAGAGGAACATACGGTCCACACCAATGGAGGTCTCCACATCGTAGGGCACGTAACTCTCGTTCTTGTCAGGATCGAAATAGCGCATCTTGGTGCCGCTGAACTTCTCGTGCTGAGAGAGGTCGTAGTTGGTACGGCTGTGGATACCCTCGACCTCCTTGAAGCCGAACGGCATCTTGAACTCGATGTCGGTAGCAGCGTTGGCATAGAAGGCCAATTTCTCATGGTCATGGTAACGGTAGTTCTCATCACCCATGCCCAGGGCCTCATGCCAGGCCAGACGTGCCTTCTTCCAATACTCGAACCACTTCATCTCAGTGCCGGGCTGGCAGAAGAACTGCATCTCCATCTGCTCGAACTCGCGCATACGGAAGACAAACTGGCGGGCCACAATCTCGTTACGGAAAGCCTTACCAATCTGTGCGATACCAAACGGCAGCTTCTGGCGCGTGGTGCGCTGCACATTGAGGAAGTTGACGAAGATGCCCTGAGCGGTCTCAGGACGAAGATAAATCTTATTGGTTGTACCGGCGGTAGAGCCTATCTCAGTGGAGAACATCAGGTTGAACTGGCGCACGTCAGTCCAGTTCTTGGTACCGCTGATGGGGTCTACGATACCCTCGTCGAGGATAATCTGCTTGAGCTCGTCGAGATCAGGACCCTGCATGGCTTTGGTATAACGCTCGTGAAGGGCGTCACGCTTCTGCTGATGCTCCAAGACACGGGGGTTGGTGGCACGGAACTTAGCCTCGTCAAAAGCATCGCCAAACTTCTTGGCGGCCTTCTTCACCTCTTTATCTATCTTCTCATCATACTTGGCAATCTGGTCCTCGATGAGGTTGTCGGCACGATAGCGCTTCTTAGAGTCGCGGTTGTCAATAAGCGGGTCGTTGAAAGCATCGACATGGCCACTGGCTTTCCACACCGTGGGGTTCATGAAGATGGCGGCATCGATACCTACGATATTGTTATGGAGGAGCACCATGGAATCCCACCAGTACTTCTTGATATTGTTCTTCAGCTCTACGCCATTGGGTCCGTAGTCATAGACGGCGGCAAGGCCCTCAGGATAAATTTCAGAACTTGGGAACACAAAGCCATATTCCTTACAATGGCTCACAATCTTCTTGAATACATCTTCTGCCATGATTTCTTAGCTATAAATTTACAATTTCCTGCAAAGTTACGGCTTTTTACTCGATAATTGTCGTGTTTTGCGTTAAAATAGAGTAAGAAGCCGCTTTCCACTCCCTAATAGCTAAGAGAATGCGCGGCAAATGCCACAGATATCTGCGGCAAATGCCAACGACATCCACGGCAAATGCCAACGACATCCGTGGCAAATGCCAGCGATATCCGTGGCAAATGCCGTACATATTCCGGAGACACACATTGCGCCAGTATAGCAGTGCCTCTGTAATTTCCCATCATTTTTCCGTATATATCCCGAGCATTTTGTTTTTTTTTCGTAACTTTGCATAGATAGGGCTTCCTATGCCCTTAACGCAACAAAAATATATCAATGGACGACGATAAGACAAACAACAACAATCCTCAGGACGATGAGGAGCTGACCGTAGACCAGCACTCGGACTATAAGCCTGCCGACCGCTTCGACGCCTCTGCCGTACACCATCTGTCGGGAATGTATAAGAACTGGTTCCTCGACTATGCATCGTACGTCATCCTCGAACGTGCCGTGCCACATATCGAGGATGGTCTGAAGCCCGTACAGCGCCGTATTCTCCACACCATGAAGCGTATGGACGATGGCCGCTACAATAAGGTGGCCAATATCGTGGGCGAGACGATGAAGTTTCACCCGCATGGTGACGCCTCCATCGGCGACGCCCTCGTACAGCTCGGCCAGAAAGACCTGCTCATCGACACACAGGGCAACTGGGGCAATATCCTCACCGGTGACCGCGCTGCTGCTCCACGATATATCGAGGCGCGGCTCTCGAAGTTTGCCCTTGAGACGGTCTTCAACCCCAAGACAACGGAATGGCAGCTCTCCTACGACGGTCGCAACAAGGAGCCTATCACCCTGCCGGTGAAGTTCCCACTGCTGCTGGCTCAGGGCGCTGAGGGCATTGCCGTGGGTCTGTCGTCGAAAGTGCTGCCCCACAACTTCAACGAGCTCTGTGATGCCGCCATCAGCTATCTCAAAGGCAAGGACTTCCACCTCTACCCCGACTTCCCCACAGGTGGCGCCATTGACGTATCGAAATACAACGACGGCCAGCGCGGGGGCGTGGTGCGCGTCAGAGCCAAGATAGAGAAGTTGGATTCCAAGACCCTCGTCATCCGTGAGGTGCCGTTCAGCAAGACGGCTGCCTCTCTCCAGGACTCCATCACAAAAGCCATCGAGAAGGGTAAGATAAAAGCCCGCAAAGTCATCGACATGACAGCGCGCCAGGTAGAGATACAGGTGCAGCTGGCACCCGGTGTTTCGCCCGATAAGACCATTGACGCCCTCTATGCCTTCACCGACTGCGAAATCAACATCTCGCCCAACTGCTGCGTCATCGAGGACGACAAGCCCCAGTTCCTCACCGTCAGCGATGTTCTGCGCCATTCCACCGACCGCACCATGGGCCTGCTGCGCAAGGAGTTGGAGATACGCAAAGGCGAATTGCAAGAACAGCTCTTCTTCTCGTCCTTGGAGCGCATCTTCATCGAGGAGCGCATGTATAAGGAGAAGAAGTTTGAACAGGCTCCCAACCAGAAAGCTGTGTTGGCATTCCTCGACGAGAAGTTCACTCCGTGGAAGCCAAAGCTTATCCGCGAGGTGCGCGATGACGACTACCTGCGTCTCTTAGAGATAAAGATGCAGCGCATCCTGAAATACAACAAGGAGAAAGCCGATGAGCTCATTGCCAAGATAAAGGCTGAGATAAAGGGTATCGAGCACGACCTGGCCCATATGACCGATGTCACGATAGCTTGGTTCCAGCATCTGAAGGAGGTCTACGGCAAAGAGCACCCGCGCCTCACTGAGGTGCGCTCCTTCGACACCATCGAGGTGACGAAAGTCGTGGAAGCCAACGAGAAACTCTATATCAACCGTCAGGACGGATTTATCGGCACAGGACTGAAGAAAGACGAGTTTGTGTGCAACTGCTCCGACCTCGACGACATCATCATCTTCTACCGCGACGGCAAATACAAGGTCATCAAGGTGGCCGACAAGATCTTTGTCGGCAAGAACGTGCTGTGGGTGCAGGTCTTCAAGAAGAACGACACCCGCACCATCTATAATGTCGTCTACCGTGACGGCAAGCACGGCCCCTACTGGATCAAGCGCTTCAATGTGACGAGTATCACGCGCGACCGTGAGTATGACCTCACCCTCGGCACGCCAGGCTCCCGCATCATGTACTTCACCGCCAACCCCAACGGTGAGGCCGAGACCATCAAGGTGACCCTCGACGTCGATGTGACGAAGAAGAACCAGAACATCTTCCTGGAGAAGGACTTCTCCGACATCCTTATCAAAGGTCGTGCTGCCCGCGGCAACCTGCTCACCAAGCACAGCGTCCACCGTATCACGCTCAAGAGCCGTGGCCACTCCACCCTCGGCGGCCGCAAGGTGTGGTTCGACCACGATGTCAAGCGCCTCAACTACGAAGGGCATGGCGAGCTCCTCGGCGAGTTCTACGACGGCGACAGCATCCTCGTCATCCTCGACAACGGAGAATATCATATCACGGACTTCGACCTGAACAACCATTTCGAGGACAATATCAAGCTGATAGAGAAATACGACCCGCACAAGGTGTGGACCGCTGTCCTCCTCGATGCCGACAACAGCGGCTATCCCTATCTCAAACGGTTCCTCATGGACGCCTCGAAACGTCCGCAGAACTACCTCGGCGACAACACCGACAACCAGCTTCTGCTACTCACCGATACCCCCTACCCCAACATCCGGGTCACCTTCGGCGGTGCCGACAGCGTCCGCCCACCTATGGAGATTGACGCCGAGCAGTTTGTCGGTGTCAAGGGCTACAAGGCCAAGGGTAAGCGCATCGCTACATGGCAGGTGGAGAAGGTGGAAGAACTGGAGCCTCTGCGACAGCCCGAAGATACCAACGACAAAGACACGCCCAGCACTCCTCCTGACGACAGCAACGAGGACCCTGATGCCGGGAAAAGCCGGCAGCAGGTCATAGACGAGATGACAGGACAGTTAAACCTTTTCAACGATGATAATTAAGGTCATAGCGACAATGCTTCTCTGCCTCCTCCCGCTCTTAGCCTCGGCCCAGCGGGAGAAGGCGAGTCTGATAGGCGTGGGATATACATCCATCCTTGACACCTATCTCTCGCAGGAGACAGCCAAAGGTACCGAGGTGAGATATGCATGGGAGAAAGCCAACCGCAAGCTGTCGAAAGCCGACAGCACGGCTCTGCGCCACTGGTCGACCTATGTCTCGCAGGATGTCTTTGCTTCCTTTGCGGGCACACGCGGCAACGACAACTCCTTTCTCGGCGCCATGTACAACCTCCGCTTCGGCTGGCATTATAACTTCGACCTGCCGTCGGACATCAACGTGCGTGTCGGCGGACTCGCTGACGTGGCTTTGGGCGGACTCTACAACACCCGCAACAGCAACAACCCCGCACAGGCCAGGGCTGCGCTGAGCATAGACCCTGCCCTCATGGCGACGTGGCATTTTCGCATCAAGAACCGCCCCTTTGCCCTGCGCTATGAGGCTGCCATGCCGCTCATCGGCATCGCCTTCTCGCCCAACTACGGGCAGTCGTATTACGAGATATTCACACGCGGCAACTACGACCACAACATCGTCTTCACATCACCTTTCTCGGCGGTGCAGTTCCGGCAGTTGCTCACCTTCGACTTCCGACTCTGGCATACCACGTTCACCATCGGGTATCTCGGCGACATCCGGCAGATGGACGCCAACAACCTGAAATACCATCAGTATTCGCATAACATCATGATAGGATGGAGATATTGAGAAAACTTTCTTTCTGTCTGCTCGCCGTCCTGCTCTTCGGCAGCTGCGTCACTGAGGACGAGTTCAGCGACTCGCCGTCGGGCAATTTCGAGGCGCTATGGAAAATCATGGACGAGCACTACTGTTTCTTCCAGGAGAAGGGCATCGACTGGGACGCTGTCCATGCTGTCTACGCCCCACGCTTCAACAATGGCATGACAGAGAGCCAGCAGTTGGAAGTGCTTGGCGACATGCTCGCCGAGCTCAAAGACGGACATGTCAACCTCTTTGCCTCCTTCGACTACAGCCGCTACTGGGGGTTCCATGAGAACTACCCGTCCAACTACAGCGACTCCCTCGTCCGTCGCTATCTCGGCACTGACTACCGCATTGCCAGCGGTCTGAAATACCGCATCCTTGACGACAACATCGGCTACATCCGGTGCGCTACCTTTGAGAACACCTTCGGCGCCGGCAACCTCGACGACATCCTGCTCTATCTCCAACCCTGCCTCGGCCTCATCATCGACGTCAGAGACAACGGTGGCGGCATGCTCACCTCTGCCGAGACCTTGGCGGCCCGCTTCACCGACAACGAGCTCCTCGTGGGGTATATGCGTCATAAGACGGGGAAGGGCCATAACGACTTCTCCGGCTTGGAGGAGCAGCGGCTCAAGCCTGCTAAGGGCGTGAGATGGCACAAGCCCGTCGTCGTCATCACCAACCGCAGCGTCTTCTCCGCTGCCAACGAATTTGTGAAATACATGCGCTGCTGCCCCAATGTCACCATCGTGGGCGACAACACCGGTGGAGGCGCCGGCCTGCCTTTCTCCTCAGAGATTCCCAACGGCTGGAGCATCCGCTTCTCCGCCTGCCCGATGTACGACAAGAACTTGCAGAGCACTGAGGGCGGCATGGAGCCCGACGTCAGAGCCTCGCTCTCGGAATACGGCTTCGTCTATGGTTATGACACTATCATAGAGACGGCAAGGGCCATCATCAACAGAAAATAAACTTATCTGCCACCCCAGCATAACAATAACAACCTATGAACCAATACGCAGAAATCATATCCCGGCAGACGGGCATCCGTGCCGAGCAGGTGGAGGCCGTCATCGACCTCCTTGATGCCGGTGCCACCATCCCTTTCATCAGCCGCTACCGCAAGGAGGCCACGGGCAACCTTAACGAGGTGCAGGTGGCGCTCATCAGTGACCTCTATGAGAAGCTCAAGGAGCTGAACAAGCGCAAGGAGACGATTCTTAAAACCATCGAGGCGCAGGGCAAGCTCACTGACGAGCTCCGACACCGCATCGAAGCTTCGTGGAATGCCACGGAGATAGAGGATATCTATATGCCTTTCAAGCCCCGCCGCCGCACACGCGCCCAGGTGGCCCGGGAGCAGGGTTTGGAGCCGTTGGCACGCGTCATCCTCTTCCAGAAAGAGCACTACCCCGATATGGCGGCCCATAAGTTTGTCAAAGGCGATGTCAAGGATGTCGAGGCCGCTATCAAAGGGGCCCAGGACATCATCGCCGAAGATATCAGCATGAACGAGGGCACACGCCAGACCGTGCGCAAGGCATTCCAGCGGGAGGCTGTCATTGCCTCTCGCGTCATACCGAAGATGAAAGATGAGGACAAGGCGCAGAAATACAGCGACTACTTCGCCTTCAGCGAGGAGCTGCGCCGCTGCTCCTCCCACCGGCTGTTGGCTATGCGCCGCGGTGAGGCCGAGGGTGTGCTGCGCGTGAGCATCACTATCGACGACGAGGACTGCACCGACCGTCTGAAACGCTACTGGGTGCATGGCTTCGGACCCTGCCAGACACTCGTCGGCGAGGCTGTGGAGGACAGCTACAAACGACTCATAGAGCCGTCCATTGAGAACGAGTTCAACGCCCTGAGCAAGGAGAAAGCCGACGACGAGGCCATCCAGGTCTTCAAGGAGAATCTGCGGCAGCTGCTCCTCGACCCACCCCTCGGACAGAAACGTGTTATGGGTGTAGACCCCGGCATCCGCACCGGGTGCAAGGTCGTCGTCCTCGACGCCCAGGGCAACCTGCTCTACCACGATGTCGTCATGGCCGTGGGCTCGGCAGCGTCCGGCAACGCCCTTGGCAAATTCTCCGACATCGCGCATAAATGGCGCGTGGAGGCCATCGCCTGCGGCAATGGTACGGCGTCGCGGGAGACCGCTGACATCCTACGGCAGATTGCCGACATCCCCACCTACGTCGTCTCCGAGGACGGCGCCAGCATCTACTCGGCATCAGAGACGGCACGCGAGGAGTTCCCCAACGAGGACGTCACCGTGCGCGGTGCCGTGAGCATCGGCCGACGGCTCATGGACCCCTTGGCTGAGCTCGTGAAGATAGACCCGAAGAGCATCGGCGTGGGACAGTACCAGCACGATGTCGACCAGACAAAACTCAAGCACAGCCTCGACCAGACCGTGGAGCTCTGCGTCAACGCCGTCGGCGTGGATGTCAACACCGCCTCGAAGAATCTGCTGACCTACGTCTCTGGCTTGGGACCCGTGTTGGCACAGAACATCGTGGACTACCGCAAGGAGAACGGTGCCTTCACCTCGCGCGCCGAACTGAAGAAGGTGCCGCGCCTCGGTCCCGCCGCCTTCCAGCAGTGTGCGGGCTTCCTGCGCATCCCGGGGGCTAAGAATCCCCTCGATGCCAGTGCCGTCCATCCCGAGAGCTACGCCATCGTGGAAAAGATGGCTGACGACTGTGGTTGCTCTGTGGCCGACCTTATCAAGAAGCCGGAGGAGCGAAAGAAGATAGACATCCGCCGCTATGTGTCGAAGACAGTAGGACTCCCCACCCTCACCGACATCATGAAGGAGTTGGAGAAGCCGGGCCGCGACCCGCGTGGCAAAGCCGAAACCTTTGAGTTCGACCCGCGGGTGCATACGCCTGAGGACCTCGTACCGGGAATGGAGCTGCCGGGCATCGTTACCAACATCACCAACTTCGGCGCCTTCGTCGACATCGGCGTGCACCAGGATGGTCTCGTTCACATCTCGCAGCTTGCCAACCACTATGTCAAGGATCCCAACGATGTCGTCAAGCTCCACCAGCACGTCACCGTGAAGGTCTTGGAGGTGGACCGCCGGCGCCACCGCATCTCGCTGACGATGAGGGGATAAAAGGTGGTGGCAGATTTTCTGCAATAGATAATCATGATAGCTGATTTTCTGCAATAGATAATCATGATAGCTGATTTCCCGCAATAGACAATCAGGAAGTGGAATGATTGAAGAAATCACCTCAAAATTTTGCGGTTACGGGATTTCTTCTTAACTTTGCAAAACCGTTAGCCATCAACTTTGCAAGCGCTCATGTGCTAACGGTCTTGCTTCTTGCGCCTGTGGCGGAATTGGTAGACGCGCTAGACTTAGGATCTAGTTGCTCACGCAGTGCAGGTTCGAGTCCTGTCAGGCGCACATAAATTAATGCCAAGCAACTGAATATCAGAAGCTTGGCATTTTAAGTTTGAAATATTGGCGACAGAGTGGCGACATATTACAGCTGAAGCACTATGTAATTACATGAAGCACGATGAAATGCAAAGCTCCTTCACCTCTTTAGCTATGGCTTCATGAACTAAATCAATAGTAACCTCTTCTATGGAGCGGATTACGATGCAAATGGTTTCGAAGCTTCCACCGAAGCGTATGGATATGCCCAGTAACGCTATTTGTTCTTTGGCGATACCCAAAGTATATCTACGTGAAGAAGGAATAAAAAGCCCTTATGCATCTACTTGGTTCAGCTACGGCAAGCGTAGCCTTTCGATGCATAAGGGCTTCATGTTGTTATTGACCTTCCTGCTATTTCACGAGTATCTTGATGCTTTTCCTGCCTACCTTGCAGATGACAACATGCTCGGATGTGACGATGCTGGCAGTGCCGTTGTTAACTTTTTCTGCGCCAATCAGTTTGCCGTCAATGGAATAAAACTCCACCTTCGCGCCATCGCTAAGACCGCTGACGGTAACGATACCGCCCTCGGCAGCTACTACCACACCACGCATCTTTGCCGCACTGATGTCGTCGGTCGCAATTTTTTTGATATTTTTGAATTTCTGCCAACCATAAGCCGCTTGATAAGCGGCGACGTCAGGAACATAAAGCGTACTATTCGAATAAGTATCATCATCAAAAGCTCTGAAACCAACAGAAGGCGGATTGGGATTTTCACAAATTATGCTTAACAGACCGGTGCAGCCAATAAAGCAACCGTAGTCCAGGGATGTCACGGAAGAGGGGATATCAATACTTGTCAGACCGGAACAACCATGAAAACAGTAATCACCCAGCGATGTCACGGACGAGGGGATATCAATACTTGTCAGAGCGGTGCAGTCTTCAAAGCAACTGTATCCCAGCCTTGTCACGGACGAGGGGGATAGTTATACTTGTCAGACCGGAGCAGTAGGAAAAGCATTCGTCACCAAGCGCGGTGACCGTATATTCAACACCGCCATCCGTAATTTTCTCGGGTACTTTTATGTCCCCACTATAATGATAAGATCCAGTAACAAGCGTGGCTTCCTTCGAAACCGTATCCACACAGAATTCCAAGCCATCAACTGTCACATACTTTTGATCCGAGTTATCCATTCCTATGATCTGTCAAAGGCAAGTGTGGCTGACAAAAGGATTGAGACAATATTCTCACAACTTACAGACCAGTTCTTAGTCATCAGGAACTACGCGAAAATAACGAATGGTTTGTTTGCCAGAATCAAGATAAACATAATAAAGACGGTTTCATGTTTTTTCTCCCTCTTTTTTTCTTTTTCTTATCTATAAGTAGGTGTTCAAAATTAATCGCATCTATGAATCTTATAAAATAGAATTATTGAGCCATAGAGGGCTTTAAAATCTACAAAAAACCGGCTTAAAAAGAGAAATCAGGTTATCTTGGTCTGATTTTTCCATTTTTAGACCCGCCTATGTTATTATTATAAAAAGGTAAGGAGTAATTTTGCGACAGACAACGAAACAACATGTCCTAAAAATTAAAAACAAGAACAAATACATGAACAAAAAGAAAGAATTGTGGAAGACTCTGTTGCTCTCGGCCATCATCTTTGCGCCCTTGCAGGCTAATGCGCAAGACATTGAGGCAACGCTGCTCCTCAAGCAGCCCGGCAACAAGGCAGTGACTCATCAGCTACATCTTAATAATGGAAGATATGAGGCTAAAGGCACACACCTTCCGTTGCAGATATCGCAAACCGTTACCGCCGACGGCGACGACAAGATTGTGACCATAAACTTGAAGGCTGATGCCGATGTCTACTTCAACTTTGGCGCACAGCTCGCCACTGGTCTCAGCACCGAGGGTAGCGAGTTTTATCTGCCTGGCTTCTGGTATCATCGCAACCTGCGTTCGCCCAAAGAGGCCCCCTCATTTGCAACAAGCACCAGTTGGAATTTCCGCGACGACCGCCTTTCAACCCCCCTCACCAGCGTGTATAACACCACTACGGGTTCAGGCTGGAGCGTGTTGCGTGTAGAGAAAGGTTCGGCCGACGTGCAAACACAGCACACCAAGGGCGAGATTATTCTTCAGGGCAATACCACCATCGGTTATTTAGGTTTTGATAACGAGACAGGCAAGACCAAGCTCACCTTCGGTTATCCTTATGTTGAAAGCCCTCGCCGCTACATTCGTAAGCTCACCTTGGCCCCTTCGGTAACATCGTTTGTGAAGATGCAGGCAGGCGAGAGCAAGACCCTTACTTGGCGCATACATAAAACCAAGGCCGCCTCATACGGCGACTTCGTAGCCCACACATGGCAGTATTGTTTCGACCAGATGCAGCCGCAGCCACTGAAGCAATCGCTCAGCGCCGACGAGGTAAAGAGCCAGTTGTGCAATTACTTCCGCGAATCGTATATCTCTGAGTTTCCGCTGAAATATAATTCAGGGATAACCCTTCTTACAGACGATTGCAAACCCTCGCGCGAGGTGCAGATAGGCTTCTGCGGCCGCGTGTTGCTCAACGCCTTCAACGAGGTAGAGTGGGGTGAGGCACATGGCGATAAGCAGTTGGTAGACATGGGGCATAGCATTATCAAGAGTTTTATGCAAAATGGCTTTACCGATGCAGGCTACTTCTTCGACTTTGTCAACTTCAACCACGGCATGCCGCAGAGCAAGGATGTGAAACACTCTATCCGCCAGCAGAGCGAGGCCGTATATGCCATGCTTCATTATCTGAAATATGAGCGTCAGCACGGACGTCAGCATAAAGAGTGGGAACAGAAGATGCGCACCTTGCTCAACAACCTCCTTGCCCTGCAGAAGCCCGACGGCAGCTTTGCACGTAAATATAATGATGCGGGAGCCGACATCGATGCCTCGGGTGGTAGCACGCCTTCGGCCACCTCTACCTTGGTGATGGGCTGGAAATACTTTGGCGACAAGCGCTACCTGGCAGCTGCCAAGCGCACCGTTGAATATGTTGAGCGCAACATCATCTCGAAGAGCGACTACTACTCGTCAACCCTCGACGCCAACTGTGAAGACAAAGAGGCTGCCATTGCCGCTGTTACCTCTACCTATTATCTGGCTATGGTTACCAAAGGCAAAGAGCGTGCCCACTATATCGACCTGTGCAAGCAGGCTGCCTATTTTGCCATGTCGTGGTATTATACATGGGATGTGCCCTTCGCACAGGGCCAGATGTTGGGCGATGTCAACTTCAAGTCGCGTGGCTGGAGCAACGTATCGGTTGAAAACAACCATATCGACGTGTTCGTGTTCGAGCTGCCCCACATTGTGAAGTGGCTGGCTGGCGTTACGGGCGAAGAGCGTTTTGCAAAGATGTACGACGTTATCTACTCGTCGCTCTGCCAGCTGATGCCCACCGACGAGCACCACTTCGACATTGCAAAGAAAGGCTTCTATCCCGAGGTGGTGCAGCACACCACATGGGACTATGGCCACAATGGAAAAGGTTTTTATAACAATCTCTTTGCTCCAGGCTGGACCACTGCCTCGCTGTGGGAACTCTACTCGCCTGAGCGCACAGTAAATTTCCTTAAATAAGTAAATACTGAAAACGAGATAAATACAAATGTTTAGCATGTTTGCCGGTGTAGCATAAACGTTGCATTGGCAACATGCCAAAACTAAGAAGACGGTGATTAATAGTCCAGATGTTGTGATTTATTCGTAATTTTGCATAACGAATAACCTATACTAAAATTCTTATGAGTAAGAATCATGTCATCATTTGTATGCTAACATTGTTTGCTTGGCTCCTTCCCGAGCCCAGCCAGGCCAACTATATGTTTAAGCATTATGGTGTAGAGACAGGTCTCTCGCAGAGCACCGTTTTCACCGTTATACAAGATCGCACAGGCTTTATCTGGTTAGGAACCAAGGAAGGCTTGAATCGTTTCGACGGCACCTCTTTTAAAATATATCGTGCTCATAACGACGAGCATAGTTTACGAAGCAATATTGTCACCTCGCTCTTTGAAGATGTGAAAGGCAATATATGGGTGGGTACTGACATTGGTGTATGGATATACAACCCTATGACCGACGCCTTTAGCCATTTCAGTGTAAAGACTGCTGGTGGAACGCGCGTTACCAATTCGGTAAGCTACATCACTGGTAATAACCAGTATATATACATTGCTGCCAACGAGCAGGGAGTATTTCGTTATAACTTAAAAGAGAATACTCTGACCAACAATCCGCTCACTGGCTATAGTAATGTAGTGGGTATGGCTTTGGGCAAAGATAATCGTATATGGTTAGGACTGTTTGGTACCGGACTGTACAGCGCCGACCTCTCCTTACGACATCTGCAACCCTTTGTGGCTGCTGATGGCAGTCAGCCCTTTGCTGGCGATATTGTATCGTCAATATTGAGCTATTCGCCCGACTGCCTCTTTGTGGGTGCCAACCGCCGTGGCCTGTGCGAGATAAACATGGCCACACGCCAGTGCAACACCATTGTCGACCGCTACGATGGCAAGACCCTCTTTGTGCGCATGGTGGCACAGAAGCAAAACGAGGTGTGGGCAGCATCAGAGATGGGACTGTTCATCTATAACGTGGCCACACGCGCCATTAAGCATCTCATGTATAATCCCACCGACCCCTTCTCATTATCCGACAACCCCCTTTATTGTCTATTTCAAGATCGCGATGGTGGTATGTGGGCAGGCTCTTACTTTGGCGGTGTAAACTATCTGCCTAACACCTACCCACTGTTTGAACGCTTTGTGCCACAGGGCAATATGCACGGCCGCCGTGTGCGAGAGATTGTGCAAGACCGCGATGGACGTATATGGATAGGTACCGAAGACGAGGGTCTAAACTATATGAACCCACTGACGGGCGAAATAAAGTATGTAGCTGAGAGCGAGAAATTTCCTAACATTCATGGTCTGTGTGTTGATGGCGACCGCTTGTGGGTGGGCACCTTCTCATACGGTCTGCGCGTTATCGACACCCGCACCCAGCGCGTGGTGCGCACCTATACAGCCAGTAAGGCTTCTGGCTCGCTGCGCGACAACACCATTCTCAGTATCACTCGCGCTCCTGATGGGTCTATCTACCTCGGCACCATACGTGGCCTGTGCCGATACAACGCTGCTACCGATAAGTTCGACTACATTGCCAGCATACCCCCAATATTGGTCAACTATGTTACCTTCGACACGAAAGGAACGTTGTGGGTGGCCACACAAGCCAATGGCGTGTATATGCTGCCGCGTGGTGGTAGCAAATGGCAACGCTTTGCCCCCTCTACCCGCTGCGGTATGACCTCAAATATAGCTCTCTCGGTGTTTGAAGACAGCGAAGGCACCATCTGGATCACTACGCAGGGTGGTGGCGCCTATCGTTACGACCGTGCCGATAACAAGATGAAACGCTTTACGGTGGGCCGCAACGACATAGGTTCAACCATCTTCCGCATAGCCGAAGACCACCAGGGCAGCCTGTGGTTTACCACCTATAAAGGCCTTGTCAACTACAACCCCGCCACCAAGCAGCTGCGCAACTACAGCAACAACATCTTGCTGCTCGATAACCACTTCAACTACAACTCGTCGCTTGTAGCCAATGATGGCAAAATATACTTGGGTAGCCTGAGCGGCATGATACGCTTTGCACCTGAAAAGCTGAACAAGAAAGTCAAGCTGCCGCCCCTCGTGGCCACGCAACTTAATATAGGCAACGAGGCAGTGAACAACTTTAGCCCCGACTCGCCCCTTGAAAAGAACATCGTGTTCACACACGAGCTGTCGTTGGCTCACTGGCAAAACTCGTTCTCGCTGCATGTGGTGCCCCTCGACTATACCAATGCCTTGGGCTTGGAGATAGAGTATAAGCTTGAAGGCTTTGACAGCGACTGGCAGCCCATGCGCTCTGACCACATCATTGCTTACAGCAACCTGCCTACGGGCAGCTATAACCTGCGCGTTCGTATAAAAGACTACAACAACCAGTGGAGCAAAGACGAGCTTGAGATGAAGATTGAGGTGCGCCCCCACATCTTGTTGTCGATATGGGCTAAGCTGCTATATCTGTTGTTGTTAGGCTTTGTGGTATGGCGCCTGGTGCGCTTTGCCAATGCACGCTCAATGCACAAACGCCAGAAAGCCATCGAGAAGTTTGAACACGAAAAAGAGCAAGAGCTGTATCAAAGCAAGATACACTTCTTTACCAATGTGGCGCACGAGATACGCACACCCCTTACCCTAATCAAGGCGCCCCTTGAAAACATTATCAGCAGCAACTGCATTACCAATGCCGAGGTGAAAGATGACCTCAACATCATGGCCAAGAACGCCAACCGCCTGAGCGACCTCATCAACCAGCTGCTCGACTTCCGCAAGACCGAGCGCGATGGCCTGCGCCTCAACTACGAGTTGTGCAACATCGAGCGCCTCGTAACGGCTGTCTATGACCGCTTCCGCTCGGTTATGCGCGAGCGAAGCATCAACGCCTCAATATCTATACAGAACAGCAACCTGCACGCCTACGTCGATCATGAGGCCTTCACCAAGATTGTGAGCAACCTGGTGAACAACGCTGTAAAATATTGCGCCTCGCGCATCATGGTGTTGCTCAGCGCCGACGACCAGCAGTTTACGCTGGTGGTGAAGAACGATGGCAACATTATCCCACACGATATGCGCGAGAAGATATTCCAGCCCTTCTTCCGCCTCAACACCACCTCCGAGGCTACGACCACAGGTACAGGTATCGGTCTGGCCATGGCAAAGTCGCTGGCCGAGCTACATGGCGGCACCTTAGCCATGGACGACGACGACACCATGAACGTGTTCCGTCTATCGCTGCCCATGAAACAGCAAGCCCCTGTGGTGATGACCAGCCTCGACGCCGCTGCCGCCACCGACGACCTTGAGCAGCATGGCGATAAAAAATATACCCTGTTGCTGGTTGAAGATAATGTTGAGATGCGTAATTTTGAGTGCAAGCAGCTGCTGAAAGATTATAACATACTGACCGCTGGCGATGGCGAAGAGGCGCTACAGGTGCTGGCTGACCATACCATACACCTGGTGGTGTCAGACATCATGATGGAGCCTATGGATGGCATGACGCTGCTGAGGAACATCAAGCAGAGCGCTGCCTTCTCGCACATACCCGTTGTGTTGCTCACCGCCGTAACGTCAGACAGTGCCAAGCTGGAAGGTATGGAGAATGGTGCCGATGCCTACATCGTTAAGCCTTTCTCAATCAACTATTTGGCCGAAACCGTGGCCACCCTGTTGCGCCAGCGCGAAGATGTAAAGAAAGCCTTTGCACAGTCGCCCTTTGTAGGGTCAGAAACGGTGTCGATCAGTACCGCCGATACCGACTTCTTGGCAAAGCTGAAAGAGGCAGTGCGTAAAAATATCGACAACAGCTCCTTCAATGTTGATATGTTAGCCTCAGAGCTAAACATGAGTAGAACCAGCCTGAACCGCAAGATACGTGGCACCCTCGACATCTCGCCCAACAACTATATACGCATTGAGCGCTTGAAGATGGCGGCCACGCTGCTGAAAGAGGGCCGATCGAAGGTGAACGAGGTATGTTACATGGTGGGCTTCACCAGCCCCAGCTACTTTACCAAGTGCTTCTACCAGCAGTTTGGCCTACTACCAAAAGATTTTAATAAGTAACAAACAAGAACGTAACAATTACAAAGAAACAACGCTACAAATAAGTATAAAAGCGCCCCGCAAGAAAGGGCAGGGCACCCATTATCATACTTTAATAGTGGTATTATTTATTAACTAAAATTTCTATTATGAAAAAGAATTATTTACTTTTGTTGGCTCTTGGCCTCACTTGCAGTCCTGCAATGGCACAAGAAAACAAGGGAGAAGTGATTAGTTTGCTTCCCGACGGCGTAACATTGAACATTGGTTCAGAACGCAAGATGGATAAACAGAAAAACTTAGTGGTGGCAGGCTCGCCCAAGAAAGGCTACAAGGCTTTCTTTGCTGCTTCTGACGCTACACACGGCGAAGAGTTGTGGGTAACCGATGGTACAAAAGAAGGCACACACATGGTGGCAGACATCCAAACAGGCGAAGGCAGTTCTAGCCCCGCTTACCTTACACGTTTTAATGACAAGGTAGTGTTCTCGGCTGTTAACGACGAGGGCGATCGCGAGCCTTGGATCTCTGATGGCACACCTGAAGGAACTTTCCAGCTGGCCGACTGCTATGCTGTGGGCAATGGCGACCCCATGTTCTTCATGCAGGTAAACGAAAACAAGGTGGTGTTTGCCGCTGTTGATGATGAGAGCGCCGAGTATGATCCCGATAACGGTGTTCAGCACTGGGTATGGGTTACCGATGGTACAAAAGATGGCACACAGCGCCTTACAGATAAAATAAAGTTTGACATCAACCCGAAAGAGCAAACCAATCAAGACTATAAGTATGCTCGTGTAGGCCGCAAAGTGTTCTTCCGTGGCGATAATCCTGACGGACAGTTTGGTACAGAGCTTTGCGTGAGCGATGGCACTGAAGAAGGAACCTTCATTGTTAAGGATATTAACGATGAGGTGAACCAAGACGCGCTGGATAAAGGTCTTGAAGGCTATACCCACGACTCGGCTATCGACAACCTTACCAACTACAACAACCAGTATTGCTTCTTTAAAGCATGGGATCCCGTTCACGGTAACGAGTGGCGTGCTTCTGACGGCACTGAAGATGGCACCTATGTTATTTGGGATCAGAAGCCTGGCGTAAATGCTGATGGCATTGGCGAAAGTGGCGATACCTTTGGCCCGAGCCGTGAGGTGGTGTTTGGTCGCATCTGGACCCGCGTAGCTACTGATGAATATGGCGATGAGCTGGCAGGCTGGCACATGACGAAGGACGAGAAGCCTGTCATTTTCGATATCAACGATATTGAACCTACTGCAACCAAAAGCGCCTTTGTTGACCCAGGTTGCGAGTTCCAGGGCAACTACTTCTTCTGTGCTGCTCACGGATTTGATGCCGCACAGCCTAAAACCAACTGGGGTGGTGAACTCTGGGTTTATGATGGCAAGAACAATCCTAAGATGCAAATGAACTTCTGCCCTGGTACACAATGCGACTGGGTGAAGGAACTGACTGTTGCTGGTGGCTCACTCTACTGGTATAACGAGGCCAATAACAATCCTACCGTTTATGGTAACGGTCTGTATCGTCTTGATGAATCAAACGAGTCGCCCATCGTATGTCCGCAAATTACTGATAAGGGTGATGCTGTACACACACTGCGTAACCTGGGTGGACAGATCGTTTATGTATCGGCAACAACCAATGGCCTTTACACCTTTAAGTATAGCAAGACAGGTTGGGACGGTAAGAGCGACAGAGGTATATTGGAGCCCATCTACGACGGCGTTACTGACAAGACCGACCCCACTTATGTTGATCCCTACGAGAGCGCGCTCACTGGCGTGAACGCTATCACGAACAATACTCCTGCTCAGGCAGCTGCTGTATATACCGTTGAAGGTGTGCAGGTGCGTGCAAATGTAGCTGCCGAGAAGGCTACCGAAGGTTTGCAGAAGGGTGTTTACATTGTGAACGGTAAGAAAGTTGTTGTTCGTTAATAGGTCGGACGACGTATTATAAATACAATTTTCAATCATAAGGGGAGGTATCCCACGCACATCATAAACGGTGGAATACCTCCTTTTTCTAATTGCTTACAGCCGTTTGTTGCCATGACACACCCACGTTGGCAACCATTTCTATAACAAAGGTTGGATAAAATAATTGACGTTTAAACCAAAAATAGCAATCTATATGCGAAAACATGAAATTGCGAGAATTACAACAATGCTATTGTTTGTGATGCTCTCAACCCTTACTGCCTTCGCCCAGAACATCACTGTAAAGGGTGTGATAAGCGACGGACAAACAAACGAACCACTGATAGGCGTTACCGTCAGAGAAAAGGGCAACAAGACAAACGGTGCTGTTTCAGACCTTGACGGAAACTACAGCATCAGTGTAAAATCAAACGCTACACTCGTTTTCTCTTACATGGGATTTAAAGACGAGGAGGTAGCTGTGCAAGGCCGCCGCTCCATTGCGGTGACGATGCATTCTGAATCGAAAGCTCTTGACGAGCTCGTAGTTATTGGCTACGGTGTGCAGCGCAAGAGCGATATCACTGGCTCCATCTCATCAGTGGCTGGAAAAGATATTAACAAAACCCCAGTGTCGTCGGCCGTACAGGCGTTGCAAGGTCGTGCCACGGGTGTGAACATTATTCAGAACACAGGTGCACCGGGTAGCTCTACCACCATCAAGATTAGAGGTACTGGTACTGTGAACGATTCTGACCCCCTTTATGTTGTTGACGGATTTATTGTTGACAACATCGACTATCTCAACCCCAACGATATTGAAAATGTAGAGATCTTTAAAGATGCCGCATCCAGCGCTGTATATGGTGCTCGTGCTGCCAACGGCGTAGTGTCGATCACAACAAAGAGTGGTAAAACGGGCAAGATGCATGTTACCTATGATGGCTATGCCGGTATCTCTAACCCCTGGAAGAAAATTGACGTTTTGGGCCTTGAAGACTTTGCCTTGATGCAAGACTATATGTCGGGCCAGAGCAATTATTCATACAAAGGACAACTCTATCAGAGTCTTCAAGACGATGGCTCTATCGCTTTCGATAAGAATAAGTTTAACCGCGTAGATACCATCGCCCACAATGGTGTGCCTAACTGGTGGGATGCCATCACCCGTACAGGCTTTAAAACACAGCATGCCGTTTCGGTATCAGGCGGTAACGATAATACACAGGTGCTTGCCAGCGCAAGTTATTATAATGAAAAGGGTATTATCAAGACCTCTGATTTTGAACGAATAAACGGACGTGTAAATATTAAAACAAAACTGGCAAAATGGCTTGATATGACTGCTAACATGGCTTACACCCACGAGAACCGCGATGGTGTGCCTGAAGGTTCAAGCAGTGTCTTGAAGCAAGCGCTTTATGAAAGCCCCTTCGAATATTTGTACGACTCGAAAGGCTACTGGTACAGCAACAATCCGCTGGCTGTGCTCGACCGCAATAATGCCGATATGTCTCGCAACCGCCTTGACATGAACCTCACTCTTGACGCTAAAATTTGTAAGTGGCTGAACTATCAGTTCCGCGCAAGCTACTATACCACGCGTCAGACCGATAACGACTTTTCAGAGGTATGGGGCCTGGAAGAAGACTTCGTGATGCCCACCTCGCTCTCACAAGTATATAAGAAACAAAACAATGTGAACAAATGGGAGATTAACAACCTTCTTACGTTCAATTGGAATGATAAACATCATAAAGTAACTCTGTTAGCTGGTCAAACCGCCGAGGGTTATAAGAACAGCTGGCAGCAGTCGTACCGCAAAGGAACACCCAGCAACTCGTCAATATTCCATTATCTGTCAAGTGCCTACATTGGCGACAAGACTTATGGATTGGATAGCGAATGGTCAGCAGTGGGCTTCATTGGCCGTTTAAATTATAGCTTGAACGATATCTATCTGTTGCAAGCCAATGTGCGTGCCGACGGTAGCTCAATGTTTGCCAAAGGAAACCGTTGGGGCGTATTCCCCTCTGTATCTTTAGGTTGGCGTTTCTCAAACGAGAAGTTTATGCGTAACGTAAAATGGCTTTCAAATGGTAAGTTCCGTGTAGGATGGGGTTTGCTGGGTAACAACCGTATCGACGTTCTGTCGCGTTACACCTATCTCACCTCAGGCTATAACTACTCGTATGGCCTTGGTAACGAAACGATGTGGGAAGGCTCTACTGCTACCGTACTGGGTAATAACGATATTAAATGGGAGAAGAGCCGCAACTTGAATATTGGTGTCGATTTGGGCTTCTTCAACAATCGTTTGACTGCTACAATCGAATATTATAACCGTCTTACCACCGACATGCTTTTGCGCGTGCCCACCGTAAGCTCGGCAGGTCTTAACTCGTCGCCTATGACCAATGCTGGCGACGTGAAGAACTATGGTTGGGAGTATGACGTAAAATGGCGCGACAACATAGGTAGCGACTGGCGCTATGAGGTGGGCTTCAACCTTACATGGATGAAGAACAAGGTAACTAAGCTGGGCACAGGCAACGAGCCTATCTATGGTTCATACCTGAGCGAAGGTAGCATTGTTGATTATGTAACAAAGACCGCTGTGGGTCAGCCCATCGGCTCGTTCTTCGGATATGTTACTGACGGTATCTTCAACACGGCTGAAGAGGTGCGCAACAGTGCACAATATCAAAAAGGTCGTGCCGACTTTGAGCAGACCTACAAGCCTGGCGACTTCCGCTGGAAAGACTTGAACGGTGACAACCAGATTACGGCCGAAGACCGTACATACCTCGGCTCGCCGCTGCCCGACTTCATGTTTGGTATTCCCTTGTCAGTGGGCTACAAGAACTTTGACTTGAGCATCTTCTTCCAGGGCCAAACAGGTAATAAGATTTTCAATGTTATGGACTATTACCTATATAATGGTGCTTCTGGCAACTGTTATGCCGACATACGTTCAAAGCACTGGTCAGGACAGATTGAGGGTAGCGGACGCGAGTTCTTCCCCAAGAACCTCAATGCTTCAGTGCCCGACCTCGACAATGGCGATGCTCCTCGCAACTTCCGTTCAAGCGATTTCTTCGTAAAAGACGGCTCTTACTTGCGCTTGAAGCAGCTGATGTTTACCTACAACTTCCCGCAGAGCATACTGTCGAAGCTGAAGATTTCAAGCCTCGCTATTTCTCTTACAGGATATAACCTCCTTACCTTCACAGGTTATGATGGTTTCGACCCCGAGGTAGGCCGCGTGCCAGGCACCGAGGGCAACAACCTCAGTATGGGTGTTGATCAAGGCAACTATCCGCAAGCGCGTTCGTTCACCTTTGGTGTAAAACTTGGACTTTAATTCATGATTACTGCTATGAATAAAACATTATTAAAGATAACTCTTGGTGCTGCCTGCCTCATGTCGTTTACGGCATGTAACGATTTTCTTGATAAAGATGTAGAAGGCTATGCCACCGACAAGAATTTCTATGATACACAGTATAAGATGCAGTCGGCACTTGATGCTGCCTACGACGTGCTGCAGTCTGACTCGTATAACGACCAAGAATGGCGCTTCGGCGAGGCTATGGGCGACAATGTGTATGATACCGATGAGGGCACCTCGTCACAAATGGGACAGCTCGTCAACTTTATCTTCTCTACGTCAAACACATGGATCTTGCAGCGTTGGAATGTTAACTATGAAGGCATACACCGCGCAAACCAGGTTATTTATAACATCGACCGTGTAAGAATATCTACCGACTCGTATAGTCAATATCAGGAGATACGTAACATCTATGGCCAGGCCAAGTTTTTGCGTGCCTTCTATTATTTCAACCTCGTAAAATCGTTCGGGGGTGTGCCCATCCGTCCTGAGAACGAAACAGTTAAAGGTCTTGTTGTGCCGCGCAGCACTGCCGAAGAGTGTTACGCTTATATTGAGAAAGACCTGCGCGAGGCTGCTGTTATGCTGAAACCCAGCTACACAGGCACCTCTGAACTGGGCAAGGCCACCACAGGTGCTGCCGTAGGCTTGCTCATGAAGGTGTTGCTGTATGAGGCAAAGAACGGTGTGCCCTCTGACAAGTGGAACCAAATTATCGAACTTGGTAAGTATATGGTTGAGGGACAACCCATGACCTTTGCTGAGATGCTGAAGTGGAGCGGAAGCGATGAAGAGTGGGAAACCTTGCGCGAGAAGTTGTGGTTTAAACCCAAACGCTTGATACAAGAAGGTACCGCAGGCGAATATGAAGCTCCTACCCATCAAATGCCTAATCTGAGCAATGTTTATTCGCTCAAGTATAACGATTATTATGGCAATGCCCTGCATAACGGTGATAAGTGGGCCTATTGTTTCCAGTTCTACAATGATGGCGAGTTCTGCAAGAGTTCTGTATTTGAAGTGGTTTTCAAGGAGAGCGCCGACGGTACCAGTGGCGATACCAACGAGGGCTACGGATTGGAGTTCTTCAACACAGGTCAGACCAAGATGTACACACTTGACGAGTTGCTTGATAATATTTTTGCTACAGGCGATGCACGTCGTGAGTATTTTATCCATCACCAAACCACAACCTTTGATGGTGAAAACTGGCAGGGTGGTGAAGGACGTGTGGTATCGCTTAAGTGGTACACACCGAAGAAAGATAAGCCTAAGTATGGTGGCGACAACGGTAAGAACCGTCGTGTGATGCGTTTCCCAGAGGTAGTGCTCACCTATGCTGAGGCGCTGAATGAGATGGGCGACCGCGAGAAATCATTGCAGATGCTGAACATGTGTAAAGCGCAAGTAAACACCATCAATGCCAGCACGGTGCTTTATAAGGCAGGCGGCTATGGCTATATGCGCGACCAGATATGGAAAGAACGTCGTGCCGAGATGTGTTTCGAGTGGGATCGTTATTTCGATCTGGTACGCTCAGGACAGGCTGCCAAGGTGATGCACGCTTTTGGAGCACGCCGTGCCAATCGTCGTGGAGCTTACTTCCGCGAGGGTGTACACAACCTTCTGCCTATTCCCCAGACAGAGGTTGACAAGTCAAACGGAAAGGTTGAGCAGAACCCTGGCTATTAAGCCTCGGCTTTTATGAAAAATGGTTGTAAACAATAAAGTCATTTTACATTTTATGAAAAAGATAATTAGTTTTGCCCTCATGGCTTGCGCACTGCTTCTCAATACAGCATGTAGTGACGAGAACGTAGAGTCGCGCACACCAGTGGCTTCAATACAATATGATACGAACAAGACAACGCTGAAGGTGAACGAATCGTTGGTGATTGATTTCACAGGCGTAGCCGACCTTGTAGCTATCTATCCTGGCGATGATGGACATCGCTATGAGAAACGTGACGAGATGGAAACGGGTATTGCCGTGAACAAAAACCATTTCACCTATTCGTATAAAGCGCCAGGCACCTATCATGTGGTGTGCGTAGCCTCTACCTTCGACACTTATATGGGTGGCAACCTGAAACAGGCCACTTGCTCGTTTGATGTTACCGTGGTTGACGATGAGACCGAATTTAAGGACCTCTACACAACAATCACCCCCAACACCTTCTATGCTAACAAACTGGGAGATGATGCATGGGTGCTGAATTTGCCCACAAAGCAGGTGTATAATGGTAAAGACATTAAGGTAAACCCGAAGAACCAGCGTATTTATTATGATATGCCTTCCGACTCTACCCTCGTGTTTGTTGATATGTCTGATGCCGATTATCAGCTTCTTCAGAACTATTCAGCCCTCAGCTCTGCCGAGCAAAAAGCCCTGAAGAATAAGGTAACCACCAACAAGGTGCGCTACAATCTTTCACAAGATCATGTCATCACAGTGCGCTCTTATGCAGGAACCATTAAGCAATATGCACTCTATTGCTTGATATATCCTGAGTTTAAGACTGTAACGGTGAATGGTGTGAAGGGCGTGCTCACACGCGATGCCTTTAACCAAGACCATCAGACATACACCTTCACCTTGCCCAGTGGAACAGATGTTGCTAATGCCAAAATTGAATATACGCTTGACGGTACGGGAACCTTCCTCGTTGAAGGCAATGAGGTGGCCTCAGGCACAACAACCAATTTGGATGGAAAGACACTCACCCTTGAACGTTCTGCTGCTACTAATGCTCAGGCAAAGGCCGTGTCAAACATTGAATTTGTATTTAAATATCAATAATTGATCTATAGTAGAATAAATGTAAGGGCGACATGTATGGACACACTGCCCAGCATGTTGCCCTTCTTTTATTTAAAGTGTAAATATCGTCACAATCTTTTCAATAACAATCATCTTAAAGCAATCAATATATGCGTAGAAATATTTTACTTGCCCTTTCATTTATCACACTGCTTAATATGCCAAGCCCAGTATCGGCAGCATGGCACGAACCTTATAAAGGATCACGCATATTTTGGGATAACGCCACACGTAAAACCGTATTCACAAGTGGTGGCTATGCCCGTATCATACAGCTGCATGACGGCCGATTGATGGCTACTTGCGAGCGGAATGGTATCGTCATAGCCTTCAGTTCTGATAAGGGTAGCACATGGTCGTCGCCGACAACCATTGTCAACAATACAAATAATGTACCCAACTGTGTGCCCGACCTTGTTCAGCTGTCTGATGGCACCATTGTTGTGGGCTACAACCCTCGCCCCAGCACCCCTTATACCGCCGACCGCCGCTTCGGTATACGCTGTAAACGCAGCACCGACAATGGAAAAACCTGGAGCGACGAGATATTTGTGAACGATGCATCCCATACGTTTAACGATGGTTGCTGGGAACCGTCATTTCTTGAGCTCCCTTCGGGCGAGCTACAACTTTATTTTGCCGACGAAGGACCCTATACCGCCTCGAACGAGCAACAGATATCAATGTGCCGCTCGTTTGATAAAGGCCAAACATGGACAGCGGCTCAAAAAGTTTCTTTCCGTGCAGGTTATCGCGATGGCATGCCGTCGGCCATCATCTTACAAGATGGTAAAACTATTGCTTTAGCCTTTGAAGACAATGGTTGGGCAGGTGTAAACAATTTTATCCCCACGGTGGTAACCTGTCCGCTTGAAACCAACTGGAACAACTATTGGGTAGATGCTGCCAGCCAATATCGTTGGCAAGCCGTCAACTATAATTATAGTCCGCTATACCGTGGTGGTGCTCCCTATCTTCGCAAGCTTCCTTGGGGCGAAACCATTATCTCGCATCAAGGCGAGAATGGCAATGGCGCCGACATGTCGAAACTGCAAATGTGGGTATATGTAGGTAACGAGCAGGCCAAAGATTTTAAGGCCATGAGCGAACCCTTTGGTGGCGATAACTCATTATGGAACTCGCTTGCCGTTATCGATACAGGTACCGTTGTGGCTGTAGGAGGCATGAACGGACGTATTGATATGATAAAAGGTAGAGCCGTGCGACAGCTCGAAGCCTCCTATGCCCATCCCACCATTGATGGCAAACAAACAATAAAAGAGGGCTACTATACGGCCAACGCTACGCAGTTGCTCTTAGGACATAGCTCTAATAAGGTGCGTTTTACTGCCGACTTTGCTTATGATAATGATTCGCTTTATTTCACCTCTCGTGTATCAGACGTTACACAGCATCCTATACCTTCTTCTTATGGCGATGGTGTGACCCTCTTTCTTGATGCCGACTATGCCTCTGACGAGCAGCCTGTCGACAACATTCACCGCCTGTTCTTCCGCCTTGACGGCACAGTAGTGGCCTATCAAGGAAGCAGTGAAAAACGTCGTTGGATGTTGAACAGCAGCATTGTTGATAAAGTGCATAGCGCTTTGATGAGGGCAAACAAATATTATATAGTTGAGGCTGCCATCCCATGGAGCGCCCTTGGCTTCAATGCCCCTCCTGTAGGACGGCTTATGCGTGCTAACGTTATGTTGCACGACAATCACGACGGCAGTAACAATGTGGTTTATGATATGATGCCTGACGCAAAGCGCGATGCCTCATGGACATGGATTGACTTTGCATTGCTTTCCAATCCTGATGCTACATCGGTTAATGGGATAGACGTTAAAAAGTCGGTTAGCGTAACGATAGGTGATACCGATATATCTATCAGTAGCCCTATCACCAAAGCTACAATATATACAATAGCAGGAAGTGTTGTGGCCGAATATACCACGTCTTCCTTTGCAAAGCCTGCCTCTAAAGGCGTTTACTTGTTAATTGCTATCTTGAAAGATGGCAATGTGTTGACAAGAAAGTTTCTTGTGAGATAGCATCCTGTCGTTTTGCCCCTGTTGAGAAATACAAACAAAAACCGAAATAAAACCTACAATGATGAATACTCGTTTTAGAAACCTACATAAAAGTATTGTTAAGAAACATTTTTTGCCCATGGCAACGGCGGCACTATCATTGTGTGCTGCATCGTCAATGGCACAAACCTACAATAACCCTGTTATTCCTGGTGTTGCCGATGCTGGATGTATAAAATATGCGGGCAAATATTACCTGGGTGGCGTGGCCACTTATGGCGACTTTTTTGTAAGTTCTGATCTCGTGAATTGGGGCGAACGGGTGCATGTGTTCGACCTTGATAACCAGTGGACAAAGGGAACGGGGGCTAAGAATAACCAAATACATGCTAATGATATGTCATATAGTGACGGCATGTTCCACCTCCTCTTCAGTGCCAACTACTGGGGTAAAGACAAACATATCGTGCACATCACCCATGCCGTATCTCCCTCAATTACGGGGCCGTATCGTGAGGTGCGTGACGACCAGTGGTTTGAAAATCGTATCGATCCCATGGTGTTTCGCGATGACGACGGACGCCTATACCTATATATGGTGAAGTTTACCGATGGCAATACCATTTGGGGCCGCCCTATGAACCAAGACTTTACGTTCTGTGGCGATGCTGTGCAACAGTTTAGTTCACAGCCTGGCACCTGGGAAACACTTGATAATCGTGTCGCTGAAGGGCCTTTTGTGATAAAATATCGTGGACGTTATTATATGATGTATAATGCTAATCATACATCACCATCCTTTGGGAATTATCGTCTTGGGGTATGCGAGGCTACCAGTCCGCTTGCCTTTGGTCCTGGAGGAAAGTATAGCTGGCCTGTGGTAGGTCCCAACACCGAGAGCATTGACGATACCCATACCGACCTTTTGCATTATGGATCGGGACAATGGCAACCACTGGCAACAGATAAAAGTGGCGATATGGGCAATGCGTCTGCCCGCATCATGCGTTTTAACCTTGCGTCAGTGCCTACAGGTAATGTGTATCTGAAACTTATTCAGCGCGGTGGTATAAGTGTGAAAATCAATGGCCATGCTATAAATGCTGGTAAGAACTCCGACTATCAGTTGTATCCCATCAACCACAGTTGGCTGAAAAAAGGTGTAAACACCCTTGTTATAGAACAGCCGAAGGAAGGGAAGGGGGCATTGTCGTCAATAGCCCTTTACGATTTTGAAAATGAAAAAGCCGACGACTTGCTCGTAACGCCAGGTCAGCCTAATATTGTGCGTGGCCCTAATGGCTGGGAATGGTGGCTCGTTTATATGGCTAATAAAGGTTGGCATCGTAGCCAATATATTGATCGCATCCATTTCAGCAATGGACGTATGGTAGTTGATGGCATCACGGGACCGAATACTGCAGGCTTCCATCCTGCACCCTCTAAGCCTCAGTATGCGGGCACCAGCATTGCCGATATACCTTTCTCATCAACAACCTATTTACTCGAACTTACGATGTCGTCTGCCCAACGTGAGCAGGGTATCGTCATAGGTGATAAAACCGTTCTGCTACCCGATAGCATGGCTCGTAACGTTGCACACGAGTGGCGTATAGAGAAAAATCACAACTTGCTGACGGTGTGGATAGACAAAGTTCTTGTAACCCAACATCAGCGTGTGAATGTTAGTGATAATAAGGTTGAACTATTGGGTGATAGCAATGATTACCACATTGACCACGCTGCTTATAATGAAGGCTTTGACGAATACGGACCGTATTTCAGTGGATGGGATACGCTTACCGCAGGAACGCATGGCTTAGCACTTGCCAAGGGCATGTGGCTGAAGGGCGCTGCCGCTAATAACTATGAACTGAGTGTGCAGACCGACGATAATGATGCTACATCAGGCACTTATGGCGTGATGGCGGCCTATACTGATGATAAAAACTATGTAAGCGTAAAGATTGATGCTGCAAAAGCGCAAGTGGTGATAGACCATTGTGTAAAAGGTAAAACAAAGATGGTAGTGAAACCTCTTGCCACAGAACAGGTGGTATATCCTGATGTGAAATACACCGACAGCTTTGAAAAGCAATATCGTTTCGACAGCGACACTTATGTCAACGCACTGCTCTTTCCTCACTACACTCCTGATAACGACCCCTATGCACACGATTTGGGTATTGAGGCGGCTGTCAAGGAGCATTATCAGGCTGATGTAGCATCATCGCAAGAGATAGCATGGCTGGATGGTGACACTTGGCGACCTTTGTCAACCGAATTAGCTACATCGTCAAATCCTGCATGGCAACGCATAACGTTTCCTACGGTCAAGACTCGCGGATTGCGTTTCATCAATCGTGAAGCCACTGATATGCATCGTAACATATACCGAATAAAGGTGGGCAGCGAGCGTCAAACTATGAACCAGTTGCGTGTGGAACGCCGAGGCAAGGACATACATATGTATGTAAACGATCGTTCGTTTGGTGTCGTCACTATTGCTCATGATGTTCCTACCCGTTGTGGACTTTTGTCTGACGGTGCTGCAAAGGTAACAGTTGGCAATGTGCTCTATTATGTTGTAAACTAAAGAAGGAACAGGGTATTGAACAAGAACTGCTGTATGAAATAAATTCTTTTCGAATGAAGAAATTATTATTTTTGATATTACTTGTATTGTCAACAGGACGTGTGTATGCAACCCTCATCGACTCGTTGCACGTTACACCCTCTATTGACGAGCAAACTTTTAAAAACGGAAAGTTAGATATTACGTTTTGGAACCAGGGCAATAGTATGGTGACATACTGCCTGATGGATGCCGATGGAGAAGTGGTGGCCGAAGGCAAGCTTGTCAAGCAAGTAAAACCAGCGCGCCAGCAATTTGCTATTGACGTGCAAAAGGTGAAACGCTGGACGGCCGAAACGCCATACCAATATACGTTATGTCTCAACGCCACGCCCATAAAAGGTAAGGGGCAGGCAGAACAGGTGAAGCAAAAGGTGGGTTTCCGCTTGGTAGCCATACGTTATGCAAAACTCTTTCTAAATGGTTGCCCCTTGTTTTTGAAAGGCATCAACTTGCACAATCTGCAGCCAAACATGAGTCGTGCCGACATGATAAACATTCTTCGCCTACTGAAAGCGCATAATATCAATGCCGTGTGCACCAATCGGGTTGACCCCTTATGGTATGATCTCTGCGATGAATATGGCTTTTACGCCTGTGTTGAATTAGGAAAAAGTCAACACATAGCTGCTTTCAAACAGTTATATAATCACCCCAGCATTATCATGTGGAGCGTAGGAAAAGCCGAGACCGACAATGTTGTGATAAGCAAACTGTTTGAAACGTTGAAGAAGGAAGACACAAAGCGCCCCGTGATATGGGTTGATATGCCTTTCACTGATAAACGCTGTGAGCTGTATGCGCCTTTTGCTCCCACTGCCAAGGTGGCCGACGACTTCTGCAATATGGGCAATCCTGTTGCTGAAAAGCCTCAACTTTTGGCCAGCTATGCCCAGCCTAACGGCAATAGTTACGGTGCTATTGATGAGTATATGTCGTTACGATACCGACAGCCTAAATATGCTGGGGGCTTTCTGTGCGAGGGCACATTAGCCAATATGCAAGCCGCTACCCCTGCCATGCAAGAAATACGCTACCAGATGCAGAGTATCAGCACGCTGTCACATGCCCCACGCATAGGGCGTCTTGAAGTTTTCAACGATAGTTTTTACGACACGCTGAGCAATGTATATATAAGGTGGGTGGTGCGCCACAATGGCGTGCCCGTAAAAAATGGTGTATATACAAAGCCCTTTAGTGTGGCACCTCGTAAAACAACAAACATTAACTTGGGCTTTACCGACTTGTTTAAAACTTATCCGAAGGGCGAATTAACCCTTGATGTTTCCTATCATCAGGCAATTGCTACAGAACTGATTGCCAAAGATCAAGAACTGGCAAAGGCGCAAATAACGGTGCGCCCCTTTAAACCGAGCGTCGAGCCCCTGCAAGCATCAATGGTTGACAAGCGCCCACTAAAGCTGAAACGCGGGCAAAGCATAGTTATCTCAAACACTTGCTGCACAGTAGCGTTTGACAAGACTACAGGATGGCTCACACGTTACGATGTAAATGGACAAAAACTGCTGGCCGAAGGAGGCACATTAAAGCCTACGTTTTGGCGAGCGCTGACCAACAACGACCGTGCTGCAAATGGCGAAAAACAGTTTGCCCAATGGGAAAAACCTACCTATACGCTTGTTGCGCTGAAAACCGAAAAGGTGAAGAGTAACAGCACCCAACGCATCGATATTTGTGTAACAGCGCAATACGAGTTGAAGGAACAGAATGTAGCCCTATCTATTTGTTATACTATTAATGAGGGAGGCGTAATGAAGGTTGAGCAAACGGTAACGCCCAACGATGAAACGGCTGTGCCCCTTGCTTTACGCTATGGTATGACGCTTCAAATGCCAGTGGATATGTGCCAGAGCGAATATTTCGGACGTGGTCCATTGGAAAACTATGCCGACCGTAAGGCATCGCAATTTGTGGGGCAATATAAATTTAATGTTGCTCACGCACAGTGTCCTTATGTACCCTATCAAGCGTGGGGTAACCACTGTGACGTGCGTTATTGGCGTCAAACTAATGCGCTGGGCCTTGGTTTGGAGGTGTCGTCGGCAGCAACGTTCGGCGCCAGTGCATACCTTGCAAAAACATTGCCATCGGCTATCGATTTGCACATCGACCTTAAGCAGTCGGGTGTGAACGAGATGGTGAACGTAGGCCAGTATCCAGAGATGATAACCGACACTCGCGTGTTGTTGCACAAACAAACGTTTACGTTTTGGCTTAACCCCATAATGAACAACGTTGAAAAGCATTAATTGCTTTTAAGAAAAAAGTACGGTTTAAATAAAATGTTTGAAATTGTTGAATACTTATATAAATAGTAAAAAATGAATGTATTTAAATATTTTGTCGCCAGCCTTTTAATGCTTATACCCACGGTAAACACTAAAGCCCAAGGTTGGAAAAATCCTGTGGTGATGTCGGGGCAGCAGAGTTATGATGTGGGCGACCCACAAGTGATAAAATATCGTGGCGTGTATTATCTGTATTGCAGTTCGGCCACAAAAAGCTTGTTATGCTGGACGTCGCGTGACCTCATTAATTGGTCTGATGCCATTGTGGTGAGCAACGACCCCATTGCCGTTGATGGCTATGCCCCCGAGGTGAAATACTGGAACGGCACCTTCTATATGGTGACCTCGCCCAACGGTCTGGGCCACTATGTGCTTACCAGCGACAGTCCCACGGGCCCCTTCAAGGTGGTGACCGATAACCTGAAGCAAGAGATTGATGGTAGCATCTTTATCGACGACGATGGCCAGTGGTATTTTTATCATGCCGACCATACGGGCATTAAAGGCAACAAGATGCCTACACACACCTCGTTTGGCACCGATGTAGACCTTAACGCCTGTATGAACGGCCAGTGGACTGAGGGCCCCGGCGTGTTTAAACGCAATGGCAAATATTATCTTATCTATACGGGCAACCATGTGCTCACAAATGGTTATCGTATCGACTATGCCGTAAACACCCAAGGGCCGATAGCCCGCTATACGCCTCAGTCCGAACAAAACCCCATACTGATAAGTGCCGATGGTGTTGACAGCCATTATGGTTTAGGTCACGGCTCGGCCTTCGTGGGCCCCGACCTCGACTCGTATTATTTCTGCTATCACAACATGACGCGTACCAGCGGACGCACGCAGCGCCAACTCGACCTCGACCGCATAGCATGGAATGGCGATAAGATGATGATGCTGGGCAACACCACCTGGATGCAAGATGCCCCCATCATAGCGCCCTGCGACTATTTTGACCGTGCTGAGATAGGCCCCGACTGGAGCACCACCAGTGGTACATGGAGCATTGTGAACAGCGACTATCTGGCTCAAACATCGTCGGCCGAAAACGCTGTGGCGGTATTTACGCCTCATGCCGAAGATACCTTCACGGCCGAATTTACGATGAGGCTTGCCCAAGGCGAGACCAACGGACGCTTTGGCGCCCTATACGCCTATGCCGATGCTAACAATTATCAAGAGGCGCTGCTGAACGCTGCCGAGGCCAAACTGGAGCTATACAGCTGTAGCCAAGGCGTACGAACCCTTACTGCCACGTATAACCTGGTGGGCGACTTTACCCCACAGGCATGGCACGGCATACGCCTTGAAAAGAAGGGTACACGCCTGAAAGTGTTTGTTGATGGACTGCTGCGAACCACCACTACGGTGGGCGAGAAAGGTGGCTCGGTGGGCTACGTGTCGCATGGCTGTAAGGCCGACTTCTCATACATTGCCCTCAGCCCCTATGTTGATGGCTCGGGCATCTTAGATGTAAACCTTCCTGTGCCAGGCATCATACCCGCAGCCCTGTGTAAGGAGCTGAGCACTGGCGCCGAGCGCGAAGACTTTGCCCTGAGTTATGGCATGTGCGAGGTGATGCACCTGAAGCAAAGCCACTGGCTGCAATATAATATTAATGTGCGCATGAAGCTACTGTATAACATGGGCTTGCGCTATAAGTCGAGCGCACCAGCACATGTGCGCTTGCTGGCAGGCGATGAGGTGGTGAAAGACAATGTGCTGCTGCCCGCAACAGGTGGTGCATGGGCCGTGGCACCTATCAACGACATACAGTTGCCCAACGGCCGCACCACCTTGCGCATAGAGGTGATAGATGGCGACGTTACACTGTATGAATTGCTGATAAAGCGCGGCACGGCCACGCCTAAGACCTATGAAGACACCTTCGACACCAGCATCTCAAAAATATGGAAGCACACCGAAGGTGTATGGAAGGCTGTTGATGGACAGATGTGCAGTCCGTTATTCGGTAAAAATGTTGCAGGTGCACTCACCGACATTGGCATGACCGATTATAGCGTAGAGTGCGACGTCACTTGTACAAACGGCATCAACGCGGGCCTTATCTTCCGCACCAACAACCCATCAATAGGCGGTGCCAACGACAATACTACGCTGGGCACCGACTTCCAGCAAGGTTACTTCTTTGGCATCAGCAATAACGCGGTGGTGCTGGGCAAGCAGAATTATGGTTGGACCACGCTGGCCTCGAAAAATCGCGCCTTCTACGTAAACCAATCTTACCACTTGAAGGCGGTGGTTGAAGGCGCCACCATAAAATGTTATCTAAACGATGAGGCCACGCCCGTCATTACTTATACTGACCCGCTGCCCTTCATCTCAGGACGCACGGGCGTGCGCTCGCACAACTGCATTGCGCTATTCGACAACTTTAAGTGGGCTCCCATCACAACAATATCAGGTATAGATAGCGTCTTTGGCGATGTTTCGTCTACACTCGATGATGAATTTAACAGTCAGTTACCCATAACAGCTTATACCTTGATGGGCCAAAAGGTGGGTGCTGACAGCGACGCTTACAAACTGTACGATAAACTGCATAAGGGTATCTACATATTGAAAGATAGCAAAGGAAAAACTAAGAAGGTGATAAAAAAATAATAAATAATATATAACGATATGAAACAACTACATTCTTCATGTGCTTCGTTGCTGGTAATACTGGCAACGTTGACTTCCACGGCGGTACAGGCTAATGTTACGGCTAACCAGCTGACTAATAATTCGAACAACCTGACCCTCTCGGGCCTTGACCCCGCACGCTTTGAGAGCAATATTGAGGGACGTGCCACACACCTCTACACCATGCGCAACAGTAAGGGCATGGAGGTGTGCATCACCAACTTTGGCGCACGCATCGTATCCGTCATGGTGCCCGACCGCAAGGGCGTGATGCACGACGTGGTGCTGGGCTACGACAACATTGCTCAGTATGCTGACCGCGTAAACTTTAGTAGCGACTTTGGCGCCGCCATCGGACGCTATGCCAACCGCATCAACAAAGGACAAATAACGGTTGATGGCAAAACCATACAGCTGCCACAAAACAACTACGGACACTGTCTGCATGGTGGCCCTACAGGTTGGCAATATAAGGTGTATGACGGACGTCAGCTGAACGACTCTACCTTGCAGATGACGCTCCTCTCGCCCGATGGCGATAACAACTTCCCTGGAGCGGTAACGGCTATCGTTACCTATACGCTGACACACGACAACGCTATCGACATTCGTTACGAGGCTACCACTACGAAGAAGACGGTGATTAACATGACTAACCACTCTTACTTCAACCTCAATGGCGACCCCTCGCACGATGGCGAAAACCAAATGCTGTATATCAATGCCGACCGCTATACACCTGCCGATACTACCTATATGACGACGGGCGAAGAACTGAGCGTGGCTGGCACTCCGATGGACTTCAGACACTTCACTGCACTCAGCAAAGATATTAACAACCAGCAGTTTGATATGACACGCAATGCGCACGGCTTCGACCACAACTGGTGCTTGAACACATGGCACAAAGGAAAGGGTAACGATAAGGTGGTGGCAGCAGCTCTGTATAGTCCCACCACGGGCATACGTCTCGACGTTTATACCGATGAGCCAGGCATACAAATATATACGGGCAACTTCCTCAAAGCGTCGTTCGCCGCTAAGCATGGCCTCCGTTATCCGCGTCATGCCTCGGTATGCCTCGAAACTCAACACTTTCCCGACTCGCCTAACAAACCGCAGTGGGCAAGTCCGTGGCTCGAGCCTGGACAGAAATATACCAGCCACTGCCGCTACCAGTTCTCGGTGTCGAAAGAGGAACAGATAGCCTTTGCTGATCCCACTATTGTACGACAGGGTGCGAACTATTATCTTACGGGTACTACCAACACTATACCGCAAGGGTTTTCAATGCTGGTGTCGAAAGATTTAAAAAACTGGACATCGACAGGCCCTCTGCTTACTGAAGGCCCCCAGGTGTATGGCGACAAGGGATTTTGGGCGCCGCAACTATATCTTAACGGCAAGACTTGGCAACTGGCTTATACGGCTAATGAGCAGGTGGCCGTAGCAGAGTCGTCATCGCTCACTGGCCCTTTCACGCAAAAGCAAGTGAAGCCCGTTGATGCATCAGAAAAAAATATCGACCCATTCATCTTCACCGATGATGATGGCAAGACGTATCTCTATCACGTGCGCTTCAATAATGGAAATTATTTATGGGTGGCAGCCTATGATAAGAACACTATGAGCATCGATCCCAGCACGCTGAAACAATGTCTCGGCAACACTGAGGCGTGGGAGAATACCCCCGACTATCCCGCAGCGCCTATCATGGAAGGCCCTACGGTCATTAAACATAAAGGTAAATATTATTTATTTTACTCGGCCAACCATTTTATGAGTCGCGATTATGCTGTTGGATATGCTGTGGCCGACTCGCCAATGGGGCCTTGGCATAAACCTGCTAACAACCGCATAATACACCGTTCTACGGTGGGTGAAAATGGTTCAGGACATGGCGATGTGTTTGCCGACAAGAAGGGCAACATGTTTTATGTATATCATGTTCACAACTCAAACCATGCTGTATCGCCTCGCCTCACACGTATAGTGCCGTTACATTTTATACCCTCTAATGACGGCTTCGACCATGTAATCGTAAAAAAAGAAGAGGTGATTGTACCGATGAAGAAATAATAATCGAATGTGATGTAAATTCCATTTCCCGCGTGGTTTCCCCCTCCTCGTGTGAGAGGGTGTGTATAGTCTTGCAAACCATAGTAGAACAGGGTCTCTGGAGGGCACTGAAAAAGGTAGCCTTTTAGAAGTAAATTCTACGTCTTAAGACACAAAAGCAGATTGCATTAGCCGTTATGTCGGTTTTGCAATCTGCTTTTTTATTTCTTGATATAGTTTTATATCGGGCCTTATATAGGCTATAAAACGCCTATATCACAGTACTTGGGCTATTCGAATAGAGCTTCTTAGCTTAATCGCAATATTCTCTTGATATTTGCTGCAAAAATGACCATTGCACCTTGCATCTGCATACTATCTATCCCATACGACAATGCTTTATCATAGCCGTATACTTGTTTTAATTCTGAATTTTTTCCAGACTTCGTCACTCAAAAAATACGTATTTTATAACTGATTACCCCAGTTCGGAATATAATAGCGATTAGTTGCATGTGAAGACAGATACGCGAGTTCTCTTCCCATGCCATCAGACATGGGCTGTATATAAAGAATCGAAATAGATTATTCAGTCTTTAGAACAACGAGAGCTGCTTTGTGTTTTCGATGCAGTACCCCTGCAAAGCCTTGGGCTTGTTGTCAAAGAAACAATAAGCTCCCAATGCTGAGATGAGGTTCATGACAAAGTTGTTCACAGACCTATGACGCGAATGTACAATCTGTGCCGTATTCTTCAGCATGTCGTTAATGGTTTCGATAATATATCTCTTGCGCAGCATCATTCTGTCATAGAACGGCATCTGCTTGTTTTTCATATTTACGCGCAACCCTGTCACTAGCTGTATTCTATCCTCAAAGAGGACGTCAAACAGCTTCTGTGAAATATAGCCTTTGTCAGCGAACAGCTTGCCATACAACCGTTTGGCAAGAACCTGAAACAGCGTTCAAGCATGTACCGATAGCTGTACCACCCATATTTATCTCGTGCAGCAGCTTCACGTTGCGCTCAAGGTTCAGCAGTTCTTCCTCAAGAGTGTTGGCGTATGCATTAAACTCCTGACCTATAGTCATAGGCACGGCGTCTTGCAGCTGTGTGCGGCCCATCTTGATAGTATCGTTATATTCCTCGGCCTTGTATCTGAATGCGCTGATAAGACCAGTCAATGCACCATATTGAATGCACTATTGCCGATATATCTCACTGTGTTTGGCATCTTTACGGTTTGAAGATTCTCACAAGTATTGAAAGCTCGTTTTTCTATAATCAGCAAATTGTCGGGAAGGATGACTTGCTTGATGTACTTATTCATTTCAAAAGCCATTTCTCCTATTACTTTTACATCCTTAAGCTCTTGGATGTTATTAAAATCCACAACAGAGTCTTTTCCTTCCCATTTCACAAGGCGAGTTCCATATTGTGAATCTTCTACCGTAAAATGGCTCTTTCCTTTTGCCAATGAAAGTGTTGGTAACCAACAAAGGCATAGCAGAAATAGTACAGCAACAGAAATCTTACTTTTTATCATAATCTTCTATTTTTAGTGTTCTTTATATTCAAAGACGAAAGAATGATAAAAGGGTAAACTACTTTTCCCAATATTTTTCAGCCATAGGCTGTAGCCTTTCTCTTATCACCTCCATTACAGTATCGAAATCAAGAGCCTCTTTCCATTGAATCTTTTTTAGGAAAGCTTTCCAACGGGTTATGCGTGCTACATCTGTCGCAAAACCTTCTGTGAACAACTGCAATTCAGGATTGTATGTAAGACCTCGATTGTCGAAAGTCGCCTTGACAGCATCATACAACGTATCATAATCCAAGTCTCTCTTTGTCAAGAGTTGGTAACAGTCGAAGAAATCTTTCATGCGACTGTTGAGCACATCTCGGTCTATCATCGTATGGAATTTCTCAGCAACAACAGTTTCCAAGGAATATGCCTGTATGTTCACAGAAGGAATGTCTGGCAAAAGCAATGGGAAATCAATGGTTGTGGGATATGGAGTAACAATATCACCAAAACCTATGTCAACAGACATGTTATAAGAAATGGTATCCATGTGGGCAGCAAAATAGAATCGGGTGCCAGGATATTTCTTTTCGACGGTGATAGGTTCTAACTTGATACTGTCAATGTCAAACGACACTCCATCCTCATCGCATACAATGCCCAAAATTTCCTGGAACACGTGCGCAAGGAAATCCCTATCACGGCTAATTCTATCTGCCATGAAATCAACATCTACTGTAGGACGTGCCTCAAGTCCGTTCATAGCATAAAGCAAAGAGCCACCTTTCAGCAAAAAATTGTCCTTATATTGGCTTACAGATACTCTGTAAAGCAACCTCTCGTTGAAATATCTTGCCAAGAGATACATATATTTATAGCCTGTCTCATTCATCAGATTGAGCAAGCGGGTCTTAACAGACTTACCGTAGTTTTTCTTTCCCATCTTATTCTATAGCTATTTCAAGATAATTTTTCAATGTATTAAACACTCTGAGGCGTTGGGCGTAATCCTGCAAACGAGTGAGATTGCGGTTTGGCTTTTTCAGATAGGTGCGTATCACTTCAGCACAAATATCTAACCCAAATTTATTCCTGTATTTTACAGCATCGCAAACACTTCGCTCCATATCGGTAATACGAACATGATACCCTGAAATTTCTGCATCCATAATGCCGAACTCCAAGTTCTCCTTCTTCCAATAATACAGCTCTATCGGAAGCGTATCTGGTATCACCACCTTCCGCTTGTTGGCGATGGCTATACAAAAAGCAGGTGGAACAGTTGTCGAAAGCTGATGGTAAGCCCACGCATTGTACAGGCATACAATACCATTAGGTACAATCCGTTCCACATCAATCATTGTATTAAGCAAAGCATCGGGAACGGCATATACGCCATGACGCAACTTTATCAAGTCGCCACGCTCCTTAGCTCTCAACAGTCGTTTATACTCTGACAGATGAGATATATCAGTAGTGGAGATAGTGCCACCAAGTGCTGCTACTTTGCAAACTATATTGTTCATTTCACCTCTTATTAAATGTCATTACAGTTGCAAAAATACAATAAATTTCGAGAATACGGTAAGATTCTACGGATAATTTCATAAAATACCGCACATTTTTGCATGTTTTCAGAGTCCTAATTATATTTGAGATGATAATAAACTCTAAAAAACATGCAACAATGCAGTATTCTAAATTTAAAATTGTATTTTTGCCACCAAGATTACAAAGAGTTGTTTGACAATCAAACGTATGCAAATTGTAGAAATTAGAACCGTTGCTAAATCATTACCTCCATTGAGGTGAAAAACTCATAAATCGCTCATTCTAAGCTATTCGGCAGATTTTAGCGTAATTTTTTGATAAAAATGCTATGCCCACCAACACCATACGAAACAAGCCCATCGCATCCTGTGATAATGTGATTTTGTGATTTGCGTTAGTATCGCAGAACGTGGCTGCGGATGTTTTCCTTTGCGAGGCCGAAGGCCCTTCCCTTTGCGCCCTTTGCGCCTTGGCGAGAGCTACCAAAACGCAAGCTGCAATCGAACAGCAAGATATTCTCTCGCAAAGGCGCAAAGGCGCGAAGGATGGAAGCATGAATGCTTCAGAAAGGGCGTAAAAACATTCAATGGGCAATATTGCAGAAATATTGCGGTGGATAGTTACCACCACGCGAAACTCTTTCGCAACAAAATGAAAGAAGAACCAATGTACGTCTATACCAAAGGATGTTATGAGAAGGAAAAGATGCTTAACCTGCTATCCACGTGAGACCTCTCCGAGGTCTTTCCTCTCTCCTCGCTCTGTCCCCAGGTCGCTCACGGTCGTGGTGGCTTGCTTCGCGGCCCACCGCGCCCGTTCGACGACCTGGGGTCATTCATGGTGTGACCCCTCCGGGGTCAGTGCCAAACCTTTTGCGGTCTGTGCCAATCTTACGGGGTCAGTGCCAAACCTTTTGTGGTCAGTGCCAATATTACGGGGTCTGTACCAAACCAAGCCAATATGCAAAAGCATACAGTTTTACATCGCCTCCTATTATTTTTGGCAGGCAAAAACCGGTGGAATTATGCTGCCAAAAATTATTTCGGCCGACATCCACACGATTGTTTGAGACGCTTTACAGCATAATACTATATTAATATAACGCGAGTACATTATTATTTTAAGATAATATCATTATAAAGTTAACTCTTAATTTCTTTCTTCTTCCCTGAATATATGGATACGAAAGTGTGATAATGTGATTTGTTATGTTTTGGCAAGTGCCGGGGAGTGATAAAAACGGCGCCTTATTATAAAAAATCAAAGTTTCTATTTGCCACTTCGGTGAAAAAGCACTAATTTTGCAGTGTTACACATTAAATAAGTCATTATCCGATTATGATTCTTTTCTTCAAGACTCCCAAGGAGAACATCATTGCCACTGAGATAGACCATACCCCCAGTGACGCTGAGAAGCAAGCCTTGTCATGGCTTTACGGTGACGCCACCATTCTGACAGCAGAGAAGCTCGACGGCTTCTTTGTCGGTCCGCGCCGCGAAATGATTACACCATGGAGTACAAATGCCGTTGAGATCACGCAGAACATGAGTCTCACCGGCATTTCGCGTATAGAGGAATACTTCCCCGTGAAGAGCGAGGATGCCAGCCACGACCGCATGCTGCAGCGCATGTACAAAGGTCTGGACCAGAACATCTTCACCGTAGACCACCAGCCTGAGCCCATCAAGCACGTCGAGGAAATCGAGAAATACAACGAGGAGGAGGGCCTGGCGCTGAGTCCTGAAGAGATTGAATACCTCCACAAGATAGAGAAAGAGAACGGTCGCCCGCTCACCGACTCCGAGATCTTCGGCTTCGCGCAGATCAACTCCGAGCACTGCCGCCACAAGATCTTCGGCGGCACCTTCATCATCGACGGTGAGGAGCGCCCCTCCAGCCTCTTCGCCCTCATCAAGAAGACGACGAAGGAGCATCCGGGCAAGATTCTCTCTGCCTATAAAGATAATGTGGCCTTCGCCCAGGGCCCTGTCATCGAGCAGTTTGCTCCCCAGGACCAGACGACGGCTGACTACTTCAAGGTGAAGCCCATCGAGAGCGTCATCTCCCTGAAGGCCGAGACCCACAACTTCCCCACCACCGTGGAGCCTTTCAACGGTGCCGCTACAGGTACGGGCGGTGAGATTCGCGACCGTATGGGCGGTGGTGTCGGTTCATGGCCTATCGCCGGCACAGCAGTCTATATGACCAGCTACCCGCGTCTGAAGAACGATGACGGCAAGGCTGCCCGCGACTACGAGGAGAAGATAGACGCCCGCAAATGGCTCTATCAGACACCGGAAGAGATTCTTATCAAGGCCTCGAATGGTGCCAGCGACTTCGGTAACAAGTTCGGCCAGCCACTGATTACCGGTTCCGTCCTCACCTTCGAGTATGAGACCTCTACCGGTGACAACGCCATCGAGAAAGATACCAACAAGGACTGCCAGACACCCAACCAGGTCTATGGCTACGACAAGGTCATCATGCTGGCCGGTGGTGTCGGCTATGGCAAGAAGCGCGACTGTCTGAAGAAAGAGCCACAGCCCGGCGAGGACATCGTCGTCGTAGGCGGTGACAACTACCGCATCGGCTTGGGTGGCGGTTCCGTGTCGTCGGTGGATACCGGCCGCTATGGCACTGCCGTAGAGCTCAACGCCGTACAGCGCGCCAACCCGGAGATGCAGAAGCGCGCCTACAACCTCGTGCGCGCCCTCGTCGAGGATGATACCAACCCCGTCGTCTCCATCCATGACCACGGCTCGGCCGGACACCTCAACTGCCTCTCAGAACTTGTAGAGGACTGTGGCGGCGAGATAGACATGACGAAGCTGCCTATCGGCGACAAGACGCTGTCGGCGAAAGAGATTATCGCCAACGAGAGTCAGGAGCGTATGGGCCTGCTCATCGACGACAACCACGTGGAGCGCGTGCGCAAGATGGCCGAGCGCGAGCGTGCACCGTTCTATGTCGTGGGTAAGACCACCGGCGACGCCCACTTCTCCTTTGTACAGGGCGACGGCGTGAAGCCCTTCGACCTCGACGTGGCCCAGATGTTCGGTCACTCGCCGAAGACCATCATGCGCGACGAGACAGTCGTCCACCACTATGAGGATGCCACCTACTCCATCGATAAGATTGACGAATACCTCAACAACGTGCTCCAGTTGGAGGCCGTTGCCTGCAAAGACTGGCTGACGAATAAAGTCGACCGCTCCGTCACGGGTAAGGTAGCACGCCAGCAGACCCAGGGCCAGATACAGCTGCCGCTCTCCGACTGTGGTGTCGTCGCCCTTGACTATCGTGGCAAAGCTGGTATCGCTACGGCCTTAGGTCATGCTCCCCAGGCCGGACTTGCCAACCCTGCTGCCGGCAGCGTGCTCTCTGTGGCTGAGAGTCTGACGAACATCGTCTGGGCACCGGTAGCTACCGACAAGGACCATCCGTCTGCTGTGGAGAACCTCAACCTCTCCGCCAACTGGATGTGGCCGTGCCGCTCACAGAAGGGTGAGGATGCCCGCCTCTACGACGCTGTACAGGCCCTCTCCGACTTCTGCTGCTCGCTCGGTCTCAACGTGCCGACGGGTAAGGACTCGCTGTCGCTGAGCCAGCAGTATCCCGACGGCTCAAAGATTATCGCACCGGGTACCGTCATCGTGACGGCAGGTGCTGAGGTAAGCGACGTGAGAAAGGTCGTCAGCCCCGTCCTCGTTAACGACAAGAACTCCTCATTATATTATATCGACTTCTCTTTCGACGAGCAGCGCCTCGGCGGTTCTGCCTTCGCCCAGACGCTCGGCAAGATAGGCTCCGATGTTCCTACTGTCAAGAACTCAGAGTATTTCGCCGACTGCTTCAATGCTATCCAGGACCTCATCAACAAGGGTTGGGTCATGGCCGGTCACGACATTTCGGCCGGTGGTCTCATCACTACGCTCCTTGAGATGACCTTTGCCAATGTCGAAGGCGGCATGCATGTCAACCTCCACGACATCATGCAGGACAAGGACGATGTCGTGAAGATGCTCTTTGCTGAGAATCCCGGTGTTGTCATCCAGGTCTCTGACACCCATAAGCGCGAGCTCAAGGAATATCTTGAGGATGCCGGCATCGGCTTCGCCAAGATTGCCTATCCCACTCCCGGTGAGCGCAAGATTGTCGTCGTCAAGGACGACTGGAAGCATGAGTTCGATATCAACGCCCTCCGTGACACTTGGTATAAGACCTCTTACCTCCTCGACCGTCGCCAGAGCATGAACGGCATGGCCCGCAAGCGCTACCTCAACTACAAGAAGCAGCCGTTGGAGTTCAAGTTCAACGACAACTTCACTGGTAAGTTCGCTCAGTACGGCCTCAACCCCGACCGCTGGAAAGACGGTGACGATGCCAAGCGCCCCGTTGCTGCCATCATCCGCGAGAAAGGTACCAACGGTGACCGTGAGATGGCCTACACGCTGTGGCTCGCCGGTTTCAATGTCAAGGATGTCATGATGACCGACCTCATCAGCGGTCGCGAGACCTTGGAAGAGGTGAACATGATCGTCTTCTGCGGTGGTTTCTCCAACTCCGACGTCCTCGGCTCTGCCAAGGGCTGGGCCGGTGCCTTCCTCTACAACCCGAAGGCTAAAGAGGCACTCGACAAGTTCTACGCCCGTGAGGACACGCTGTCGCTCGGCATCTGCAATGGTTGCCAGCTCATGGTGGAGCTCAACCTCATCAATCCTGAGCATCAGCACAGGGCTCATCTGACACACAATGTCAGCCAGAAGTTTGAGAGTAGCTTCCTCGGTCTCAATATCCCACAGAACAACAGCGTCATGCTCGGCTCCCTGAGTGGTGACAAGCTCGGTATCTGGGTAGCTCACGGAGAGGGTCGTTTCTATCTTCCGGAGCCTGAGGACCACTACAACATCGTAGCTAAATACAACTACGCTGAGTATCCTGCCAACCCCAACGGCTCGGACTATAATGTCGCCGGCATCTGCTCTGCCGACGGTCGCCACCTTGCCATGATGCCGCATCCCGAACGCGCCATCTTCCCCTGGCAGAATGCATGGTATCCCGCTGACAGACGCAACGACGATGTCACACCGTGGATAGAAGCCTTCGTCAATGCACGGAAGTGGATTGAGAGAAAGACGAAGTAACGTCACAGATTATTTGAAGTCCAGAAGCTCGTCTTCTGGACTTCAATATATCATACATGTAATGAGTTGGAAGAGGATAAAATGTCTGCTACCTCCTCCCAGCTTATCGTTAGCCGAAAAAGCAGAAAACAAATATGAAATGATATCCAATAAAGCGTCCGGAAATGACCAAACTTCCAACCTGAAGTCTCCCGACCTCTACCGCAAGCTTTTCACCACCTTCTTCAAGATTGGTGCCTTCACCCTTGGCGGAGGCTATGCCATGATTCCTATCATACAGACGGAGGTTGTGGAAAAGAACGGATGGGTGAAGGAAGATGATTTCGTCGACCTCGTAGCCATTGCACAAAGTTGTCCTGGCATCTTCGCCGCCAACATCGCCACCTTCATCGGCTATAAGGTGAACGGCACCAAGGGCGCCCTCTGCACCACACTGGGTACTGCGCTTCCGTCGTTCATCATCATCCTGCTCATTGCAATGGTCTTCCGCCAGTTTATGCAGATACACTGGATAGCAGCTATGTTCAACGGCATCCGACCCGCTGTCGTGGCGCTCATCGCCGTACCCACCTTCAACCTTGCCAAAAGCGCCAAGGTGCACTTGGGCAATGTGTGGATACCCATTGCCTCAGCTATCCTCATCTGCGCGCTCGGCGTCAACCCCATCTGGATTATCATCGCCGCCGGTCTCGGTGGCTTCCTCTATGGACGCATAAAAGACACATTATGATTTTTCTGCAACTCTTCTGGACTTTCTTCAAAATAGGGCTCTTCGGCTTCGGCGGGGGCTATGGCATGCTCTCACTCATACAGATGGAGACGGTGCACAACCACCACTGGCTGACGTCGGCGGAGTTTACCAATATCGTCGCCATCAGCCAGATGACGCCCGGACCTATCGGCATCAACTCTGCCACCTACTGCGGCTATACCGCCATCCATAATGCTGGCATGGGCAACGCCCTGGCCATCCTCGGTTCTGCCACGGCGACGTTCTCCCTTGTCCTGCCCACCTTCGTATTGATGATTCTCATCAGTAAGATGTTTATGAAATACATGAAGACACGAACCGTACAGCATGTCTTCACGGGTCTCCGCCCCGCTGTCGTCGGTCTGTTGGCTTCCGCTACCATCATGCTCTTAGACAAGGAGAACTTCAGCGCACCGAGCGTCAACCTCTGGCAGTTCATCATCAGCATCCTCCTTTTTGCCGCTACCTTCATTGGTACGATGTGGATAAAGATCAACCCTATCCGCATGATATGCTATGCCGCCATCGCCGGACTGGTATTGCTCTATTAATGACAATTTCGAAAATCACCACTCCTTACTCCCAACTTCCTTCCCATCCGAAATCTGTTAATTTTCGTATGGAAAGGAATTCTTATGCAACATGTTACGCACTTTTTTCTCAGTTTTACGCTTTTCTTTGATTTGGTAATGGTGAAAATAACTACTTTTGCCATCGAAAACAAGAACCAACATTTACCATGAGAAAACTGCTCGTTATTCTAACACTTTTGTTCACTATGGCAAATCTTTATGCCACTCCAAATCTTCAAAAAAGCTCTAAACAAAAAGCTCCAACAACAATGCGTATTGATCCCACCAACTGGTATGTGGGAATGAAGGATCCATCCCTGCAACTGATGATTTACGGCAAGGATGTCCGCAACGTGAAAAACGTTACTACTGACTACCCCAATGCGAGAATCGACTCCGTTGTACGCCTCGACTCGCCCAACTATCTCTTCGTGTACCTCAATCTCAGCGGAGCCAAGGCCGGAGAGATGACACTCAAACTGGATAACAAAAAAATTAAATACACCCTTAAGGACCGCGCCATGAAGGGCGAGGACCACAAAGGCTTCTCCAACGCCGACGTCCTCTACCTGCTCATGCCCGACCGCTTTGCCAATGGCAACCCGAAGAATGATGTTGTAAAGGGCATGCGCGACGAAAACTGCGACAGGAAATATCCGTCTTTGCGCCACGGCGGTGACCTGGCGGGTATCGGACAGCACCTTGACTACTTCAAGCAGCTCGGGGTCACGGCCCTTTGGTTCACACCTGTCTTAGAGAACGACTGGCCTGCCGACAAGACACAGAACTCATCGTACCATGGCTATGCCACAACAGACTATTACAAGGTGGACCCACGCTTCGGTTCCAACGAGGAATACCGCAATCTTATCGCTGAATGCCACAAGCAGGGACTGAAAGTCGTCATGGACATGATCTTCAACCATTGCAGCGACTACCACATCTTCAACATGGACCCACCCTCCAAAGACTGGTTCAACAACCCCAACTACGGTCTTCAGACGAGCTATAAGCTCACACCGGTCCTCGATCCTTACGCTTCGAAAGTCGACATGGCCGAGACCGTAGACGGTTGGTTCGTGCCATCCATGCCCGACCTCAACCAGCGCAACCCCCACGTGATAAAATACCTCATTCAGAGCAGTGAGTGGTGGATAGAATATGCTGACATCGACGGCATCCGTATGGATACCTATCCCTACGCTGACCGACAGGCTATGGCAGAATGGATGAAGACCATCGACAACGAATACCCCAACTTCAACACCGTTGGCGAGACATGGGTGACAGAGCCGCCTTATACCGCCTCCTGGCAGAAAGACTCCAAGCTCTCTAAGATAAACAGCTATCTGAAGACCGTCATGGACTTCTCTTTCTTCGACAAGCTCAACCAGGGCAAGCGTGAGGAGACTGACGACTGGTGGAAGGGCTTCAACCGCATCTACAACTCCCTCTGCTACGACTACCTCTATCCCAACCCGTCGAGTGTGTTGGCGTTCATCGAGAACCATGACACCGACCGCTTCTTAGGTGAGAGCAAGGACACCACAATGCTCAAGCAGGCCTTGGCTCTGCTGCTTACCCTCAACCGCATCCCACAGCTCTATTACGGTACCGAGGTGCTGATGAATGGCACAAAGGCTGTCACCGACGGCAATGTGCGCAAGGACTTCCCCGGTGGATTCCCCGGCGATACCCACAACTGCTTCACGGCTGAGGGCCGCACAAAAGCTGAGAACGGAATGTTCAACTGGCTCAGCCAACTGCTGCACTGGCGTCAGGGCAACGAGGTGATAACAAAGGGCTCACAGACGCAGTTCATACCTTATAAAGGCGTTTATGTCATCGCACGGCAGTATAACGGCAAGACGGTGCTCACCATCCTCAATGGCAAGCATGCCGACAACGAGTTAGCTGTCAGCCGCTACGCCGAAGTCATCGGCAACCATAAGACAGCTACAGATGTCATCACAGGAAAGACAGTAGACCTTACTAAGAATATACCCCTCACACAGCGCCAAGCGCTGGTAGTGGAGTTCTAACTCCAAGGGTAGATGTTGAATAACAATCCCCGCCAAGGAATCATCGGTTCCACGGCGGGGATTTTTTTATTGTTACTACATTGCCAGCGACGAGAGGATAGGCAATGTCAGGGATTTACTTCTGATGGCCAGGCTGTTCTGCCCTCATGCCATGGATGCGCTCTATCGTCAGCACGCTGTCACAGAAAGCTTTGACAGCGGGCCGGTGGGTGATAAAGATGACCGTCTTCGTCTTATCGGCAAGGATGTTTTTCAGCAGGCCGACCTCTGTCTCGGGGTCTAATGCCGAGGTGGCCTCATCAAAGAGCATGATAGGACGGTTGCGCAACAGCGCTCGGGCGATGGCTATGCGCTGAGCCTGACCCTCGGAGAGACCGCCACCCAGCTCGCCACACACCGTGTCGAGACCCTCAGGGAGCTCGAAGACGAAGTCAGCGCAACTGTCATGCAAAGCCTTACGCATATCGTCGTCAGTGGCATTGAGACGACCTAAACGCAGGTTGTCGCGGATAGTACCACTGAGGAGGGTGTTGCCCTGAGGCACATAGATGAAGTTGCATCGCGTCAGTGGCGAAGCCATCACTTCCTTAGCATCATTATAGAGCACTACCCTACCCTGCTGTGGCCTGATGAGTGCCAGAAGCATCCTGACGAGGGTGGTCTTGCCGGCTCCTGTCTCTCCCAAGACAGCCGTGCAGGTGCCCGGACGGAAGTCGAAGCACAAGTCATTGACTATCTTCTCCTCGGTAGGGCCATAGGCATAGCTGACATGATCGAGCCTGATGCCACATGGTGAAGCAAGCTTCACCGGCTCGCCCTGCTCCTCAAGCGGGTTCTCCTCCAACTCCATGAGCCGCTCCGCCGCCGTGAACACCGACACGAAAGCGGGCACCAGCTTTGTGATACTGCGCGCCGGACTCTGGATGCGGTTGACGAGTTGTAGAAACGCTGTCATGCCACCAAAGGTCAAGGAATGGGAAGCCATACGCACGGCCGCCCAAAGGAACGCTACAAGGAAGCCAATGGCAAATCCAACATTGAGAACGGTATTGCTGAACACCGAGAACACCGTCCGGCGGATCACTTTATGCCGCAACAGACTCTGGCGTTGCTCCAGCCGGTCCACCATCGGTGTCTCTCCCTCCAATGTCTTTATCAGCATACTGTGCTGGATGGTCTCCTGAAGCGTGCTCTGCACGTGCGAGTCCTCGGTGCGCACCTCTTTAGTAAGACGTCGCATCTGGGCAACATAAATCTTGCTGACAGCAGCAAAGACTGGGATAATGGCCACCGTGATGAGTGCCAGGACAGCGTCCATGGAGAAGAGATAGCAGAAAGCACCGACGAAGAGGGCTATCACAGACAGAGCGCTGGGGATCGTCTGTGTCAGAAAATTGACAACATTGACCACGTCAAACTCCAGTCTGTTCAGCACATCACCGGAGTGGAAGTTCTCACGCCCACGCCATTGTGAGCGCAGAATCCTGTCGAGCATACGCTGCTGCATACGATTTTGCGCGCGGATGCCCAAAACATTCTGTATCCATGTTGAAGAGATGTCGAGAAAAAAGTTGCAGAGGATGAGCAGCCCCATGAGTCCTACCGCCCAATAGAGGTTACCCTTCACTACGCCGCTGGCCACATCGATAGCATGTTGCATAGCCCACACCTCCGCCAACGACAGCACCACTGTCGCAAGGCCAATAGATGCATTGAGCGTAGCCTGCAAACGGTTGCCACGCCAGGCGTGCCACAGCCAGCGCATGATGGCCGCAGCAGAATAATGCGACTTGGGAAGATTTAGAAGGCTCCTGATTCTCATGGCCCATTTAAGATTTTAATTTGTCACAAAGATAAGAAAAAACAAGCAAAAAAGAACACTAAAGTCTCAATTTATTTTCACCCGAAGATTCTGTGCAATCGTTTGCATGATTTATATCAAACATGTTTGGGCAAAAACTTTCGTATGCAACAAAAAAAGCCTACTTTTGCACAAAAACCATAGAGTACCTGAAAACTGCGCTTATGTCACATACAACCATAACAATGCGGGACATAGCCGACGCCTTAGGGGTGTCGGTAGCTACGGTGTCGCGTGCGTTGAAAGACAATCCACGCATCAGCATACAGCAGAAGAACAAGATAAAGAAATACGCCCAAGAACATAATTACTATCCCAACGCTTTAGCCGAGGGCTTGCGCAACAATATGGTGAAGCCTTCCAAACTGATAGGCGTCATCATCCCACAGTTTGAGCATTTCTACTTCTCCTCCGTCCTTGAGGGCATCGACCAGGAAGCCACCTCGCGCGGCTATTCCATCATCGTCAGCGCCAGCAACGACGACTTCGAGCACGAACAGCTCATCTGCAAGCACTTCCTTGAGAACCGTGTCTGCGGCGTCATCGTCTCACAAGCTAAGAACACCACGACCTACAGCCATTTCCAAGAGCTTATCAAGGAGCGCCTGCCGCTGGTCTTCTACGACCGCATCTGTACGGGTATCAACTGCGACCGTGTCGTCGTCGATGACTACCAGGGCGCCTTCAACGCCGTCAACTACATGATAGAACGCGGCTGCAAGCGCGTCGCCTTCTACAGTTCACCGATGACGCTCGAAATCTCCAAGAACAGATACAACGGCTACCGCGACGCCCTGCTCAGAAACGGCTTACAGCCCGAAGAGCGCTTCTTCCGCCTCTGCGACAACCGTGCCGACGCCGAGGCCATCACGCCGGAGCTGCTGTCTCAAGATGTGGTTCCCGACGCCTTCTTCGCCGTCAACGACGATACCGCCATCGGCATCCTCTATACTGCCAAGCGTATGGGCTTCAGCGTTCCCGAGGACATCAGCATCTGCGGATTCACCAACGGCCAGCGTGCCGTGGCCTGCGACCCCATGCTCACCACGGTGGAGCAGAGAGGCGTCAGAGTCGGAGAAGAAGCCGCAAATATTCTCATCAGTAAGGTAGAAGGAGAGATACCCCTGTCAAAAGTGGAGAAACGCATCGTCAGAACACGACTTATCATCAGAGGAACGACAAAATAAAAAACATATACTAAAAATGAAAGAAAAACCAAACATGAGCTTTTGGGGCTTGTGGAACCTCAGCTTCGGCTTCTTCGGAGTGCAGATAGCCTACGCCCTTCAAAGTGCCAACATCTCGCGCATCTTCGCCACCCTCGGCGCCGACCCTCACAGCCTAAGCTATTTCTGGATACTGCCCCCACTGATGGGCATCATCGTGCAGCCTATCGTGGGCACCTGCTCCGACAAAACGTGGTGCCGTTTCGGCCGCCGCATTCCCTACCTCTTCCTCGGTGCTGCCGTAGCTGTCATCGTCATGTGCCTGCTGCCCAACTCCGGTTCTTTCGGTATGACTGTTTCCACGGCTATGGTCTTCGGACTCATAGCACTGATGTTTCTCGATACGTCCATCAACATGGCCATGCAACCGTTCAAGATGCTTGTCGGCGATATGGTCAACGAGAAGCAGAAAGGTCTCGCCTACTCCATCCAGAGTTTCCTCTGCAACGCCGGTTCACTCGTAGGCTACGTTTTTCCCTTCGTCTTTGCACTCTTGGGCATTGCCAACACCGCACCCAAAGGCGTCATCCCAGACTCTGTTATCTACAGCTTCTATGTCGGTGCCGCCATCCTCATCCTCTGCGTTATCTACACGGTATGGAAAGTCAAGGAATGGAATCCTAAAGAATATGAGGAGTATAACGGTAAGAAGGAGTCTGTAGCCGAAGAGGAGAAAGGCTCTTCCAACTGGATTGTGCTGCTAAAGAATGCGCCCGCCACCTTCTGGAAGGTAGGACTGGTGCAGTTCTTCTGCTGGTTCGCCTTTATGTATATGTGGACTTACACCAATGGTACTGTGGCTGCCAACTGCTGGGGCACTACCGACGTGACGAGCGCAGGCTATCAGGAGGCCGGCAACTGGGTAGGCATCCTCTTCGCTGTCCAGGCCATCGGCTCCGTCATCTGGGCCACGGTACTGCCGAAGTTCACCAACCGCAAGTTCGCCTATGCCATCAGCCTTGTCTTAGGCGGCATCGGCTTTGCAAGCTGCGCCTTCATCCACGACCAGTATCTGCTCTTCATCCCCTTCCTGCTCATCGGCTGCGCATGGGCTGCCATGCTCGCCATGCCTTTCACCTTCGTCACCAACGCCCTTCAGGGCTATGGCCATATGGGTGCCTACCTCGGACTCTTCAACGGCACCATCTGCATTCCGCAGATTGTCGCTGCCGCCATCGGTGGCACCATCCTCGGCCTCGTTGGATCTGTGCAGAGCAACATGATGATCATCGCTGGTGTGAGCCTCGTCCTCGGTGCCTTTGCCGTTAAGACCATCAAAGAGAATTAATCCTTTCTCTTCAAATACATGCTTATAATGAATCCCCTCTGTCTGTGATGAAGATGGAGGGGATTTTTGTTCAAACGCACCAACTCCCTACGGTCCCGCCTACAATCCTTTCATCGCAATAAAGATAAGAAGGCCGCTCTTTTCCCTCTAAAAAGGGACAAATTTGCAGAAATATCCCTCTGGAAAGGGAAAAAATCAGCAATTTATCCCTTTTGAAAGGGATTTTGGCTATGCCAACATCATCCCACTGTGGCATTTTGGCCTCAACTACTAGTCCGTACAGCCGAAGCAACTTAGGAAAAAGAGATAAAAGAAAATCAGGGAGCGGAAGAAGTCCGTTCCCTGATTTCCTTTTAAGCTATATATTATAATATGTGTCTGCCGTGCAGAATGAATACTGACTATCAGTCGTGCAGGATGAGAGCAGACTGTCCGTCGATGACGACGTGGGAACCGGAGACGGTGTCGAGACCATTCTCATCAATTTTTCCATCGCAGCAGACCACCGTATAATTGCCTTCCGGGATGGTAATTTCGCGAGCCTCCGCGTTGGCATTGAGGATGACGATGATATTCTTCCAAGCGTCCCCACCCGCATTGTTCTTCAGTCGGAAGGCCACGACACAGGGCATCTCCTGCCCCTTGCTGTCCGTCACGGGCAGGAATTCCAAATGCTGCCGCACGAGTTCTGCGCTGCCGAGACGGAAGGCAGGATGGTTGCGGCGCAAAGCGATGAGACGACTGTAATACTCAAACACCTGGGGATACTTCTCCAGATTGCTCCATTGCAACTCATTGATGCTGTCGGGAGAGTTGAAGCTGTTGTGAACGCCCTTCTTGTCGCGCAACATCTCCTCACCGGAAAGAATGAAGGGCACACCCTGAGAGGTGAGGACAGCAGTCTGAGCCAGCTCGTCGAGCTTTATCAGCGTCGGCATATCCGCTGCTTTCTTGTCCTTTGCCTCCATCTCCGTCTTCAACCTGTCAACCAAGCACATATCGTCGTGGCAGCTGACGTAGCTGATGCACTGCGTCGGCTCATTGGCCCACGGCTCCTTGCTGTAGTTGACCTTAGCATAGTCGACCTGCGGATGGGCTATCATTCCGGCGATACCAGCCTTGATACTCTCTTCCGAACCCGGTAGCCCCATGAGGAAGGCACCCTGCTTGTCGTCGGAGAAAGGACCACGGACAGCATCGCGCAAATCGTCGCAGAAAGCGGCGATGCCCGGCAGCTGTTTCATGTGGGCCTTCATGGCAAGTTTGTCCTGAGGATAAGCACAGGAACCGGCACTCCACCCCTCACCATAGACAAAGATATTCGGGTCGATACTCGTCAACTCTTTTCTGATGGCATTCATCGTCTCGATATCGTGAACACCCATGAGGTCGAAGCGGAAACCGTCGATATGATACTCCTCCGCCCAGTATTTCACGCTCTCAAGCATAAAGGCGCGCATGATGGGCTGGTCTGAAGCCGTCTCATTGCCACAGCCGGAGCCATTGCTCGGCGTACCATCGGCATTGAACCGGTAGTAGGCATTTGGCCATGTCTTCTGGAAGTTGCTGTTCGTAAGGTCAAAGGTATGGTTGTAGACAACGTCGAGGATCACTCTGATGCCAGCTTCATGCAAGGCCTTCACCATCTCCTTGAACTCCCGGATGCGTGTGGCAGGAGTATAAGGGTCGGTAGAGTAGCTGCCCTCGGGAACGTTGTAGTTGAGCGGGTCATAGCCCCAGTTATACTGCGGCTTGTCGAGTTGTGTCTCGTCGACCGAGGCATAGTCGAAAGAGGGAAGAATATGCACGGCGTTGACCCCGAGCTTCTTCAGGTAGCCGATAGCCTTCGACTCAGTGAGAGCAAGAAACTTTCCCTTGTATTTCAGCCCCGAAGTCGGCGACATGGAGAAGTCGCGGAAATGCATCTCATAGATGACGAGGTCGGCCGGTGACTTCAGTGTCAGTCTGTGGTCCTGGCTCCATCCGGCGGGGTCGGTGCTGTTCATGTCGATGACAGCGCCACGACGGCCGTTGACACCGACAGCCGTGGCGAAGACACCGGGCGACTCCAACGGGTTCTTAGCATCGTTGGAGATGTCGAAGGTATAGAATTTACCTTTCCAGTCACCCTTCACTTCTGCTGTCCAACCGCCATATTCCCGCCTCTTCATCTTCACGGTGCGCACGGGTTTGCCACCGAGGGCATCGTCATAGAGCCGAAGCTTCACCTGACCTTTGGCGGGATTGCCTAAGAAGCGGAAACTCGTGGACGTAGGCTGGTAACTACATTGCTTATAATAGTTCAGACTCATCGAGTCTGGGTCTACGGCCTTATCCTCGGCATGGGCAGAAGGACCGTAGGCGGCTAAGAGCGCAAAGAAGAAAGTCTTTAAATTCATTGTCGTGAGAAATAAATAAGTTGTTCAGGCGCCGTCCTCCAAAGGGAGTCCGGCAAAAAACAAAGCCCCAACAAGGGCTATAAACCCTTATTGAGGCCTTATGGAGATGTAAATTATTTAGCCATAAGAGAAACGGCGAAACCACCACCGGGAGCCTCGGTGAAGTTCAACACGTCGCCCTTCTTCACAGTACGCTTGGTAATGACATAAGCCTTCGGGTTCTTGTCATAGCTGGCACCCTTGGCATCAGCATAGATGGTAGCCTCATACTTACGGCCCTTGTCGAGGAAGTCGAGCTTGACCGTGGACTTATGTCCGTGCTCGTCACACTTGCCACCGATGAACCAGTTGTCAGAGCCCTTAGCCTTACGGGCCACAGTGATATAGCGGGCAGGCTCTGCCTCGATATATTTCGAGTCGTCCCAGTCGACAGCCACATCCTTGATAAACTGGAAAGCGTCGTTATATTTGGCATAGTTCTCGGGCAGGTCGGCAGCCATCTGCACGGGGCCCCACATCACGAGATAGAGGGCAAGCTGGCCGACGAGGGTCGTGTGGACATAGCTTGGGTTGTTGCTCCATGTCTTGAGCTGCGTCTCAAGGATGCCCGGCGTGTAGTCCATCGGACCGCCCTGCAGACGTGTGAAGGGCAGGATGACGGTGTGGTTAGGATAACTGCCACCGAAGGCCTCATATTCTCCACCGCGCGCCGACTCGTTAGCGACATAGTTAGGCCATGTGCGGCCAATACCGGTCGGACGTGTAGCCTCATGGGCATCGACCATGATATGATGCTTGGCAGCCTGCTCCACGACATACTGATAGTGCTGGTTCATGAACTGGGAGAAGTGGTGGTCGCCACGGGGAATCATATCACCGACATAACCGGTCTTCACAGCGTCGTAACCGTACTTGTTCATCAGATTGAGAGCCGACTCCAGATGGCGCTCATAATTGCGGGTGCTCGACGAGGTCTCGTTATGCATCAGCAACTTCACACCCTTGGAGTGCGCATAGTCGTTGAGGGCCTTGATGTCGAAGTCGGGATAAGGAGTCGTGAAGTCGAAGACATAGTCCTTCCAGTGGTTGGCCCAGTCCTCCCAACCTACATTCCAGCCTTCCACCAAGACCTCGCTGATACCGTTGGCAGCGGCAAAGTCAATATATTTACGCACCTCAGCGTTGTTGGCGCCATGGCGACCGTTGGGCTTTACCTTTGACCAGTCGATGCTGTCAAGTTTGATGGATGGGAACTCATCGGTATAGTTCCACGACTTCCGGCCTACAATCATCTCCCACCAGACGCCACAGAATTTAGTCGGATGAATCCAGCTGGTATCCTTAATCTTGCACGGCTCATTAAGATTATAAATCATAGAGTTGGCATCACCGAGCATATCACGTGCATCGTCGCTGACAGCCACGGTGCGCCAGGGCGTCTTGCAAGGAGTCTGCATGTAGCCCTTCATTCCGGTGGCATCAGGAGTAAGCCAAGACTCGAAGACCATGTTCTTGTCGTCGAGGTTAAGATGCATGGTGGAATAGTCGATGCAGGCAGCCTCGTGGAGGTTGATATAGAGTCCGTCCTTCGTCTTCATCTGCAAGGAGGTTTGCACACCTGTCGGCGAGAAGACGGCAACGGAGGAATTGTTCCAGTTAACGGCATCGTGGAAGCGGGCACGAATCTCAGAGAGTTTCGACTCCTGGGTCTCCTGCTCCTGAGTGTCGTAGTCGCCAGGCAGCCACCAGGCAGTGTGGTCGCCGGTCATGGCAAACTGTGTATGCTCCTCCTTGATGACGAAATAGACCAGGGAGTCCTGCTGTGGGAATTCATAGCGCAGGCCCATGCCGATGTCGTAAACGCGGAAGCGGATAGTCATCTTACGCTTAGTGGTAGGCTGGGTGAGGTTGACGGCGAGCTCGTTGTAGTGGTTGCGAATCTTGCCATACTGTCCCCAGACGGGTGTCCAGGTCTCGTCGAAGGTTGATGTCTGCGAGCCTGTCTCGGTGAAGCCGTCCATCAGTGAGGTCTCATGCATGCCCTTCGAAGCATGCTTGTCCTTGGCAAGTTCCAGGCCAAGGTGAGAGGGTTTCACCACAGCGCGACCCTTATAGCTCATCTCGTAGGTGGGGACACCGTTGCCGGTGAGCGAGAAGGTCACAGATACATTCCCATTAGGCGACTTAACAGTCTGTGCATCAGCGCCTAATGTCATCAATAAGCCCAACAGGGCGATAAGGTACTTGTGCATAAAAATTGGTTTTATCTATTTATGACGCTACGGCGCCGTAGTCAGCACCCGAACAGGTGCCTACGGTGCCGCAGCGGTAACAACCAGTATATTCTCTCCGGATGCGGATTATCGACCACTCTCTACAATGAGGTCGCTGATATTCTGCGTGAAGCTCTTGTTTTCTTTGAGGTCCTCGATGTTGACATGCATGCGGTAGCGCCAATAGTAGGGCACGATGGCCGGCACATTGATGCGCTCCTTGTCGGCGTCAGCAAGTCTGAGCTTCTCGTCCATAGCCATCCAGTCCTGAATGCTGAGCACACAGAGCATTGACGGTGAGGTGAGCTGGCGCGAGATGATGTCGCGGGCCAGCCAGCCCGGCAGCGGGTGAGGAGCAGGACCCTGGCGGTAGAGCATGGTGTTGTAATACTCCTGTGTCCGTGGCCAGTCCTCTTCCCACCACTGACGCATTGTCGGCATGTCGTGGGTAGAGAAGGTGCAGACAGAGCGGTAGGGGTTGCGGGAGAGATGCCCGAAGCGCACATGCGGATCCTTAGGCATAGACTGTATCTCCAAGGAGAGGATGCGCAGCTGGTTCATCACCCATGGCACGCAGTCGGGCACCATACCTAAGTCCTCAGCGCAGACAAGCATACGCGTAGCCTGGACCAGAACGGGGAGCTTCTTCATGGCCTCACCATACCAGAACTGGTTGTTGCGGCGATAGAAGTAGTCGTTGTAGAGACGGTTGAAAGCGCCCTTGTCGTTATCATAGAGACTCTCGTAGATGAAGTCGAACTGCGCGGAGATGCGCGGATGGAACATATTCTTGTTCTTCCTGTCGCGGACGAAGAGGACATCGCTGATGAGCGAATAGAGTCCGTCGCGGAAGTAGAGCTCATCCTGGTCTGTAACGCCCTCGAAGGCCTTCTGTATCTTCTTCTGTGTGTCGTACTCCGGCTTCATCTTATATCTCTCGCCGTCGATACGGTCAAGGTATTTCTCCTTCACCTCGTCGGCACGGCCGCCAAAGACGCGGTCCAGCACCCAGTCGGTGATGAACGGCTCGGTGAAGCGCTCTTCCTGGAAGTTCAGACCATAGCCGCGAATCTCGTCAGCCGACATGGCCAGGGCGGGAGCAAACTGGCCCAAAAGTCCGTGAACGGCATCGGAAGGAATCTCCCAAATGCGGAAGAAGCCCAAGACATGGTCGATGCGGTAAGCATCGAAGAACTTAGCCATATTCTTGAAGCGGCGAATCCACCATTCGCAGCCATCCTTAATCATCTCCTCCCAGTTGTAGGTTGGGAAACCCCAGTTCTGACCATTGGTAGAGAAGGCATCAGGCGGTGCACCGGCCTGCCCGTTGAGATTGAAGTAGCGCGGCTCTGTCCACACATCGCAGCCATAGCGGTTCACGCCGATAGGAATATCGCCCTTGAGGATGACATGATGCTCGCGCGCGTACTTATGTACTTCCTCCATCTGAGTGTTGAGGATAAACTGTACATAATACCAGAAGCTGACAGCCTTGTATTCCTTGGTGCGCGGGTCAGAGAGATGCTTGCGGTCGGCCTCATTCCACTGGTTGTGGTCGGGCCACATAGAGAAGTCGGCAGTGCCATTGGCGTCGCGCAGCGTGCAATACTGTGCATAAGGTACCAGCCAGGAGGCTGCTTCCTTGAAGAACTCCTTGAAGGCGTGAGTGCCTAAAACCTTCTCACCATCCTGCTCATAGAGGTCGTGGAGATAAGCTATCTTGGCGTTGTTGACACCCTCATAGTCAATCTGCGGCTTGCTGTTGAGCTCACGGCGCAGTTGCTCATAATGGTGACGCTTCTCCTCGTTGTCGATGAGCGGCAAACCGTGGAGATTGGCATACTGTGGATGCAGGGCGAAGATGCTGATACAGCTGTAAGGATAGCTGTCGGTCCACGTGTGGGTGATGGTGGTGTCGTTGATAGGCAGCACCTGCAGCACCTTCTGGCCGGTAGCGCTCACAAAGTCTATCATCTCCTTCAGATCGCCGAAGTCGCCCACACCGAAAGACTTCTCCGTACGGAGGGAGAAGACGGGGACGAGGGTTCCGGCCACCTTGGTGTTGAAGATAGGGAAGAAGGCCTGGCTGAGGTCGTAGACGACGACATCGCCGTCATGGAGCTCCGGAATCTCCACCGTGCGGTTCAGACCATCCTCAAAGAGGTAGTCGTTGGCATCAGTGGGGTTGAGGGAAGCAAACTTGAACTCTATCGTGTTGTCAGGGAAGGCAGCAGCATCAAGGTCTACCACCCATTCATTGATATCGTGCTCCTTCATGGGCACGCCCTTTGTGGCGTTCCAGGCGCCTAAGGCCTCGCTCTCACCGACGACGACGAGCCTGCCAGCGTTGAGCTGCGGGGCTCTGACGATGAAGCGCACGGTACGGGCGAAAGACGATGGTGCCGTGGCGTATGTCTTCTTTGAACGGATGCAGTCAGTGAAGGCAGAACTATAAAGATAGGAGTCCTCGGGAATATCATGCCACTGGTCGTATATCGTATACCGACTACCCTTCACGGCATTCAGCTCCAGGGTGTGCATAATGGTTGTCCACTCGTGGCGCTCACTATGGTTCTCGCGCTCTACGTCATAGAAATAAACAAGCTTTTGGGGAGCATCAGCAAGATTGAGCTCGCACGACCATCTCTTTCCATTAGTGGTCATCATGCGATATTTGGTGCTTATGTGCTCACCGACTATGTTTAGAACTATCTCTTCACCGAACCAGGTGCGATAATCAACATTGAATTTTAAGTTCATAGTCTTTAGAGAGTTAATTTTTATGCGAAGTTACGGAAAAAAGGCGGATGTTGATTTATGTCATGCAAAACGTTGTGAAAAAACGTGCGCAAACGTTTGCACAGACAAGACCACACACAAAAAATGCGCGGCCCCAGCCACGCATTCCATTCGTATCGGTTATGTATTGTCGTCGACATCATTGCTGCCCACTTTTCCACCCATCTTGACAATGAAGTCATCGAGGGCAGGAATGATGGCCAACAGGTTGTCAACATCGACGCCATTGTCCTCAAACTTTCCTATCATGCAGTTGGGTATCCCGGCAGCTTTCCGCTTCATGGTCTTTCCCTTCTCTGTGAGGTAGACAATCTGCTGCCGCTTGTCGGTATCACTCTCATGCCGCGCCACAAGGCCAAGCTTCTCCATGCGCTTGATGAGCGGCGAGGTGGTGTTGATACCCAGAAGCAGACGCTTGCCGATGTCGTTAACAGGCATCTCGTCATGCTCCCACAGCACCATCAACACGAGATACTGGGTGTAGGTGATGCCGAGTGGCTTGAACAAAGGTTCATAAGCCTGCGTCACCAGCCTGCTGGCGGTATAGAGCCGGAAGCAGAGCTGGTTCTCAAGCTTCAACTGGTCGTAGTTGTTATTCTTTCTTGCCATGCGGAGCGTCTTACAGGGCGGCCTCGACCTGCTTTTCCACCTCCTTCATGTCCACAACAGGCTCGAAACGGGCCAGCACCTGACCGTCACGGCTGATGAGGAACTTGGTGAAGTTCCACTGGATGTCGTCCTTCTTACGAGGCTCGGGATTAGCCTCATTATAGAGTTTCTCCATCACGGCAGTCAGCTTGGCGTCATAACCGCCTTCACAGCTCTTCTGGCTCTTGAGCCATGTGTAGAGCGGCAGCTCGTTGGCACCGTTGACATCGCTCTTCTTAAACTGAGGGAAGTCAGCACCAAACTTCACCGTGCAGAACTGCTTAATCTCCGCGTCGGAGCCTGGAGCCTGATGACCAAACTGGTTGCAGGGGATATCGAGAATCTCCAGGCCCTTGTCCTGAAGTTTGTGGTACATAGCTTCCAGATCCTCATACTGGGGAGTGAAGCCGCAACCTGTTGCGGTGTTGACGATGAGCAACACCTTACCTTTATACTGTTCGAGACTTACTTCATTGCCCTTCTTGTCTTTCAGGCTGAAATCATAAACTGTCTTCATATTCTTTTCTGTGTTTTGTGCCACGGCTGTCATCATAGCGATGAGCAGCAAGGCAACGGTTAATATTCTCTTCATTACGCATGCAAAGATAAGGAGTTTTATTTATATCGCAAGCGACACTGCCAGCCTTTTAGCGTGTATTAACCTTTATATCGCCCAAGATACGATTCTCTAAACGGAAATTAACAAATAGCGCACACGATACAAACAAACACAAGCGGTTAGCAAAGGATTCATGCGCACACCAACGAAAGTGGGCAGCCCTTTGGACAGCCCACTATTCAATCTACATTTATAAGGAATGCTGGCTATTTCGTCTTCTTGATAGGCAACTGATAGAGAATTTTGCCGTCCTTGTTAATGGCCGAGAGGGTCAGTTGCTGTTTGTCGGCGCTGATGATGGTGAAGCCCGTCGAAGGGTCGCACCACTGTGTGCCGTCGATAGCACTCACAGAACGAGAGAGGGCAGCAGCGGAGTTCACCCAATAGAAGATGGGGTCGCTCTGCTTCTTGATGTACTGGAAGTTGTGGATATGACCGCAGCCATAGACAGCCACGTTGTTGTGGCGACGCAGCACGGGCAGGAGATACTTCTGCATGTCGGCGCGCTCGACACCCTTCTTCGGGGTCTGCGCATAGATGGGGTGATGCCCCACGCAGATGACCCAGTCCTCGTGGGCGGCGGTCAGCGTGCTGTCGAGCCAAGCCAGCTGGCGGTCACGGTCCTGCTTATGTGCATCAGGATAGGTAGTGCTGTCGTTGCGGTAGCAGTCCATCAGCGGTGTGGTGTCGAGGAAGACAACGCGCACCGTGCAGCCCTTGCCGCTGAACACCTTAGAATAGTAGCGGGCGGGCATGGCCCAACGGCGGCTCACCTTGGAATAGTCGAGCACAGCCTGCGTGTTGCCGCGATACTCGTGGTTGCCCATGACGGGATACCAGAACTCCATCAACTCGGGATTGGAATAGATGAGCTCGTAGTTGGTCATCCACAACGGGTCGCTGGTGCTCTGAACGCCATTGAAATGATGGATATCGCCCACGGCGATGATGGCCTCAGGGCCAACGGTGAGCGCCATCTTGCCCATCAGCTCAGCGATGGTCTTCTGGTCGTAGTAGCCGTTGCGGCCCATGTCGTTGACCCAGTAGAGGTTGACATTGGACTTCAGCGTCTTCCACTCGGCGGGCGACTGTGCACAGGAGGGAAGGAGGACAGCCACTGCAAGCAGGAGGGCTGCAAAGAGCTTTCGGAAAAGAGATTTATTCATGATCATGCGTTGTTATTGCTATAATGACTATAGGAACTATAGAGACTATTGAATTTTAAGAGATGCTCTTATTTAGCGCCGAAGGCACCAAAGTAAGTGTTAGGAGTCGGGGCTGTGAAGTAGTAGTTCTGATCGTCAGCGCTGTTGACCCACTTCACTTTCTTCATGCCAAAGAAGGCCAGGCCAGTGGGGAAGTTACGCGTCACGGCTGTAGTACCGCCCGTCAAAGCAACCGCGCCTGGCAGGAGATGGAAGTCCCAAGCAGAGGTCCAAGCCAGGGGCGCGCCATTCTCCTCCTTGTCAGACTCGCAGTTGATATTCATCTTCGCGTTCTGTGCAAAGTTCACGAAGAGCTTGGAGAGATCTTCCGGCGTAGTGCTGGTGATATTGCGGTCGTCCCAGACGATGAGCGAGTAGTCTTTGGCCTGCTGCTTGACCACGCTTTCATTAGAGGCAAAGAAATAGTTGGGTGCAAGCACACTGTTGGCAATGTCGCCGCCGTCCTTGTCGGGCTGGCGAATGCCAAAGCGGTTATCCACCAGCAGGTTGTTGACGAAGACGGGCGCGATGCCCTTCTCCAGCCATACATTACCACCTTTCTTGTTCTTCGAGCGACGCCATCCACAATCCACAGCGGTGTTGTTGAAGATGACGAGCTTCGAGGCGAAGTTCTTCTCCACACCTGAGTCGGAGAGCTTGAAGGCGTTGGTGCAGGCATTATAGATAAGGTTGTAGGCAACGTCAAGTGTGCAGCCCGACTTGACGTTGATGGCCTCGCCACCGTCGGCGGCATTACCACTGTCGGCAAAGGTGCAGCCTGTGATGACACCGCTGCCACCAGTGAAATAGGTCTGGTCGTTGTAGTTGTCGTGCAGATAGCAGTCTATCATGGCGAAGCGGCCATTAGTGTTGCAGAAGTGGAAAGCGGGCACGCCACCGTCGATGGTGGTCTTGAACAGCTTATTCTGGAACGACATGGAACTTTCTGTCGGCGTAGCACCGGCATCAGCAATCTCTACGTGGCTGAGCACGACCTCCTCGCTGTTGTATCCGCAGATGATGCCGCCCCAGTCGTTGGGCTTACCCGCGTCGGACTTGATGACGACGGGTTTCTCGGCAGTACCCATGGCGTAGAGATTACCCAGGACAACAATCTCGACAGGATGCTTGTCATCCTCCTGAGAGTCGTGGGCAATGGTGACATGCACGCCCGGCTCAATATAGAGCGATGCACCCTCGGGAACCTTGAACGAGGTGACGAGTGTCGTGTCGTGGCTCCAGACGATGGAGCCAGTAGGATAAGAGGCCACGGCGGTCTTCACAGTATTCTCATCACCAGTGTTGATGGTGATGGTTTCTGTCTTGGCGGCGTATTCGTATGGATTGATATTTTCGTTCTCGCAGGAACTCAGTCCCAAAGCGAGAGCCATGGCAGCAAGCCCGGCGGAAAAGATAAATTTCATGATAAGAAAATAATATAGTGAGTAATGGGTAATGGATAATGTATAGTGAGTAATGAGATCACCTAACACCTGACACCAGACTACATCGTGTACCTCACGCCCACGAGGAAAGTGCGGCCATAGCGGTAGGTACCGACGATGGTACGGTCGGAGGGTTGACCAGGGATATTAGCGTTGTACTCGTTGGTGGTCTTCAGATACCGCTCGCGCTTGGTGTTGAGCAGGTTGTTACCCTTGACGAAGATGGCGATGCCGTTCTTGAACCGCTTCTCACCACTGATGTCGAGTGAGAAGAAGTGGCGCTCCCACTCGTCGGAGTTGAGATAGGGCGATACCAGCACCAGGCGCGTGCCGGTGTACGACGTGGCGAGCTGCCCGTTCCAGCCGTGGTTGGTGTCCTTATACAATAAGGAGAGGTTGGCGGTATGCGGTGCCTGGTTGACGAGCGGACGGGTCTGATCGACGGTCTCCAGCTGGTTTTTGCCCGTGTAGTGCTTCTTCGGAGTTGTGATGGCCGAGTGCGTATAGGTGTAGTTGGCCTTCACTCCGAAGTGGCGGATATATTTCACAACATCGAACTCCAGTCCGTAGTTCTTCGCGTTACCGAGGTTCTGCGGCGTGTAATAGCTGGCGTTGGTCTGACGCTGGTCCACCTCGAAGGAGGTCTCAATAGGATCCTTGAGGTATTTATAGAACACGCCGAAGAGCACCTGCTCATTCTGTGAGGGGAACCACTCCCAGCGCAGGTCGAGGTTGTCAATCCGTGCACGCTTCAGCTCCGGGTTACCTTTCTCGGTGTAGTCCTCACCGTCGAGCTGGTAAGGCACGAGTTCATAAAATCCCGGGCGGTTGATGCTCTTATAGTAGTTGAAACGCAGGTTCTTCTTCTTGTTGATTTTCCAGCGCAGGGCGGCCGACGGCAGATAATCCCAGTAGCTCTGCTCACCGAGTGACCCCGTGGTCTCGAAGCGTTGCAGCATGGTATAAATCTGGTTGGTGTGCTCAGCCCGGAAACCGGCGATGAGTTCGCCAAACTTCGACGAGAGTGTCACCATGGCATAGGCGGCACCGATATGCTCTTTGGAGTCGTAGTTGAGCTGCGAGGCCTGAGAGCGTGGAGTCTTGACCGTCCAATCAATGCCGTCAAACGCATCGAGTCCGTTGCCGTCGAGCGTAGCACTGATGTCTGTGGGACTGAAGATATAAGAGTAGTAACGGTTGTTGCGCTTCTTGTTGCGGTACATGCCGCCGGCCTTCCACACAGCCTTGAAATGATGTTCGAACGGTGTCTCCCAAGTGAAGTTCAGATAGCCCGTCCAGTCCTTGTCGTCGTTGTGCTGGAAGCGGCGCTCCTGCGAGAAGGGCAGCACCTTGGTGACATTGCCGCCGACCACCGTGTTCTTGATGGTGGTATAGACGCGGTCGGGCTCTTTCTCACGTGCATCGGCAAAGAGACCCGACCAGTCGACGGTAAAGTTCTTGGTCAAATGGTGAGTACCTTTGAGGTTGGAGGCAAAGATGGTCTGCGTCTGCGTCATCGAGCGCAGCTCGTCGGAGCGTGTCCAGTTGCCGCCAGCTAAGTCGAAGTCATAGTCGGTGGTCATACCCTTACTGTAACGGGTGTTGACCTCGCGACGGCAGACGAGCATGTTGTACCATTCTATCTTATGGTTGCCGAAGTTGAGGTCTAACTTACCGTGGAGTCCGAAGTTGAGGTAGTGGATGGAGTAGAGTCGCTTCTTGATAGACGAGATGTACTCGGTCTCGTCACCATTGGCCATCACCTCCTTGTTCAGGTCGCGCTCGGTGCCACGGTAGGTATTCTGCACGTTGGCGGCTAAGAGCATACCCAAGCGCTTCTGCCAGAAGCGGTCGCCGACGGAGATGCCAGCGTTGATGTTGGGAAGGGGCAAGCTGTGGCTGGTAATCTGCGAGCCACCGTTCCTGAAATCCTTCGACGTAGCGTCGTAGGTGCTGCCATATTGCTCATAGGGTGCCTTCGAGGTGGTGTTGCCACGCTTGGCGCTGAGGTAATCGTAGTTGATATTGCCCCAGAGATTCGAGGTCTTGTCACCTTGCCAGAAGAAGTCGGAGGCGCCGACGGCGGCGTTGGCCTGGAGTCGAAACTCGCCCGGCGCGTCCTTCATGTTCATGTCGATGACACCACCTGCGGCATCGCCCTCCATGTCGGCAGTGAGCGACTTGGCCACCACGAGGCGGTCCATCAGGTCGGAGGGGAAGAGGTTGAGGGGCACGTAGCGGTTCTTGTCGTCAGGGCTCGGGATCTTCACACCATTGACGAGGGTGTAGTTGTAGCGCTTGTCCATACCTCTTAATATAGCATAAGAGGCCTCACCGGTGGCATCCTGCTGCATCGTCACACCAGAGACGCGCTGCAAGACGCTGGCCACGTTGACATCGGGCGAGAGCTGAATGGCCTGCGCACTCATGACATTGAGCACCTGCGGAGAGTTCTTCACCATACTGACGGCACTCACATCGGTGCGGTTGCTCCGGAAGCCTTTCACCACGACTTCCTTCAGCTCGTGGGTGTCGGGCTCCAGCTCCACCTTGATGGGCTTGGCAGCAGAAAGGTCTACAGTCACTTCCTTGGACTTGTAGCCTACATAATTAATAACGAGGGTGATGGTGCCCTGGTCGGGCAGGCCTTTCAGTGAGAAAGTGCCGTCCAAGCCTGTGGTGGTAGCGTTATCCTGACTACCTTTCACTTGGACTACGGAGCCTATCAAGGTCTCGCCCGTCTTCTTGTCCTTCACCACACCATCAACAGGGCCGGCGAAGCACAGGGGGAAGAAAGCGGAGCTAAGGGCTACCGTCAGAAAAATCCTTTTCATGCCTACTTCTTGTGTGTACTTTAAAAGTTGGTGCAAAAGTAGGTAGATATTATTGCATTGTTGTTACAAGTGTGATAACATAGGGTGACAAAATTGTAGCAATATTGGAGAAATCAGAAAGCCCACCTATACCTTTCACGGCATTTGCCACAGATATCGTTGACGTATGCCACAGACTTCATTGGCATTTGCCACAGATGTCGCTGACATATGCCGCAGACTTCGCGGGCATATGCCACGCAACGTCACACCAATGGCGCAGACTATTCCCAAGAGGAAGAAAGACAAATCCCCGTTACCGCCGGCAAATGTCTGCGATAACGGGGAATACTATGTAAAGGAAAGATTAGCACAGTGGATATTTTCCGTGGGTGGATGTTTGTCTTCTTCACTGGTTACAGATCCGTAGTTGGTTAGAGAGGTCGTCGCCCAAGGAAAACCTTAAAAACAGGCTATCGCGATGTAACTTCTAATTCCCAATTACTATCTCTTATCACCAAGCACCGCGCCAGCCTGTTTTAAAGGTTTTCCTTGCTGTGATGCAAGCCTGA
>ERZ773245.187-NODE-187-length-83844-cov-5.626693_pt1 | contig 83844 bp, 80 predicted proteins | sample MGYA00580988_ERZ773245 | MGnify/ENA primary metagenome ERZ773245 (study PRJEB29015, sample SAMEA2737792) | human gut metagenome | biome: human gut; feature: human-associated habitat; material: faeces | place: China | collected 2012 ... | reverse complement strand
CCGATGATAGTGAGTTGTATTTCTTGCGAAAGTAGGTAGTCTCCGGGCTCTCCATTAAAGACAAACCTCTTGGACCTAACCGTTCAAGAGGTTTTTGTTTATCTGTAGCCGAGAAAATAAAACCTCGGTTTTTAGGCCGAGGTTTTGAGTTAATCAGTTTTTGAGCGCTTCACACTGCGAATCTTTCTCTTTAGGTTTGGCGCCAATCTTTCAAGAGCGTCGATGGTATTGAATACGGAAACCTTTCCTTTTAGAGAAAGAGAGCGGAATTTCTGAAGAAGCAGATCTTCTTCTAATCCGGGAATATGCCTCTCCTCCGTGATGATGTAAAGAACATCAAAGCCAATGGAAGACAAACGAGGCATACGGTAAATTCCGGGATCAGCTAACCCTTCCTCAAATCGAATATAAGCGTCAATAGGAATTCCGAGGAGCTGAGCAATTTGAATCTCGCTGTAGCCCAGCCGCTCTCGTTCCTCTTTGAGGCGATTGCCGATTTCCTGTCTTTGTTTAGTGCTCGTGAGGGCCATATTAAACGTTGAATAAGAAGTTCATGATGTCGCCATCCTGAACAACGTAATCCTTACCTTCTACGCGGAGTTTTCCGGCTTCTTTGGCGCCTGCCTCACCTTTGTACTGTACGAAATCATCGTAACTGATGGTTTGAGCGCGGATGAAACCTCTTTCGAAGTCCGTGTGAATGACGCCTGCAGCCTGCGGTGCTAAATCGCCTTTATGGATCGTCCAAGCTCTTACTTCTTTAACGCCGGCAGTGAAGTATGTCTCCAGTCCGAGAAGCTGATAAGCGGCTCGTATGACACGATTCAGACCAGGCTCGTGCATACCGATATCTTCAAGGAAAATTTGTTTTTCTTCATCCGGAAGATCGGAAATTTCTGCCTCAATCTTGGCGCATACAGCAACCACAGGAGCTTTTTCCTCTACACCGACTGCTTTAACTTCTTCAAGAAGGGCATTATTCTCAAAGCCGTCCTCTTCTACATTGGCAACATACATGACCGGTTTCATCGTCAAGAGACACAGCTGCTTGATGACAGCTTTCTCGTCTTTAGAGAGGTCCACGCTTCTTGCCGGTTTTCCTTCATTGAGGACAGGACGAATCTTTTCTAAAACAGTGACGAGTTTCAGAGCCTCTTTGTCACCGCCGGAACGAGCCTGCTTAGTGTATTTATTCAGCTGCTTATCCACAGAAGCAAGGTCAGCTAAGGCAAGCTCCATGTTGATTACAGAGATGTCTTCGAGAGGGTCGACGTGGCCTGCGACGTGGACGATATTATCGTCATTGAAACAGCGAACGATGTGAGCAATAGCATCGCATTCACGAATATTGGCCAGGAACTGGTTTCCGAGGCCTTCGCCTTTGCTTGCACCTGCAACTAAACCTGCAATGTCTACGAATTCGACCGTTGCCGGGACAATTCTTTGCGGAGAAACAATTTCAGCTAACTTTGCTAAACGAGGGTCAGGTACTTCAACAATACCGACATTAGGCTCAATCGTGCAGAAAGGATAATTCTCTGCCGCAATTCCAGCTTTTGTTAACGCGTTGAATAATGTGGACTTACCAACGTTAGGTAAGCCTACGATTCCGCATTTCAAACCCATCTTTATTCCTTTACAGTTTTGAGCCACGCATCAAGTTCTGACTCATTAATGACTTTAACGCCGTTTTTAAGCAGTAAATCGGAAGTGATTCCGTTTCCGTTAATTAAGCAACCGGAAAACGTTCCGTCGTAGATTTTTCCAAATCCGCAAGACGGACTTTTAGACTTTAAAACAGCAAGTTGGATGCCGTAATTCTTGCAGATATTCAGAGCCTCGTGGGCTCCTTTTAAGAAAAAAGTTGAAAGAACCTGTCCGCTTTGCGTTAAGACTTCGCGATCTCTTGAAATTTCAGCCGGTTGGCGGGGACAAGGGAGACCGCCCAAAACTTCCGGGCAGACTCCGACGAGATTAAATTTTTCTTCAAGGGCTATAAGCTGCTCTTTTGGCAAAGGTTTTGAAGTTTTGTCGTAACGTACCTTGCGGCCCAAAAGGCAGCTACTTACGAGGATCGTTTTTTTCATTAAGAATTGACATAGCACGGGAAAAATCTCCCTCAACAATTTCATCTATGCAGCTCAAGGCCTTTTTGATTGCTGAAGAGATAAGTTCCTGATCTTCTTTCGGGGGACGAGATAAAACATAGTCAGCAACAGGAATTTGAAGCTGCCTGTCCCGCGGGTGGCCGATACCGATTCTTAGACGAACAAAGTCGGAGCTGCCGAGGCAGGAAACAATACTTTTGAGACCGTTGTGTCCTGCAGAGCCTCCGCCGATTTTTAATCTGGCCGTTCCCGGGAGGAGATCAAGCTCGTCATGCGCGACAAGGATTTCCGAAGGAGTTATTTTGTAAAAAGCGCTGACAGCCGCAACTGCTTTCCCTGATAAATTCATCAGGGTGGAGGGTTTTAGAAGGATGACTTCCACCCCTCCGATCCTAGCCTTTGCAACATCACCAAAAAATTTCCGATCCGCCTGAAATCGTGCCCCGTACTCATTAGCAACTTCATCAACAAAATGAAATCCTGCATTATGTCTTGTGCCTTTATAGGCGTCTCCGATATTCCCCAGCCCGACAATCAGACGGATACTTGTATTGCTCATTTGTATGCTTTCTTGTTCCCTTTGCCTTTGCGTGAAGGTTTCTCAGAATCTTTTCCTTCCTTTTTACTCGGATAGGATTTCGGAGAGCCTTCCCGGTCGTATCTTACTACGCACTGGCGTCCTTTGATGAAGGCATCCCTCAGAGCGTAAATAACATCCTGAGCGACATTCTCATCAACTTCAACAAGCGAGAATCTGTCTGCAATATCAATTGAACCGATCAACTTAGAAGGTATTCCGGCTTCATTAGCGATCGCGCCGACAAGGTCCTGAGGACGGACTCCGGCATCACGACCGGCTCCGATGAAAAGACGCACCATACCTTGAGAGAGCTCGCGTGGACCTCTCTCTTTGCGCGTACGTTCGCCTCTTTCACCTCTGTCGCGTCGGTCTTCTCGAGGCGCTTTCTTCCAAGAAAGATCATCAGGAAGTTCGATTTCGGATACATCCTTCCAATTTGCTTCATTCGCAAATTTCACGGCTGCAGCGGCCACGTCGAGGATATCAAATTCGTCTGCGAGGTTTTCAACGACAGAGCGATACTTGCCTAAGTCGGACTCATTAACCAGAATTTCGTGGATGGAACTTCTTGTAAGATCCAGTCTCTTTGCGTGTACGTCGGTAGCAGTCGGAACGGACAGTAAAGTAATTTTTCTCTTTGTTAAGCGTTCAATGTTCTTGAGCAAACGGCTTTCGCGAGGTTCCAAAATCGTAATCGCAGTGCCTTCTCTTCCTGCGCGTCCGGTTCTACCGATACGGTGGACGTAAGTTTCAGCAGAAGACGGAATGCCGAAATTAATAACATGAGTCAGGTGATCAATGTCAATTCCTCGTGCAGCGACGTCGGTTGCGACGATAACGTCAACCTGTTCTGCTCTTGCGCGTTTCATCACGCGGTCGCGCTGTGCCTGGTCTAAGCCGCCATGGAGAGGCTCAACGCTGTAGCCTCTGCCGCGGAGGGATTCAGCAAGCTCATCGACTTCGTTTCGTGTACGTGCGAAAACAATGGCAAGTCGAGGACTTTCAATATCCAAAATTCTGCCCAATGCAGCGGTTTTGTGATTTCGTCCGACGATGTAGGCAGACTGTTTAACCTTCGGCTGTTCTCCTTCCGGAACTTTTTCTTTCGGAATGAGGATATGGAAGGCATCATGCAAATGGTTTTCGGCAATCTTTGCGATTTTCGGCGGCAAGGTGGCTGAGAAAAGTGCGGTCTGACGTTTTTCCGGAAGAGCTGCAAAGATCGCTTCCAGATCTTCCGCAAATCCCATATCCAGCATTTCGTCGGCTTCGTCCAGCACGACCGCTTTAATTTCAGTCAGGTTAAGTGTTCCTCGCCGGATATGGTCAAGAGCTCTGCCAGGTGTTGCTACAACGATCTGAACACCTCTGGAAAGAGCTTTGATTTGGCGAGAGTAATCTTGTCCGCCGTACACCGGCAAAACGTAAACGCCTGAGCTTCTGGCAAAGCTATTGATAGCTTCTGAAACTTGAATACAAAGTTCTCGGGTAGGTGTGAGAATCAGCACCTGAGGTTTGCCGGGCTCGGTATCCAAACAATAACGCTGAATCAGCGGAAGAGAGAAGGCAGCAGTTTTTCCGGTACCGGTGGCAGCCTGACCCAGAACGTCTCTCCCTTCTAAAAGAACAGGGATAGCTTTCGTTTGAATTGGGGTCGGTTCTTCAAAACCTAATGAAGAAAGGGAATTAACAAGATTTTCTGAGAGCCCTAACTCTAAAAAAGGATTGGCGGACAATTATCTACTCCGAACTTGTGCATTATTAAGTGACTGCACATTATGGATAAAAAATACGCCGCAGACTTCTGCGGCGTACATTTTGAGCAACCTAAAGCTTATTAAATTAAGCCTTTTCTGCGCCTTCCTCAGCGGATTTCTCTGCAGTAGCAGGAACAGCGTCAGCTGGTACGGCAGGAGCTTCGTCAGAGGTGCTTTCTTCAGCAACGACAACAGCAGAAGCAACTGTCGGATCTTCTTCAGGCTTCAGGACGGCTGTGACGCCTTCCGGAAGAACGAGGTCAGAAACGTGAACCGGTTTATCAACTGTAAGACCGGAGAGGTCGACTGTGATGAATTCGGGCAGCTGGTCGGGCAAGCAGGAAACCAGAAGCTCTGTGAGAGCGTGGTTAACGTTGGTCTTATCAACTGTAACAGCCGGGGATTTTTCCTCACCGACGAAATGCAGCGGTACATTCATGCGGATCTGTTCATCAGCGGAAATACGCTGGAAGTCGATATGCAGAACCTGCGGTTTGTACGGATGCATTTGGAAAGAACGAAGCAGGACACGTTCGGACTTACCATCGAGGACCATCTCAAGGATGGAGGCATGGAATTTTTCCTTGCGGAGAGCGTGGAAAATTTCGTTGTGATCAAGTTCGATAGGGGTAGCAGCAACCTTACCACCGTAGACGATGCCAGGAAGCTTTTCCGCACGGCGAAGGCGGCGGCTCGCACCCGTACCTTGCGCTTTACGTGTGACAGCAGTGAATTTCATTTAAATAAACTCCAAAAATAAAACTGTCAGCCGCGACCAGCCGACAGTGGGGTATCTATTCGGCAAACAAACTGCTTACCGAGGACTCGCAAGCAATGCGAGAAATTGTTTCGCCCAGAAGAGAAGAGCAGGACAACTGTCTGATCTTCGGGCAGTCAAGTGCATCTTGACGAAGCGGGATTGTATCAGTAACGACCACTTCATCGAGAGCAGAATTTGTAATTTTTTCTACGGCGTTGCCGGAGAAAACGGGGTGTGTTGCGTAAGCAAGCACTCTCTTGGCGCCGCGGGCTTTAAGAGCATCTGCAGCATGGCAAAGGGTTCCCGCAGTATCAACGATGTCATCGACGATCACGCAAGTGCGACCTTCGATTTCTCCGATGATGTTCATTACTTCAGATACGTTGGCTCTGGGACGGCGCTTATCAATAATTGCGAGATCGCACTCCATGCGTTTGGCGACGGCACGTGCGCGAACGACACCGCCGACGTCCGGAGATACGACAACCAAATCAGAATAGTTATGCTTCCACAAATCGCCTAAAAGGATCGGGCTGGCATAAATATTGTCTACCGGAACATCAAAGAAGCCCTGGATCTGGTCCGCATGAAGGTCCATCGTCAGAACTCGGTCGATGCCTGCAGCCTGGAGCATATTGGCAACAACTTTCGCGCTGATAGCTACACGAGTTGAGCGGGGACGTCTGTCCTGGCGTGCATAGCCATAGTAAGGAATAACTGCAGTAATACGAGCGGCGGAAGCTCTGCGGAGCGCGTCGACCATAATGACTAATTCCATCAAATTGTCATTTGTCGGCTGGCAAGTAGGTTGGATGATGAAAACGTCGCGGCCGCGAACATTTTCATTTAATTCGACCTGAACTTCCCCGTCAGAGAAGCGGCTGACCGTTGCACGGCCAAGAGGAATATTGAGGTGTTGAACTACAGCTTGTGCTAATTTCGGGTTAGCGTTGCCTGAAAAGACCATCAGGCTGTCTGGAACCATTTGGACCATGATTGTGCTCGATCAACTGAGTGAAAAAACGCAAAAATAAAAGACGAGAAGCTCGTCCGAAAATTGGCAGGGGAGGAAGGAGTCGAACCTTCGCGTGCCGGGATCAAAACCCGGTGCCTTAACCACTTGGCTACTCCCCTACGTACAGCAGACCTAAATCAGACCCAGTCGTAAAGCGGGTGAAATTTAAGACTCCTGAATGCCCATTGTCTCCAACCTATGGGTAGATTAGAAATCAAACGCACTTCTGCGCCCGATTTTACCGCGTAAAACACTGCTGAACCTGAGCCGGTCATTCGGGCTTTTCCTAACTGCTTCAAGCAGTTAATCGCCTCTTTCACTGAAGGACAGATATCTGCCGCCACAGGTTCGAGATCGTTGTGCCCGAAATCTAGCGGCAGGCGAAGCAAAGCCGCGCTAGAGGAATTCGTAATTCTGATGGAATCCGTGTTTCTTGTCAAATTAGGACTTTTGAACACTTCAGCGGTAGGAACACTCATGCCGGGAAAAACAACAGCCCCCTCGAAATCGTCAATAACGACAGGCCTCAGGACTTCTCCGACACCTTCAGCAAAAGCTGTCTGTCCGAAGATAAAAAAGGGGACATCAGCCCCAAGCGTGACAGCCAGATTTAAAAGTTCGTTACGCTTTTTGTTGATGTTCCACAATCTATTGAGCGCAATCAGACAAGTCGCTGCGTCGGAGGAGCCTCCGCCCATGCCCGCTCCGTCGGGTATGTTCTTGCGGACAGTAATGCGGACGCCCAAATTCGGGGCAAATTGCTGCATGAGCTTTGCTGCTCTATAACAGAGATCTTTTTCCAAGGCCCAGCGGGTGTCACCTTCTCGAATGATTTTGGGTTCATTGAGAACTTCAAAATCAAGATAATCGCACAAGTCGATCATGCTGAAGACAGATTCCAGCAGGTGCATACCGTCCGGTTTTCTGCCGACGACATGCAAAAACAAATTAAGCTTTGCCGGGGCGGGCAGATTCAAGCAGCATTTCACGGCTCTCTCCTTGGCAGGATTGTCAGCGTCACTCGAGAATCGGTCGAGGGTACGTAGCCTTCGGCTCTAATGCGCAGCGCTCCTCCCTTATCTTCGGATTTCACATTCCAGTCGTAGGAATTGAAGTCATCCGCGTTTTTATCGTTTTTAAGCCAAGCCAGAAGGCGGTCGAGACTTAAAGGTATTCCAATGACCTGATTAACCAGGGCAGATGAATTTCGTGCCTTGTAAGTTTCATTATCGGAGTTAACCAGTGTGCATTCTTCCGGCGTTTCTTCGATGGAGGCGATTTTGGTTCCGAAAGGTCCGTTTATGTTCAGAACCTTTTTCTCAGGCAAAACGATCAGCCGAAAAGATCCGCTGTGTCTGTCCACCGAGATTCCGGATTTAGAGGCAACCGAGAATCGTCCCGTCCACACCTCTGCATTTTGAGGGATGAGAGTAGTACAGGAGCACAGTACAAGAAGGCAGAGAAGCGCTAGGAAATTAATTTTGCGCATTTGGCATCTTTAGGCATTTTTTCAATGTGGTGAGCTCTGTCGCATCAGGCCAAAGCTTTTCGGCTTCTTTCAGAACTTCGGCAGCTTTGCGTTTATTGCCTTGTGCCCAATAAACCTCAGCAAGGTGCAGATAAATATCGAGCTCTTTCTGAAGTTTTAATGCATCGTTCAAATACTCAACTGCTTTAGCGTATTTTTTCTGCTTGAAGGCCAGCCAGCCTTTGGAGTCTAGAATGTACGGATTCCTCGGATCAAGCTGATAAGCCTGGTTGATGTACCGTTCTGCCTCCTTGATGCGTTTAGTCTGCTCTAAGAGCGTGTAACCAAGCGAGTTATAAGCGTTGGCAAAGCCCGGATCGATTTCTATGGCTTTCTTTAAGTGGAATTCCGCCGTTTTAATGTCGTCAAGCCGCTCGGCAAGCAGGGCAGCTTCGTAATGAAGCGCTTTTGAATAAGGCGTGGTGATTAGCGAAGCATTCAGGGCATCAAAAGCGGCTTTCTCTCCATTTGTTTCCAGAAGGATGCGTGCCTTAAACAACGCTGCTTCCTCGACGATGGCAGGTTCCTGATCCTCTTTTATCGTCTTGAGCGCTTTCAGGGCGTCATCCCATTTAGATTCTCGAGAATAAATATTTGCCGTCTGAAGTGCTGAGGCAGCCGATAACTTTCCTTTGACTTTAGAAGCGTAGTCCAAAGCTTTTGGCAGCTCTTTTTCATCAGCGGCAATATCACTCAGCAGCAGATAGGCGCGTGAGAGATTTTCATCGTCCGGATTGTTTTTCAGGCGTTCTACGACAGACTCAAGAATGGATTTTGCCTTCTTGGTGTCGGAAATTTGCACATAGCTAATTGCAAGGGCAATCAGGTAGCGATCATCATCCCTGTATTCCCTTTCCAAAGAGTCTAGAGCAGAGAAATTTTTTGTCTGGAAAAGCAGCTGTGAATAGGCGTCGCGAATACGAACGGCTTTCGGATTTTTCTTTAAGTACCGAGCTAAGATTTGCTCAGCCTCTTTTGGATTGGTCCGAAGCAGGGCACTTCCGTAAGTTAAAGCGGTTTCTTCATTCTCAGCGAGTTTGAAAGCGTTTTTAGAGTATTTTTCCGCGGCGGCTACGTTGCCGTTTAAAGCCTCTAACCGAGCCAACCCAAGCTGAGTTTGATAGAGTTTGGAATACTTTCCGGTAACCGTTCGGAAAAAGGATAAAGCCTTTGCCTTGTCCTTCATTAAAGCCAGCTGGGTCTGGAGTTTAATAATCTCAGCTCCTCTGTCTTTAGATTTAGCTAAGAAGGCCCCGGCGGTCCCGGCGACTTTATCCAGCTCGTTGGAAACAATGCCGCTGGCAATAAATGCTTCCTGGGCTTTGGGGTTGTCAGGAGAGAGCTTGATCCACTCGGAGACGGCTTTTTGGAATTCTTTCGGAGCGTTTAAGGCAAGCGCGATTTGTGCAGCGCGCTCGGCAATTCTCGGATCGCCGGTTTCTTCAGCGAGCGTAAGGTAGGTCTGGTAAGCCGCACCGGGCTGACCTCTCTGGAGGGCAATTTCGCTTGCGATAAGCTGAAAAAGAATGCGGCTCGTCAGATTGACTTCGGGGATTGACGGGTCGGCAGACGCACTCTCATTTTCTTTGGCGGCAGATTGTTCTGCCGTAGTCTTCGCAGGGGCGGCCGCCTGAGGTGTCGCTGCGGAATGTTCTGCGGCAATCGTTCGGTTCCCGGACAAAGGAACACCAAGCGCGATTAATAACGCCGAAACGAGAATAAATTTCAATTTGCCGGACACACCAAACACCATTTCTCAGAAAGAAGTTATTGATTCGGGAAGTGTAGCCGAAACAAAAGAAGGCTAGCCTTTTCGCTGCAGCTTTGTTCCCAAAAAGCAAAGAACTCGCCTCCGTTGAGAGGCGAGTTCAGATCGGCTAATAAAAAAGCTGTTAGGAAGCCGTGCGCTTCGGAAGAAGCGGCTTAGTCTGACCTTCTAAACCGACGAGCGAGAGAACCGTCATGAGGGCTAACTGCGGGCCGAGGTAAGAATCGGTCGAGTCATACCATTCCGTCAGGCTGTGGTTGTGTCCTTCGGATCCGCCGCCACCGATCGTGGTTGCGGGGATGCCTAGGCTAAGCGGAACATTTTGATCGGTACTTGCGCAGTCATAGGAGCGTAGCTCAATGCCGACGGCCTTCATTGCGCCGCGTGCGGCTAAAAGGACAGGGCTGGAGTCGGGCTGGTCTCCGGCAGGACGATGTCCGATCGGATCAATAATGACTTTAATCTTATTTTCTTCGGAAGCGTTCCATCGTTTGTTTTCTTCTTCGCAAGCTTCGGTCAGAAGCGGAAGGACCTGATCGACAATTTTGTTCAATTCATCATTGTTGATTGAGCGAGTGTCGATTTCCATCGTGGCTTTTGCAGCGATGGAGTTAACAGTAGAACCTCCGACGACGGTACCGACAGTGAAAGTCGTTTTCGGAGTCTCAGGGACATTGAGGTCGGCAATTTTTGCAATGGCACGGCCTAATGCATGCGTGGCACTGGGGATTCCGAATGCGGCCCAGCTGTGACCTCCCGGACCTTCGTAGGTGACACGAAAACGGCGGGAACCGGTGGAGCCGTGAAGAAGCTGAGCAACGCAGGCAGAGTCTACGGAAATGAAGCCGTCAATGTGCTCCTCCTTAGAAGAGAACAAGTATTTTCCTCCGCGCAGGTCTCCGTTGCCTTCTTCTCCTACGCTTCCGATAAAGAGCAGATCGCCCTCGGTCTGGATATTGAATTTCTGAAGGGTGCGCAGCACTTCTAATACGACAGCTAAGCCGCGGGCGTCATCCGAAATTCCGGGGGCATAGTATTTTGTTCCTTCCTGTCGAACCTTTACATTTGTTCCGGCAGGGAAGACCGTGTCGAGATGGGCGCCTAAAACTAAACGCGGACCGTTTCCTTTACCCGGACGAGTGCCGATCACATTGCCTTCCTTATCAATGCGAACATTAGTCAGGCCTAGCTCGCGAAGCCTGTCTGCAAAGTAAGCGGCCCTGACTTCTTCATGAAAAGGAGGAGCTTCGATCTCTGTCAGAGCGATCTGGTCAGCCATAGTGAGCTGCTCTTCTTCCTTAATTTGCTTCAGAGCATCTTTGACGACGGGATTGTTTTCCAGGATTTTGAAAGTTTCATTGACACTTTCGGGAAGAGGCGGCAGAACCGGGGCTTCTTTTGGCAATGGACCGGACATGTAAGCTCCTAAAAATAGAGAAATGAGCTTTCGATAATAGCGGTAAGTGGGTGATTTAACAAGAAATATCGCGTTACAAAATCTTCGATCTATTTCTAAATGTTAATTATTTGAAAAATATAAAGAAAATATTAAAAATACGAAGTAAAGAATCGCTTTAATCCCAAAATGAATTTTTAAGGTTGCGAAACCCTCTCAATTACTCTATCTTGCTCAGACAAACATTTTTAGGAGTAAAACTCATGTCTTTAGTAGGAACACAGCTTCAGCCCTTCAGCGTCGAAGCCTTCCAGGGCTTCGAATTCAAAAAGATCACAGACGCAGACCTGAAAGGCAAATGGTCCGTGGTTTTCTTCTACCCGGCTGACTTCACTTTCGTTTGCCCGACCGAGCTCGAAGATCTGGCTGACAACTATGAAGAGTTCAAGAAGATCGGTTGCGAAATTTATTCCGTTTCTACCGATACACACTTCACACACAAAGCCTGGCACGATTCTTCCGAAGCCATCAAGAAGGTTGAATTCCCGATGCTCGGCGACCCGACAGGTCAGATGACTCGTAACTTCGGTGTCATGATCGAGAGCGCTGGTCTTGCTCAGCGCGGTACTTTCGTGATCAATCCTGAAGGCCGTATCGTCATTTGCGAAATCCATGACGAAGGCATCGGCCGTGACGCTAAAGAGCTTCTCCGTAAGGTTCAGGCCGCTCAGTTCGTGGAAGCCAACCCCGGAATGGTTTGCCCGGCCAAATGGAAACCCGGTCAGAAGACCTTGAAGCCTTCCATTGACTTGGTTGGCAAGATCTAATTCTGAAGTTATTCAGCGTTAAATGAAGAAGGGGCCGCATCTGCGGCCCCTTCGGTGTTAATGCCTCTTTTATTGAACGGTTTTGGCGAGGGCGTCTTTCTCCAGTTGAGCCGCTACGGCCTTGCAGACCTCGCCGTCCTTCCAAGCCCAGGCCCGGAATAAAAACTGGCGGTATTCTTTTTCCTCCGCAGTTTGTTCCGCCTGATTTTCGTCTAGGTTTTGCGCATAAATAAAGTGCAGAACGAAGCCTTCTGCCGTTTCTTCCAAAACAATCTTTAACTGAGACTCAGTCCCCGCAGCTGTTGCATCAATCGTGGTTGTTATGGATTTTTCCGGATCAAGTTCGTGATGTTCAACAATTGTTTGACCGCCGTTTTGTCCGGAAAGTTTGATTTCCAGGTCGATCCTTTCCTTTTCTTCAACGGTTTCACTCTTTAAGGGCTTGCTGTCAAGGAAGAAGTCCAGGTATTCATGTCGATTCAGATAAGCTTTCTTGAGCGCTTCCCAAACCTGTTTACGGGGCACGCCTGCCAATTCAGGATCGATGTCGCACAAGGCGATGCTGTGTTGAAAAACTTCTTTTAAAGCCATGACGTTAATGTTCCTTTTTTGCTGAGAGAGCCGCCTGTTCTTTGCTGCGCTGGATGCGTTTTTCGAGCCAGATACTGTATCGAGACATAATCAGGCTGAACACAAAATAAATGATGGCAATAAATAGGTAGCCTTCCAAGAAGAAGTTGCGCCAATTGGGATCACCCAAAGCAAGACGCAGGCTGCCGGTTAAGTCATACATGGAGACGATTGTCACCAGCGACGTATCCATGAACGTCGAAAGAAGATTGTTCACGAACGCAGGTATGACGGTGACCAATGCCTGCGGGAGAATAACCGAAGTGTAGATTTGGTACTTAGAGAGCCCCAAGGATGCGGCCGCTTCATATTGTCCTTTTGGAATCGTCTGAAGTCCGCCTCGAATGGTCTCAGCCATGTAAGCCGCCTGGAAAAGAACGATACCGATCACAATTCGCCAAAATGCATCGATCCTAAAACCGGGCGGAAGGATCAGCGGAAAAATAAAGGATGCGACAAATAAAACAGTAATTAGAGGGACTCCGCGCACGAGCTCAATGTAACCGATGCAGAGCATTCGGATCGCAGACATTTTGGAGCGTCGTCCGAGTGCCAGCAGGATGCCTAACGGCGTAGAGGCCGTCATGCCGAAGAGCGTCAGGATAATAGTCAGCGGCAGACCGCCCCAGTAGTCTGGGTCGATTTTTGACAGACCGAAGCAGCCGCCCAGCATCAGAACGAAAAATGAGCCTAAGGCGAGGACCCAGCCCGCGGTCAGAATTTTGCAGCCGGTGCGGTTCCAAAGCTGAGGAAAGGCCGAGATGATCAGCATCAGGATGACGCCGCCGGTCGCTGCCGCGGCTCTCCACTGCTCGTCATAAGGGAAGCGACCGAATAAAATCAGGCGCCACTTCTCTGTCACGAAGCCCCAGCAGGCGCCGTCGTGGTTATTCATACAAGCTTTAAAGTCAGCTCTGAAAATGGCATCTGAAACGCCCCATCTCCAGGCATACCATCCCGCAGCTCCGATTAAGAGGAACAAACCGATAGTAACGACGGACGCAATCGGAGAGTAAAAAAACGACCTCCACAGATTTGCAGGAAAAGCGCTTTGAGGTCTCTTCATCGGCTTCCCCTAATGACAATTCTGTTGATGCTGTTCATTACTACAGAAATCACCAGATTTAGGAACAGATAAACAGACATGATGATCACGATGACTTCGAGGGCCTGTCCGTTGAGGTTGATGGTTGAATTTCCGATCGAAACTAAATCCGGATAACCCACCACGACAGCCAGGGAAGAGTTTTTTGTTAGGTTCATGTACTGGCTGGCCAGAGGCGGAATAGCCAGTTTCAGAGCCTGGGGAAAAATGACATAGCTGATGGCTTCTAGGCGTGTCATCCCAAGCGCTTCAGCGGCATGCCACTGGCCTTTCGGCACTGCTAATACGCCTGCACGGATAATTTCAGCAATTGAAGAAGAAGTAAAGAATGTCAGCCCGATCCACAGCGCCAAAAACTCAGGAGAAAGAGATGCTCCCCCTTCAATGGCGAAGCCCTGCAGTTCCGGTTTAGACCATCCGCCGAAGAATCCAAAACACAGCCAAGCAATTCCGCCCACGGCAATTGCGCCGGAAAGCGATAAAACCGTTGAGATCAAGCCGGTATAAATTTTGAGGAGGAGGGGACGCGCGACGAAGAAAGCTAAAGCGGCAGTCAGAAAGGACCAAGCGCAGGCGACGGCATTGGACAGCGGTACGGCAAATTGAAGTCCCGCCTTAGAGAGGAGTCCCCAAGAGCCGAATTTCACCGCTTCCATAGAATCCGGAAGCAGCTCGGTGATGATGAGGTAGATCAGGAGAAGCTGTACGATGAGCGGGATGTTGCGGTAAAACTCGACGTGCGCTGCACCTAAAAATTTCAGAAGCGGATGTTTTGACAACCGCATAAGGCCGATGATGACGCCAAGGACCGTCGCCGTAATGATGGAAACGACGGAAACTTTGATGGTATTGAGCAGTCCGACAAGAAAGGCTTTGAAATAAGCTTCCGTAGAACTAAAAGAGATGAGAGACTCACCTATTTCAAAGCCTGCCTGTTCATGGAGAAAGGCGAAACCGGAATGAATATTTCTGGCTGCGAGGTTGGCAGAAATATTGAAGATGAAGCTGCCGAAAATAATGGTGAGGACCACAAGTATGGCGGACTGCCATATAAAGGCCTTACGTTTTCTGCTTGCTTCCCTTTTGAGCCATGCGGCGTCACCGTGCGGGTGATTCATTATCTTGTACTAATTTGTTTTTGATACTGCGGAATTGCGGCAGGAATACAAAATTCCATGCCGCAATTAAATATAAATTAAAAATGGAATCGGTTAGCGGACGGGAGGAGCGTAGAGAATGCCGCCGTTGGTCCACTGATTATTGATTCCGCGAGGGAGAGCCAGCGGAGTCTTCGGTCCTAAGTTTCTTTCAAAACTTTCACCGTAGTTGCCGACCTGCTTAACAATGCGGTAAGACCAGTCTTTATCCAGGCCGAGGAGTTTGCCCATATCTTCACCGGAGCCGAGGAGGCGCTTGACGTTCGGATCTGTCGAAGTTTTACGGAGCTCATCGGCATTTGCCTGAGTGATGCCTTTTTCTTCGGCTTCGATGAACGCATTGAGCACCCAGCGGGCAATCTGGAACCATTCGTTATCACCGCGGCGGACGGAAGGTCCGAGAGGTTCCTTAGAGATAACTTCAGGCAGAATCACATAATCATCGGGGTTAGCAACTTTCGTTCTTGCGCCGGCCAAGTCACTCATATCGGTTGTGTAAACCTGGCATCTGCCAGAGAGGAAAGCACCTTGAGTCGCTTCAGTAGTGTCAAAAAGAACGGCTTTGTATTTCATGCCGTGAGACTTGAAGTAATCGGCGACGCTGGGCTCGCTGCTGGTGCCGGACTGAACGCAGATTGTGGCTCCGTTCAGTTGCTTAGCGGATTTTACGTTTAATTTTTTAGGAACTAAGAAGCCCTGACCGTCGTAGTAGTTGGTTCCCACAAAGACTGCACCTAAAGAAGCATCGCGAGTCAGGTTCCAGGTTGTATTTCTGGCGAGAACATCAACTTCACCGGCCTGAAGAGCGGAGAAACGCTGCGGGGAGTTCAGGGGGACGAATTTCACTTTATTGGCGTCGCCGAGAACAGCGGCGGCTAACGCACGGCAATAATCGACGTCTAAGCCGGTCCAGTTGCCTTTGCTGTCTGCATTAGAGAAGCCGGGCGCAGCAGTATTGACACCGCACACGACAACATCGTTGGCCTTAACTTTATCCAAGACCGGACCTGCAAAGGCAGGGGCGGCAAGAGAGAGGGATACGGCCGCTAAGGCGCCGGCCAGAATGGTTTGATTCATTTGAGATTCTCCGGTTGGAAAGATGATTAATTTTTAACACATTGAAACCCGCTTCAACCGTCTTTGAGGGAAAACTTGTGGACAGACGCCTTCATCGCGTCGGAATTACGAATAGATTGCCCATTTTTAGACGGTCGGGAGATTAATTCGCCTTAAAAGGTACAAACTGAGACGATCACACAGGGGACTTGTTATGGAATACAAGGATTACTACAAAATTTTAGGCGTGGATCGCTCGGCTTCGGAAGCCGATATTAAGAAGGCCTTCCGAAAGCTGGCACATAAATATCACCCGGATGTCTCCAAAGAAAAGGATGCTGAAGCTAAGTTCAAGGATGTGAACGAGGCCTACCAAACTCTGTCCGATCCGGAAAAGAAAGCAGCTTACGACCAGCTCGGTCAGCGCAGAGAAGGCAGTAGTTTTGAACAGCCTCCCGGATGGGGCGGTTTCGGTGGCGGTGCTTCGCACGGCTTTGAAGGCTTTGATTTTGGCGGTGGCGGATTTGATTTCGCTGATTTGTTCTCTCATATGGGAGGCGGCGCTCGTGCCGCACGTCCGCAGGCCGGTGAGGATTTGAACGCAGAAGTTCAAATTACTCCGGAACAGGCTTTTAACGGAACAACCGTGAGTATCTCTCTGCGCGAGCCGGAAGAAACAGCTGACGGTCGAGTGCGCCATGTTACTAAGACCTTGGAAATTAAGGTTCCGGCAGGCACGATCGACGGACAGAAGATGAGAGTGACCGGCAAGGGCGGCCCGGGTTACAACGGCGGTCCGAACGGTAACCTGTACATCACGATTAATATCATTGAGGAAGGCCGCTTCAAGGTTGAAGGAAGAGACGTCTATCAGACCGTTCCTCTGGCCGACTTCGAAGCTGTTTTGGGTGCCGAAGTCGTTGTGCCGACACTCTCGGGAGGGAAGATTTCCGTCAAGATTCCGGCCGGTGCCAAGGCTGGACAGAAGATTCGTATCGGCGGCAAGGGCTTCCCGAACAAGAAAGGACCGGCAGGCGATATGTATTTGGTGATCTCGATCGTTGTTCCGTCCGCTCCTTCTGACGAAGTGAAAGAGCTCTATCAGAAGATAGCGGAAGCCTCGAAATTCAACCCGAGAGAAAACCTGTAGGAGATAAACGATGAGTCAGATGATTGTTACGGAAGTGCAGACCACGTTCAGTCCCGAAGAACTGCAGGAAGTAAGCGGGCTGCCCGCGGAGATTTTTAATGAGATTAGGGATCTGGGCGCGCTGGATGAATTTTTAGATCACGGACGATATGTTTCCCGCAGTTTTGTGGTGATCCGCAAGGCCGCCAGACTGCGCAGAACCTTTGATCTTCAGAGTGATGCTTTGGCGCTGTTGATTCACTACATGGCCGAAGCTGATGCTTTGAAAGACAAGATCAGACATTACCAGCTTGGGAACATCAATCCTTACTTGTAAGAGGAATCTCTGAATCTTCTTATGTTTGGACGTTCCTTTTGGTAGGCTTATACGGGAAAGGAAAGAACAAACATGGATTTATCTTTAAAACTTTTATCTATCTTCGCTCTGATCGTGGCGGCCGCCTACTTCGCCATATCGGAAATCTCTCTCGCCGGTTCCCGCCGAGTCAGGCTGACTCAAATGGCCGAGAACGGTGACAAGCGCGCTCAGGAAGTCATCAATCTGCAGGAAAAACCCGGACCGTTTTTCTCTGTTATTCAAATCGGCATTAACGCGGTCGCGATCCTCGGCGGTATTGTTGGTGAAGCCGCTTTCACAGATGTGTTTGCCGGCCTGTTTAAATGGTTTGTTCCGGCTCAGTATTTAGAGACAACATCGTTTTTGTGTTCATTCCTCCTAATCACGATGTTGTTCATCATCTTTGCCGACCTCCTGCCGAAACGCATCGGTCTGACCAATCCGGAAAAAATTTCCGTCCGTTTGATCGGTTCCATGCAGGTCCTTATCAAAGTTTTGAAGCCTTTTGTTTGGCTGCTGACAGTTATTTCCAACGCTTTGATGAAACTGTTCGGACTGCCGACTCAAAATAAAAACAAGATTACGAGTGAAGACATCGTCGCAACAGTGGACGCAGGCGCGGCTGCCGGTTTGATCGCGCCGAGCGAACAGGCTGCGATTGAAAATGTGATGGACTTGGAAAGCCGTTTGGTTCCGAGCGCGATGACGGCACGAGAATATGTCGTTTATTTCACGCTGGATGAGAGCTATGAAAGTATTGCGAAGAAGATTGCTTCCAGCCCTCACAATAAATTCCCTGTATGTGATCGAGACATTGACCACGTTATCGGCTATGTGGACTCGAAAGATATCCTTCGCCGAGTCATTGAAGGAAAGACCTTTTCTCTTAAAGATCAGAACTGCATTTCTTCTCTTCCGGCTGTTCCCGACTCACTGACACTGTCGGAAGTTTTGGACCTCTTTAAAACCCAGCGCTCCGACTTTGCGGTGGTGCTGAATGAGTACGCCCTGACCGTCGGTGTGATTACCTTGAACGACATTATGAGCACCGTCATGGGAGAGTTCGTTTTGACGCCGGATGAGGCCCAGATTGTTCAGCGTTCCGACGGTTCGTGGCTGATAGACGGCGCGACTCCGATCGACGACGTTGAACGTGTGTTTGATTTCGGTCAGCTGCCGGAGGACGAAACTTATGAAACCTTAGCCGGCTTCATGATGTATATGCTTCGTAAGATTCCGAAGTTAACGGATCACATTGAGTACGGCGGTTATCGATTTGAAGTCATCGACGTCGAACGTCACAGAATCGACCAGATTCTGGTGACCAAAATCGGTTCAAAGGATGAGGAAAAGAAACCCGTACTTCCTGAGGGCTCATCTGAGCCGGATAAGGATGCCGCAGCGCCTGCGGACGAGGAGCATAAATAAAATGAGAACGGGCGACATATCTCCCGTTCTCATTCCAGTCAAACCTCTTCAGACGACCTAGGCTTCCGCTTTTTTAGCCGTTCTGGGGGATCTTTTGGCGCCGGCCGGTGCCTTCTTATCGCCGGTCTTTTCCTCGAACTTAAATCCGATTTTGCCCTTGCTGTCCGTGACCAGATAAGCCGAGAATTTTCGTTTTGTTCGGTTAGAGACAAAATCGTGCAGCAGATCCGTGGAGCCGGTGGAAAGAAGCTTACTCATTTCCTCGCGGCTGATCAGCTGCTGCAAGATGACTTTAGAACTGCGGAATGAGCACTTCTTCTTCGCATTCGGATCGAGGTGATCCTCGCAGACGTAGGCGTTTTCCGTCTCATAGACATTCTTGCCGCAGACAGGGCACTTTCCTACGGGCTCGGTTTTGCGCAGTTCTGCGAGATCGACAGTTTCACGTTCCGGCTTCTCTCCGAAATCAAAGTCGATTTTGAAATCAGGCGCCGGTCCGAGCTTGAGCACCGCGGAGAAGGGCCGTCCCATTTTGCTGATGAATCCGTCAAGCGGTCCGATCTGACCTTTCGTTAGCAGTTCATCAACTTCTTCAGGCGCAAAAGTTCTTCCGCCGGGATGTTTCGGAATGCTGTAATCGCACGACGTGCATGCAAATCGTCTGTAGTTTTCGACAATTTTTCCGCCGCACTTCGGGCAGGGAGCTTTCAGCGTCGCCGGGTTGCTCAGCGGAACTGTGTCGGCGCCGTAGCTTTTTGCCTGATCCACAATACTGCGGGTGAGGTCACCGATCTCTTTCATAAAGTCTTTGCGGGAAAGCTGTCCCTTTTCGATTTGAGACAGTTTGTATTCCCATTCACCGGTGAGTTCGGCCTCGGAAAGCGTTTCGATATTCAGGCCCTTGAGGAGAGTAAGGAGCTGGGAGGCCTTTGCCGTCGGGATCAGTTCACGTCCTTCACGAATTAAGTAGCTTTGAGCAATAAGCCCTTCGATAATTGCCGCGCGTGTAGCCGGGGTTCCGATACCTTTCTCGGACATTGCGTCACGCAGTTCAGCTTCTTCTACGGTTTTACCTGCGTTTTCCATTGCGCTCAGCAATGTTGCTTCCGTGTAGCGGGCCGGTGGTTTTGTCGCCAGTCCGAGCGCATCCGATTTGACGGTAAGCGGTGTTTCGCCCTTTGCAACCGGAACTAACTCGCTGCCGGAATCCTCGCTTGTGCGGCCGTAAACTTCGAGCCAGCCGGGGTGCTGCATGACTTTTCCTTCACTCACAAAGTGATAGCCCTCAACAACGGTCGTACGCGTCGTATTCAGGAATTGAGCGGGAGGATAAAAAACAGCGATAAAGCGTTTTGTTACGAGGTCGTAGATCTTCTGCTCTACTTCCGACAAAGTTCCTTTAGGGACTTGGCCGGTCGGAATGATGGCGAAGTGGTCACTGATCTTGGCATTGTTGAAGATTTTTTTAGTGAACACGACGTAGTTATCCTGCAGAGCCTTCTGTGCAAATTTGCCGAGAGAGGATGTTTGGGCGATGACGCCTAAAGTCTCTTTAACGGTCGGAAGATAATCTTCCGGCAATGCGCGGGCATCCGTACGAGGATAGGTGAGCAGTTTGTGCTTTTCGTAGAGCGCCTGAGCAATGGAAAGCGTTGTTTTGGCGGAGAAACCGAAGCGGGAGTTAGCCTCGCGCTGCAGCGTAGTCAGGTCGTAAAGGGCAGGGCAAGAAGAAGTGGAGGGCTTAGATGTTTCAGTGACCGTACCCTTCTTTCCTCTGACCGCATCGGCAATTTTCTGTGCTTCTTCAGCAGACCAAAGCCTTTCTGCTTTCAAGTCAGGATCCGAACTCTTTTTAAAAGCAGGATCAAAATATTTGCCTTCGTATACGCCGGCGCTGGCTTTGAAGTCGGCGTGAACCTCCCAGTAATTGCGAGGAACGAAGTTTCGAATCTTTTCTTCACGGTTTACAACGAGCGCGAGTGTAGGCGTCTGGACTCTGCCGACGGTCGTAAGGAAAAAGCCGCCGTCCTTACTATTAAATGCTGTCATGGCACGGGTGCCGTTGATACCCACCAGCCAGTCGGCTTCAGAACGACTCTTGGCCGCATCAGCGAGAGGCTGCATTTGTTCGTCCGTGCGCAGGTGCTTGAAAGCATCGAGGATCGCATTTTTTGTCATGGACTGAAGCCATAAACGGTAAATCGGCTTCTTGTTCTTTGCTGCTTCCATGATGTAACGGAAGATCAGTTCGCCTTCACGTCCTGCATCACAGGCGTTTATGACTTTATCGACCTCTTTACTCTTGAGGAGTTTTTTGAGGCCGTTCAATTTGGTTTCGGACTTTTTAATCGGAGCGAGGTCAAAGTGAGAGGGGATAACCGGGAGGTTTGCGAAGCTCCATTTGCCTCTTTTTACTTCGTACTCTGTCGGCTCCTTGAGCTCAAGCAGGTGACCCACTGCGGAAGCAACGATATAAGAATCTCCTTCGTAGTGGTCGCCGACCTTTTTTAAGCCGCCGATGGCCCGTGCGATGTCTCCTGCAACAGACGGTTTTTCGGCGATGACAAGTGTTTTGCCCATTTTTAATCCAATAATTATGTACTTATGTCTTTTTCTAAATTAGCACTTTTTCAAAGATGCGGTGATTTCTTTTCCGTTAATCAACATGTAACAGGTGTTTTAGTCTGTATATAAGTAGTTGCAGCGACGAGTATTATTAAAGGTTTACAGATAACAAATTGATTTTTGGAGCATAAAGTTGGCTTTACTTCCGATTCTTAAATATCCTGATCCGCGGCTTGCCACCAAGGCAGCAACGGTTACGGAGTTTGACGACAAACTCAAGCAGCTTGCCGCTGATATGGCCGAAACAATGTACAAAGCTCCCGGCGTAGGTCTTGCCGCCACACAAGTCGATCGCCATATTCGATTGATTGTGATTGATATCACCGAAGAGAAGAATGACTTGAAGGTCTTGGTTAATCCGGAACTTGTTGAGTCAAGCGAAGAGACCAAACCCTGGGAAGAGGGCTGCTTATCGCTTCCCGGTATTTACGATAAGGTCACCCGACCGGCTCAGGTAAAGATTAAGGCTCAGGACTTGGAAGGAAACTATTTTGAATTGGAATGCGACGGACTTTTAGCCGTTTGCGTTCAGCACGAAATGGACCACTTAGATGGCTTGGTTTTCGTGGATCATCTGAGCATGCTTAAAAAACAGCGCATTCGTCACAAGATTCGCAAGATGCGTCTGGAAGAGGAGCGGGCCGCAAAGGAAGAGGCCTAAGCTAGGCTTCCGCTTGCCACACGAGAGAGGCGATCGATCGCGTGATTGCCCCGAAATGGATCGGGGGCAAGTCGTGACCCATCCGCGGCAGGGCGAGAAATTCAGATTTAGGAATCAAGTCGGCGACTTCTTTTCCCGCCGCCAGCGGGAGGAGGGGATCGTCTTCGCCGTGAATGACTAACGTCGGAGCTGTGATCCGAGCGATGTCGCCCGACCGGTCTCCGCTTGCCAGAATCGCCAGAAGCTGACGTTCTCCGGCAGTTTGATCGATCTCATAGCGGCTCATCTCATGAAGGAGCTCGTGCCTTTCCTGCGCCGTGTACTCGTATGCCGGGCTCTTCAAAGTCATAAAGACCTTTTCGAGGTGTTTTTCCCTTCCTTCCTCTGTCGAGAGATCTCCCGAGTGCGTAAGAATGGAATAAATAGCGCGCAGTTTTCCGAGACCGGTCCGCGGATTTCCCGAAGCTGACATGATGGACGTGAGAGAAGCGACTCGGGAGGGGCGGATGGATGCTAAGGTTTGTCCGATCATGCCGCCCATAGAAGCGCCTACGACGTGCGCTCTCTGAAGACTTAACTCATCAAGCAGCTGAACCAGGTCAAGGGCCATGTCTTCGAGTAAATAAGGTGCCTGGACAGGAAGGCGCAGAAGCGTCCTGCCGATGGCAGCGGGAACGGACATAGACGTTTTCAGATGGGAAAAATGCTCAGAAAGACCGGCGTCCCGGTTATCCACGGTGATGACGCGAAGGCTTTTTTCAAGAAGCATGGAAATAAAGCTGCGGGGCCAGCCGGCAGCCGGCATTCCCAGTCCCATGATTAATAGGACTGCCGGAAGCTGTTTATCTCCGAACACCTCGTAGTGAAAGCGTCCCGTTTTTAAGTGAGCGAAAGGCATGAGCAAACCACCGAAAATAGTCAGCTTTGATTATGAAACATTCGGCTCCGTCATTACAATTTCAATTCTGATTCGGGTTAAGAGGACAATATGAGAGTTATTTTTGCAGGGACGCCGGAGTTTGCGGCCAAAGCTTTAGAGGCTTTAATTCAAAGCGAACATGAAGTCGTGATGGTTTTATCTCAGCCGGACCGACCTGCGGGCCGCGGCCGCAAGCTGAAAGAAAGCGCCGTGAAAGCACTGGCCAAGCAGCACGGTATTCCTGTTTACACGCCGCTGTCTCTCCGTGTCGAAAAAGGCGGCGAAGAAACGGCCGAAGTACTGTCAAAAATGCAGGAAGCGCAAGCGGACGTTCTTGTTGTGGCTGCTTACGGACTGATCATTCCTCAGTTTGTTCTCGATATTCCCTTAGGTGTCCTGCCTCAAAAATTCCCGACGCTGAAAGCCGTGAATATCCATGGCAGTCTTCTTCCGGAGTGGCGAGGTGCGGCGCCGATTGCCCGTGCGATTGAGCGCGGTGACAAAGAAACGGGGATCACGTTAATGCAGATGGATGCCGGACTTGATACGGGCCCGATGCTCATGAAGCGTTCCGTTCCGATCACCGATAAGGACACGGCCGGCGAACTTACAGAGGTGCTTGCCCGACTCGGAGCCGAGATGCTGATTGACTATCTGCAGGATCCGCAGGCCTATCCGCCTGTTCCTCAGCCCGAGGGGGCCACTTATGCATCTAAATTGGCCAAGGCGGAGGGCCAAATTGATTGGTCGGCTTCTGCCGACAAGATTGCGGATAAGGTCAGAGCCTTTAACCCCGTGCCCGGCTGCTTCTGCGTCTGCGGGGATGAAGTACTGAAAATCTGGATGGCTTTTGCCGAAGCAGAACAGAAAACAAGCCAAGCACCCGGGACCGTCATTGAAAGCAGTGCTAAAGGAATTTTAGTTGCCTGCGGGGAAGGCTCTGTTTTGCGTATTACGCGTCTGCAGAGGCCCGGAGGAAAGCAGCTGGATGTTCGTGACTTTATCGCCGGTCACGCTTTTTCCAAAGGAGAGGTTCTTAAATGAGTTCTGCTGCCTTAGCCGTTACTCTTACGCAGACGATTCCGCTTTGGATCGGCGTCAAGAAGGGCTTGTCGATAGAAAAAGTCCTCGAAGGGCTGCCGAAAGATTCTGAAAATCGAAGCGCCTGCCAAAGCGTTCTGTATACAACCGTACGTCAGAGGGCTTTGCTTCAGAAGCTTTCCTCGGATCTGATCTCGCGCGCGCCCGCAGACGAGGTACTCGCATTAATAGAGCTTGCGCTTGGACTGCTGTCCGAAGGGAAGGAAAAGCCATTTACCGTAGTCAATGAAGCCGTCGCAGCAGCGAAACATTCCCGCAAAATGGTAAAGGCGGCCAATTTCGTCAATGCGATCTTGAGGCGCTTCGGCAGGGAAAAGATTGAACTTTTAGCGAAAGCTGAAAAGCTGCCGTCGGTACGCTTTAATGCACCTGATTGGTGGATCCGCCGCTATGAGGCAGTGTTCGGATCGCAGACGCCGGAGATTTTTGCACTTCAGCAAAAACATCCTCCGATGACAGTTCGCGTCAACACAAGAAGCGTATCTGTGGAAGAGGCGCAGGCCAAAATGGAAAAGGCAGGGATTCCGACCGAGCGCGTCGGCAAATTCGGTCTGATTTTTCTTGCTCCGAGACCGGTAAAGGATGTTCCCGGTTTTCTTGAGGGAGAGGTTTCGGTGCAGGATGCCGGAAGCCAGCTGGCGGCCGAACTCCTCGATGCTAAGGAAGGAATGCGGGTCCTGGACGCCTGTGCAGCACCGGGCGGTAAGACGGCTCATATTTTGGAGCTGGCTGACGCGGATATGACAGCGCTTGAAATTGATCCTAAGCGTGCGTCACGGATTACTGAAAATCTGGAGCGACTGGGCTTAAAGGCGAAAGTAACGGTGGCAGATGCGGGTGATCCTAAAAAATGGTGGGACGGCCGCCCCTTTGATAGGATTTTACTTGATGCTCCGTGTACGGCGTCGGGGATCGTGAGAAGACATCCTGACATTCCCTGGTCAAGAAAGCCCGAGGATATTGCCAAACTTGCGCGAACTCAAGGAAAGCTTCTGGAGACAATGTGGCCCCTCTTGGCAAATAATGGCAGAATTCTATATGCCGTCTGCTCGGTTTTTCCCGAGGAAGGGCCGCGCGGGATCGAGGCATTTTGCGCCCGCCATCCGGATGCCAAACTGATTCCGATCGGACCGAAAGGTGAAAAACTTTTATCGCTTTCTCCCGCTGAGGGACCGCAGGAAACCGGTTCTGTTTGGCCCGGCACGCACGACGGATTCTTTTACGCTTTACTTGAGAAAATTTGATGTCCTTAAAGAAACTGCTGGCGATCACGCTCCTTGTCTTGGGCACTTCGATGAGTGCTCAGGCTTCGGACGTTGTCGTGCCCGTCGACCCGATTATCGAAGGACAGGAGATGCCGGCGAAGGGTTTGTACTTCAGCAGCAGTTTCGAATTCGAACTCAGTTCCGAAGTTGAGGACGTCCTCCAGAGAGGGATCACGCTTTATTTTGTGATCGAAGTGGAAGTGGAAAAGAAGCGATGGTACTGGTTCGATCGCCCTATTTGCGGCATCAAGGAAACCATCCGTTTGAGCTTTAATCCTCTTACCCGCAGCTACCGTGTTGCAATCGGCGGTATGACGCAGAGTTTTTCTTCTCTTGAAGGGGCGCTGAGATTCATTAAAACGATTAATAATCTATACGTCGGCACCTACCGGAATCTTAATCCGGAGGATTATGAAGCGCGGGCTCGTTTTTATTTAGATACTTCTAAACTTCCGCGGCCGTTCCAGGTAACGCTGAGAAAGGACGACGGCTGGAATTTGAATTCGGGATGGTTTGACGCCGAAATTAAAGGCGCCGGGGAGAAATAAATGTCCAAGTACTTCCGGCTTGGGCTGATCGCAGTGATCGGCGTGAGCTGTGTACTGCTCTTCCTTTTAGTATTGGCCAGCCAGAACAGTACATTTTTTGAAAAATACTACACACTGCTCCTTTGGCTTAACACCATCATCGCGCTGGTATTTCTCGGACTTGTTTGTGTTCTTTTGTACCGACTCTACCGCAGAGCTCAAAAGAAAAAATACGGCGTAAAAATCCTCTCTAAATTTGCCTTGGCATTGGGTCTGACCGGCGTAGTGCCCGGGATTTTAATTTTTGCGACATCCGTGCAGTTTCTCCATACCTCCGTCGAATCCTGGTTTGACGTCCGAGTAGAGCGCGCACTGGATTCCGGTTTGACTTTGGGCAGAGAGGTTCTGGAGAACTTTCAGAGTTCTCTGCGGCAAAAAGCGCATGCTATTGCCAATGAAATTTCGGAAACACCTCCGACGAATTGGATGACGGTATTGGATGCAGCTCGAGAACGCCAAGGGCTGCAGGAAGCCATTCTGGTTAACTCCGCCGGCAATTTCATCACGGTCAGTGCGAGCTCTTTTAGGAGCCTGGTTCCCAGTGTTCCGACAAATCGTGTGCTTCAGACAGTCCGGACAAGAGGTTTTTGGCAGCAAATCGACGATGAGGCCGGAGGAATGCAGAAAGCCCGGGTTATCGTGTCCGTGCCGTCGGTAGAGAGCATTGCGTCATTTGCTTATCGAACCGAGCAGCCCGACTATCTGAAGGGGCGCTCTTCAGTTCTGCAGTCAGCCGGCTCCGAGACCGTATTTTTAGAGGTCGTAGATAACGTTCCTCCTTCCCTGTCAACGAACGCCGACACACTTATGAACGGCTACAGGGATTACCAGGAAATGGTGCTCGCGCGGGCGGGGCTAAACAATATTTATCTTATTTCTCTGACGCTGGTGCTTTTGCTCTCCATGTTCGGCGCCATTGCTCTCTCCGTGATTATGGCTAACAGAATCAGCCAGCCGCTGATGATGCTTTTGGAAGGTACGCGGAAAGTTGCAGAAGGCAAATACGATTTGATTCCGGAAGTTAAAGCCGACGACGAAGTTGGTGAACTTGCTCGCTCTTTTAACCGCATGACCGAGCAGCTGGCCCAAACGCAGGCGGCCTTAGTCCGACGCGGCGCAGAGCTTGAACAAGCTAAGAGCTACTTGGAACGTATTTTGGCCAAGATGTCTTCCGGCGTTATTGTTTTGAACAATGAGAAGAAGATTATTTCGGCTAACTCCAGTGCTTCCAGAATTTTGGGTATTCCGCTGACAGATCGGCTGGGCTCGGAATTTGCTCAGGCTATTCCGGGCTTTGCGTCTGCGGTCGTTGAGAAATTGGTGGCGCAGACCGATGAACGAACGGATATTACGCTTCAGTGCGAATACCAGCGCCCCGAGAGCGCCGTGACAAAACAAAATCTTTTTGCGAGAGCCACGCGTCTTCCGATCGGTGACGGCCAGGGATATTTGATTGTTTTTGATGACGTAACCGCCCTTGTTTCTGCCCAGCGAACCGAAGCATGGGGAGAGGTCGCCCGCCGGCTGGCTCATGAAATCAAGAATCCGCTGACGCCGATTCAGCTGGCTGCCGAACGTGTAGAGATGAAGATCGGCGAAAAACTGGAGGGACGTGACAAGGAGATTCTTGAGCGGGCGACTCGCACGATCGTCAATCAGGTAACGGCCATGAAGCAGATGGTCAATGATTTTCGTCTCTATGCGAAGATCGGTGCGCCCCACTACGACAAGCTTGATTTGAAAGCATTCATTGAAGAAGTGGTGAAGTTTTATCAGGCGGCCGGTATCCACATTGATCTCATTCTGCAGCCCGGGCTTCCTGCCGTAGAAGCCGACCAAAATCAGCTTCGCCAGGTCTTCCACAATCTTTTGTCGAATTCCATGGAGGCGGTACCTGACAAAGACAAACTGGTGGTTACCATCCGAGCCTCAGTGGCAGAAGACGAGAACGGCGACGTGGACGGGGTAGAGCTGGACGTTGCAGACAACGGTCCCGGCTTTACCGATCAAATTCTCGAACATGCTTTTGAGCCGTATGTCACAACGAAGTCTTCGGGCACCGGGCTCGGTCTTGCGACGATTAAGAAAATTGCCGAAGAACACGGCGCGATGGTTGCAGCAGAAAACCGTAAGGATATCGACGGAAAAGTCTGCGGCGCAAGGCTTATCTTTGTTTTTCACCGTCTTTGGCACGAACAAAGCCGACCGAATTGATTTGGTTCGGTAAAATGAAAAGAATTGTTTTATTACAAATAGAAAAACATGGCAGTAATTTTGGTTGTTGACGACGAAATCGGAATTCGGGAACTTCTCTCTGAAATTCTTTCCGATGAGGGCTACGGAGTTCTTTTAGCAGAGAATGCAAGTGCAGCAAGATCTGCAATGACACAGCACCCGGATTTGGTTCTGCTTGATATTTGGATGCCGGACAATGACGGTGTCTCTCTTCTTAAGGAGTGGAATGCGACCGGCCAGCTTAACGTTCCGGTGATTATGATGAGCGGCCACGCGACGCTGGATACGGCCGTGGAGGCGACGAAATTCGGCGCAGTAGACTTTTTGGAGAAGCCTATTGCTCTGTCCCGATTGATCAGCTCGGTCAAAGAGGCGCTGGCTAAGAGCCCTCGTGAACCAAAGATCGGAGCTGCTGTTCGTCCGCAATACAACCGTGCCGAACCGGCGCCGGTTCGATCCGGCGTTCAGGCGCCTATTCCGGCTGCTCCGGCGCCGCTTCAGTCCCAGGAGAAATCCGGCAGTGCTTCCGGTTCCCAGCTTCTTGAGCAGGTGGATTTTTGCGCGCCGCTTAGGGAGGCAAGGGACCAATTCGAACGCATTTATTTCTTAAACCTTTTAAAACGCGAAAATAATAGTATTACGCGAGTGGCCAGTTTTGCAGGACTGGAGAGAACCCACCTGTATCGCAAGTTAAAACAGCTAGGAATCGAAGTCGGCAAAATCGGCAAAGCAAAAGAGTAGTTCTTTGCTTTGAGTAACTAAGGAGGAGAAATGCGGATTCTGATCATCGGAGCGGGAAAAGTCGGCTCCTCCGTCGCAGGCAACTTGGTGTCCGAGTCCAATGACATCACGATCGTGGACACTAATAAAGCCAAGATTGCCGAGATTCAAAGCAATTACGACCTCCAAGGGATTGTGGGTGACGCCACCTCACCGTCCGTTCTCGCTGACGCCGGCGCCGTCGACGCTGACATGATCATTGCGGTCACCGCAAATGATGAAACCAATCTTGCCGTGACGCTGATTGCAGAACAGCTTTTTAATGTTCCTTCCCGTATCGCACGCGTCCGTAATGACGAGCTCAGAGAGTATCCGGCGCTTCTTTCTACCTCGGGTTTTCGTGCGACCTCAGTGATCTGGCCTGAGGAAGCGATTACCAACTACATTGTCCAGCTGATTACTTACCCGGAAGCGCTCCAGGTGATTGAGTTTTCCGACGGAGACGTAGTGCTGATGTCGGTAAAGATCGTCAGCGCATCAAAAATGTGCGGACGTCCCGTCAGCGCACTGCAGGACGAACTGCCGAGGGTTAAGGTTCAAATCGTTTCCATCTATCGACAGAAGTACCGGTTGGACGACATTGACGGAAAAACAGTCTTAGAGGCCGGCGACGAAATTTTCTTCCTTACGACGAAGGCCTGTGCACACGCCGTTGTGAAAGCATTCCGAGTAAAAACGCGGCGTTCGGACCGCGTCATGATTGTTGGCGGCGGCAGCTTAGGGCTGCAGCTTGCCAAAGCGCTGGATCAGGTCGAGACCGTTTCAGGAGATGCTTACAACGTCAAGATTATTGAGTCGGATATTTCCCGCTGTCAGTTTTTATCTCAGAACCTTTCCAGCTCCGTTCTTGTGCTGCACGGCGACATGACTGACGAGAGCCTGTTTATCGACGAAGGTATTGCCAACACAGACCTTTTTGTCGCGGTCAGCAACGATGATGAAGACAATATTATGAGTTGTCTGCTGGCGAAGAAACTCGGGGCTCACCGCGCGATTACGCTGATTAACCGCACGGACTATATCGATTTGGTTGAAGGGACCAGTATTGATATTGCTTTCTCTCCGACGGAAGCAACGCTGTCGGATCTGCTGCGGCATATCCGTCAGGGCGACGTGTTGTCGGCCCATACGCTGCGCAGAGGAGGCGCAGAGGTGATGGAAATCGTCGCTCACGGCTCTGCTAAAAACTCAAAAGTTATCGGACGGCCGGTGGACAAGATCGCTATGCCTCAGGGGACGGCGATCGGATGCATTCTGCGAACGGTCGCCGGCGTTCAGGAAGTATTTATGGCGAACGAAGTACCGGAAGTGCTCGACGGAGACCAAGTGATTGTCTTTATGGGCAACAAGCGCCAAATTTCCGAAGTGGAAAAACTGTTCGCGCCTTCCGTAGGATTCTTCTAAGATGCAGCTGCTGCCGCCAGTCCTTCGCCTGATGCTGCTCCCCGTACTTAATGTTCTGGGACCGATCATCATCGGCTTTTCTCTGTCGATGCTGATTCCGCTGGCATTGTCTTTATGGAAGAAGGACGGAGCCTCTGCCGGTTTTGAAATTGCTTTCTGCATTACGTTTTTCACCGGGCTGCTGATGTGGCTTCTGACACGGCGCTACAAGCGAGAGCTGATTCCTCGGGACGGCTTTCTTTTGGTTACGATGGCCTGGGTTCTTTTGGCTTTAGCCGCAACGATCCCCCTTTACGTCAATATCGAAGGCATTTCCTTTGTGCATGCGTTTTTTGAGGCGACTTCCGGTATTACGACGACCTGCGGCACCATTCTCTCAGGGCTGGACAGACTGCCGCTCAGCGTGAATTTTTGGCGGTGCTTTCTTGCATGGATGGGCGGTATCGGAATTCTGGTGATGGCGGTAGCCGTGCTCCCTCTGTTGGGCGTCGGCGGCTCGCAGATTTTCCGGGCGGAAAGCTCCGGTCCGATGAAGGAAGGTCGGCTTACGCCTCGAATTGCCGATACGGCGAAGGCTTTCTACAACATTTATTTGGCGATCTCCGTGGCATGCGCCGTCTGCTATCACTTTGCAGGGATGGATTGGGACGATGCCATCATGCACACCTTTACCACGGTCTCTTTAGGCGGCTACTCCAGCCATGACGCGGGCTTTGCCTATTGGCCGGGCAGAGCTGTGGACTGGGTCTGTGTGGTTTTCTTATTGATCGGGGGCATTAACTTCTCCATGCACTTTATTGCGTGGAGAAAGCTGTCTTTGAAGGTCTATTGGAAGGACGTGGAGACCTGCGGGTGGATCGGAACGGCTGCCCTTATTTCGATTTTCGCATCCTTCATGCTGGTTTATTCCAAGACGTACACCAATGTCTACGATGCAATTTATTACGGCGTGACGAATACGGTTTTTGTGATCAGTACCAGCGGCTTTGCCAATACCAATTACGGCGAATGGCCGCTGGTCGTCCAGTTAATGATTCTTTTCGGATCATGTTTCGCAACCTGTGCGGGATCGACGGGCGGTGGTTTTAAGATGATTCGTGCGATTGCATTGGTGAAACAAGGCAACTTGGAATTTAAACGTATTCTTCACCCGCGTATGGTGCGTCCGCTGATCATCGGAAATAAGGTGATTGATAAGCAGATTATCTTCTCGGTGATGGCGTTTTTAATGCTCTACACCGTGATTGCGCTGGTTAGTACGATTGTGTTCCTGCTTTCGGGGCTTGACGGCTTGACGTCGTTTTCGGCTGCGCTGTCCTGTCTGAATAATTTAGGGCCTGCTTTAGGAAGTCTCGGACCGTCCTATAACTTTAGCTCCTTGTCTGATTTCCAGGTTTTGTTCTGCTGCTTCCTGATGGTTATCGGACGTCTTGAGCTTTTCACAGTTCTCGTTCTCTTTACCCGCGGGTTCTGGAGAGCCTAAAGTCCAAGATAAGAAAACGAAAAGGACGGTGAGAATCCGTCCTTTTGCTGCTTAAGAGGTCAGTCTATCAAACGCCCCACACCACAGGTGTGTCGTCCTTGAGGCTTAGTTCAAACATTTCCAGCAGCGGGTAGGCCCTTTGCGTGAAATAAACAGGCTGTTCGATCGAGGGCTTCTTTTCCTCATCTAAATCCTTGCCTTCCCTAAAAAGTTTGTCCTCGCGTTCACGGACCGCTTTTAAGTATTCTTTTTCCTTTTCCATCTCGGTCTTCAGTGCCGCGATGGCAGCCGGCAGCTCTTCAGGCGTGAGAACACCGCGGATGCCCAAGGGTTTTCCGATGACTTTGAAAACCTTATCAGCCGTTTCACGGAACATGTAAATTTCGCCTGCAGCATTGCTCTTAAACGTAACGATCGCCATGGTGACCTCAATGAGTGAAAGAAATATTTTAGATGGAATGCAGGCCTGAGGAAACCTGAGAGGCTTTAAATGAGCGACCGAAGGCACCGTCCATATAAAATGTCGTTATCTTTTACGAGGAAGTTTGAAGAATGGAGAAATTGCCCAAAGGGATCATCTTAGCGGCACACAAACCGATTGCCAGTGCCATGCTCAAGGCCGCAACCCAGATCATGGGGCCGATTGATCACTGTGCAGCTGCCGATATTGATTCCGACGCGGAAGAGAAAGACCAGTTCGAACATCTAAAGAAGGTTTGGGATTCGGTTCAAACAGATGAAATGATTATTCTTTTGGATATCGAGGGAGCAACGCCCTGCAACGTATTAAAGAAATACACCAGCGGGAAACGATGCATGGTTGTGTCCCCTTTGAGCTTTCCTTTGTTCTTTAAGATGCTTACCTATCGTTCGCTGAGTTTTGAAGAGCTGCGGGCAAAGGCTCAGGAGATCCGTCCCGTTATCTGTATTCCCGGAGAGTGCACCGATGAAAACCATTGAAGTAGAAGTCATTAATCGTCTCGGACTCCATGCTCGTCCGGCCGCCAAGCTTACCCAGAAAGCGAATGAATTCTTAAGTGAAATCAAGATTGATAAAGACGGCCGCGTTGTGAACGGAAAATCGATTATGGGCGTCATGCTTCTAGCTGCTTCTAAAGGCACGGTTTTAAAGATTAGCGCCGACGGAACGGATGAAGAGTCCGCTCTTCAACAGCTGAAAGAGCTTTTTGATACCAAGTTCGGAGAGCACGACTAATCATGAGTGAAAAGCTTGTGTCTCAACGACAGGAGCTGAGAGGGGTCGGCGTTTCGAGCGGTATCGGCTTCGGACACGCCAGAGTGATGCAGACTTCTTCTCTGCAGGTTCCCCGCTACTCGGTGACTGCCGAAGATGTCAGCAAAGAGGTGAGCCGCTTTAAGAAAGCGGTGGGCTCTGTCAGCAGAGAGCTCGATCAGATGATTCGGCGTTCTCCTAAAAAAGCGCCTAAAGAAGTTAAAACTTTTCTTGAAGTCTTCAAACTTCTGGTCAATGATTCAACGATGTTTGAAGACGTATCGGACCGGGTTAAAACTCAGCTCATCAATGTCGAGTGGGCGCTGCAAAAGCACCTGGAAGATACGCTGAAACTATTTGACAGCCTTACGGATGCCTACTTAGCCGAACGCAGCGACGATATCGTTCATGTTGTCCGCAGACTGCAGGAGGAGCTGACCGGAGAACGCCGTAAAATCCAAGAAAAAGTGCGTAATGCTCAGTCGGAAGTGATTTTGGTGACGAATGACCTTTCGATTGCCGACGTGATTTGGCTGACGGAATACGAAGAGCTGGATTTAGTCGGTATCGTCACGGAAAAGGGCGGTCCGACTTCTCATACGGCTCTTTTATCTCAAACGCTCTTTATTCCTGCCGTCGTGGGTGTGGCCGGAGCGGTCTCCGTTATTAAAAATAATGATCGTATTTTTGTAGATTCCAACAGCGGTCAAATCATCTGCAATCCGACATCTGCAGAAATTAAGGAGATCGAACGGAACGTCAAAGCTCAGGAAAAGAAGTATTCGCAGCTCTATCGTGCACGCCGCCGAGTGGCCGAAACGAAAGACAAGTTCCGAGTTACTCTGAAGGCCAACGTGGCCATGGTCTCAGGACTTGATGAGATTTTGCACCTAGGTGCTCAGGGCGTAGGTCTGTTTCGCAGCGAGTATTTATTCATGGGGCGGGACAATCTCCCGGACGAACGGGAGCAGATGGAAAGCTATCGAGAGCTGATTGACACGATGGCCGGGCGTCCGGTCACCATCCGTACGATCGACGTCGGCGGAGACAAGCTGCTCAATGCCGAAGCAAGAAAGCGCAACTATTTTTCAGGTGCGGAAAAAGAAGATAATCCTGCGCTGGGTTTGAGGGCGATCCGTTTTACCCTGGCGAATCCGAATCTTTTTATCACGCAGATTCGAGCGATTCTTCGAGCTGCTTACGGTGCGGACGTGCGCATTATGCTGCCGATGATTTCGAGTCTGCAGGAAGTGCAGGAAGCCAAACGATACATAGAACTTGCCAAGACGCAGCTCCGAGAAGATAAGCTCAACTTTAATGAATCCGTGCCGGTGGGCATCATGATTGAACTGCCCGCGGCCGTGATTTGTGCCGAGGAGCTCCTCAGCGAAGCAGATTTTGCCTCCCTAGGTACCAATGATCTCATTCAGTACACACTTGGCGTTGATCGCGGAAATCCTTCGGTGGCTCCGCTCTACGACGAATGTCATCCGGCAGTGCTTAGATTAATTCGTACGGCGGCCAAGGCAGCCCAAAAACTGGACAAACCGATTTCAATTTGCGGCGAGATGGGCGGACGCCGAGAGATGGTGCCTTTCTTCGTCGGTCTTGGCATTAACGAGCTCTCAATGGTGCCGATGCAGATACCGATTGTGAAGGAAATGATAAGGTCTCTGAAACGGAGCAGCTGTCAGAGGCTGACATTGAAGCTTGTAAAATCCCGAGACAGCGGGGAAGTTCGCAAGCTGTTGGATCAATTTACAGAAAAAGGAGCAGAGGAAAATGTCGGATAAGTCGAATGCCGTCACCGATGATGAATTTGTCGAGACGGATGAGTTATTAGCTTCTATTCCGGTGGAAGCAGAGGCAATGGATTTAGCCGAAGCCGACGGTTTTATGACGGCGGTACAGCTGCTCCCTAAAACGCCGGAAACCAAGGATTGGCTGCCGCATATTTTGTCGACGGTGGGAGCAAAGGACGCGGGGACCGGAAGTCCGGAGAGCGACAAACGGCTCAGAGCTTTGCTTCTCAAACGTTTCTATCAGATCGGAGACCAGCTGGCCGGAGCGGTACCGCTGGACCCCGTTTATTTTGAAGCAGAAGATGAAAAAGGCCGCCCTCTGACCGGCAAAGCCGCAATTGAAGCGCTTGAGCCGTTTGCATTGGGTTTCCTGGAAGCCGCGCAAACCTGGCCCGGCATCTTAGATACCAATTCGCGTGCCGTCGCTCGTTCTCTGCACGGTGTTTTACGCCATCTGCCCGAAGAAGCTTTGGGTGATTTTGCTCAGGTCAAGACTGTTCTCGACAAAGACGCACCTTTAGAAGACCTTCCCTCTGCTTTGTCCGATATGGTGAGCTGTCTAGCCGAAATCGCTCATGAAACAAAGGGGTATGACCTGCCGGAGCTGAATGAGCCGGAAGACGGAGAAGAGAAAGCCTAATTTTTATCGGAAGGCTGCTGTCTCGATAGATAGCCGATGATCGGAATCAAAACGAGAACCGGGACACCGAGCGCAGCCGTCAGGATAAAGAAGTTTGAGTATCCGAAACTCTCGACCAACACGCCCGAGAAGCCTGCAAGAAATTTCGGCAGGATCAGCATGATGGAAGAAAAAACTGCATACTGAGTTGCGGAGTATTGTACGTTCGTGAGTCCCGACAGGTAGGCAATAAAGGCAGCGCTTGCGAGACCTCCGGAGAGGTTGTCTGCGCTGACGGTAAATACCAGAAAAGGAAGGCTGTGGCCGATGCCTGCCAGCGCAGAGAAGAGCAGGTTGGTGCCGGCAGACAGCAGCGCCCCGATAAAGAGCGTTTTCAGAATGCCGATTTTTAGCACCACGATGCCGCCGATGAATGTTCCGACCAAGGTCATCACGACGCCGAAGATCTTAGAGACAGCGGCAACTTCTTCCTTGGTAAAACCCATATCACGATAGAAAGGGTTGCTCATCACACCCATCACAACGTCACTGATCCGGTATGTTGCGATCAGAAGCAGGATGGCAAGGGCGTGCCAGCGATACCGGTAGAAGAAGTCTGCAATCGGTCGAACGCAGACAAAGCCGAACCAGCCGATAACCTTAGCGATAGAACGAGGAAGTAAAGGATGGCGGAGGGTAAAGGCGTGAACGTGGTGACGCATTTCCTCCAGCTGACGCAGTTTAGATTTCTCATCGGAAGCGTTCGGCGACGGGGAGAGCAAAGTGGTTGCCAGACCAACGCCAATCGAAGCGGCCATGATGAGATAGGCCCAGGTCCAGCCGGTCTGATCATAGACGCCGGACGGAGCCGATTGGAAAAAGGCCGCCAGAGCAAAAGCGCCGGCGCCGGCCCAAATCATTGCAAGCCGATATCCGGTCTGATAAGTTGCCGCTAAAGCGCCCTGAAGATCAGCAGAAGCGCTTTCGATGCGGTAAGCGTCCAGAGAAATATCCTGCGTTGCCGAGCAAAATGCCGTGAGCAGCGCAAAGGCGACGATCTGAGGCATATGCGTCTGCGGATTAGAGAAGGCCATGCCGGCGAGCGAAATAATCAGCATCACCTGAGAGAGGGCGAGCCAAGCCCTGCGCTGACCTAAATGCTCGGATAACCAAGGGAGCTTGACGTTGTCGACAAGTGGGGCCCACAGCCATTTACAGCCGTAAACCAATCCGACCCAGGAGAGGAATCCGATCGTCTTGAGATCAATGCCAGCTTCGCGCAGCCAAAAGCCGAGCGTGCCCAGCACCAAGAGCAACGGCAGTCCCGCAGAGAATCCCAGAAAGAACATTCTGAGGCAAACGGGCTTGAGGTAAACCTTGAAGTCCGAAAATCGACTCTGCAGCTTTGAAGACTGAATCATGCGCTAATTTCCTTAGCGGATTTGACCCAGGTCCATTCACCCGGTTTCAAGCCTTCCGGAAGAGAGAGGTTTCCAAAACGAATTCGTTCCAGTGCGACGACACGATTGGACACTACAGCCATCATGCGCTTGACCTGGTGATATTTACCCTGCGTGATGCCGAGATCAATGACGAGTTCGGAGACTTTTTCGCAGCTGACGGCTTTCACGATATCCGAAGAGTCTGCGAGCTGCACGCCTTTAAGGAGCTGAGCGATCTGCTGTTTGGTGACCGGATGCTTAAGCGTAACACGATAGATTTTAGAGACGTGTTTTTTAGGATGCGTGAGCCGATGAATCAGTTTTCCGTCATCGGTCAGCAGAAGCAGTCCCGTTGTATCTTCATCGAGACGGCCGACAGGCTGGACTTTCCTCACACGCAAAGGCGGAGGCAGCAGCGAGAGCACACTCGGATGATGAATGGGCTTTAAAGAACATTCGTAGTGCTCGGGTTTGTTCAGCAGAATGATGGCTTTTTCAAAGAAAGGCCACTTAACTCCGTCGACTTCAAACGTAAGATTATCGGTCGGAATGTCCTCGTCAGGATCGGTCACGGCGATGCCGTTGACATGAAAACGTCCTTGAACGATAAGGCCCGTACATTCGTGACGGGTTCCGAACCCTTGGGAGAAAAGAATTTGTTCAGCAATCATTGCAAATTAAAGTCATAGACGACGGTAAGCGGGGCGTGATCGGAGAAGCGCTCGTCTCGATAGATATTGGTTTCTTTCGCGGCGGAAGCAATCGCCGGCGTTGAAAACTGATAGTCGATTCTCCACCCGACATTATTGATCCTGGCGCGTCCTCGGTTGCTCCACCATGTGAAGCGATCCGGGCGCGGGTCCAGGCGCCGGAAGACATCCTGCCAGCCTTCACTAAGCCGATCCGTGATCCACTGACGCTCTTCCGGAAGGAAGCCGGAATTTTTCAAATTACCTTTCCAATTTTTAATATCAATTTCTTTATGCGCGATGTTGAAGTCGCCGCACAAGACAACATTTCGTCCGTCACGCAGCAGCTCATCTAAGCGGCCTTTGATGACGTCAAGAAAGCGGAATTTTGCCTGCTGGCGTTCCTCAGAAGAGCTTCCTGAAGGGAAATAAATAGAGACGACGATTAAATTATTAAAGCGGGCTTCAACATATCGTCCTTCGCGGTCAAATTCTTCGTTGCCGAATCCGATAATGACTTCATCCGGTTTTTTCCGGGAAAGGATCGCGCAGCCGGAATAGCCTTTCTTTTCGGCGCAGTGGACGTAACGATAAAAAGTACCGTCCAAATTAATCTCGTCCGGTACTTCATTCGGCTGAGCTTTTAATTCCTGGATACAGACGATGTCAGCATCCTGTTTTGCTAGCCAGAGATGAAAGCCTTTATTGACAGCACTGCGGATGCCGTTGGTATTGATGGTGATGATCTTAAGCACTTGCCGGTCCATTTTTTCAGAATATCTAATCTTACCGCGGTCAAGAGAAATGTCGGTCTCCAAGAACCGTACTCTGAGGAAAAGAATTTCGAACCGATTGTTTTTGCGTAATATGCCTCGCTAGAATATCGGCCACTTAAGTCTTAATTTCTCGGTGACTTCATTATGTCCAGCATTCAGCATAAATTTATTGAGTTTTGTATTGAATCCAAAGTATTAAGGTTCGGAGAATTTAAAACTAAGGCCGGCCGCCTGTCGCCCTATTTCTTCAATGCGGGTTTATTTAATACCGGTGCCATGCTCTCAAAACTTGCGGACTTTTACGCCCGCACTTTGATCAAGGCCATGGAAGAAGGGCGTATCGAGTGCGACATGATCTTCGGACCGGCATATAAAGGCATTACCTTGGCCGCTGCAGTTGCCATGAGAATGGCTGAACTCGGATACGATCTGCCTTTTGCCTATAACCGTAAAGAAGTCAAGGATCACGGCGAAGGCGGAAATACCGTCGGAGCCCCGATCAAAGGTCACGTTGTGATCATCGATGACGTGATCTCTGCCGGTACGTCGGTCGGAGAATCCGTCAAAATCATTGAAGCCTGCGGCGCTCATCCTTCAGGTGTTCTTTTGGCTTTGGATCGCATGGAATGCGCCGGTACAGCAGAAAAAGTGGCGGACCGCTCGGCAGTAGAAGACGTCAAGGAGCGCTACGGCATGCCTGTCGTCGCAATTGCAGACCTGTCCGACCTGATGTCCTTCCTTAAAGAGACAAAGGATCCGGAACTCTCCGTCTATCAAAGCGCCATCTCTGAGTATCGTCGTAAATACGGCAGCAATCACTAAAAGGTGAAAAACAAACAGGACGGCGATGCCGTCCTGTCTGTCAATGAGAAAAAGGTTTACTGAGCCAGTTTCGCTCTCAGGATTTCATTAACCTGAGCGGGATTGGCTTTTCCTTTGGTGGCTCTCATAGTTTGACCGACCAATGCATTGAAGGCTTTTTCCTTGCCGGATTTGAATTCGGCAACCATCTTCGGATTAGCTGCCAGAACTGCATCAATCGCAGCTTCAATGGCGCCGGTATCCGAGATCTGTTTCAAGCCGAGCGATTCGATCAGCGCGTCGACATTGTCGCCTTTGTGCTCCCAGATGGCAGAGAAGACCGTGCGGGCACCCTTCTGATTGAGGGTTCCGTCGCTCATTCGATTGAGGATTTGGCCGACCTGTTCTGCCGATACCGGGCACTCTTCAATCGTGAGCTCGGCAGCGTTCAGCTTGGCCAAGACTTCGCCGCGGATCCAGTTCGCGACGGTCTTCTTATCTTTCACATTCGCAGCAGCCGTTTCGAAATAGACGGTGAGCGGACGGTGAGAAGTCAGCTGAATCGCATCGGCTTCGTTAATACCGTATTCCTGGATCAGACGGTTCAGAGCAGCGCCGGGCAGTTCCGGCATGGTGGCTCTGACCTCGTCAATCCATTCGTCCGAAATTTCCAGCGGCTGCAGATCGGGATCCGGGAAATAGCGATAATCCATGGAATCTTCCTTGGTTCTCATTTCTCGGGTTTCGTCATTGTCCGGGTCATAGAGGCGAGTGGCCTGAACCACTTTTCCGCCTTCGGAGATCAGTTCGATCTGACGGCGAACTTCATAGTCGATTGCGGCCTGCAGGAATTTAAAACTGTTGAGGTTTTTAATTTCGCAGCGGGTGCCGAATTCTTTCTGTCCTTTCGGGCGTACGGAAACGTTGGCATCGCATCTGAAGTTGCCTTTCTGCATGTCGCCGTCGCTCACGCCGATCCAAGTCACCAACTCATGCAAAGCACGGGCATAGGCCACGGCTTCGGCCGAGCTGCGCATCTCCGGCTCACTCACAATTTCGAGAAGCGGAGTACCGGCACGGTTCAAGTCGATGCCTGTCTTCCCGTGAACGATGCCATGAACGCTCTTACCCGCATCTTCTTCCAAGTGTGCGCGGGTCAGGTGAACGGTTTTTGCGTATGTTGTACCGTCGGGATTTTCTACCTGGATTGTCAGTTCGCCGCCGATGACGACGGGATGTTCGAACTGGCTGATCTGATAGGCCTTCGGAAGGTCAGGGTAGAAATAGTGTTTACGGTCAAAAACCGAACGGTTGGCGACTTTAGCGTTGATGGCCAAGCCGAAGCGGATCGCTTTTTCGACGGCTTCGCGGTTGAGCACCGGAAGGCAGCCAGGGAGGGCCAAGTCGATCGGGCATGCATGAGTGTTCGGCTCTGCGCCGAAGGCTGCAGACGCTCCGGAAAAGATTTTAGATTTAGTGGACAGCTGGACGTGTGTTTCCAGTCCGATAACAACTTCCCATTCCATTTTGTAATCCTTTCTTAGTATCCGGCGGGGACAGCCTTATGCCAATCGGTGACGTTCTGATAGGCGTGGGCAGTGCGGAGCAGACGAGCTTCCTTGCATTTCGGAGCAATCAGCTGGAGGCCGAACGGAAGGTTATCCGGGCTCATACCGCAGGGAACGCTCATGCTCGGAAGACCGGCGAGCGATCCGGGGACGGTGTAAAGGTCGCTCAGGTAAAGAGAAAGCGGATCGCTCTTGTCGTCGAAGCGGAAGGCAGCATCGGTGGAGACCGGAGCGGCAATCACGGCGCAGTTTTCTGCGAAGAGATGATCGAATTCTTCGGCGATCAGACGGCGAACCTGCTGAGCCTTAATGTAGTAAGCGTCGTAGTAGCCGTGAGAAAGAACATACGTGCCGATGAGAATACGGCGCTTGGGTTCGGGGCCGAAACCTTCGTCGCGGCTCTTCTTGATCATGTCGAGCAGGTCGGTGTAGTTCTGGGCACGGTGACCGTAGCGAACGCCGTCGAAGCGGCCGAGGTTGGAGCTCGCTTCTGCCGGAGCAATGATGTAATAGACCGGGACGCCTAAGTCGGCTTTTTCCAGTTTGATGTCAACGAGAACGGCGCCGAGGTCTTCATAAACTTTTAATGCGGCGTAAATAGAGTCTCTCAGCGCGGGAGCGGCTTTATCGATCCATGCACGCGGGACACCGATGCGCAGACCTTTGACTCCGTCATTCAGGCCGATTGTCAGGTCTTCCGGCGGCAGTTCAATGCTGGTGGAGTCGCGCTTATCAAAACCGATCATCTGAGAAAGGACCAGAGCGCAGTCTTCCGCTGTTTGAGCGATGACGCCGGCGGTATCCAAACTGGAGGCAAATGCAATCATGCCCCAGCGGCTGGGACGGCCGTATGTGGGCTTAATACCGGTGACGCCGCAGAAGGCTGCCGGCTGACGGATTGAGCCGCCGGTATCCGTTGCGGTCGCTGCTGGAGTCAGTCGAGCAGCCACGCAGGAAGCGGAGCCGCCGGAAGAGCCGCCTGGGACGACATGTTCGTTCCAGGGGTTGAAGGTTTTTCCGTAGGCGCTGTTGGCAGTGGTAGAACCCATTGCGAATTCATCGCAGTTCGTTTTGCCCAGGCAGACGAGTCCGGCTTCCTGAATGCGTTCTACAACGGTGGCGTCAAACGGACTCATGTAGTTTTCGAGCATTTTGCTCGCGGCCGTGCTCGCCCAGTTACGGGTGACAAAAATGTCTTTGTGTGCAATGGGAACGCCCGTTAAAGGAGAAGCCGTACCTTCTGCGATTTTACGGTCAGCGGCTTCGGCTTCTTTCAGAGTGACTTCCGGACGGACGTCCAGGAATGCATTTAAGGATTTTTTGTCCTCGATTTTGTCGAGATAAGCCTGAGCGATTTCTTTTGCAGAGACTTCTTTTTTAGAAAGAAGAGCGCTCAACTCTGCCACGGAGGCATGTGTAAGTTCTTTCATGCTAATCGATAACTTTTGGTACTAAGAATAAACCGTCCATTTCGTCGGGAGCGTTCTTCATATTTTCCTCTCGGCGATTGTGTTCGGTGACATCATCGGGACGGAGTCTTTGAACACCACCGAAAGGGTGAGGCATGGGAGCGACACCGGTTGTATCGACAGACTGAATCTGCTCGACCATGGAAAGAATGTCATTAAGCTCGCCCATGAGCTTCTTAGCACTCTCTTCGGACAAATCGATACGTGCGAGATCGGAGATGCGTCGCACGTCATTGATAGTAAGTGACATGGATTTCCTGCAAAAGTGGATGCCCCGAAAAGTCTTGTTTCTGCAAGTAACAAGAAACTCTTTCCCGGACTCTAAAATACCTTTTTAGTCTATCATTTACGTTTGCCTTACGTGTTGCTAAAAGCAGTAAAGGCAGTTACCAAATATGTGCCAAAGAGAGGCGGCAAGGGGAATTTGATGTTCGGCAGTATTAGAAATTATTTTTCTAACGATTTAGCAATTGACTTGGGTACGGCAAATACTCTCATTTATTGCCGAGGCAAGGGAATGGTTCTCAACGAACCGAGCGTGGTTGCAGTCCGCACCGACAAAAGCAATTCGGGCAAACTCGACGTACGCGCAGTGGGTCAGGAAGCTAAAAATATGCTCGGACGCGTTCCCGGAAATATTGATGCTATTCGCCCGATGAAAGACGGTGTGATTGCTAATTTCACCGTTACCGAGCAGATGCTCAAAAGCTTTATTAAGAAAGTGCATACCCCGAGCATTTTCACTCCGCGCCCCCGCATTGTCATTTGTGTTCCCTACGGCTCTACTCAGGTTGAACGCCGCGCGATTAAAGAAAGCGCAGAAGCCGCCGGCGCCAAACAGGTTTATCTGATTGAAGAGCCGATGGCTGCCGCACTTGGAGCCGGTCTTCCCGTCAGTGAAGCCGCAGGTTCCATGGTTATCGATATCGGCGGCGGTACGACCGAAGTCGGCGTGATTTCCCTTGGCGGTATTGTTTACGCCTGCAGCGTTCGCGTGGGCGGCGACAAATTTGACCAGGCCATCATTGACTACATTCGCCGCAACTACGGCATGCAGATCGGCGAGCCCACTGCAGAACGAATCAAAAAAGAAATCGGTTCTGCTTTCGTTTCCAGCGAAGTCAGGGAATTTGAAGTCAAGGGCCGCAACTTGGCAGAAGGGGTGCCCCGTTCCTTCACGATTTCCAGCAACGAAGTACTGGAAGCTTTGACCGAGCCTCTGAATCAGGTGGTAGGAGCTGTTAAAAAAGCGCTCGAACAGACGCCTCCGGAACTCGGTGCCGATATCGCGGTTCGCGGTCTGATGCTGACAGGCGGCGGTGCACTGCTGAAAGACCTGGATCGCCTCCTGATGGAAGAAACCGGCCTGCCGGTCGTCGTTGCCGACGATCCTCTGAGCTGTGTTGTCCGCGGCTGCGGCATTGCACTTGAAGGCATCGGTAAGATCGAAGATTCTATTTTCTGCTTCGGTTAATCTGACCGATCAAAAGGTATGGTCGGGCCGTCAAAACACCTGAAGTTTAATGCGCCCCGCGCTTCTTCGTTCACGAGCTTCGGTTTTTTTGTCGCGATCTCGGTGTTGATGATGGTTGTCGACCATCAAATGCAGGTAATGGAGCCTGTGCGCTCTGGTTTTGCTTGGGTTGCAGACTGGATTCATAACGGCGTTGCCTCTCCGGCGCGCGGAGTCGATTTTGCCGACAGTTACCTGCGTTCCAAATCTTCCTTAATCGCTCAAAACGAAGAGTTGAAAAAGCGCCTCGCAGAAAGCGAGATGCAGCGTTACCGTATGGGTACGCTGAGCGAGGAGAACCGCGTTCTCAAAGAGATGCTTCAGCAGAAAACGCTGTATACGGCTAAAACCGGAATGTTTGAAGTTCGCCGCGCTCTTTTCGACGGTTTCACGCAGCGTTATCAAATTGACGGCGGATCCAACGACGGCCTCGAGGTTGGTATGCCGGTCGTGACAGAAGCCGGCTTGGCCGGTCAGCTCATTCACGTTGCCCCGAATTCCAGTCAGGTGCAGCTGATTCAGGATAAAAATCAGGAAGTGCCGGTTCTGTTCACCAATTCTCATGTGCGCGGCATTGTTCGCGGAAGCGGCGACGGCTCGACGCTTCAGAGCCGCGATCTCCCTTTCTCCGACAAGATTAAAGTCGGGGAGAAAGTTGTTACCTCCGGTCTTGACGGCATTTATCCGAAAGGAATTCCCGTCGGCGTTGTGACGAAAGTGGAGCCGGGCGACTCCGGCAGTTACGTCAACGTGACGGTATCTTCTCCTAAATCCATCGGTACCAGTGAATATGTCCTTGTCCTCTATGTGGACACTAAAGTTGAGCAGCCGGATCTCGATGAGGCGGAAGAAAGTGCTGGCGACGGTCAAGTCAGAAGGAAGCCGAAAAGATGAGCGAGTTCTCTAAGGGCTTCAAAAGCCGTCGTCCCGACAAGTCTTTTTACGACCCCGCGTTTGCATCGGGCTGGTGGGTATATGGAACTTTAATCCTGTCCTGGTGCCTGGATCTGCTGCCTCTGTCGCACCTGCCTTACTTTCCGAGCTTTTTAGTTCTGACGCTGGTTTTTTGGTCTATCCATCAGCCGAATCGCATCTATTATTGGCTGGCCTTTGTTTTCGGACTTCTGACGGACGCAGATACCGGCGCCGTGTTCGGACAGCACGCGCTGACTTACTGTATGGTGGTTTTCTTTACAGAATTGATGAGCGTACGCTTGAGCTGGTTAAGCAGTATTGCGCAGTCTATCTCGCTGATTCCGATTTTTTATATCCCCGCGCTTCTTTTGACGATCGAAGCATTTTGTTTCGGGAACGGCTTCGGGCCATGGTCTGTTTTTGCCCAAGGTTTGTTATGCGTCGTATTTTGGCCGGCTTGGTGCTGGCTCCTCGCACGCCGATGGGTTCCTAATTACGGGGCTTAATCCTCACCATGGAACGACGCAACCTCGAGCTGGAGCAGAAATTTAGAAAACAGTTCACGCGCAGATGCTGGTTTTTTCTGCTCGTGACGATTCTGCTTTATTTAATTCTTGCCAGCCGCTTTGCCTATCTGCAGATTTTCCAATACGACGAGCTCGTGACGAAGGCCGAAGCGAACCGTAAGACGGAGACGGCTCATCCGCCCCGCCGCGGGATCATTATGGACAAAAACGGGGAAGTTTTGGCTACGAATGACCCGATCTACACCTTGGAAATCACGCCGGCCAAAACCCCTAACTTTAATCAGACGATCAAAGAACTTCAGAAGGTTATCTCCATTTCCAAGGGAGACATTCGCAGATTCAATCGTCTCAAGGATGAACTGCCCCGTCTGAGTCCGGTTCCGGTGAAGACGAATCTGACCGATGAAGAAGTCGCTCGATTTACCGCTCAGGCCTGGCGGTTCCCGGGCGTTGAAGTTCGTTCTCGCATGCATCGTTCTTACCCGGCAGGAAAGGACGCGGCGCACGTTGTCGGCTATATCGGCCGAATCTCTCAAAGAGATCAGACAAGGCTTGAAGAAAGCGGCCGCGGAAACGACTACACGGGAACGCTGAATATCGGCAAGACAGGAATCGAACTTTCATACGAAGACGTACTCCACGGTAAGCCCGGATTTGAACAAATCGAGGTACGTGCCTCCGGTCGTCCGATTCGTTCGCTTTCGATGACGCAGCCGCAAAGCGGCAATAATCTTGTGTTGACGCTGGACATGGGACTGCAGCGGGAGATCATGAAGGAGCTCGGAGATCGGCGCGGTACGGTGATCGTTATCGAACCGGCAACGGGCGACGTCTTGGCGTTTGTTTCCAATCCCAGTTTCGACCCGAACCTCTTTGTTGACGGAATCGACCAGGAGACGTGGGACAATCTTAATCAGGACGAAGATAAGCCGCTCATGAATCGTGCCTTGAGAGGCACCTATCCGATCGGTTCAACGTTTAAACCTTTCATGGCCTTGGCCGCTTTGGAAATGAAAGTCCGCGACCCCAAACGTGTGATCAATGACAACGGACACTTCCAGCTGGGAAATCATGTGTTCCGAGATTCCACTCGCGGCCGCGGCTACGGGCCGGTTGATATGCACCGTTCGATCGTCGTTTCCTCCGATGTGTACTACTACTCGCTGGCACAGGACATGGGCATCGACAGGATTCATGATTTCATGAAGCCGTTCGGCTTCGGGCAGATCACGGGCATTGATTTAGTCGGAGAGGCCCGCGGTATTCTTCCGTCGCGGGAATGGAAGCAAAGGCGCTTTAAGCAGCGCTGGGCCCAGGGAGATACGATCTCTATCGGCATCGGACAAGGCTATAACGCATTTACCATCCTTCAGCTTGCGCATGCCGTGGCGACACTGGCTAATGACGGCATCGTCATGAAGCCCCACCTGGTCAAGAAAATCATCAATTCAAAGACCGGCGAAGAAGAGATTGTGGCGAAAAATCCCGTCGACGTTATTCCGCTGAAAAAAGAAAACGTCAACTTTATTAAACGCGCCATGCAGGATGTGACGCAGAAGGGAACCGGCAGAGCGATTTTTGCCGGCGCTCCTTATACGGTCGGCGGCAAGACGGGAACCGCGCAGGTTCTCGGCATCAAACAGGGCGAAACTTACAACAAAAATAAAATTAAAGAACGTCACCGCGATCATTCTTTGTTTATTGCTTTTGCGCCGGTTGATAAGCCCAAAATTGCGCTTGCGATTATGGTCGAAAACGGCGGCTTCGGAGCGGCAGCGGCGGCACCGCTGGCTCGGAAGATCTTGGATTACTACCTGGTTGAACAGAACAAGGATAAAGGCGTCGCCGAAGAGACAGGAAAAGAAAAAGTGCAGCAGACTAAGGCTCGCAGCACAGCAGTGAAGAAGACGGCAAAGCCGGGTGAAAAAGCTCAGACGGCAGCCGCAGGTACGGTAAAGGGTAAAAAAGAATGAACGCACATACACGTGAACCTTTCCACATCCGTATCCTGAAAGGACTGCTTGGGATCATCTGGTCGATTGACTGGCCGTTGATGGTGATCGTACTGATTCTGAGCGCTTGGGGTTTTGTGGCACTTTATTCGGCCGGATACAGCTTTCCGTGGCGAATTGACGGTCAAATCCGCAACCTTGCGGCGGCCGGGGCAGCGATGATGCTCTTTGCGACGATGCCGCTCAAATGGACGAGAAATCTGGCTGCGCCGGCGTATGTTGTCGGACTCGTGCTTTTGGTTGCGACATTGCTTTTCGGCGTTAACACCAAAGGGGCAACGCGGTGGCTCGATATCGGTGTGATTCGCATTCAACCGTCGGAAATTATGAAACTGGCAACTCCGCTGCTGATTGCCTGGTATTTCCAGCTCCGCCTAACGGCCCAGGAAGGCGTTCTTAAATGGTGGGACTATTTGGTTGCTTTTGGCATGCTGGCGCTTCCGGTCGCATTGATTTTGAAGCAGCCGGACTTAGGTACCTCCATTCTTGTGCTGGCGTCAGGTTTTGCAGTGATTTTCTTTGCCGGTCTCAGCTGGAAGTTTTTGCTGCTGCTGGTTTCAGGCGTTTTGGTTGCGCTGCCGATAGTTTGGAATTCGCTTTATGACTATCAGCGACAGCGTGTGCTGACGCTTCTGGATCCGAGTTCCGACCCGCTCGGAGCCGGCTTCCACACGCTGCAGGCGATCATCGCCATCGGTTCGGGCGGAATGACAGGCAAAGGCTGGATGAACGGGACGCAGGCCCATTTGGATTTCATTCCCGAGCGCACCAGTGACTTCTTATTTGCTGTTTTTTCCGAAGAATTCGGTTTTTTCGGAGACATCTGTCTTTTAGGCCTTTACACTCTTTTGATTATGAGAGCGCTGTACATCGCTTCCGTGGCTAATACCGTCTTTGAACGTCTCTTGGCTTGTGCGATTGCAACGATCTTCCTCATTTATTCCTTCGTGAATATGGGAATGGTGAGCGGCATACTTCCGGTAGTAGGTGTCCCGCTGCCATTTATGAGCTATGGCGGAACGGCATTGCTGATTCTCGGAATCTGCTGCGGTCTGCTGATGAAAATCTCAGCACAGCGGCGAATCAAAGTTTCTCTGTACGGCGACGACTACCGTTCTTGATTGAACAAAAACGACTGAAGAGCTCTTATGAATGTAAGAATCCTCGGGGTGTGCGCGGCTGTCTGTGTGTTTCTTGTCAGCGGCTGCAGTACGCAGAAAAACAGCGGTAAATACTACGATCGAGACGGTCCTCCCAAGGATTGGGAGACCTTCGGCATGAGTCGTGCCGATGCCGTGCCCAAAGTTGAAAAACCGATCGCTGCGACAAACCGGCCCTATACCGTTATGGGGAAGAGGTATGTGCCGATGACCGGGGATAAGCCGCTGACTCAAGTCGGATACGGCTCTTGGTACGGCAAACAATTCCACGGAAAAAAGACTTCGACGGGCGAAATCTACAATATGTACGAAATGTCCGCGGCGCACACCACGATGGAACTTCCGAGTTACGCGCGGGTCACCAACCTGGAGAATGGAAAGTCCGTGATTGTGCGCGTCAACGACCGCGGGCCGTTCCTGCACAGCCGTGTTATTGACCTGTCTTACGCCGCAGCAACAAAACTGGACTACGCAGGAAAGGGAACTGCGCGCGTAAAAGTAGAACGAATTACTCGCGCACAGATTGCCTCCGGCAAGTGGAAGAAGGGAAGTCCTTTGTTGACGACGGTTCTCGCGGCAATCCCGAAGGATAAGAAGGAAACTTCGTCTCCCGTCGGGGAACGTAAAGATCCGGGAGAAGCGCTGATAGAAGCTTTAGCTACGCAGAGCGGCAACTTGATGGAAAGCCCGTCTCCGGTCACCGCGGATAAGGTTGAAATTGAAAAAGCCGCAGTGCCGAGTTCGGATCGCCATCTTATTCCTGAAGGTGTGTACACCGTTGCCGGGGCAGACAGTACGACGACACTGGGAACGTTCGAAAATGAGATTCGCGAGGAAGTTATCCACTCCATTAGGGAGCAAGCTTCCGACGAAAAACAGAAGCTCAAAGGCAGCGGGACGGTCCCTCTGGGGAACTATGCCGTGCAGCTCGGCGTGTTCCGCTCTGAGGCCAATGCTATTGCTCTGAAGAAGCGTTTCATCGAAACTCTCGGCGATAAAATAGGCTCCGAAGTCAGCATCCGCTCGACAAACGGTTTGTACAAAGTCGTTGCCGGTAAGTCCATGACCGAACAACAGGCCAAATCTGCTGTGGCGATTATTCGAGATGCGTTGAACATCAAAGCGTTTACTTTGAAGGAATAGAGTTCATGCTGGAGAAAATTTATAGCGAAGTAACTCGTGAATGGGATACTTCAGTGGAAGAAGCGCTTAAATCTTTTATCAGACTTCCGGCGCTTTCGCCCGATTTTGATAAAAAATGGGAAGATAACGGCGTTCTTCTAAAAGCCCTTGTGGAAGCGCAAGCTTGGGCAGAGAAACAAGGCATCAAAGGCCTTCGCTGCGAAATTATTAAAGACGACGGGCATACACCGTGCCTCTTTGTAGAGGTAGATGCAACTTCGGATAAAAAGTTCGAACGCTCCGTATTCTTCTACGGTCATTTAGACAAGCAGCCGCCCAACGAAGGCTGGGATCCTGATAAAAGTGCCTGGGAGCCTGTCATTCAAAACGGTCGTTTGTACGGACGCGGTGCCGTCGATGACGGTTATGCCTTCTACACCTCTTTGGCCGCAGTGAAGGCTCTGCAGACGTTAGGAATTCCTCATCCGCGCTGTGTCGGCTTGTTTGAAACCTGTGAAGAGTCTTCCTCCCGCCACTATGAATCCTATTTAAAAGAAGCCGAACAGAAGCTTGGAGATATCGGACTCGTGATCGCTTTGGACAGCTGCTGCGGTGATTACGACAGACTTTGGGTGACCTCGTCGCTCAGGGGCATGCTCGGAGGAACGATAGAGGTTCGAACCCTGAATGTTGGCGTGCATTCCGGAGAGGCAAGCGGAATCGTTCCGGAAAGCTTCATGATTGTTCGCCGCCTGCTGGATCGTATTGAAGACAGCAGGACCGGCGAAATTATCCCTAAGGTTTTCCAGACGAAGATTAGTGAGGAAATTCACAAACAAAATGTCGGTGTTGCGGAGAGCTTGGGCGATCGCATTTTTGCTTCCTATCCATGGCACGGAAAAACCGAGCCGCTGACAAAAGATGCCTGCGAAGCCTTGTTAAACCGCAGCTGGCGACCGGAATTAACGGTTACGGGTGTGAACGGAATACCGTCGGTTGAGAACGCCGGCAATGTCATGCGTCCCTACACCACAGTAAAGATCGGTATGAGACTTCCCCCCGATGTGGATGCAGAAAAAGCTTCCGCTGCGCTGGAGGAAATTATCACGGCCGAACCGCCCTTTAATGCCGATGTGAAGTACGTTCCTACCGTGGCAAGCAACGGCTGGTCTGCCAAAGCTTCGGCTCCGTGGATTACGAAAGCGTTCGAGAATGCTTCCGAGGCCTATTGGGGCAACAAACCCGCCTACATGGGGCTCGGGGCTTCCATCCCTCTGGTGAAACTGTTCTCGGAGAAATGGCCTCACGCTCAATTTATGGTGTCGGGTGCTTTAGGTCCGAACTCCAATGCACACGGTCCCAACGAGTCGCTGCATATTGAATACTGCAAGAAACAGACGGCCTCGGTGGCATATTTGATTTCGCAGTATGAGGAGTAATCAATCAAATGAGAAGAGATGTTGTGACCCAGGTCATTGTGGAGTATCCCAGCGGCTGCGAAAACTTTGCAACCCGTCTGGAGGCCGAACGGTTTATTAACGCGAATCTGGAGGAAGAGGAGCCTGTGGCTGTCTGGGTCGAAGAAGTCAACGGCAAAAAGAAATACGATCTCCATTTTGCGGAAGAAAACGGAGAAATCCACATTGTGGATTAAGGCTTGAGTGCAAGAAAAAACGCCGGTCGTCGGCGTTTTTTCTTGCAGAGAATCTAACGGCTTCTATTCTCGATTCCAGTTGCGGGCAAATTTCCGAAGGGAACCGACAATGTAGCCTGCCTGATAGGAGCGAGCCTGCAGAGCCTTGATGGCGCCTTCGATGTCAATTCTCGGAAGGCGTCCCTCAATGTAGTTTTTTATTTCGTCGCGAAGAACGTCTTCCGGCGGTCGTTGCTGCATCTGCGACATGACATTTAGAGCTGCTCGGGCTTCCGGAGGAAGTCCCTGCATGACTCTGTCTACATTTTCCTTGTTTGTCAGGCTCATATTCAGTCCGCTGCGGGAAGCGGGGGGCGCCCCGCTTCGTCCATCTACTATCCTAAGAACAGTTTATAAGCGGGATTGTTCGTTTCTTCAACGTAGGAATACCCGAGGTTCTTCAGGAATTCGTCAAAACGGCCGTAGTCCTCTTCAGGAACCTGAAGACCGGCCAGGATGCGGCCGTAGTCAGCACCCTGGTTTCGATAATGGAACATCGAAATATTCCAATTCGAACCTGAGGAGTTCAGGAACTTAAAGAGTGCACCGGGTCTTTCCGGGAACTCGAAGCGGAAGACGCGTTCGTTGGTAGCTAGTTTGGAGTGGCCGCCTACCATGTAGCGAAGGTGCATCTTGGCGAGTTCATTTTCCGTAATGTCTAATGCCGGAAGTCCCTGGTCTTCAAATAACTTCTTGATTTCGGCGGCTTCGCTTCGATGTTCGGTCTGGATGCCGACAAAGATCTGAGCATCGGTTGCGTCCGAAATACGATAGTTGAACTCTGTGACGTTGCGGCTGCCTAAGAGCGAAATAAGCGAGCGGAAAGAATTCTTCTTTTCAGGGATCGTGACAGCAAAAAGCACTTCGCGGTGTTCACCGAGCTCAGCGCGTTCTGCAACGAAACGCAGGCGGTCAAAGTTCATATTGGCGCCGGAAAGAACTCCGACGAAGGTCTGGTTCTTGCAGCCGTTCTGCTTGATGTAGTGTTTAATGCCTGCGACGGAGAGGGCACCAGCAGGTTCAAGAATGCTTCTCGTATCCTGGAAGACGTCCTTGATCGCGGCACAGACTTCGTCGGTGTCCACGAGCACGATACCGTCTACGAAATTCTTGCAAAGCTCATAGGTCTCCTTGCCGACGAGTTTGACCGCCGTGCCGTCGGAGAAGAGACCGACATCAGGAACTAAAGTTCTTTCTCCGTTTTTAAGGGACTGGTTCATGCTGTCCGAGTCATAGGTTTGGACGCCGAAGACCTTGATATTCGGGTAGAGCGCTTTAACGTAAACGGCGACGCCGGCAAGCAGTCCGCCGCCTCCGACGGGAACGAAGATCGCGTCAATATTGCCGTTGGCGTTTTGAGCCTGACGAATAATTTCCATTCCGACGGTGCCTTGGCCGGCAATCACATCCGGATCATCGAAGGGCGGTACGGGAGTCAAGCCTTCTTTTGCCTGAAGTTCTTCTGCGTAAGCAGCTGCGTCGCTAAAGGACTCGCCGAAGAGAACGACTTCGCCGCCTAATCTGCGGACCGTGTTGATTTTGAGGGCCGGCGCCGTAATCGGCATGACAATGACAGCTCTGCAACCGAGTTTGCTGGCGGCAAGGGCGACGCCCTGGGCGTGGTTGCCGGCACTGGCGGCAATGACGCCGCGTGCGCGCTGTTCCGGCGTGAGATTTGCCATCTTGTTGTAAGCGCCTCTCAGCTTGAAGCTAAAGACGCTCTGGAGGTCTTCGCGTTTTAAAAGGATTTTGTTTTCGGTGCGGGCTGAAAGGAGCTTTGCCTGCTGCAGCGGTGTTTCCTTGGCCACATCGTAAACATGGGCTTTGAGGATTCGTCGAAGATATTCTTGCTCTAACATGTCGACTGGGATATGAAAAGTGGTTGAAGATTACTTAAACATACCACCTCAACCCATTGAATTTGAAAAAGACGAGTTAGGTTTATTACTTGGATGAAAAAATCTTGCACAATGTAGATTCTGATAACCAGCCGTAAGCCGATACCAACGAAGAACCATGGCCGAAAAGATTGAACTGCAAAATCGTTTAAGAGAGATTCCTTATAACTACACCTCGTTTGCGGATAAGGATATTGTGACGCGGCTGCTTGGCAAAGAGGCCTGGCAGCTGTTAAACGAACTTCGCGTGTCGGGAAAGCCGGGACGATCCGCTCGAATGCTTTACGAAGTTCTGGGTGACGTTTGGGTCATCCAAAGAAATCCTTACCTTCAGGAAGACATGCTGTTTAACAAGAAACGTCGTGATCTTCTGATTGAGGCGCTTTATCACCGAATTAATTCGATTCGTGAGCAGCTCCCGACGCTCGATGAGGTCTCAGCGGGAAAAGTCGCAGCTCTGATGGAGACTGCACTGGTGATGATTGAAAAATTCAAGGGCTCCTTTGAGCGTTCCTGGGATCTTCGCCGACTGGTTATGAAGAAGCTGAAGAAACACACTCGCGCAGACAATATTCGTTTCGACGGTTTTTCGAGAGCCAGTCATGTAACGGATGCGACTGACTGGCGTGTCGAATATCCTTTCGTAGTCATTTATCCGGACTCTGAAGATGAAGTGCCGGGGATCGTTAAAGCGCTGATCGATCTTGATTTTGTGATTATTCCCCGCGGAGGCGGCACCGGGTATACCGGTGGTGCAGTGCCTCTGCATTCTCGCTCTGCTGTTATTAATACCGAAAAACTGAACCGCATTTCGGATGTAGAAATGCGCAAACTCGAAGGCCTCGATAAAGAAGTGGCGACGATTCAGGCCGGCGCCGGCTCCGTGAATAAGAAAGTTGCAGAGAAGGCCGCGTCCGAAGGCTGGGTTTTCTCGGTTGATCCGAACTCCAACTATGCCTGTACGATCGGCGGAAACATCGCGGAAAACGCCGGTGGCAAGAAGGCCGTCCTTTGGGGTACAACAGTTGACAACGTGTACTGGTATCGAATGGTTGATCCCGATGGAAACTGGCTGGAAGTGACACGCGTAAACCACAATCTCGGCAAGATTCACCTGCAGGAAGATGTGGTATTCGAAGCGGTGTGGAAACAAGGAAACAAGTCTCCGGAGAAGGCGCCGATCATCCGCAAAAAGACATTCCGTCTCAAAGGACCGAAGTTTAGGACGCCGGGCTTGGGCAAGGATGTAACGAACAAGTATTTAGGCGGTCTGCCCGGTCTGCAGAAGGAAGGCTGTGACGGCATTATTACCTCGGCCCGCTTCATTCTTCACAAGATGCCGGCCTGCACTCAGACCGTCTGTCTGGAGTTTTACGGTGCCGCCGGCAACGCCGGTCCGGCGATCTATCAAATCTCTCAGCTCTTTGATTCCCATCCTGAGGGCGTCATGCTTGCCGGTTTGGAGCACTTGGATGATCGTTATTTGCACGCGATTAATTACGCGCCGAAGAGCGGACGCGGAATTTATCCGAAGATGGTGATTGTCGGAGACATCATCGGCAACGATGACGCGACGATTTCCAAATACGTCGAGGAAGTTAAGAAAATCGCGATTGCCGGCAACGGCGATACCTTTGTGGCGAAGACGCCCGAAGCCCGCCATCAGTACTGGGCCGAGCGCTCTAAGACATCGGCGATCTCAAAGCACACTAACGCCTTCAAACTTAACGAAGACGTCGTGATCCCGCTGGATAAGATCGGCGAGTATACGGACGCCTGCGAACTTTTCAATATTTGCTGTTCCATTCGCAACAAGCTGGAAATGCTCAATGCGGTCGCCACGTATTTAGGCGGTCCGATCAAGCTCGGCAAACTTGCCGTTTCGTCCGAAGGCTACACCGAGAAAGAACTTTTGGCCCAAAAACTTCCGCTTGCCATGGCGCTGCTACGAAAAGTTCATGACGAATGGGAGTACGTCCTCAATCACCTTCACACACCGGCAAAAGAGGCGCTCGAAGCACTTGAGCAGCTCGGTCGCCGCTGTGAGGCGGAGCTGCCGGAGAATCTTGATGATTTAACGCTCCTGGATCTGGTCCAAAACCATTACTTGCGGATCTCCTGGAAGAAAGAAGTCCTTCGAGAACTCAACGATATCTACGCAGGCGATGCCTTTGAAGCAGTAAGAAGTGAGATCGTAAAGATTCACGATCGAGTGTTGAGAGGCCGAGTCTTTATTGCTCTTCATATGCACGCCGGCGACGGTAATGTGCATACCAATATTCCGGTGAACTCCGATAACGTGGAGATGATTAAGACCGCCAATGACGGCGTGGCCTATGTCATGGAAGTCGCTAAAAAGTTAGGCGGCGCGATTTCCGGCGAGCACGGTATCGGTATGACGAAGATTTCGTTTGTCGAACCGGGGCAGTTTGATGAGTTCTACAAATATCTGGATGAGGTTGATCCACACGGTCGATTCAACCGAGGGAAGCTGCGTCCGGAGGCGAATCTGTCGATTGCCTACACACCCAGCTTCAATCTGTTAGGGCATGAGTCCTTGATCATGCAGAAGAGCGAAGCCAAGCAAATTGCCGACGAGATTAAGACTTGTCTTCGCTGCGGCAAGTGCAAGCCTGTTTGCACGATGCATGTTCCAAATGCAAACCTGCTCTATTCGCCGAGGAACAAAGTCATTGCGACTTCGCTTCTTTTGGAAGCATTCCTTTATGAAGAACAAACCCGCCGCGGCGTTTCTCTGAAACATTTCACTGAGTTCGGAGACGTGTCGGACCACTGCACGATCTGCCAGAAATGCCAGAAACCGTGTCCGGTGAAGATTGATTTCGGACACGTCACCATGCTGATGAGAGATATGCTGCACGGTCAAGGCAAAGAACGTTTTGATCCGGCGAAAGCGGCCGGACTGAAGTTCCTCGAGCTGGAGAATCCTCTGGCCGTTCGTGCTATGCGCAAAGGCATGGTGGAATACGGCTTTAAGGCACAGCGAATCGCAGCAGACGCTCTGAAATTCACAGCAGCCAAGAGCCTGAAGCATCCCGGATTCAGTACCGGATGTCCGACTCTGCGTGAAGAAGTTATCCATTTAGTGAACCGAAAGCTCCCTGAAGACAAAGTTCATACCACGGCGCGCCGTCTGCTCGACATTGAAGAGTCTACTTACATCCCGGTGATCAAGAACAAGGAGATTGTCAGTCCCAAGTCCGGAAGGGAGTCCGTGTTCTATTTCCCCGGCTGCGGTAATGAAAAGCTCTTTAGTCAGGTCTCGATTGCAGTATTGGGAATGCTTTATGACATGGGCGTGCAGATCGTCCTTCCGCCGGGTTACCGCTGCTGCGGCCACCCGCAGAAGGGCAACGGATTGAGTAAAAAAGGCGACGATATCGTGACGCGTAATCGCGTGCTCTTCCACCGTGTTGCCAATACGCTCAACTATGCGGACATCTCCACGGTTCTGGTGAGCTGCGGCACCTGCCTGCATCAGCTGAAGGAATACAACTTTGAATCCATTTTCCCGGGCTGCCGAGTGATGGATATTCATGACTATCTGGCCGAAAAAGGGATTAGCGTGAACGGCGCCTACAACACCCGCTACATTTACCACGATCCTTGCCACACGCCGTTGAAAGAAGGTGTTCCTATTGAAACGGTCAATCGCCTGATTCATCCTAAGGACGGTTCTAAAGTGGAGCTGTCCGAGCGGTGCTGCGGAGAAAGCGGCACATTTGCGGTTTCTCGCCCGGATATCGCCAGTCAGGTGAGAACGGCTAAAGAGCTGAGTCTGAACCAAGCCGCGGACAAGCTGAAGGGGGATCGTTTCTCAGGCAAGATCAAAGTACTGACGGCATGCCCGGGTTGTCTGCAGGGTATGAACCGTTACTCTGAAGCGACACATACAACCGCCGAGTTTTTTGTGGTCGAAATGATGCGCTCTAAGTACGGCGACAATTGGCTGTACGAGACGGTGAACAAGCTGAAAGACGGCGGAATTGAGAAGGTATTGTTATGACGCAAAACTGCCCCCTTTGTGCTCCCGAAGGCGAGCACGCCGTAGTCGCAAACGACAAATTTCGAATTATTCGCGTGGATGATCCGGAGTTTCCGGGTTACTTCCGACTGATTTGGCAGGACCATGTGAAAGAGGTTTCCGACTTAGGTCCCGAGGATCGGCTCATCATGTGGGACGCTCTGACGCAATTGGAAGAGGCGATTATCGATTCGATGTCGCCCGAAAAGGTGAATTGGGCGCAGTTCGGAACAATGGTGCCGCATCTGCACTGGCACCTGATTCCGCGATTCAAGGATGATGCTGCATTCCCGGACAGCTACTGGAGTCCTCGAAAGAGAAAAACCGATCCTAAAGTTCTGACACAGCGCGAGCAGGATGCTCTGAGGTGCGAAGCGCTTATTAAACAGAGGTTTGCTTAAGTTCGCTGCGTTTCTTTTCCAGGGCGGCAAGGATGTTTTGAGGAACAAACCCGCTGACGTCGCCGCCCATCATTGCAATCTCTCGGACAAAGGTTCCGCTGATGAACTGAAACTGCTCTGCGGGCGTGAGGAAGATGGTTTCAACCTCGGGCATGAGTTTCTGGTTCATTCCCGCCATTTGAAATTCATATTCAAAATCGCTGACGGCGCGGGCGCCTCGAACGATACACGTCGATTCGTGTCGACGTACAAAATCGACCAAAAGGCCGTCGAAACCCATCACTTCAACGTTCGGGAAACCTTTGACGGATTCTTTGGCCATTTGTACCCGTTCTTCCAAAGTAAAGAGCGTGTGTTTTCTTTTGCTTTCGGCAACTGCAACAATGAGCTTCGGAAAAATCCAGCAGGCACGGCGAATCAGGTCTAGGTGGCCGTTAGTCAGGGGATCAAAGGTCCCGGGATAGGTTGCAGTAATCATGACGGGTTCTCGGATTTTTGAGCTAAAAGCATATGGCTGGTGCCGGCTTTGAGACGGCGGATCGCACTGAGAGACAGGGAAGTCAGAACTTCATCTGAAATTTCCTGAGGTGACTCAACGTACACTAGTCCCTCCGAAGCAAGCATGGGCACACAGCGTTTCAAGGCTTTGAGCTGAAGGTCAGCCGCGAAGGGCGGATCGATAAATGCAAGGTCGTATGGAGCAAAGTCAGCGATACGGACGTCTGTAAGAGCGTTGCCGACAATGACTGTCAGTCCTTCAGCATGGAGTTTTTCGGCCGTTTGCTCGATGAACTGCGCTGCGCGCCGGTTGGTTTCGCATAAAACAGCCCGGCTGCCGTCGCGGCTCAGGAATTCGAAGGACAAGGCGCCGGAGCCTCCGAACATGTCTAAGGCGCTGCGGCCCTCGAAGCCTCCGAGGAGAAAGCTCAGCCAATTGAACAGCGTTTCGCGCTGGCGGTCGCCGGTGGGCCTAAGACCGTCGGCATTCAAAACGGGGATATTTGTGCGTTTCCAGCGTCCCCCGATGATCCTAACTTTACCGCTGTTGCTTGCCGGCATTGCTAAACTCTCGTGTTGAAATAATTGAATTTTATTCAAAACGTACGCCAATGAGTGAAACAAAAGAGAAAACGGGTTGGTTCGCCCGGTTAAAGCAAGGTTTAAGAAAAACCCAAGTCAACTTAGTCGGTATCTTTACCGGCGGTGTCGTAGATGAAGCGTTCCTGGAAGACCTGGAATTCCAAATGATTTCTGCCGATATCGGCGTGGAAACCAGCGCACTGATCCTTGAGCGACTGAGAGAAAGAATTAAGCTTAAAGGGCTTAAAACACAGGACGAAGTGAAGGTAGCCCTCAAAGAAATCATTGCAGATATCCTGAGGCCGTGTGAGGCATCCCTTAACTTTGACGAACATAAACCGCTCGTCATCATGATGTGCGGCGTCAACGGCGCCGGCAAAACGACGACGATTGGAAAATTGGCCAAGCACTTTGCGCAGCTGAACAAAAAAGTTCTGCTGGCAGCGGCGGATACCTTCAGAGCGGCGGCCCGAGAGCAGCTTGCCGTTTGGGGCGAGCGCAACCAAATCGAAGTGATATCACAGGAAAAAGGAGATCCTGCTTCGGTGGCCTATGACGCTATTTCTTCCGGCCGTAAAAAAGGCATAGATATCGTAATGGTGGATACCGCAGGAAGACTGCCGACTCAAACGAATCTTATGAATGAGCTCGCCCGCATTCGTAAAGTTCAGGGAAAGGCTATGGAAGGAGCGCCGCACGAAGTGATTCTGGTGCTCGACGGTACAAACGGCCAGAATGCATTGATGCAGGCTAAAGCGTTTGATGAAGCTGCCGGACTTACCGGTTTGATTATCACCAAGCTCGACGGCACGGCCAAGGGCGGCGTTCTTGTGGCTTTGGCAAATTCTCGAGAAAACCCGCTGCCGATTTATTACATCGGTGTCGGTGAGACCATCGACGATCTTCAGCCGTTTAAAGCGGATGAATTTGCGGCTGCGCTGGTGGGCTTGGATCAGATCGGCGGGGCCAAATAATGAAGCTTGCAGCGATAGATTTGGGAAGCAACAGCTTCCGGTTAGAAATTGCTCGAGTTGAAGGCGAGCGCATCATCACCGAGGGCAGCTGGAAAGAAACCATACGATTGGCGGCCGGCATTGATAAAGACGGCAATCTGACGCAGGAAGCTCAGGACAGAGGTCTCAATGCTTTAGCGCGTATTGCGGAAAAGATTCGCGGCTTGCCGAGAAACCATATCCGTGCTGTCGGAACTCAGACGCTCAGAGCAGCAAAAAATTCTCAGGAATTCATAGAACGCGCAGAAAAAATTCTGGACTGCAAAGTTGAAATCCTTCGAGGGAAAGAAGAGGCGAGACTCGTATTCCAAGGCTGCAGTTTCGCTCTCCCGCCTTCTGATCAAACACGATTGATTGTGGATATCGGAGGCGCTTCGACGGAATGCGTGATCGGGCGCGGCCACGAAATGATCGACGGTGAATCTTTTCACGTAGGCTGTGTCAATACCTCCGTGGCATTCTTTAAAGACCGTAAAATCACAGCCCAAAGCATGCGGCGCGCCATCCTGTCAGCGGCTTCAGTGCTGGACGGAAGCGAATATAAGTTTGTTAAAGGGAACTGGCAGGAAGCGTACGGTTCCTCCGGGACGGTCAGCGCAGTTTCTTCTATTCTTGCTGCACTCAAAATTACCGACGGGTCCATCACACTTTATGCGCTCGAGCAGCTCAAAGACAAAGTAATTCACGCAGAAAGCATCGATAAGATAAAGTTTGAAGGCCTGAAGGAAGACCGCAGAGAAGTCTTAGCCGGCGGCATCGCGGTATTGATCGCAGTCTTTAATAAGCTCGGAATTGACGTCATGAAAGTTGCCGACGGTGCACTTCGTTACGGCATTTTGTATGACTTAGCGGGCAGAAAACTGCAGCGCGATCCTCGAGAGGCTTCCGTCGAGCGAATGATGAATGCCTTCCACGTGGACAAAGAACAAGCCAAACGAGTCGGAGATATTGCAGTGAACCTTCTTAAGAGCATGTCTTCGCATGTCTCCGAGGACAGCGTAAGGTTCCTGAGATGGGCGGCTGATTTGCATGAAACAGGTTTAACCCTCTCGCGCAGCGATTATCATAAACACAGTGAATATTTGATCAAAAACAGCGATATTGCGGGCTTTTCCAGACCTGAACAGGAGAAATTGGCTGCCCTGGTTCTCGGGCACCGAGGAAACCTGAAAAAAGTTGAAATGCTGCTTGCGACCAAACAGACCGCCGAATTGCTGTTCTGCTTACGGATAGCCACTATTGTTGCGCATGCCCACCAAGAGATAGAGCTGCCGAAACTTGAAGCTACTTTCCATGGACATTCTTTCTGTCTTTATGTTCCGAGGGCGTGGCTGAAGGATCATCCCGTGGTCGAGTATTTGCTTGAAGAAGAAAAGGCTACATGGGCCAAAGTTGATTACCAGTTTGACTTGTTAGCAAGATGAAGACGATAGTGAGAATGGTCGACGTTCCGATCAACGATTGGAATAACCAAACCAAAGGAATCGTGACGCTGGAGGTTTCGGACGGAGAGTTCGTTCTCCTCCGAGGCCCAAACGGTTCGGGTAAGTCGTACCTTCTCAACTTAATGGCCGCTTTAAGAGTTCCTCGCGTGGGCGAAGTATTTCTTGAGGGCAAACGTCTGACGAAGATGCGTGAAGGCCAGAAGAGAGCATGGCGTGCCGGGCTGGGTCTTATTCCTTCGGAACCCGTTCTTTTAAACGGCTACACTGTTTTGGAAGGCCTGGTCTTAACGGCCCAGCTTTTGGGAAAAAACGCAGCTGATGCCCAGCGCAACGCATTGGAAAGTGCCTCCCTCTGCGGTCTTGATCCTTATTTAAACGCCCGGGCAGAGAGTCTTTCGGTCGGTGTAAAAAAACGCGTTGTTATCGCTCGTTCGCTGGTCAACCAGCCGCGCCTGATTCTTGCGGACTCTCCGCTGGAGGGACTGGACGATCAGGCACAGGAGGAATTTCTCTACATTTGCACCAAACTCAGCCAAGTCGGTTATCCGATTGTGATGACCTCAAGTTACCTGCTTCCGTTTGAGATTGCGGCGCTGCGTTGTGTTGAGCTCTCAGGAGAGAAAAGATGATCACGATGCGGGACCGTGTGCGCAGGCCGATTCAAGCCAACATAAAGCGTTTTATTTTTGTTGTCGTGGTTTTCTCTCTCGCGCTTTGTCTTTTGGGACAGATCGCCCTGAGTTTTTACTGCTTCTACGACAGCCATCGCGGCGTCATGGGAGACGAGGTCAGTGTCTTTTTAGACTCTTCCCTAACGGATGCTCAGCGCAAAAAAGCTCAGGATCAGATCCGCGCGCTTGCGCCGATTACCGAACTCAGAGAAATTAAACCGACGGACGTTTTAGAAAAAGATATTTTGAAGCTCGTCGGGGACAGAAAGAAGATCCCGACGATATTGGCTCTTCAATTTCCTTCGGACACCCGCTACATCGATATTGAAGGGGCGGTTAAATCTATTGAAAAAGTCAGAGGCGTTGAAGGAGTGACGGCCAATCTCGAGTGGATTAAGAAACGTCATTCGCTCAGAGAGGCGATTGCGCTCGGTATGTTTGCATTCGGGGCTCCGGCGGCTACTTTAGTCTGCCTGCTGATATTTCAAAACTCACTTAGGCTCTCCGCTTTTTTACGCAGTGAAAGAGAGCTTCTTTTAATGCTGGGAGCAAGCGACTGGGCCGTGCGCGGGCCGCAAATGATTGCAGCCGCCGTGAGCTCTGTACTCGGCTGCGTTATCGGCGGCGTGCTGCTTTTAGTGACAACGCTGGCGTCTGTTCCACTGCTGGAAGAAGCTTTTGAACTTACTCTGATGCCGCATTGGTCTGTTTTTGCCGCTGTTTATCTTTCTGTGTCTTTGGTGACGATCTTGCTAAGCGTGATCGTTTCGTACTTTATCGCCGGGGCGACAACCCCTCGGACGTTCTAAAGCTTGACTTGAGGATTACAATTTTCCTCGATGACAACAGATGAAAAGAAAAAGAGCCCGAGCACGGCTCTTGCCCCCTACAAACCGACCCCGCTTGCGATTCCTGATGCGTCACTCGGTTCTCTGGAGGAATATATCCGGGCAGCGAATAAAGCTCCGATCCTGAGTGCCGAACGTGAGCACGAACTGGCTGTGAGGCTTCAGGAGCACGGAGATATGGAAGCTGCGGGCGAGCTGGTGATGTCGCACCTGCGTCTTGTGATTTCCATCGCGCGTCAATATCAAGGCTACGGGCTTCCGTTCGGTGATTTGATTCAAGAAGGGAATATCGGCTTAATGAAAGCCGTCAAACGTTTCAATCCGAACAACGGAGCGCGTTTGGTGACTTTCGCAATGACTTGGATTAAGTCTGAAATTCAGGAGTATGTCCTTCGCAACTGGCGCCTGGTTAAAGTTGCCACCACAAAGTCACAGCGCAAGCTGTTCTTCAATCTGCGCAAGTTAAAGGACGACACTAAACTTCTCGGTACCAGTGAAGCGGAAAAAATTGCCGAAACGCTGGATGTGAAGCCGGCCGAAGTTTTTGAGATGGAAAAGCGCATGCTGGGTTCGGATGTAGAAATTGACGAACCGAGCGGAGGCGCAGAAGAGGGCACCGCGCCCTCCGAGTGGCTTACGGACGAACGGGATACACCTGAAAACACGATCGCCCGCGGTGCCTATGAAAACACCATCGAAAATCTTCTTCCGGAAGCAGTCAAGAAGCTGGATGACCGCTCGAGACGCATTATTGAGGCTCGCTGGCTGTATAACGATCAGGACGGCAGCAAAGGCGCGACGCTGGCAGATCTTGCCAAAGAAATGGGCGTGAGCCAGGAAAGAGTGAGACAGCTGGAGAAGAAGGCTTTTGCGACCTTGAAAACTTATTTGAAAGAAGACAAGGATGTTTAATATTGTTTTAGTGCACCCGGAAATTCCGCCGAACACCGGAAACATTATTCGTTTGTCGGCGAATACGGGATGCAAGCTTTATCTGATTGAACCTTTAGGTTTTAACTTTGAGGACAAGCATATGAAGCGGGCAGGGCTGGATTATTGGGAATATGCGGACATTAAGCGTTTCCCCAATTACGGAGCTTTTCTTGAGGCAGAAAAGCCTGACCGCAGCCGAATGTTTGCCATGACAACCAAAGCTCAGCAGCTGGTTCAGGAAGTGATCTTTCAGCCGGGAGACTGGTTTGTTTTCGGCTCTGAAGGCTCGGGTCTTCCTCAGGATGTGAGAGCCTTATTCGATTCGGCCCATATGGTCCGTCTGCCGATGCGTCCTCACAATCGCTCCCTAAATCTTTCAAACTCCGTAGCCATTACCGTCTATGAGGCCTGGCGCCAGTGCGGTTTTGAAGGCGGAATCTAATCTAAAGCAGCAAATACTAAAAAAGCCGTCCTCAAATCGATGGGGACGGCTTATCTAGCGAGCGGGACAGCTGATTACTGAACGGTTTTTTCTTCAGCTGCAGCCTGCTGCTCCTGCATTCTCTGAGCAAAGTAGGCTTCAAAGTTGATTTCGCCCAAGTAGACCGGCGGCATGCCTGCACGGGTCAGAAGGTCGGAAACATTGCTGCGGAGGTACGGATAGATTGTGGACGGGCAGGTAATGCCGAGAACCATGGTCTTGTGCTCTTCCTGGAAGCCTTTCAGAAGGAAGATGCCGGCCTGTTTGCATTCAACCAGGAAAACGGTTCTTTCTTCATTGTTGATTTTGGTCTTAGCCGTGACAGTTGCACGAACGACAACTTCATAGAGGTCAGGCTGGGCCAAACCATGTTCGGAGACGTCGAGCTGGATGTCAACCTGAGGAGCTTCAGGAGCCAGGAAGATCTCGGGAGCATTGGGCATCTCGAGAGAAGCGTCTTTCAAGTAGATGCGCTGAACGGCAAACTGGGGAGCTTCTTCCTGAGGTGCGGCCTCGGGAGCGGTGTTTTCGTTTTCTGCCATTTTTAATCCTTTACAGATAAGTAGAGTTAAGTTGTAGATTTAGAGGGCTTAAGCCTTTTTCTTCTTGTTGCTGCGGCGATTGATTTCCAACCCTGTCAGCGGGAGCTTAGCCGCCTGCCAGGCAACGAGACCGCCTTCCAGGACGTAGACGTCGGAAAAGCCCTTGCTCTTGAACTGTTTGAGTTCTTGCTGAGCACGTCTGCCGTTTTGTGTAATGAGAATAACCGGGCGATTTTTATCTAGAGTGTCGAGACGGGAGACCAAATCGGCAGCCGGAATATTCACCGCGCCGGCTAAGGAACCCTTAGAGAATTCGTTGGACGTTCTGACGTCGACAAGCTGTGCGTCTTTGTCATTGACTTGGATGACGACTTCGGCAGGACTTAATCCTGAATTTTTGGATTTGGAAAGAGACGGAAAAGCCAAAAGAATTGCTGAACCTACGAATGTAATGATCAGCAGAATGTTTTCAGTAATGAAATCCATGTTCGAGAGAAGCAAAAATAGTAAACCTTGGGTCCTCAGGCTAAGCCTTGAGGATACTAAAGAGGGGATTATATCCAACTGCTCTCCCTAATCCAAATAAATATTTGAATCGCTGAGACTTAGAAGAAGTTTTTTCCGGCTTGTTTCTTGCACGGGTGTTTGGACGTCCTGCACTGCTAAAATTATTCTTTTGTCAGTACTTGCTTGGAAGTGACCATGTACAAAATCGTTTTAATGCGCCACGGCGAAAGCCAGTGGAACCTCGAAAATCGTTTTACAGGCTGGGTTGATGTTGATTTGACGGAAAAAGGCCGTGAAGAAGCTGCCCGCGCCGGTGAAATCTTAAAGGCAGAAGGTTACGAATTCGATCTTTGCTATACCTCCGTGTTAAAGAGAGCCATCCGCACGCTGTGGATTACGCTCGATAAGCTTGATGCCATGTATCTTCCAGTCATCCATGACTGGCGCCTTAATGAACGTCACTACGGCGCACTCCAAGGATTAAACAAGAAAGAAACAGCGGCTAATTTCGGTGACGAGCAAGTGCTGATTTGGAGACGTTCTTACGATGTTCCGCCTCCTGCCCTGGAAAAAGACAATCCCATGTGGCCCGGATTTGATCCGCGCTACAAACATGTCCCTGCCGAGGAGCTTCCTTTGACCGAGTGTCTGGCAGACACCGTAGCCCGTGTCGTTCCCTACTGGGAAAACGAAATTGTCCCGAACATTAAAGCGGGCCGAAAGATTTTGATCACTGCCCACGGCAACTCTCTGCGTTCTCTGATTAAGCATCTGGACAATATTTCCGATAAAGACATCGTGGGTGTGAATGTTCCGACTGCCGTGCCTTTGGTCTATGAACTTGATGAAAATATGCGTCCGATCCGCAGCTACTATTTAGGCGATCAGGAAGCCATTAAGCAGAAGATGGCAGCAGTAGCGGCACAGGGTAAGGCCGGTAAATAAAACTCATCCTGATGAGAATTCGTTTTTCGGCAGCCACGGCGGTTTTTCTCGCTTTGGCTGCCTTTACTTTCCAGTCTGTTTCTGCGGCGCCTGAGCCGCAGGGACGATCTGTGCCTGCAGTCAAGCAAACAGCAAAAGCCAGAACTGCACAAAAACAGATATCTAAGAAAGCCTCAAAAAAGACGGCAGAGAAATCTGCTGTGCGTAAGGCCAAAAGCTCCTCAAAGGTCGCTTCACGCGGTTCCTCTGCCGATAAGACAGCAATAGAAGCGCGCAGAGCAGAAACACAAAACCGTATTGAAGAGGTGCGTTCTTCTATTTCGCAGAAAAGCTCTGTCAAGAAGAAACTTGAAGCAGAGATGAAACAGTCGGAAGTCAAAATCCGACAGGTTCGGCAGTCACTGCAGAAGCTGCGGCGAGAAAGAGCAAAATCCGAACGGACGCTAAAGAGCCAGGAAAAGACTGTGATCGGTCTGGAAAACGAACTTTCTCACGAACAGAAAATTCTTGAAGAAATCAACCAGCAGAGACTGGAGCTGCTGACTCAGCAGCAACAGCCGCAATGGGCCGCCTCAGATCCAAACCAGAAGGCTCGAACCCACATGATGCTTTCTTTGCTGGCGAAAAAGTCGACGGAGTCCATTCAAAGACTGGAAAAAAATCAGAAGGAACTTGGGCGGGCCCTCCAGCGCTCGAAGCGAACCAGCGATTTACTTCAGAAGACATTACAGGAAGAACGCAGCGAACAGACTCGTCTCACCAAGGAGCGCAGAGATCGTCAGTTAACAGCGGCAAAACTTAATCGAGAACTTGCCTCGCAGACAATGACGCTTAAGCGGCTTCAGAATGACGAAAAACGTTTAGGCAACCTGGTCGCTTCCCTTCAGCGGAAAGAGGCAGAGGCAGAGAAAGCAGCTCAAAGAAGAGCAGCTGCCGCGGCGAAACGCAGCGGCAAGCAAACCAAGACGGCGTCTGCGCCGGCTCCTCGGAAATCTCTTGCGGCCTCGGGAGCTCGCATGAATCCGGTGCCGGGCAAAGTCGTGGCGCGTTTCGGAGAGAAGCGCACCGTCTCCGGAAAAACAGACCGCTGGCAGGGGACCGTATTCAGCGTCACTCGTGATGAGGGTGTACACGCCGTGCGGGACGGCAAGGTGGTCTTTGCCGATTACCTGAGAGGCTACGGAAACCTGATTATTTTGGATCACGGCGCCGGTTACTTTACCGTCTACGGCAACAACGCGACGCTGGAAAAGGATATCGGAGACAGAGTTAAGGCCGGTGATGTGATTTCTCGAGCCGGGAAAAATGAAGGCGCGGTTTCGGTTTTGTATTTTGAATTGCGTCACAATGGGAAACCAATTGACCCAACGGGTTGGCTTAATATTTGATAGCCTTACAATTCTTTGATTAATAGAAATATTTTAAAGAAATCAAAACTTATGAAAAATAGCGTACGCGGTCTGCTTCTTGTGACCGGAGGCATGATTGCCGGAGCACTCATCAGTGCCTCACTCGCCGCCCCCGAGAGGGCAGCCAGAACGGTTCTTCCTCTCGATGAAATCAGACAATTCACTGACATCTACGGAGCGGTAAAGCAGTACTACGTTGATCCGGTTGAGGATAAGAAGCTTATGAAGGAAGCTATCTCCGGCATGCTTCAGGGCCTCGATCCTCATTCTGCTTACCTTGATGAAAACGCTTTCAACGAACTTCAGGAAGGGACGACCGGAGAATTCGGCGGTTTGGGTCTTGAAGTCAGTTCTGATCCCTCCGGAGTGAAAGTTATTTCTCCGATCGACGATACGCCTGCGGCTCGCGCTCATATGCGCGCCGGAGACATTATTTTCAAGATTGACGGGAAAATCGTTAAGGATCTCCCGCTCAATGATTCCGTGAAGATGATGCGCGGAAAGCCGGACACTCCGATCGAGCTGACCGTGCTTCGCAAAGGTTCTTCAACTCCGATTACAGTCAAGCTGATTCGTGCCGTGATCAAGGTCAAGTCGGTTAAATCGAAGGCACTTGACGACCACATGGGTTATATCCGTGTCTCTCAGTTTCAGGAGCGCACAGCCAGTGAGCTTGCAAAAGCGCTGGATGCTCTGAATAAGAGCGGCAATCTGAAGAACGGTTTGGTGCTTGACCTTCGCAACGATCCGGGCGGATTGCTCAATGCCGCGATCGGTGTGTCTGCCGCTTTCCTTCCGAAGGGAACGCTCGTTGTATCCACCAAGGGTCAAACAGCAGACGCTAAGAAGGAGTTCCTGACGACTCCGCAGGATTATCAGGTTGTGCGCGAAGATGCGGCGATTGCCAAGCTGCCCGCGATTACTAAGACCATGCCGATCGTCGTTCTTGTGAACGGAGCCAGTGCAAGTGCCAGCGAGATTGTGGCCGGCGCCCTTCAGGACCATAAGAGAGCCACGATTATGGGTACGAAATCCTTCGGAAAGGGTTCCGTCCAAACGGTGATTCCTCTTCGCGGGGAAGCGAAAAATACCGCAATTAAGCTCACCACTGCCCGCTATTTCACACCGAGCGGCCGCTCGATCCAGGCAAAGGGTATTTCTCCTGATGTTGAGGTCAAAGATACGGCCGAAGGAAACTTCCTTGACCTTGACATTCGTGAGGCAGACCTGGCGAACCACTTAGAAGTGCCGGAGGCTAAAGATGACAAGACGAAGGCAGCCAAGCCTGCTTCGGAGGTCAAATCGGATGCGTCCGGCATTAAAGAAACTGTAGAGCCGATTTCTTCTAAGCCGAAAAAAGCGCCCAAGTTCTATAAGTACGGAGATCCTGATGACTATCAGCTCAATCAGGCAATCGCCTACCTGAAGAAAGAAGACGCGAAGAAGGCGCAGCCTGCTGCCGGCACTCAGGAAATCCAGCTGGAGGGCGGCATTAAGATGAAAATCGAACCCGTGAAATAACAGGAATCTTCACAAAACATAACGGCCTCGGGAAATCCGAGGCCGTTATGTTTTAAGGCGAGAATTATGCTCCGAGGATCAGATAGACCTGTTTCTCAGGATCAACGACGCCGCCTGAGACGTCTCCCTTAGCAAATCTCAGCCAGTGCCCTAGAACTAGGGCAACCAGCATATTGGCGCGGGTCAGAACATCATAGCTTTCCGGAACCTCCTGCTGGGCGACGGCGAGTCTTAAAGACTGTTTGAAGACGGCCTGCAGCTGTCCGTAAAATCTATTGAGTTCCGCCTGCAAACGGCGATCTTCAGAGGTTAACGAGTCTCCGCAGAACAGAAAAACAAGTCCGGGCTCTTTGGCTTTTATGTCAATGAGGGCTAAGAAGAGCTTTTTAGCCTGCTCCAATCCGGAGTATTCCGACGAGGAGATATTGTTTACGGCGGTCATGACATAGTTTTCAGCAAAGCCGATGATCTCTTCATACATTTTGGCTTTGCTCGGGAAGTGGCGATAAAGCGCCGCTTCGGACACTCCGATAGCGGCCGCCAAGGACTTTGTCGTGATGTGTTTATTCTCCGACTCCGTCATCATTCGGACGAGAGTACGCAGAATTTCAAGTTTTCGGTCGGAGGATTTTTTTCTGCTTTTTGTTTCTGTTGAGGCGTCCATAAAATTCTTTCGGTCTAACCTTTAATCATCGTGCCTACACCCTGCGGAGTCAAGATTTCCAGCAGCAGGCAGTGATCAACGCGGCCGTCGATGATGTGGACGGCTTTTACGCCGTTTCGTGCTGCTTGAAGCGCGGAGGAAATCTTCGGGTACATGCCGCCCGAGATTGTACCGTCAGCAAATAACGCGTCAATCTCCTGAGAGGTGAGGCCCGTGATTAAGTTTCCTTCTTTGTCCAACACTCCGGGTGTATTGGTCAGCATCACCAATTTTTCAGCTTTGAGCGTTTCGGCCATTTTTCCGGCGACGACATCCGCGTTGATGTTATAGGAGAGTTCATCGTCTCCGACGCCGATCGGGGAAATCACAGGAATAAAGGCGTCATCCTGGAGCGCTTTGACGACGGCCGGATTAATAGATTCAATTTCGCCAACCTGGCCCACGTCATAGAAGACTGTCGGATCGTGGATGTCCTGCAGCTTGAGTTTTTTTGCGCGGATCAGACCGCCGTCTTTGCCCGTTAAGCCGACAGCCTGGCCTCCGAAGCTGTTGATCAGCGTGACTAAGTCACCTTGGACCTGGCCGCCCAAGACCCATTCAACGACTTCCATGGTTTCTGCGTCGGTGACGCGCATACCTTGGATGAATTCACTTTGCTTTCCGACACGCTTCAGCGCGTCGCCGATTTGAGGACCGCCGCCGTGGACGATGACAGGATTCATTCCGACGAGTTTCAGAAGCACGACATCACGGGCGAAAGCTCTCTGCAGCCTTTCCTCCGTCATAGCGTTGCCGCCGTATTTAATCACAATCGTCTTGCCGTGAAATTTTTGAATAAAGGGAAGAGCCTCTGAAAGGATTTCCGCCTTTAACTGCGCGGGAACAAACTGACTGTTAAGTGTGTTCATTAAATTAGATCAACAAAATGGGTTCAAAGTTAGTGAATGGTATCACCGTGGAAGACTAGAATCCTCAGGGAGGATACGTATTGGAGTAAATCATATGGAACAAAGTTTTGAACTTAGCGGTGTTCACTGCATGCATTGTGTTGCTCGCGTCAAGAAGGCGTTAGAGCCTCTCTGCGAAAAAGTTGAAGTGACGCTGTCTCCGGCAATTGCAGTCGTGGCTGTCAAGGAGCCGCTGAAGATTGAAGACGTCAATGCTGCTCTCGCAAAGGCGGGCGACTACTCGGCAACGCCGCTGAATTAACCTCGCTAAGCCAAAAGAAAAGCCGGACCTCCTCGCGGAAGCCCGGCTTTTGAACTTTTAGGCCGTATTAGTTACCGTACAGCTTCTGGCGAAGTTCGCGTCTCTGCTGAGCTTCCAGAGAGAGCGTTGCGGTAGGACGGGCCAACAGACGGGGAATACCGATAGGGTCGCCTGTCTCTTCGCACCAGCCGTAGTCGCCCTTTTCCAGGCGCTGGAGGGCTTCCTGGACCTTCTTCAGCAGCTTTCTTTCTCTGTCGCGAGTTCTTAGTTCAAGAGCATGCTCTTCCTCGATCGTGGCGCGGTCAGCCATGTCGGGAATGATGGTGTTGTCACGCAGATGTTCTGCCGTTGCACCGGCGTTGCTGCGGAGCTGAGCTTCGCGTTCACGTAAAAGATGCTTGAAGAAAGCCTGCTGTCTTTCGTTCATGTAATCGGACTCAGGCATATTGAGAAGCTCAGCCTGTGTCGGAATTACGATGCCGTCGACAATGATTTTTTCCTCAGAACTTTTTTCGTAGTTGTTCATCAGGAATTCCGCAGCCTTCTGCGCATCCTCGACCGATGTGTTTTCTCCGGTTCCGTCTTTAGCTGACTGAACGAGAGGAGCAAGTTCTGCAGCTTCCTTCAAAGCTTTATTGCAGGCGGCAGCCTTAGAAGCCTTAGCTTCTTTGACAGCCTTTGCAGGTGCCGCAGCTTTAGCGGCGGTTGTCTTCGCCGTTGCTTTTACAGCCTTAACTGTCTTTGCCGGTTTATCAGTTTCGACAGTTGTTTTCTTTTTTGTCGCCATTGAATACATCTCCTATAGGCAGTCAGGTTTGGTTAAGCCAAGCAAGTTTCCAAGCCTTGCATAATCGCCTTCTTTGGGAGGCGGCGGCCGATAAATACCATTTTTGTAGACGGCTTTGTGTCGCCCCAGGGCTTGCCCAGGTCAGCCGCCATCAGCATATGCACACCCTGGAAAATCATTTTCCTATCCGTACCTGTCATATAAAGCACCCCTTTATAGCGCAGCATATCCGGTCCGTAAACTTGGGTGAGCGTTCTCATGTAGTTGTCGAGCCGAGCCGGGTCAAACGGTCTGTCGGACTCGAATACGAAGGCAGCGATTTCGTCATCATGACGTGCATGATGATGGTGGTGGCCGCATTCGCAGTGATCGTGGTCATGATCCCCGCACTCACAGTGATCATCATGATCGTGATGATCGTGACAGCCGCAGGTGCAGCCGTCTTCATGATGGTGATGGTGCTCTCCCTCTTCATGAGCTTCTTTTAAGAAGTCGGGGTCCAATTCAAGAACGGAGTCGAGATTGAAGCCGCGAATGTCGAGAACTTCCTTAATATCGACATTTCCCATGTTGCACTCGACGATCGGTGCACGAGGGTTCATGTGATGAAGACGATCGGACAAATCCTCAATGACGGAGGGCGGAACCAAATCAACTTTGGAGAGGAGGATTCGATCGGCAAATCCGACCTGAGCCTGGGCAGGAGCCTGCTCATCCAATGTTCTCGGAGCGTTAACCGCATCCACAACCGTGATGACGCCGTCAACCATGTAGAACTGAGCGACTTCTTCATCCATGAAGAAAGTTTGAGCAACGGGGCCGGGGTCTGCAAGACCGGTCGTTTCGATGATGACGCGGTCAAAGTTGGCTTTTCCTTCCTTTTTACGCTCCATCAGACGGATGAGGTTTTCAGCCAGGTCGCCTCGAATGGTGCAGCAGATGCAGCCGTTGTTCATCGTAATGATTTCTTCATCTTCGCTTTGAACGAGAAGATCATTGTCGATGCTTTCTTCACCGAATTCGTTTTCGATGACGGCTATCTTTTGGCCGTGTTCTTCAGTGAGAATACGGTTAAGAAGCGTTGTTTTACCTGCGCCCAAAAAACCGGTAATAATTGTGACCGGAATTAAGTCTTCCATAGCTCCTCCGAGCATTAATAATAGGTTCTAAATCACAAGCAACCATTAAGGGAAAATGGGTTATACAGCAACCCAGCCCAGATTGCAATAGTTTTTTTGAATTTCAAGAAGTTAAAAGGCAGAAAAGTTAAACTTTTCTGCCTCTTTCGGGACTAGACCGCGCCTCGGGAAAGGAGGTGCAGACCCTTCAGGTATTCACCCTCAGGGTGAGTCATCAGCAGAGGATGATCTATCCCCGCTCCGAGACGCTCCATCATCCAGGCTTCTACGCGCGAGTCGATGACAGCACCTGCCACGATTTTTTGGAACAGGTCGACGTCAATGGCGCCCGAGCAGGAGAATGTCAGGAGCTGTCCGCCCGGGGTCAGAATGCGAAGACCGTTGAGGTTGATGTCTTTGTAGGCGCGAGCTGCTTTGTCGACGTGGTGGTGGCTGGACGCGAACTTAGGAGGATCGAGAATGACAAGATCAAATTGTTCTCCTCTGTCGCGGAATTCTCGAAGTGCTTCAAAGACATTTGCTTCGATCCATTTCATCGAGCCGTCATCGAAACCGTTGCGTTTGGCATTTTCCTGAGCCATCTGCAGCGCGTCGGCAGAGGAATCGATGGACACGACCTCTTCGGCGCCCCCGGCTTTGAGCGCAAGGGAAAATCCGCCGGTGTAGCAGAAGCAGTTAAGCGCTCTCATGCCTCTGCCGTGCACGCGTTTGAATTCCTCAGCCAATCTGCGGGCCAAAGCTCGGTTATCGCGCTGATCAACGTAAAAGCCGGTTTTGTGGCCCATGCGAACGTCGACGCCGTACTTGATGCCGTCTTCTACGATTTCGACTTCCTGAGGCGGCTCTTCGCCCTCAAGGACCTCTTTGCGTTCCGGGAGACCCTCACGGGCTCGGGTAGCGGCGTCGGAACGGTCATACACCTGAGAGCAGCCGGTGTATTTCACCAATGCCTGACCGATCACAGAGCGCCAATACTCGACGCCTGCGGACTGAAACTGTGTGACGACCTGGTTGTTGTACTGATCAACAATGAGCCCGGGGAGGAAGTCGGCCTCTCCGAAAATCAGACGAATTGCGTTGGTGCGGGATCTCAGGCAGCTGCGAGCCTCGATCGCTGCTTTGACTCTGGCTTCAATCCAGGCGGCATCAATGACATCTTCTTCTTGGAAAGACCAGCAGCGGGCACGGAGCGCTGATTCGGGAGAATAAGCGCCCCAAGCTAAAAATTTCCCTTTACTGTCTTGAATCCTGACCGTCTCACCGCTCTTCGGTTTTCCCAGTACTTTGGAAACCCCGGTTGCATAAACCCAGGGATGACGGCGAAGGAGCGCACGTTCCTTGCCGGGTTTAAGGATGATCGTAGGAATTTGATTCGTCATGGAAATACTCAATTGATCAAAGGAGTTAATGCTGTTTCGGCAACCTTAGCTGCCATCTTTAAAAACTTAGGAGACGTGCCTCGTGTGAATTTCTTTTCATCCGCATCGCACAGGCAAATCATTCCGAATACGGTTCCGGTATGACCGCGCAGCGGAAGAATGAGAACGCCGCGTGTTTCAACGGGGTCGATCTTGAGCCAGTGGGCGACTTCGTCACCGTAATTTTCGCCTAAATAGAAATTTTCGATTGAACCCAAGGCAGCTTCCACGTCCGGCCCCAAGCGTTCTGCGAACGGGAAGAAAGAGAAGTTGGGTTTCACCGGCCACAGACGAAGCAGCCCGTGAGCGGCCTTAAATTCAGAAATGAAGAAGTTCAGGACGAGGTTAGGAATCTCAACCTGCGAATGGCAGGCGAGCAAATCGGTCGCAAAGCGAATTATTTCTTCGCTTTTTGCCTCTGAGTTAAGAGTCGCTTCCCAGAGTTTGCGCTCTTCCTCTCTAATTCGGCAGGAGGAAAGTGCGGCTTTTAACGCTTCGTTCTGACATTCCGCGGGCGTGCGGCCTCCGTCCGGCGATTGACCGGGCAGGCTGAGATGCAGGAAGAGATCCGGATGCCGTACAAAGAAATCAGGATTGGATCTTAAGTAGTCAATGACAAAGTCGACTACAGTTTGATTTTCGCTCATTTGATTTCAATCTCGCTGTCAAAAACGGTTACGGCCGGGCCGAAGAGTTCGACGTCTTCGCCTTCTCCTTCCCAAGATAAACGGAGATCGCCGCCTTTATTGTGGGTAAGAACCGGGGAACTCAGAGCTCCTAATTCAATCGAAGTGGCGACAGCAGCGCAGTTGCCAGTGCCGCATGCAAGCGTCTCGCCGGCGCCGCGTTCCCAAACTCGAACGTTGGCCTCATGTTCGGTAATCGGCTGAATAAATCCGACGTTCACTCGGCGGGGAAACGCCGGATGATTTTCGATAAAGGGGCCTAATTCTCCGACCGGTGCGGTCTCGATGTCGTCTGGGATAATGGTTACGTGCGGATTGCCCATTGAGCAGATAGAGAACCAAACCAGTTCACCTTTATAGCGGACCGCCCATTGTTTAAAGCCGCGGATCTCACGAGAGGGCAGTCCCTGCGGATTGAAAGGAAGGGAGGAAGGCTCGAAGGAAGGGGTGCCCATGGAGACACGCACCAGCCCGTCCTCTTTGAGTTCGAGCTCGATGATGCCCTTCATGGTCTTGGCACGGATACGTTTTTTATCGGTCAGGCCTTTGTTATAGACAAACTTTACGAAACAACGCGCACCGTTTCCGCATTGCTCGACTTCTCCGCCGTCGGCGTTAAAAATACGATATTTAAAATCAGCTTCCTCGGACTCTGCGGGCTCGACGACCAAAATTTGGTCGGCACCGATTCCGAAATGCCGATCGGCCAGGAAGCGCAGCTGCTGAGGCGTTAACGAGAAAGGTTCTTTGGTGCAGTCCAAGACAACGAAGTCGTTTCCGGCTCCATGCATTTTAGTGAATTTGATCTTCACGGCTCGCCCGATAAAAATAGTTAGACCTTACATTCTGACATTCTCTTTCCGACAATTAAAGGAAAGAGTCTCTTTTCTTCGGCGTTCTCAGAATCATGGCCTTGAATTTCTCCGACAGCTGCCCGAGAACGAATCTTGCCGACTTCTCTACCGTACGCCTTTTAGAAGTATCTATAAATTAGCAGGCTTCATTTCGGGACAGCAGGCTGCCGCGTGAAAAATAAGGTAAATATTTAATAAACCGAAGGCTCTCCTTCCGGACGAGTCTTAAAGCGGCGGTGAGTCCACAGGTATTGATCCGGATGCTTGAGAATAAATTGTTCCAGTTCTTGATTTAGGCGCAGCGTATCGGCAGTAGCATCGTTTGTCGGAAAGTTCTCCAGAGGCTTAGATAAGTGCATGGTGTAGCCCTCGGGCGTGGTTTCCGCAATGCCCCAAATCACCTTGGCGCCGGTTAACTTTGCGAGCTTAGAAACCATGGGGAGCGTCGCAGCTTGGACCCCGAAAAACGGCACAAAAACAGAGTTGCGGGCTCCGTGGTCCATATCCGGAAGATAGTAGAAAGGCAGGGATGCTCTAAGCGCACGGATGACTTCTTTCATCGCCGAGTTGGACTTCGGGATGAGCACGGGATCGGAGAAGCGTTTTCTGGCGTCAAAAGCCCACTTATCCCAGACCGGATTTGATTGGGTCTGATATAGAGAGGCGCCGCGCACGAATGTGTTCATAGCGATACCGCCTGCATCCAAGCCGACAAAATGAGGAGCAACGATGATGACTTTATCGGTCTTGCAGAGGTCTTCAAATTGTTCTTTGCCTTCGAACTTAACCATTTCCAAAACCTGGGCTTCGGAGCCTTTTGCGAGAACGCTGTGATCAAGCGCGGCGCGGATAAGGTTGCGGAAGACGCCTTTTGCGGTATCGGCGCGTTTTTGTTCGGACCACTCCGGGAAGCAGAGACGAAGGTTCGTCAGAGCAATCTTTCTGCGTCTTGCAAGCACATACCAGGTGACTGAGGCAAGAAAATTAGCTAAACGTGTGCGGCTTGACTGCTTCCAGCCGGCCATGCCGTTGACAAGCGCGACACAGGTCTTGGAGATGAGTAAATTCAGTGCGGATTTCTTTGCCATGGATCAAAATTAAGCTTCTGTAAACAAAAGGTTGCTAAATTCTCAAGCAAAGGACTTCTCCTGCTTGATAATCGCAAGTCAGAGGATTATAGTTCTACGTTCGCCGAGTTAAAGGACAACTTGCGGGGCGATTAACAAATTCCGCTAAAGCGTCCGGAAGATAGCTTCCGCGACGCTGCCTCCTATTGATGATTTTTAGAAAAATTTTCGGAGTCAGCTCTTATGAACAAGTCTGCAAAAGAATACCTTTTTACTTCGGAGTCCGTATCCGAAGGCCATCCCGATAAAGTCGCCGACCAAATTTCGGACGCCATTCTCGACGCTATCCTGGAACAGGATCCGACCGCTCGAGTTGCCGCTGAAACTCTGTGCACAACCGGCACGGTCATGCTCGCCGGCGAAATTTCGACCACCGCAAATGTGGACTACACCAAGATCGTTCGCGACACCTTGAAGCGTATCGGTTACGACGACAGCAGCTACGGTATTGACCATAAAGGCTGCGCCGTCTTGGTTGCTTATGACAAACAGTCTCCCGACATCGCACAGGGCGTCGATAAAGCTCAGGACGATCCGCTTGAAAAAGGCGCCGGTGACCAGGGTTTGATGTTCGGCTACGCCTGTGACGAAACAGACGCGCTGATGCCTGCTCCTATTTATTACGCTCACCGTCTGGTGGAACAGCAATCTCTGATGAGAAGAACCGGCGAGATGCCCTATCTTCGTCCGGACGCTAAGAGCCAGGTGACGATGCGTTATGTGGACGGCCGTCCGGTTTCCGTCGAAACCGTGGTTCTTTCCACTCAGCATGCCCCTGAAATGAGTGAAGGCGACAAGATGAAGCCCGAATTCGTTCAGGCAGTGATCGATAAGATCGTTCGTCCCGTGTTTCCGCCCGAAATGCTCAAGGACACGAAGTTCCTGATCAACCCGACCGGACGTTTCGTCGTCGGCGGACCTCAGGGCGACTGCGGTCTGACCGGCCGTAAGATCATTGTGGATACATACGGCGGTGCCTGCCCCCACGGCGGCGGTGCTTTCTCCGGCAAGGATCCCACAAAGGTAGACCGCTCTGCCGCTTATGCCTGCCGTTATGTTGCTAAGAACATCGTTGCCGCCGGCTTGGCAAAGCAGTGCCAGATTCAGGTTGCGTACGCTATCGGTGTTGCCAATCCTGTGAACATTACGGTTTACACAGAAGGTACCGGCGTCATTCCGGACGAAGAGATTGCCGAACTGGTCAGAGAACATTTCGATCTGAGACCGGCCGGCATTATTAAGATGCTGGATCTGCAGCGTCCGATCTACTCCAAGACTGCTGCTTACGGTCACTTTGGAAGAGAGGAACCGGAGTTCACCTGGGAGCGCACCGATAAAGCCCAAGCGCTTCGCAAAGTGGCCGGTTTAGCCTAATTTCTCCTTCAAATCAGTCCCCGGAGTCACGCTCGCGGGGACATTTTTTTATAAGATAAACAATTCGACTTCTTGCAGAAAAGGAAACAAGATGACAGTACGCGTTTTAACCGGTGTGACGCCAAGCGGCACACTTCATCTGGGAAACTACGTCGGCGCTATTCGTCCGGCGATCCAGAAAAGCCGGGCTGAAGGAACGGAAAGTTTTTACTTCTTGTCTGACTATCATGCTTTGATCAAGACAAGCGATCCGGATCGCGTTGAGAAGAGCCGTATTCAGATTGCCGCAACCTGGCTCGCCTGCGGACTGGATCCCAAACGCGTGCATTTTTATCGTCAGAGTGACCTTCCTGAGACGCTGGAGCTCAACTGGATTTTGAACTGTGTGACGTCTAAAGGCCTGATGAACCGAGCTCATGCCTATAAAGCGAAGGTCGAAGCCAACGAAGCCGCAGGCGAAGATCCGGACAACAACGTGACCATGGGACTGTTTTGCTACCCGATCCTGATGGCTGCGGATATTTTGATTTTCAAGGCTAATTTCATTCCTGTCGGCCGCGATCAGATCCAGCACATTGAAATGTGCCGAGACATCGCTACCCGATTCAATCAGATGTACGGAAACGGAGAGGAGATCTTTCCGCTGCCCGAAGCACTGATCGATGAAGACACGGCGATCCTCCCGGGATTGGACGGCCGCAAGATGAGTAAGAGCTATGACAACGTCATTCCTCTGTTCGAAGGCGGAGAAAAGGCTCTACGTGAAGCGATCATGAAGATCGTGACGGACTCAAAGCTTCCCGGAGAACCTAAGGATCCGGAATCGACTTCTCTTACCGCTATTTACGATGCGTTCGCAACGCATGAGGAAAGAAACGAATTCCGCAAAAAGCTGCAGGAAGGTCTCGGCTGGGGCGAAGCCAAAGAAATCGTTTTCGAAAAAATTAATTCCGAAATCGGTCCGATGCGTGAACGCTACGAAGCTTACATGAAAGAGCCGGAAAAGGTAGAGGCGATCCTTCGCGAAGGCGTTGAAAGAATTCGCCCGATGGCCCGGGCGCTCGTGGATCAGTGCCGTAATGCTGTGGGCTTAAGGACCTTCAAACCTCTGCAGGCAAAGAAGGCAGCCGTAAAGGCTAAGAAGAGCAAAGCCTCTCTGAAGCAGTATCGGGAAAAGGACGGACTGTTTTACTTCAAGCTCGTCAACGGCCAGGGAAAGACCTTGCTGACTGCCGGCGGCCTTCCTTCCGGTAAAGAGGTCGGCGCTCATCTCCAGAGCTTTAAAGCCTCCGGTCTCGGAGCGCTGAAGGATATTTTCTGCCAGCTCGATGCAGAAGCGACCGAGGCTGAAGTTCAGTCCGCACTTGACGAACTGACTCAGGAGTAATGGTTAGAAGCGGGAGAAACCTTTATCCGAGATGACAGCATTAAGCTTGGCGTCAAAGGACTGCGCTTCAAAATCTAAACTACAAAATTCGGAGAAGCAGATGCCGACGGTAAAGGGCTTCTCCGCACACGCAGAAAGGTAGCGGTCGTAGTAACCGGCTCCGTAGCCGAGCCGGTATCCGCCTTTATTTATGGCAATGCAGGGGACAAGCAGGAGCGGGGGCTCGAAATAAATATCCGATGTCGGTTCCGGTACATTGAAGCGTCCGATCTTTAGAGGCCGAGCAGTATCCCAAAATGCAAAACGCATGATTTTTCCCTCGGTCACCGGAAGAAAAACCTCACGATTTGAGTCTGCACTGAGCCATCTTTTTAAGACCTGGGAGATGTCAGGTTCGGAGCCGATAGGAAGAAATGCGCCGATTGTCTGTACCTCGACGGTATCCAAGAAAGAACCGAGGAAGCGGCATAAAGCACTGTTTAACTCCGCGCGTTTTGTCGGACTTAGGGCATTTCTCTCTTTTAAAACTCGGGCGCGTTCACTTTTCTTATCCATACTATGATCGATCCTGCAGTACCTAGGAACTAAGTTATGTCTCTCAAGAAATACATTGTAGGCGGTTGGGTAAGAGACAAGCTGCTGACGGAGCTTGGACACCCCATGCAGAGCAACGACAAAGACTGGGTCGTCACCGGGGCGACGCCGGAAGAGATGCTCAAATTAAAGTTTGTTCCCGTCGGTAATGATTTTCCTGTGTTTCTGCATCCGAAGACGCACGAGGAATATGCCCTTGCGAGGACAGAGAGAAAAAGCGGGCACGGGTATAAAGGCTTTACTTTTTTTACTGATTCGTCCGTCACGCTGGAGCAGGACCTTCTGCGAAGGGACCTGACCGTCAACGCAATGGCGATGGATGAAGAGGGACACCTCATTGATCCTTATGGCGGTTTTGAGGATTTAAAAAAAGGCCTTCTGCGACATGTCAGCGCTGCATTTGAAGAAGATCCTCTGCGGATTTTGAGAGTGAGCCGTTTTCGAGCAAAGCTGCCGTGGTTCCGAATCGCTGAAGAAACCGAGACGATGTTGAGGCGCATGGTAGAAAGCGGCGAAGTGGATGCTCTGGTGCCCGAGCGTGTCACTGCTGAGATTCGTAAGGCGCTGAAGGAGACGAAGCCCTCGGTCTTCTTTGACGAACTTGAAGCGAACGGCTTTATGGGTCGGGTCTATCCGGAATGGAAGCAAACGGACTTTTCCCGCAGTCTGCTTGACAGCTTAGCGACGGGTTCTTCCGAAGAAGAAAAATTTGCAGCTTCGGTTGCGTCCGTAGATCCGGACAAACTTCCGGCTTTGCTGGAGGCGCTCCGAATGCCTAAAAAGCTGACGGAGTTTGCAATTCTTTTCTCAGAAAGCCTGCGAGACGGTTTTGAAAAAGCTGCTGACGGCAAAGAAGTGCTTTCCGTTCTTCGCCGTAAGGACGCGCTGCGTCGGCCGGAGCGGTTTGCTCAGCTTTTGCTCCTGCTTAAAACAGCTCATCGTATTGATTCAGAGGGAAAATGGCTGGCGTCTGCCGAGGCGGTTCGATCAGTTGACTTTAAGTCGATTTCGGCGAGCGCAGCGGATAAATCTCGGATTCCTGCGTTAATAGAAGAAGCCTCGGTTCGAGCCATTAACGAGGTATTAGATAAACTTGCCGATCAGCATTAGTACCACGGCGATGAGAATGGTGCTTGCTAATGGGATTTGGATCGGATGGCCGAAAATCTTGAAGTTAAGATCTCCGGGCAGTCGCCCGATTCCAAGCTTCTGAAGCCATGGAATAGCAGAAGTAAGGACGCAGAGTCCGATGAAAATAGTCAATATCCAGCGCATGGAAAGATTTTGACACATTAATAAGGAATAGAGGAAGTTCAAAGTGGATTTGGATCCGATGCTTATTTCTGGAAAATATTGGAAGATCAAACTGAATCGCTACGAAACGAAGGCTCGGATCGGTGCGTATCAGCACGAGAGACTTCTTCCTCAAAGATTAAGATTGAACGTCTCCGTGTACGTGGAGAAGGGGGCGGCGCCGGTCAATGAGCTCTCGGAAGTTTTTAACTACGACAGAATCATTGAAGCCATCGAAACAGTTGTTCAGGGAGGCCACATTGATCTGCAGGAAACCCTGTTGGAGAGAACAGCCGAACGCCTGCTGGCATGCCCCGAAGTGGCTGCAGTTCAGATCGGCAGCGAGAAACCCGATGCATATTCAAAGGCCGAATCTATCGGAGTTGAAGCATTTTTTAGTAAAGACAAGGATTAAGACTGAATAATGAAACCCGTCAAAATCGAAGAGCTTAAAGATCAAACGGAACAAAACATTTCGACTCCGGAGGTGAGCGCTTCCGGGGCTCCATCCGAAGAGAAGAAAGAGCGTTTGTCGTTTGAAAACAGAAAACTCGAGAAGCGCTTGGTTAGACTCTGCGCCCAGGCGATTACGGATTTCAATCTGATCGAAGACGGAGACAAAGTAATGGTGTGTGTCTCCGGCGGAAAGGATAGTTATGCATTGCTGGATGCACTCGTGCGTCTGCAGGGGCGAGCTCCGATTCACTTCGAGCTGCTGGCATTTTGTCTGAATCAGCATCTTCCTGATTTCCCTTTGGATCGACTCATTGCGCACCTGGAGAAGATCGGAGTCCCGTATCACATTGAGGACCAGGATACGTTCTCCATTGTGAAGTCGAAGTACTCGGACAATCGAAATCTTTGTTCGCTTTGCTCGCGCCTGAGAAGAGGCATTATTTATCGGGTTGCAAGAGAGCAGAAGTGCACGAAAATCGCGCTGGGACACCACTTGGACGATGTCGTCAGCACGCTGATGCTGAACATGTTCTACGGCGGCCGTCTTAAGTCCATGCCCCCGAAGCTGTTAAGCGATGCCAAAGAGCACATTGTGATTCGTCCGCTTGTGTACTTGCGTGAGAAAGACTTGGCGCGCTGGTGCCGCATCAAAGGCTACGATGTCATCCCAAAATTATGCGGCGCTGATGACGTATGCCGCCGTGAAATGAAAGAGATCATCCAGAGGATGGACAGGGAGACGCTGGGAAGAGTTGAGAACATCTTCCGCAGTCTGACCCGAGTCGCTCCGTCACATTTACTGGATCAAACACTTTTTGACTTTAAGGATCTGGAAAAAGAACGCATTACTCCGGAAACACCGGAGGAGGTTTAGCGCGAAGATCCGTGTTTCCGAGCGGTCCTGCAGGCCTTTTAGGCCGTTTTGGTTTGGTATGATACCGTGTTGAGGGTGAGTGCCCGAACCCTTATAAAGATCAAATACATAGCATAAGGGCAGTAGGTTTTAGCAAGAGGTATAGATGCGAGCTCGTTCTATCAAAATTATCGATTTGTCAGTACATACAGTTGCCACAATTCCGCTGGGAACTTCTGTTTTGGATTGTTCTAAAGCCATGCGAGCTCTTCATGTAGGAAGTCTGGTTGTCATCAATGACGACAGACAGCCGGTCGGAATGATCACTGACCGTGATATTTGCATTGAAGTCGTGGCATTAGAGAAAGATCCGAAAGGATTGAAAGTTGAAGATGTCATGTCTGCTCCCGTTTGCACCGCAAGCGCCGACGAAACCGTTGTCGATGCTTTAGCAAGAATGCGCGAGCAGGGCATTCGCAGACTGCCGGTTGTCGACAAGGACGGCAAGTTGTGCGGTATTGTTACCGCAAACAATATCGTCGAAGAGATTTCCGAACAGCTGGACAGCATTGTTCGTGCCATCAAGTCCTCCAAGACCCGCGAACAGTCTGTGAGACCGTAAGAAGGAACTGAGGGATGGAGAAACTTGAAATTCTGTCTCCGACATTTGCGACGGGGGCACCGATCCCGAAAGAATTCACTCAACAGGGGAGCGATATGTCTCCTCCGCTTGAGATTATCAATATTCCCAAAGGCACACAGTCTTTAGTTCTCGTGTGTGTGGATCCGGATGCGCCGGATCCTGAGGCCCCTAAGCTGACTTTTGTTCACTGGGTAGCGTATAACCTTCCGCCTCAGAACCTCTCCATTCCGGAAGGGGCAGATCTCGAGAGCCTTTTTCCCGGCTCCAGCGAAGGCGTAAACGGCAGGGGCACTGTGGGCTACATCGGCCCGAAGCCTCCGATCGGAACGCACCGCTACTTCTTCAAAGTGTTTGCGGTTGATACAGTTCTCAGCTTTAATGAACCGCCTGAGCTTAAGGATGTGTTTAACGCCATTGACGGGCGTGTCGTTCAAATGGCCGAGACCATGGGAACATACAAACTTCAGCTTTAGAAGTTCCGTCTTCAGAAAAACCAAAAGGCCGCGACTGCGGCCTTTGGCGTCACTGCGCCGCTTTAAGCGGCGCCGGATTTATTTCGATTGGCTCTGTTCAGAGTAAGTATTGATATTAGTTGTCGCGCCTCCATTTAAGGGGTA